>Ga0335082_10002154_pt1 | contig 21148 bp, 21 predicted proteins | sample Lox_Sample_41_FD_206718 | JGI IMG/M metagenome (GOLD analysis project Ga0335082, IMG submission 206718) | Soil microbial communities from Loxahatchee National Wildlife Refuge, Florida, United States - Lox_Sample_4.1 | ecosystem: Environmental > Terrestrial > Soil > Wetlands | place: USA...
GACGAGCCGACCTCGTCGCTCACCGACACGGAGACGGCGAAGCTCTTCCACGTCATCCGCGACCTCAAGGCGAGAGGCATCTCGGTCGTCTTCATCTCGCACAAGCTGAAGGAGGTCTTCGAGATCGCCGACCGGATCGTCGTCCTGCGCGACGGCGAGAACGCCGGCGAGGTGGACCCGAGGACGGGGACGCTGGAGGAGCTCATCACGCACATGGTCGGCCGGGCGCTCGGGTCGTTCGCTCCACGCACCGCCCGGACGGTGCCGGGCGCCGAGGTCCTGCGCGTCGACGGCCTCGGCGGGCCGCCGCACGTCGAGGACGTGAGCTTCTCGCTGCGGCGAGGGGAGATCCTCGGGTTCGCCGGCCTCATCGGGTCGGGCAGGACGGAGACCGCCCGCATGCTCATCGGCGCCGACCGCCGGACCAAGGGCAGGGTCTTCATCGAGGGCGCGCAGGTGCGCATCGGCAGCCCGAGAGACGCGGTGGCGCTCGGGATCGCCTATGTCCCCGAGGACCGCAAGGTGCAGGCGCTGGTGCTGCCCATGTCGGTGCGCGAGAACCTGACCATGAGCATCCACCGCGCGCTCCTGCGCCTTGGCGCCTTCTTCAGCGCGCGCAAGGAGAACGCGGTCACCGACGCCTACGTCGCCGCGCTGCGGATCAAGATCTCGACGCGCGAACAGCCGGTGAACAACCTCTCGGGCGGGAACCAGCAGAAGGTGGTCATCGCGAAGGGCCTCGCCATCCGCCCGCGCATCCTCATCCTCGACGAGCCGACGCGCGGCATCGACGTGGCGGCCAAGGCGGAGGTGCACCGCATCGTGTCGGGGCTCGCCGGCGAGGGGGTCGCGATCCTCCTCATCTCCTCCGAGCTGCCCGAGATCCTGGCGCTCTCCGATCGCGTGCTCGTCATGCACGAAGGAAGGGTGAAGGCGGTCCTCTCGCGCGAGGAGGCCAGCCCGGAGACCATCATGAGCGCTGCCTTGAGGCAGCCAGCGCGGAGCGTGGCGTCATGAAGAACGAGAGCTTCGTGGTGGGGCTGGACTTCGGCACCGATACCGTCAGGGCCATCGTGGTGGACGCGTCCGACGGCGAGGTGCTGGGCGGGTCGGTGAAGTCCTATCCGCGCTGGGCGAAGGGGCTCTACTGCGACGCGCTCGAGAACCGCTTCCGCCATCATCCGCTCGACTACCTGGAAACCCTCCAGGCCTCGCTGGCGGAGGCGCTCGCGGCAGCGGGGCCCGACGTCGCGGGGAGGGTGCGCGGCATCTCCGCCGACACCACCGGCTCGACGCCTGCCCTGGCCGACGCCCGGGGGAGGCCGCTCGCGCTCTCCCCGGAGCTCGCCGAGGACCCCGACGCGATGTTCATCCTGTGGAAGGACCACACCGCGGTCGCCGAGGCCGAGCGGATCAACCAGGTCGCGCGCACCTGGGGCGGCGTCGACTACACGAAGTACGAAGGCGGCATCTACTCCACCGAGTGGTTCTGGGCCAAGGTCCTGCGGGTCCTCGAGAAGGATGGCGCAGCCGCACGCGCCGCGGTCACCGTGCTCGAGCTGTGCGACTGGATCCCTGCCGTCCTGACCGAGACGGAGGACCTCGGGAAGATCCGGCGGAGCCGCTGCGCCGCGGGACACAAGGCGATGTGGCACGCCGAGTTCGGCGGCTACCCTTCGGACGCGTTCCTCGCCCGGCTCCACCCCCGCCTGCCTGGACTGAAGGACACGCTCGGCACCGGGACGTGGACCTCGGACGCGCCCTTCGGGACGGTCTCGGCCGGCTGGGCCGCCCGGCTCGGCCTGCCACGCGACTGCGTCGTGGGGGTCGGCGCGTTCGACGCCCACATGGGCGCGGTGGGAGGCGGCATCGGCCCTCATCGGCTCGTGAAGATCCTGGGCACGAGCAGCCTCGACATGATGGTCGCGCCGAGGACGGACCAGCCGGAGACGCTCGTGCCGGGGATCTGCGGCCAGGTGGACGGATCGATCATCCCCGGCGCCATCGGCTACGAGGCAGGCCAGTCGTCGTTCGGCGACGTGTACGCCTGGTTCAAGAGGCTCCTCTGCTGGCCGCTCGACGCCATACTCGCCGGCCTGCCCGGTGACCAGCCGGCGCGCCGGGCGCTCGCGGCGGAGGTGGCGGAGCAGATCATCCCGGCGCTCGAGGCGGCTGCGCGCGACCTTGCGCCCGACGCGACCTCGCTCGTCGCGCTCGACTGGATGAATGGCCGGAGGACGCCCGACGCGAATCAGCGCCTCAAGGCGGCCGTCGCCGGCCTGAGCCTCGGGACCGACGCGCCGCGCGTCTACCGCGGGCTCGTCGAGGCCACCGCCTTCGGCGCCCGGGCCATCGTCGAGCGCTTCAGGCGCCACCAGATTCGCATCGACGGCGTCATCGCGATCGGCGGCGTGGCCAGGAAGAGCCCGCTCATCATGCAGGTGCTGGCCGACGTCATCGACATGGACATCGCCGTCTCCGCCGGCGACCAGCCGGTGGCGCTCGGCGCAGCGATGTTTGCCGCGACCGCGGCCGGGCTCCACGGGAGGGTCGAGGACGCCCAGCGCGCCATGTCCCGCGGCACGGACGTGGTCTACCGGCCGGACCCTGCGCGGGCCGACCTGTACCGGGCGCTCTACCAGGACTACCTGGCGCTCGGCGCGTTCGTGGAGCGGGAGCTCACCGGGTAGCGGGCGGCGCGGCGGACGCGCCGCTCGGGCACTCCTCCCAGCGCCCGCTCCGCTCCGATCGGAAGAGCGCGTCGATGACGCGCATGTTGCTCACGGCGTCCTCGATTCCGTAGGGCAGCTCGAGCTCGCCTCGCACCGCGCGCGAGAAGGCCTCCGCCTCGAGCGTGTACTGGTCGGACGGAGGCAGGGTCTCGGTCTTCGCCGAGGCCGCGTCGAGCGTCGCGCCGTCGTCGAGCAGGACGCGCATGGCGCCGCCCTGCGGGGCGTTGAACGGGATCTGGAGCTCGATGCGGCCGCGCGGGCCGCACACCTCGACCCGCTGGTAGCGCGCGCACTGCGTCGAGACGGTGAAGTCGAGGTGCCGCCCCTCCCCGAAGTCGACGAGCGCGCTCGTCATGCGATCGGTGCCGAAGCGCGGGTCGCGGTCGACGAGCGCGACGGCCCGCCGCGCCTCCGCCTCGAAGAAGTAGCGCCCGGCCACGATGGCGTAGCCGCCGACGTCGTAGAGCGCCCCGCCGCCCGCCGCCGGCTGGTTGCGGATGTCGGCCGGGTCCTCGTTGAAGAAGGAGAAGAAGACCTGGACGGCCATCGGCCTCCCCACCTGCCCCGCCCTGAGGAGCTCGCGCAGCCTCAGCCACTGGGGATGGAAGCGCACCATGAACGCCTCCATCACGTGGACCTTCCCGGCGACGTCGCGCAGGCGCGCGGCCTCCGCGGCGTCGAGCGCAATGGGCTTCTCGCACAGCACGTGCTTGCCGGCTCGCGCCGCCGCGAGCGTGAACGGCACGTGCAGCTGGTTCGGGAGCGGGTTGTAGATGGCCTCGATCTCGGGGTCGGCCAGCAGCGCCTCGTAGGATCCGTAGGCGACCGGGATACCCAGCGCGTCCGCGGCGCTGCGGGCATTCGCGCTCGAGCGGGAGGCGATGGCGCGCACCTCGCACCAGGCGCTCTTCCGCATCGCCGGGATGACCTTCTGTGTCGCGATCCTCGCCGTGCCGAGGATGCCCCACACGACGCGCTTCATGTGCCACCTCCGGCCGGGGGTTATAACGATCGCCCTCGCTGCGCACGCGCACCTGCTGGACATCGCACCACCCCGAGAGGGCGAATCATCCAGCTGCGGGCCGTGAGCGAGGCGCTGACCGGAGCGGCGCGCGCGCATCCTGGCGTTGACATCGTGGGTTCCACGCAAGAACCTCCGGCGGTGACCACGCCTCGCTACCAGGAGCTGCTCGGCTGGCTCGGCCGTGGCGGCGCGGTCGCCTGTCCGTGCGGGCTCACCCACCACATCGCGGTGCGCGAGGTGATCCTGGGCGAGCGCGCGCTCGAGGCGTCGCGGGAGCTGCTCCTGCGGCTGCACGGGCCGCGGCCCAGCTTGTGGGTCCTGAGTGACGAGCGCACCGAGGCAGCCGCCGGCGCGCGCTGGAAATCGCTCGCGAGCGGCGGCAGGGTCGCCTCGACGGTCCTGCCCGCCGATCCCAGGCCCGTGCCCACCATGGAGCTGGTGGTCGAGCTTGGCTCCACCGTTCGGGAGCTTGCGCCGGAGCTCCTGGTGGGAGTGGGCAGTGGCGTCGTGAGCGACCTCGTGAAGCGGGTCTCGCTCGACACCGGCGTTCCGAACTGGTGCGTGGCGACGGCGCCCTCGGTCGACGCCTACAGCTCGGCCACCTCGGCGATCCGCGTCGGCGGCCATCACCTGGCGGTGCCCAGCCGCCCCTCCGACGTCATCGTCTGCGATCTCGACGTGATGCGCGAGGCTCCGCCGCAGATGTTCCTGGCCGGCCTCGGAGACCTGCTCGGCAAGTTCCTGGCGTACCTCGACTGGAACCTCTCCCGCATGATCACCCGCGAGCACCTGTGCGAGCCCCTGGCGTCCCTGGCGCTCGGTTCCGCCCGGCTCGCGCTCGCGGCGGCGCGGGAGCAGGCGCGCGACCCGCGCGCCGCGGTCCGTTCGCTCACCGACGCGATCCTCGTCTCGGGCTTCGCCATGCAGGCGCTGGGCAGCTCGCGTCCCGCCGCCTCGGCGGAGCACACCGTGGCCCACTTCTGGGAGACGGCCGGCGCGGTCGGGAACGCAACACTCGATCTGCACGGGATCCTGGTCGGAGCCGCGAGCAACCTGGTCCTCCGCAGCTACTCGGCCTTCTACGGCAAGCTGGACCGGTCCGGTCCCGATGCGGCGCGCAGGCTCGAGGCGTACCGGCGGGAGCGCCCGTGGCGCGAGGCGCTTCCTGCGGAGATGCGCCCGTTCGAGGACAAGATCGCGTCGGAGCAGCGCGGCCGGGCCTTCGACGGCGCCGAGCTGGCGCGCCGGCTCGAGGCCTTCGCGGCGCGGCGAGGTGGCATCTCCGAGCTGGCCGGGGCGATGCTGGCCGAGCTGTCGGGGGCCGTCGACCTGCTGGCGGGCCTCGGGTTCCCCTTCTCCCTCGACGTGCTCGGCATCGCCGACGGGAAGCGGTACCTCCCGTTGCGCCAGGTTCGCCTGCTGCGCAACCGCTACACCACCTTCGATCTGGCATACGAGCTCGGCCGGGAGGACGATCTCCTCGAGCCGTTCGCAGCCCCCGCCGGGAGGAGGTGAGCGATGCGGATCGGCGTCGACCTGGGCGGCACGAAGATCGAGGCCATCGCGCTCGACGAGGCCGGGCGCGTCCTCGCGCGGCGGCGCGTCCCGACGCCACGGGCCGACTACCCGCGGACCCTCGACGCCGTGGCCGAGCTGGTGCTGGCGCTGGAGGCCGAGGCGGGCGAGCCCGGGACGGTGGGCGTCGGCATCCCGGGCGCCCTCTCCCCTGCGACCGGGCTGGTGAAGAACGCGAACGCCACCTGGATCGTGGGCAAGCCCATCGACCGCGACCTCGCGCTGCGGCTCGGCCGTCCGGTCCGGCTCGCCAACGACGCCAACTGCTTCGCGCTCTCGGAGGCGGTCGACGGCGCCGGGGCGGGCGGGCGCGTCGTCTTCGGGGTCATCCTGGGCACGGGCTGCGGCGGCGGCATCGTCGTCGACCGCCGGGTGCTGACCGGCCCGAACGCCATCGCCGGCGAGTGGGGCCACAACCCGCTGCCGTGGCCTGACGAACGCGAATGGCCCGGCCCGCCGTGTCACTGCGGGAAGCGCGGCTGCATCGAGCAGTTCGTCTCGGGGACGGGCCTCGAAAGGGACTTCCGCGAGGTCACTGGACGGGCGCGCAGTGCGGTCGAGGTCGTCGCGCACGCCCGCGCGGGCGACGCCGCGGCCGAGGCCGCGCTCGTGCGGTACGAGGGGCGGCTGGCGCGGGCGCTGGCCGGGGTGGTCAACGTCCTCGACCCCGACGTCATCGTGCTCGGCGGCGGGCTGTCGAACGTGCGAAGGCTGTACGACAGCGTCCCGAAGCTCTGGCAGCGATGGGCCTTCTCCGATCGGGTGGACACCCGCCTCGTCCCGCCCGAGCACGGCGATGCGAGCGGCGCGCGCGGCGCGGCGCGGCTGTGGTGAGGGCGCCGGGGATCGATGGGGGCGCCCCCCCGAAGACATCGACAACGGAAGCGGACGGGTAGACCCTGTGTTCCTCACAGTGAGGAGGCATCCATGACTAAGCGTGCTATCCTTTGTGGTCTGGTATTGGCAGTGGTCTTCGGCGCCACGGCGGCTCGGGCCCAGGAGAAGCTCGAGATCTTCTCCTGGTGGGCGGGCGACGAGGGCCCGGCGCTGAAGGCGCTCATCGACCGTTACGAGGTGCTCTACCCGAACATCCCGGTGATCAACTCCACCGTCACCGGCGGCTCCGGCGTCAACGCGCGGGCCGTGCTGAAGACCCGCATGCTCGGCGGCGACCCGCCCGACTCGTTCCAGGTCCACGCCGGCCAGGAGCTCATCGGCACGTGGGTGGTCGCGAACCGCATGGAGGACCTCACCCCCCTGTTCAAGTCGGAGGGATGGACGGAGAAGTTCCCGCCTGGCCTCATCGCGCTCCTGTCGGCGCGGGGCGGCATCTGGAGCGTGCCGGTGAACATCCACCGCTCCAACGTCATGTGGTACGTGCCCGCGAACTTGAAGAAGTGGGGCGTCACGCCGCCGAAGACCTGGGACGAGTTCCTCGCCACCTGCAAGACGCTGCAGGGCAAGGGCGTCCAGTATCCGCTCGCGCTGGGCGAGAACTGGACCCAGGTCCACCTGTGGGAGTCGGTGGCGCTCGGCGTCCTCGGGCCGGACGGCTGGTCGGCCCTGTGGAGCGGGAAGATGAAGTTCACCGACTCGAGCGCCGTGAAGGCGTGGGACACCTTCGGCAGCGTGCTCGCCTGCACGAACCCGGACGCCTCGGGGCTCTCGTGGCAGCAGGCGGTGGACCGGACGCTGAAGGGCAACGCCGCGTTCAACATCATGGGCGACTGGGCCGCAGGCTACATGTCCACGACCCTGAAGCTCAAGCCGGGCGAGGGGTTCGGCTGGGCGGCGTCCCCAGGGACCTCGGGCACGTTCATGATGCTCTCGGACTCGTTCGGGCTGCCGAAGGGCGTGAAGCACCACGACGCGGCCGTGAAGTGGCTGAAGCTGCTCGGCTCGCGCGAGGGACAGGACATCTTCAACCCGCTGAAGGGCTCCATCGCCGCGCGGCTCGACTCCGACCTCACGAAGTACAACGCTTATCTGAACTCGGCCGCGAAGGACTGGAAGAGCAACAAGGTGGTGGGCAGCCTCGCGCACGGCGCCGTGGCGCCGGAGATCTTCGCCAGCCAGTTCGGGACGGTGATGGAGATCTACCTCGGCGGGAAGAACGCGCTCGCCGCGGCCAATGCCGCGCAGGCCATCGCCGACCAGGTCGGGCTCGGCAAGTAGCACGAGGTCAAGCGCCCCGTGGGCCCCGCCCGTGCTCCGGGTGGGGCCTCTCGCGGCGCGCGCACGTCGGAGGGCCCGGGGAGGCGAGATGAGCTGGCGGAAGCACACGAACCAGGTCACCGGACTCCTCGTCCTCCTCCCCTCGATCGTGCTCGTCGCGGTCTTCGTCTACGGGTTCATCGGCCGGACGATCTACACCTCCTTCACCGACTGGGGAAAGGATCCCAGCCAGGCGCTGGCGCTCCACCCAAAGCTGCACTTCATCGGGCTCGACAACTACCGCGAGCTCTTCACCGGCCTCATCGACAGCCGCTTCCGGCAGGACCTGGCGAGCACGGTGTACTTCACCGTGTTCTTCATCGCCGGCTGCCTCGCGCTCGGCCTCGCGCTCGCCATCCTCATCGATCACAAGCCGCGGGGCGAGGGCGCCTTCCGCGGCCTGTTCCTGTTCCCGTTCGCGCTGTCCTTCGTGGTGACCGGCACCATCTGGCGCTGGCTCCTCCAGCCAGGCGGCGGCGTGAACGCGCTGCCGGCGCTGGTGGGGCTTCCCCCCGCCGACTTCACCTGGCTCACCTCGGGCAAGCAGGTGTGGCGCTTCGAGTGGAACGCGCTGCCCATGTACGCGGCGCTCGCCCTGGCCGCGGCGCTCGCTGCCATCGCCGCCGTGACCTTCCGCGCCGGCAGGCGCCGGCGAGGCGCGCTCCTCGCCCTCGGCGCCGTCGCGCTGGTGGCGTGGGGGCTCCTCCCGGGCCGCGCCGTCAGGCTGCTGCCCTTTCCGGAGCTGCACGGCTTCAACCTCGCCTTCGTCGGCATCGTGGTGGCGGCGGTGTGGCAGATGGCGGGCTACACCATGGCCCTCTATCTGGCGGGCCTCGCCGGCATCCCAGAGGAGCTGCGCGAGGGGGCGGTGGTGGAGGGCGCGAGCGGCTGGCAGCTCTACACGCGCATCATCCTGCCGCTCATGGCCCCCATCACGCTCTCGGCCATGATCATCCTCGGCCACATCAGCCTGAAGATCTTCGACCTGGTCTTCGCGATGGCGGGCCCCGACAACTCGCGCACCGACGTGCCGGCGCTGCTCATGTACGTCACCACCTTCCGCGGGAACCAGTTCGCGAAGGGCGCCGCCATCGGCGTGATCCTGCTCCTGGTCGTGGCGCTCGTCATCGTGCCGTACCTGCGCAGTCAGCTGAAGGAAGGGGCGGGCGAATGACGGGGCGCAGCCCGCGGCGGCGGACCTCTCCGTGGCGCTGGCTCATGTACGTCGTCCTCTTCGCGGCCACGGCGTTCTTCGTCATGCCCATCTACATGATGGCCGTGACGGCGCTGAAGGAGCCGGCCGCGATCAACCTCGACACGGCGTGGCAGCTGCCGCACGTCTGGAACTGGCAGAGCTTCGCCGAGGCGTGGACGTCGTTCTTGCCCAAGCTCGAGAACAGCTTCGTCCTCACCCTCTCCGCCGCGGCGCTCTCGGCGATGCTCGGCTCGCTCAACGGCTACGTGCTCGCCAAGTGGCCGTTCCCCGGCTCGAACGCCATCTTCGCCTTCATCCTGTTCGGGATGTTCATCCCGTACCAGGCCATCCTCATCCCGCTCTTCGGGTTCATCCGCTCCATCGGTCTCTACGGCAGCATCTGGGGCCTCGTGCTCGTGCACACCGTCTACGGCCTCCCCATCACGACGCTCATCTTCCGCAACTACTACCTGGAGATCCCGGACGCGCTCATCGAGGCGAGCTCGCTCGAGGGCGCCGGCTTCTTCGCCATCTACCGGCACGTCGTCTTCCCGCTCTCGCTGCCCGGGTTCGTGGTGGTGATCATCTGGCAGTTCACCCAGATCTGGAACGAGTTCCTCTTCGCGGTGACCCTCTCCAACCCCGACAGCCAGCCCATCACCGTGGCGCTGGCGCAGCTCGCGGGCGGCGAGGCGGTGAAGTGGAACCTGCCCATGGCGGGGGCGCTCATGGCGGCGCTGCCGACGTTGCTGGTCTACGTCATCTTCGGCAGGTTCTTCGTGCGCGGGCTCCTGGCAGGGTCCTTGAAGGGATGACGGCGGCGCGGCCCGAACGCTCGTCGCAGGGAGGAACTCATGGGATACGTCGCAGCGGCCCAGCGCTACGAGGGCATGACGTACCGAGCCTGCGGCAGGAGCGGCCTGCGGTTGCCGCTCCTCTCGCTCGGGCTCTGGCACAACTTCGGGGACACGGCGCCGTTCGAGACGCAGCGCGAGATGGTGCGCACCGCGTTCGACCTCGGCATCGCGCACTTCGACCTGGCGAACAACTACGGCCCGCCCTCCGGCAGCGCCGAGAGGAACTTCGGCCGGATCCTGCGCGAGGACCTCGCGGCCCACCGGGACGAGCTCATCATCTCGACCAAGGCCGGCTGGGACATGTGGCCTGGCCCGTATGGCCAGGGCGGCGGCTCGCGGAAGTACGTGCTGGCGAGCCTCGATCAGAGCCTCGGCCGGCTCGGGCTCGACTACGTGGACATCTTCTACTCCCACCGGTTCGACGCGGACACACCGCTCGAGGAGACGATGGGCGCGCTCGCCGCGGCGGTGCAGCAGGGAAAGGCCCTCTACGTCGGCCTCTCGTCGTACTCGGCCGGCAAGACGCGCGAAGCGGCGGCGCTCCTGCGCGGGTGGAAGGTCCCCTGCCTCATCCACCAGCCGTCCTACAACATGCTCAACCGCTGGATCGAGCGCGGCCTGCTCGACGCGATCGACGCGGAGGGGATGGGCTGCATCGCCTTCACTGCGCTCGCGCAGGGGCTCCTCACCGACAAGTACCTGGCCGGCATCCCGCGCGACGCGCGCATCAACCGACCGGGCGGCGGCTCGCTGCTGCGCGAGCACCTCAGCGAGGAGAACCTCGGGCGCGTGCGGGCGCTGAACGAGATCGCGAAGGCGCGCGGCCAGTCGCTGGCGCAGCTGGCGCTCGCCTGGGTCTTGCGCGATCCGCGGATGACGAGCACGCTCATCGGCGCCAGCAGTCCCGCGCAGATCCGCGAGAACGTGAAGGCCCTCGCGAACCTGCGCTTCAGCGCCGAGGAGCTCTCCGCCATCGACCGGCACGCGCAGGAGGGCCACCTGAACCTGTGGGAGAAGCCCAGCACCGACGCGAGGCCCTGAAGGGGTTCGCGCGTCGGTAGGCCGCAAACGCGGCGCAGCAGCGGCGGAGGCCTCGCTCGATGGCCGGTGTCCGGTTGGACCACATCGTGAAGCGCTTCGGTGACAACACCGTCATCGACGACCTCTCGCTCGACGTCTGCGACCACGAGTTCATGGTGCTCGTGGGGCCGTCGGGTTGCGGCAAGTCGACGGTCCTGCGGATGGTCGCCGGCCTGGAGGAGGTCTCGGCCGGCACCATCTCCATCGGTGACCTGGTGGTGAACGACGTGCCGCCCAAGGAACGCGACGTCGCGATGGTGTTCCAGAGCTACGCGCTCTATCCGCACATGACGGTCCGCCAGAACCTCGAGTTCGGGCTCAAGATCCGCAGCACCCCGCGCGCCGAGAGCGAGCGGCTCGTGGCGGAGGCGGCGCTGGTGCTCGGCCTCACGCCGTACCTCGAGCGAAAGCCGAAGCAGCTCTCGGGCGGGCAGCGGCAGCGCGTGGCGGTGGGCCGCGCCCTGGTGCGCAAGCCGTCGGTCTTCCTCTTCGACGAGCCGCTCTCGAATCTGGACGCGAAGCTGCGCGTCCAGATGCGCGCCGAGATCAAGAAGCTGCAGCAGCGGCTCGGGACCACGACCATCTACGTCACGCACGACCAGGTCGAGGCGATGACGATGGGCAGCCGCATCGCCGTGCTCCGGGACGGGAGGCTGCAGCAGGTCGGGGCGCCTCTCGAGGTCTACGCGCGGCCGGCGAACGCCTTCGTCGCGCAATTCATCGGAACGCCGCCCATGAACTTCGTCACGGGGAGGCTGGCGGACGCGGGGAGCCGCATCGTGGCGGCGACCTACGCGCTACCGGTCCCGGCTGCGCTGCGCGCCGCCACCGCGGGCCGGGACGGGCTCGAGGTCCTCGCCGGCATCCGGCCCGAGCACGTGTTCGGACCCGGGCGCCAGGCCTGCGCCGAGGAGGCCCGCGTCGAGGTCGTGGTGGAGGTCGTGGAGACGCTGGGTAACGAGGTCGTGGTCCACGCCCTGCTCGGCGACGACGCATTCGTGTACAAGCAAGCGAGGGCGCCCGAGATGGGGAGCCGGGCGACGGTCTGGCTCGACCTCTCGGCCCTGCACCTCTTCGAGGCGAAGAGCGGGGCGCGACTCGGCTGAGGGCGGACGCGACCTTCCTTCCAGGCCTGAGGTCTCCTTTCAGGAGCACGTGCACGGGCGCGTGTCGCCGCATCGTCCCGGCGCGGACCGTTACTGGATCCAGACGACGTCGCCGGGCCGGATCTCCTCGACCGGTCCGCCCCATCGCTGCACGCGTCCCAATCCCGCGGTCACGATCAGCACCTGCCCGAGGGGGTGGGAGTGCCACGCGGTGCGAGCGCCGGGCTCGAAGGTCACGTACGCGCCCGAGGCCCGCGACGGTTCGGCCGCCTGGAAGAGCCAGTCGATCCGGACCGAACCGGTGAAGCTCTCGGGCGGGCCCTTCCGCGAGGGCTGGGAGCCGCCCCGGGTGATGACGACGTCGTTTCGCCCCTGCGCCGCTGCGTTCGATCGAGACGCCGACGCAGCGGGAGCCGGTCGCGAGGTGGGCTCCACGGTGAGCAAGGACAGCGTGATCAGGGTGGGCGCGAGCAGTGTCATGGACGGCTCCTCCTCCACGGTCGGGAGATCGATGCCTCCGCGCGTTACAGCTCCTGCCGCGTGGGGCGGAAGAGGATCTCGCTGATGTCCACGTCGTCCGGCTGGCCGATCGCGAAGGACACCATCCGCGCGAAGGAATCCGGGGGGATCGCGTACTCCTCGTAGAACTTCCGGATCCCCTGGGCGATGTCGGGTTCCGTGATGCTCGAGGGGAGCTCGGTCGCGACCGCTCCCGGCGAGATCACCGTCGTGCGGATGTTGTACGGCTTCACTTCCTGGCGCAGGCCCTCCGACAGCATGCGCACGGCCACCTTCGTGGCGGAATAGACCGCACCCGCAGGACGCACCTTGTGCCCTGCCACCGACGAGACGTTGATGATGTGTCCCGACTTCTGCTGCTTCATGTGCGGGAGCACGGCCGCGATGCCGTAGAGGACCCCCTTGATGTTGACGTCGATGGTCCGGTCCCAGTCGTCGATCTTGAGCCGCTCCAGGGGCGAGTGCGGCATGAGGCCGGCGTTGTTCAGGATGACGTCGACGCGCCCGTAGCGCTCCACGGCGAGGTCGACGAGCTTCTTCACCTGCGCGTGGTCGGTGACGTCGGTGCGAAGCGCGACGGCCCTTCCACCGCGCTCGGTCAGCTCGCGTGCGATCGCCTGGATGCGGTCGAGCCTGCGGGCGCCGAGCACCACCGTCGCGCCCTCGGCGGACAGGTGGCGCGCGGTGGCCTCACCGAGCCCGCTGCTCGCGCCGGTGATGACGACGACCTTCCCGTCGATTCCCCTGGTCATGTTCGGCTCCTCTCCGGGGGCTCAACCCCGGCTCACGCCCAGGCTGCGGCGAAGGTGCAGCCCCGGGGTCGTCGCCAGCTTCACGATGAGATCCGAGAGGCTGTTCAGCGACACGTCGCGCCCCCTGAAGGGCTCGCCCTTCGGCGTGAGCTGGTACGAGATCTCGGCGTCGCGGGTGAACCAGCCCGGGCGAAGGATGGTGTAGTCGAGGTCCGACGCCTCGATGACGGCGGCCGAGTCGCGGTACGGGTCGAGCTGGCTCCCGTATCGCTCGCCTGGCACCTCGCCGTAGATGCCCATCGAGCTGATGAAGATGAGCCGCCTGAGGCCGGTCGTGTGCATCGCCTCGACGATGCGCTGAGCCTGCCGCTTCATGTCTCCGGCGAGATTGGCGTAGACGACGTCCTGGCTCTTCATGGCGGCGGTGAGGGTCTGCAGGTCGAGGACATCGCCGTCGAGGATCCGGACCCGCTCCGGGTCGGGGTTCTTCAGCCGGCCGGCACGGCGGAGATACAGGGTCAGCCTCGCGTCGGTCGTCTCCAGGAACACGCGGGTGGTGTTGCGCGCGAGCTGTCCGTTCGCGCCGAGGATGAGGACGTTCGCCATGGCTCGGTCCTTCGGGGCTGGAGTCACGCCGGTGCGCCGTCGTCGACGACGCGGAGCGCGTTGAGGGTCCGGGGGTAGCCGATGAACGGCAGCAGTTGCGTGAGCGTGCCGAGGAGGACGGTCCGGTCGTTCCCGACCGCGAGGTTCGCGGCCACGTGTCCGGCGAGCTGCGGCTCGCACCCGCCGAGCGACGCCAGCATCGAGAAGGTGAGGAGCTCGCGCAGCTTCAAGTCGAGCCCGGTGCGCGTCAGGTAGTCGCCGAAGCAATTGGCCGAGAGAAACCGCTGGATGTGCAGCTCGTCCTTCGGTGACCGGGCGTACATCTGGTCGATCCGCTCGCCCAGGACCCGCTTCTGCACCTCGAGCCCACGGTCGAACCGCGTCTCGGGCGTGGTCGTGGACTGCCCCGGGAGCGGGAGCTCGATGCCCCTGCTCCGCAGCACCTCGTTCGTGACCTGGAGGAAGTCGAACACCTTGGCCATCCCGACGTAGGGGACCGCCTGGTACACGACTTCCTTCACCTCGACCGGGCGGACGCCGACGTTCAGCGCGCCACCCAGCATGACCCGGTACTCCCCGACCGCCTGGGAGGCGATGAGCGCCGCCAGCTGGACCATCAGGCGGGTCCTCGGGTCGAGGACCTCGTCCCTCAGGACCTCATCGAACGCCCAGTTGTCGAAGATCTCGATGAGCTCGGGATCGGTCACCTTGAGCGACGACGCGTGGCCGGGAAACAGGGCGTCGTGGTTGCGCTGCGCTTCCTTGCTGATGGCCATGGTCACTCCTAGAGCCCCGTCCGCTTCTCGAGCTCCTCGGGATAGCGCGCGCCCTCGACCTGGATCTTCGACGCGGCGGCGTCGACGGCCCGGAGGTCCTCCGGCGTGAGCTGGACGGACGCGGCGCCGAGGTTCTCCTCGAGCCGGCTCAGCTTGGTGGTCCCGGGGATGGGGACGATCCAGGGCTTCTGGGCGAGGAGCCAGGCGAGGGCGATCTGCGCCGGCGTCGCCTGCTTGCGCTTCGCGACCTCGCCGAGCAGGTCGACGAGCGCCTGGTTCGCCTTGCGCGCCTCGGGCGTGAAGCGCGGCACGATGTTGCGGAAGTCGCTCTTCTCGAAGGTCGTCTTCTCGTCGATCTTCCCGGTGAGGAAGCCCTTCCCGAGCGGGCTGAACGGGACCAACCCGATCCCGAGCTCCTCGAGCGTCGGGATCAGCTCCTCCTCGGGCTTCCGCCACCAGAGCGAGTACTCGCTCTGCAACGCGGCGACCGGCTGCACCGCGTGAGCGCGGCGGATCGTCTTCACGCCCGCTTCGGACATCCCGAAGTGCCTCACCTTCCCGGCGCGGATCAGCTCCTTCACGGTGCCCGCGACGTCCTCGATGGGGACGTTCGGATCCACGCGGTGCTGGTACAGGAGATCGATGGTCCCGGTCCTCAGCCGCCGGAGCGAAGCCTCGACGACCTCCCGGATGTGCTCGGGCCGGCTGTCCATGGCGTTGGTGCCGAGCTTCATCCCGAACTTCGTCGCGATGACGACCTGGCTGCGGACGGGGGCGAGGGCCTCACCCACCAGCTCCTCGTTGGTGAGCGGGCCATAGGCCTCCGCCGTGTCGAAGAACGTGACTCCGCGGTCGACCGCCGCGCGGAGCAGCGCCATCATCTCCTTCCGGTCAGGGGGCGTGCCGTAGGCAAAGCTCATTCCCATGCAGCCGAGCCCGATGGCCGAGACCTCGAGGTTGCTCCTTCCAAGCCTGCGCTTCTGCATCGCGTCCTCCTTCGTCGCCGTTCCGGTCGGCGTCACCGACGAGGGAAACCGACTGGCGACCGCGTACGCCTTGGCGTCGTGCATGGTCCCTCCTCGGGACGAATCGGGTTCTCGTGCGCACCCGTCAGCGAGTGAGCGCCCGAAAGCTACGCGTGCACGCGACCTCGCGAAACAGCCAGAATGCGCATGGGCCGTTCAGGAAAACTTCACGGCGCGGGAGGCGGAGCGTCCGCAGGACCGAGAACCCAGGCAGGGCTTGGAAAGCGGGTAGCAAAATGCTACCTTTCGCACATGGGCCAGCCCGTCAAGCTCTCCGATGCCCTGGTTCTCGACGCACGTGTCGTCGGTGAGGCGGCGGAGCGCTCCATCGCGAGCCAGATCGAGTACTGGGCGCGCGTCGGCAAGGCAGTGGAGCCGGTGCTCCGCGGCGACCAGGCCCTGCGGCTCAAGCAGCGGGGCGAGGCCGTTCCCCTCTCGGAGCTGCTGAAGTCGGTGGACTCGAAGGCCGGGCGCGAGCGCACGAAGGCGCATCTGGCCTCGCGCCCCTTCCCGCACTTCGAGCCGGCGCCGGGCCGCCCCGGGCTTCTGGTGAAGATCGACGAGGGCGGGAAGCGCACGGTGGGTCGGTTCGTGAACCGTGAGTTCCGGCCGGCCGGCCGCAAGTGACGGCACCCCTCGACGCGCGGCCCATCGTCGTCGCCGTCGCCGGCCCGAACGGCGCCGGCAAGACCACCTTCTACGAGGCGCACCTTCGGGCGGCCGGGCTCCGATTCGTGAACGCCGACGAGCTGGCCCGCGAGCTGGGAGTGGACGCCTACGGCGCTGCCGACCTGGCCCGCCGGCTACGGGAGGCGCTCCTCGAGCAGGGCGAGAGCTTCGTCTTCGAGACCGTCTTCTCCGACCCGGTGGGCGACAAGGTCGACTTCCTGAAGAAGGCGGCCGCGCGGGGCTACACGGTCGTGGTCTGCTTCATCGGGATCGGCGGCCCGAGCGTCAGCGAGGAGCGCGTGGCGATGCGCGTGCTCCAGGGCGGCCACGACGTCCCCTCGAAGAAGCTCGGGCAGCGGTACCCGCGGACCCAGCGCAACCTGGCGCTCGCGATCCACGCGCTCCCTCACGTCCTCGTCTACGACAACGGCGACCTCCGCAGGCCGTTCCGGAAGGTCGCGGAGTTCGAGGCGGGGAAGGTGACGGAGCAGCACGCGCCGGTTCCACGGTGGCTGACACGCGCCCTCGAGAGCCACTCGAGGTGAGACGGCGCGACGACGACGCCCCCTTCCCGGCGGCCGGGCAGTTCGCGGACGGCGCCTGGCTGACGGCTGACCTGCGATCCCGCGAGGGTCACCGGCTGCTGGCTGCGAACGGCGAGGTTGCCCTGAAGGGACGGGTGCCGGGCGGGCCCGTTCTCCATATACCGATGTGGTCTCCTTCGCCGTGCTCGAACCGGACGCGGACGGCTTCCGCAATTACCAGAGGACCCGCTACGCGGTCTCGGCCGAGGAGTTGCTGGTCGATCGGGCGCAGTTGCTGACGCTGACCGCCCCCGAGATGACGGTGCTGGTGGGGGGCCTCCGCGTCCTGAACGCCAACGTCGGACAGTCCAGGCACGGCGTCTTCACCGATCGGCCGGAGGCACTGACCAACGACTTCTTCGTGAACCTGCTCGACATGGGGACGGAGTGGAAGGCGGTCCCGAAGGACGCGGACGTGTTCGAAGGGCGCGATCGCAAGACGGGCAAGGTCAAGTGGACCGGCACGCGCGTCGACCTCGTCTTCGGCTCGAACTCGCAGCTCCGCGCTCTGGCGGAGGTCTATGCCAGCGCGGACGCGCAGAAGAAGTTCGTCCAGGACTTCGTGGCGGCCTGGAACGAGGTCATGAACCTGGATCGCTTCGACCTTGCGTGATGAAAGACCCGGGAACGATCGTTCCTGGCAGGACCAGCGGGCAGTCCGGTCGCGAAATGCCGCCCCGCCGCCCCAACAACCGTTGCACGGAGACGTGATGCTCGCTTCGTGGGTGCTCGCCCTGCTGGTCGCGGTCGAGCCGGCCAGCCCGCCGACCGCCGCCCCGCCGCCGGCCGGCGCCGAGGACGACCTGTTCCTGCAGATCCTCGATCCCTTCGCCCTCTTCGCGATGGTGGGCAGGACGAGCGCGGAGCCGGCCGCGCCCGTGGGCACCGAGTTCAACCTGGACGCCCTCGTGAGCGACCGGAACCTCTACCATCTGGACATCCCGGTGGAGCGAGGCACCGACGGGTGGTACGTGCACCGGCGCGCCGGCGGCATCGGGGCGACGACGTTCAGGGTGGCCCGGCACGCCAACCGCTACCAGGTCGAGGTCAAGACCAGCGACGGCACGGGGAAGCCGTACCACGAGCTCATCGACTTCGTGGTCGAGCGCCGCGACCTGAGGATCGGCGGCCAGGTGAAGAGCATGCGCGTGCTGCGGGTGGAGGGGTACCGGGTCGACGAATAGTGGATCGGTGCGTCCGTTTCACTTGCCGTCCGGAGCCAGCGGCGGGACGTGGAAATCGCCTGGAGCCCCGTCCCGGCGTCCTCGTGGCGCCTCCCCGGGAACCCCGTTAGGCATCCGGCCGTGCGCTGCTCCCGAGGAGTCGCTGCCGCTCGGACCAGGACCCTTCCGTCCGGGTGGCGCCCGGGGCTCGCGTTGGCGCTCGGTGGAGCGCTGCTGGTCGCCCCCACGGCGGTCCTGGCCGCGGTGCCGCTGCGCCTCCAGGCCGGCGTGGCCGCGGTCGGTGGTGGCGCCGCCTGCTCCGACCCGGCCTCCACCATCTGCCCATCCTGGCAGCAGCTGGCGGCCGTCCCGGCGGTGCTGGCGGCGCAGGCCGACCTCTCCTGGAGCCCGACGCTCGTCGTCTCCCCCGGCCTGAGCTGGAGCTTCGCGCCCTGGCGTTCCGGCGTGCCGAGCCTGCTCACGCCCTCCGTCGACGTCGGCCTCGTCCGGCGCGAAGGGGAGCGGCTGGTCCGGCTCACGCTGGGCGTCGAGGCCCCCATCGACGCGCAGGGCCAGGTCGGCGTCGGCGGACGGATCGGCCTCGGGGCCACGCTCCTCGGAGGCCCGGTCCCAGGCCTCGCCTTCGACGTCAGCGCCGGGATCGCCGAGGTCGGCGGGCGCGCCTCGCCGTCCCTCCGCCTCCTCGTCGGAGTCCAGCTCGGTGGCTAGCCCCTCGATCGCTCCGGCGCCGACCAGCGCCCTTCCCCGGCAGGTGGCCCTCGCCACCGTCCTCTCGCTCGCCGTGGCCTCCTGGCCCGGCTCCGGGCTGGCCGAGCAAGCCGGCGAGGGCGAAGGCCCGGGGGCGCCCGTGGCCGGTGAGCCGGCGGCGCCGGCCCGCTTCCGCTCCGCCCAGAACGGCCTCATCTTCGACGGCCAGTACACCAGCTCGCGGCTCAATGACACCGTGGTCCTCGGCGCCGGCGCGAGGACCCTCGGACTGGAGGCCGCCCTCGACGGACCGTGGCTCGCCCGATGGGACCTCTCGGCCAGCGCCCGGGGCGGCCTGGCGACCCTGGCGCCCTACGCCTGGCTCGCCGGCGGACGGGCCGCCGCGGCAGGCGAGCTCGGCCACCGCCTCCTGCTCCAGCCCTGGAGCCCCTACGTCATGGTGGGAGGTCGCGTCGCCGCCGACGTCACCGTCCGGTGGCTCATCGTGTCGGAATCGGGCAAGGAGGGAGGCGGTGATGGTGGGACCGTGCAGCACTGGTTGTCCGTGCTCGACGTGCAGCCCCGGTTCGGGCTCGGCGTGGCATACCAGGACGCGCGCCGTTCCTTCCGCGGCGTCGCCTTCGCCCAGGAAGGGTGGACGATCACAAACTTCGTCGGGTCGACCAGCGCGACCGCGTTCGGCCTGTCCCTCGGCTACGACGTGGCCGATAGCCTGTCGATCCTGGCGGAGGCCTGGCTGGCCACCCAGCCGCCGGCCAGCACGTCCGGCCTCGCGCTCGTCGACGTACATACCACGCGCGCCGTCGAGCTCTCGGTGCGGAAGGTGTTCCGCTCCGGCAGCTGGGTGGGGCTCGACCTCGCCCTCTCCAAGCAGTCCGATCAGCTCCGCTACCTCGACAGCGGCCTGGCGATCACGACGTCGAGCCCGGGCGTCTTCATCGTGGCCGTCAGCTACGGGCTTCACCTGGGGGGATGACGTGCGCACCGCACCCCACCTCGCGCTCCCACTGCTCGCCTGCGCCGCGCTGGTCGCCTGCCACGGGGACCGCGCCGATTGGGGGCTGGGGGCCATCGACGGCATGGTCACGCCGCTGGATCCGCCGTTCACCTGTGGCGTCGCCGTCCCGCCGGACACGACCGCCGGCGCACGTGCCGCCTGCACGTTCGGGACGGGCACCCGCGCCTCGGAATCGCTGTCCGTTCCGCCGGAGGTGGCAGCGGCCTTCCCGGTGCGCCACGTCATCATCCTCATGAAGGAGAACCGGAGCTACGACGAGGTGCTCGGACGGCTGAGCGAGCGCGGGCAGCCCGAGGCCGAGGCCGTCCCGCCGACCTACGCCAATCCCGACGAGACCGGGGCTCTGGTCTATCCGTTCCGGTCCTCGACGACGTGCCCTTCTCCGGGTCCCCCCCACCAGTCGACGGCGGTGCAGCTCTGCCTCGACGGCGGGGCGATGGACGGCTTCGTCAAGAGCGCGGCGCGGACGACCAAGACCGACGGTCACTTCGCGATCTCCTACTTCGACGAGCCCGACCTGCCGTTCTACTACTGGCTGGCGAGCACCTTCGCGCTGAGCGACCGCCACTTCGCCCCGATCGCGGCGGGGACGTACGCCAACCGGAACTTCCTGATGTTCGCGACCAACGCGGGGGTGCTCGACACCGGGAAGCAGTTCGCCTCCCCCTCCACGCCGTCCATCTTCCACCTGCTCATGGCGGCCGGGTACACCTGGGGAGCCTACAGCGACGGCCAGATCCTCAGCGGCACCCTCGACTGGCGCGCCGGCGATCCCGGCGTGCACACCATGCAGGAGTTCCTCGACGCCCTGGATGCCGGCACCCTGCCCAACGTCGCCTTCGTGGACGGGAACGGTCCCGAGGACGAGCACCCGGTCGCCGACGTCCAGATCGGCGAGGCGTGGACGAGGAACGTCCTCGAGCACGCGGTGGCGAGCCCACAGTGGATGCGGCTGGCCATGGTCTGGACCTACGACGAGGCCGGCGGCTTCGCCGACCACGTGCCGCCGCCCGGCACGTGCTCGGTGGCTCCGGGACATGCGCTCGCCGCAACCCTCGGGCCGCGCGTGCCGCTGGTGGTGATCTCGCCGTGGGCCAAGCGAGGTTACGTGTCCCACGTGCCCCATGACCACACCGCCATCACCCGGCTCATCGAGCTGCTCTTCGACCTGCCGGCGCTGACGCCGCGGGATGCCAACAGCGACGCCCTGCTGGACCACTTCGACTTCTCGTGCGGCCGGGACCTCTCGACGCCCCCGGCGCCGGCCGCCGGGGTCGGCGGGTGCCCCTGAGGCGCCATGGCGCGCAACCCTCACGCACGGTGCGTCGCGATGTCGCGACGCCTGGCCCCCTCCTCCGACCCCGTCACCTCACTTTCCCTCCATGATCCGCTGGATGGTCCGCTCCACCGACTCCGGCTCGGCCCCCTTCGCCGCGTCGCGGGCACCGGCCGCGGGGCGACCGCCCAGCGCCTTCGCCAGGTCCTCCCCGGCCTCGTCGAACAGCTCGTGCAGTATCTTGTTCA
>Ga0335082_10002156_pt1 | contig 21143 bp, 24 predicted proteins | sample Lox_Sample_41_FD_206718 | JGI IMG/M metagenome (GOLD analysis project Ga0335082, IMG submission 206718) | Soil microbial communities from Loxahatchee National Wildlife Refuge, Florida, United States - Lox_Sample_4.1 | ecosystem: Environmental > Terrestrial > Soil > Wetlands | place: USA...
TGCGCGCCGCCGACCTCGCCCGCGCCTTCGGCCGGGAGACGCAACCGTTCAAGCTCGACGTCCGGAAGCTGAAGAACCTCGGCCTGACGATCAGCCTCGACGTGGGCTACCGGCTGTCGCCGCGGGGCGAGGCCTATCTCGCGGCTACGCGAGATGCCGGCCGGGGAAGTACTCGGCCGCGGGATCGAGCATCACGTTGACGATCGAGGGTGCACCGCTCGCGAACGCGGCGTCGAGTGCGGGCCCGATCTCCTCGGGCGTCTCGACGAGGGAGCCGGTACCGTCGAATGCCTCGGCCATCCGCTCGTAGTGCCGCACGCCGAGCGGCACCCACCCTGCGCTCCAACCCTGGTTGTTCATGATGACGGTGACGATCGGCACGCCGTGGCGCGCCGCGGTGTCGAGCTCCATCGCGTTGAAACCGAACGAGCCGTCGCCGACCATCCACACGGCTTGCGAGCCGGGACGGGCGAGCCCGCCCGCGAGCGCGTAACACACGCCGTGGCCGATCGTGCCGAGGTTGCCCATGCCCGGCACACAACCCGGCTCGTACGCCGCGAACGTGGCATCGACCCACATCAGCATGTTCGAGGCGTCGCCGACGACGGTCGCGTTGCGGTCGAGCCGTTGCTGTACCTCGGCGCACAGTCGCATCGGATGGATCGGGCGTGCGTCCGACTTCGCAAGAGACGCCTTCGCGGCCGCGAGCTCGTTTGCCTGCGCCCGGAGTTGCGCGACCCAGTCGTGGGTGTCGAGGGCGGGCAGCGCGCCCGTGAGCGCCCGCAGTGCCGGCTTGGCGTCGGCCACGATGCCGACGGCCACCGGGACGCGATTGCGCCCGATCTCCGCGGGCTCGATGTCGATCTGGATCAGCGCGTCGAGATGCGGGAACCGGCCGTAGCCGAAGAAGTAGTCGAGCTGCTTGCCGACGACGACGAGCGCGTCGGCTTGGAACACGACGTTCTGCCAATCGCGTCCGAAGCACAGGGCATCGTCGTCGGGAATGAGCCCGCGCGCGCCTTGACGGGTCACGACGGGAATGCCGCGTTCTACGAGCGCGCGCAGCTCGTCGGCCGCGCCGGCCCAGCGCACGCCGCTCCCGGCGACGATCGCGGGCCGTCGTGCGCCGCGGAGCAACGCCGCCGCCTGTTCGATCAAGTTTCCGGGCGGCTCGGGCGCGGCTCGCGGCAGCGCGGCAACATCTTCGACGCGCGTTTCGTCGATCTGGGAGTGAACGAGATCGATCGCGAGCTCGAGGTACACCGGACCGGGGGTGCCGGTCGTCGCCTCGATGAACGCGAGCCGCACGTATTCGGGAATGCGATCGAGGTGGTAGACGCGGCGCGCCCACTTGCAAACCGGCTTCACGACTTCGAGCTGGTCGAGCACCTCCACTTCGCCGCTGTCGGCGCCGCGCAGCGTCGCCGCGCCGGCGAGCACGACCACCGGTGAGCGCTGTGCGTGCGCGGTCGCGATGCCGGTGAGCGCGTTCGTGAGGCCCGGACCCGCGGTGACGACCGCCACGCCCGGCGTGCCGGTGGCGAGCGCCCAGCCCTCCGCGCAGTGCGCGGCTGCGGCCTCGTGGCGCACGTCGACGATACGGATGCCGTGGCGCGGCGCGGCCCACCACGTGGGATTGATGTGCCCGCCGCCCAGGCCGAACAGGTGCGTGACCCCGTGCGCGGCGAGCGAACGTGCGACGAGCTCACCACCGTCGATCATGGCGACCCCAGCAGCTCGTCGAGACGGGCGCGCACCGCGTCGACGCGCGTCGCGCTCGGTGTGTCGTCGTTCAGCCGAGCGAGCGCGACGATGTCGGCCCGGGGCAGGTCGTATTCTCGCGCCACCACGTCGATCGCCGGACCGCCCCGCTCGGTGTCGACGACGGCAAGCGTGTTCGCGTACATCGCGATGGGATGGAACCCGATCGTGAACAGCGCCCAGCCGAGGATGCAGAAGCCGCCGTCGCCCATGAGGATGCCGGCATTGAGGCGCGACGGCAGGCCGTTGCGCAACGCCTCGACGCGGGCCCGATTCATCGCAGGTCGGCCATCGTCAGTCGGCCATCGTCAGATGGGCAGCGGCACCTTGGGGCCGCCACCCATGTAGATCGTCTCGCCCGACAGGAAGCTCGCCGCGTCGGAGACCAGGAACAAGATGCCGTACGCGATCTCGATGGGCCGGCCCGCGCGGCCGACCGCGTTCGACGCGCCACCGACCTTGTCGGGATCGAGGCCGGCGCGATCCATCGCGCGCAGAAACCCTTCGGAGGCGACCGCGCCGACCGCTATGCAATTCACCCGCACGCCGTGCGGCGTCCACGCGCCCGCGAATGTCTTGGTCAGGTTGTTGACGCCGGCCTTCGCCGCGCCGTAAGGAGCGACGAACGGGAGCCCGATCTCCGACGCGCCCGACGAGATGTTCACGATCGCGCCCACGCCTCGCTCGATCATGTGCTTCGAGGCGGCGACGGAAAGCACGAACACGCTGCGCAAGTTGAGGTCGATCATGTTCTGCCACCGGTCGAGCGTCCATTGCTCGAACGGTAACGACCAACTCCCGCCCGCGTTGTTGACGAGGATGTCGAGCCGGCCGTAGTGCTCAGCCGCGCGCGCGATCAGCGCCTCGCACTGCTCGGCGTCGCGCACATCGGTGGGAACGACGAGACACTCGTGGCCGGCCTCGCGCAACTCGTCCGCGACTTGCTCGAGGTTCTGGACCTTGCGGCTCGCGATCACCACCCGCGCGCCCCGTGCCGCGAGCACGTGCGCGGCGGCCCGGCCGATACCGGTGCCGCCGCCCGTGATGACGGCAACCCGATCGTCGAGGGCGAAGATGTCGGCCATCGCGCGAGTTCTACCGCGTGCGCCCGTGCGCGCGCCCGGCGGCCGGGCTATTTTTTCGAGCGTCGCCGAAACAGGGAGTACCCCCGCATGGACGTGAGATCGATCGACACCGTCGAACCCGAGGTCGAGCACAACGGCACGGTGCCGGTGTGGTATCTCGTGCACCCACGCGAGATGAAGGACTTGACCGACGGCGGATACCTCGAGCTCGTCAACGAATTCGAGGTGGCGGCCGGTGGCCACGTGTTCCCGCACACGCACCCGACGCACGAGTTCTATTTCGTGATGTCGGGACGCGGCGTGATGACGGTGGGCGACGAGGATCGCGCCGTGTCACCCGGCGATCTCGTGTACATCCCGCCCGACGTCGTGCACAGCCTGCGTCCGGTCGGCGGGGGCGCGATCCACTGCTTCTGCTTCGCGGTCGCCGTCAAGGGCGCGCCCGAGATCGACTACACGAGCCACTGAGGCGCGTTAGGGGCCGACCTCCGGGCACTTGGTGCCCGACAGTGCCTGCGTGACCGTCACCGTTCCCGCGGGGAGGTCGCGCAGCATCGTCCAACCGTCGGAGGTCGACGCGGCGCACCCGCCGCCTTTGACCTTCCAGTGACTCGTCGCGCGGACGCGCAGCTCGATCGTGCCCGGCGTGTGCACGTCGATCGTCAACCGGTCGGCGGTCAGGGTCTGCAACGTGGCGTCGCCGACGACGAGGCCGCGGAAGCCGTCGACTTGCCACACCGTCCAGTGCTGATCGTGCCAAACCCGGTGCAGGTACGGCAGACCGTGCAGCAGCAAGGCGCGTTCCGCGAGCGACGAGTCGTCGAGCTGCGCGTCGGGCAGCGCGACGAATCGCACTCCGTTCTCGGTCAGCCACTGCTGGTACGTGTGGGCGTTCAACGGCGCCGAGTAGAAGAGCGGGTTGTACGCGATGTCGAGCTGGCGTTCCCAGCCGCGTGCGAGCAGCAGATGCGGCGCGACATACGCCGCTTCCCAGTGCCGGTACGTGGACGGTACCTCGACGCGGCCGACGGCGCCGGGTTGCGACTCGAGGAACGCAACGACCGGCGCGTAGTACGCCGCGCGCGTCGACGGATCCTCGCGCGCGAACGCGATGCCGTCGACGGCGGGCACCCACTGCCACACGAGCAGCGGCGCGGCGAGGAGCGCCAGGAGCACGCGGCGGCGCGGGAGCAGCGCGCACGCGAGCAGCGGGCCAGCGATGTACTGGCCGAAGCGGCTGAAGTTCCCGCCGAGCGCGCTCGGGACCACGAACGCGCCGATCGCGGCGAGGGCAAAGAGCGCCGCGCCCCACCGCACGGCCTTGTGCTCGCGCAGCGCGATCGCCAGCACCACGCACAGGCTGAGATCCCACGCCAGCGCCCACGGTTCGTACGGCTCGGCGCCGGTTGTCGGGAAAAGGAGCGCGACGACCGCGATCGGCAACACGGCGGCAATCGTCATCGCGGCCGCGCCGACGCGCCGGTCGCGTTGCGCACAGAACCAAGCTGCGCCCGTGATCGCGAGGAACGCGCCGGCGAGCGGGCTCGAGAGCGAGCACAAGAGTGCGCAGATCGTGGCCGGCAGCGGGTGACGCCGTTGCAGCATGTACACCGCGCCGAGTCCGAGCGCGACACCGAGCGCGAACGTGGTGCGGCCGACGATGAGGTTCGTCACCGTGCCGAGCGCGAACCATGTTGCGCCGAGCCAGGACGCGTGACCGAACGAGAAACGCAAGATGCGCTCGAACGCGACCGCGGCGACGATGCCACTCACCGCGCCGACCGCGAGCGGGCTCGTCAGCGCGCCGAGCGCGGGTGCGAGAACGCTGTAACCGAGCAGCGCGTGTCCGCCGAACCACTGGTTGTTCCAGACGACGAAACCGTCTTGGCGGATCAGATCGGACCGGAAGATCTGGGCCGGGAGATCGCTGCCACGCCAACCGCACACGATCGCGAGCGCGGCCAGCGCGCCCGCGATTGCGGCGGCGCTCGCAATGCTCGGCCAGCCGTCGATCGGACCCGAACGGCGCGGCGCGCGCTCGCGAGACGGCAGCGTGATCAGGCCGCTCACGCTCGCCTCCAGGCGCGCGAGCGACGCCACGGGAACCCCCCAAGCGCCACGTCCACCGAGACTCCACGGTAGCGGCCCGAGCCCCGAATGCGCTGACCGGTGGCCAGGGCCCGAGGAACCACGCAGCGTTATCATGTCGCCACACGATCGGGGGATTGATGGGGCGATTCCAAGGTTGGGCGGCTTTCGTGTGTGCCGTCGCGATCGCGCTCAGTTCGATCGCGAGCACCGGTACCGCGCACGCCGCGACGCGCAGCCCGATCGCGTCGCCACGACCGGCGTGGGCGACCGCCGCGAACCGCGTCGGTGCGTTCGACGGCCGTACGCGCATCGCCGTACGCATCTATCTGCAGTTGCGCGACCGTGCCGGTCTCGACGCGGTCGCGGCCGCGGTCTCGACCCCGGGGAGCGCGCAGTACCGGCAGTTCCTCACGACCGCGCAGGTGCGTGACCGCTACGCCCCCACGGCGCAGAACGTCGCGGCCGTGCGGTCTTGGCTCACGGCGAACGGGTTGCGCGTCACCGGCGTCCCCATCGGCGCCGCCCTCTTGCAATACGTCTGACGACCGGACGCGCCGAAATCGAGCCGGGAGGACCACGACCGGCGGCTAGCGTCGGACGCGTGCCCGGTCCTCTCGTCGAGGCGCGCTCGCTCACGAAGCGCTTCGGTTCCTTTGTCGCGGTCGACGGTATCGACTTCGCGATCGAACCCGGCGAAGCGTTCGGCTTCCTCGGGCCGAACGGCGCGGGCAAAACTTCGACGATGCGCATGATCGGATGTGTCTCGCCGCGCACCAGTGGCGAGTTGCGCGTGCTCGACATGGACCCCGCGCACGACGGTCCGCAGATCCGCGCCCGGCTGGGTGTGGTTCCGCAGGAGGACAATCTCGACACCGAGCTCACGGTGTGGGACAACATGCTCATCTACGGGCGCTACTTCGGGCTGCCGCGCGCGCTCGTGCGCGAGCGCGCGGCCGAGCTGCTCGACTTCGTGCAGCTCGGCGACCGTGGGAGCTCGAAGGTCGATCCGTTGTCGGGTGGCATGAAGCGACGCCTCACGATCGCCCGCGCGCTCGTCAACCAGCCCGAGCTGCTGCTGCTCGACGAACCGACGACGGGGCTCGACCCGCAAGCGCGCCACCTGCTCTGGGATCGGCTGTACCAGCTCAAGCGCCAGGGCGTCACGCTCGTGCTCACGACGCACTACATGGACGAGGCGGAGCAACTGTGTGACCGGCTCGTCATCATGGACGAGGCCCATATCGTCGCCGAGGGCTCGCCGCGAGAGTTGATCGCCGAGCACGTGACGCGCGAAGTCGTCGAGGTGCGGCTCGACCGGGCGTCGGATCCGGCCGTCACGTACGCGCAGCTGCAGAAGCTCGGCGATCGCCTCGAGCCGCTCGCCGACCGTGTGCTCGTCTACACCGACGACGGCGACGCGACCGCCAAGGCGATCGCGAACGACGGCGTGGGCGACGCGGCTCTGCTCATCCGGCGTTCGAGCCTCGAGGACGTGTTCTTGATCCTCACCGGCCGGACGCTCGAGGAATAGCGATGACCGCGCCTCCGATGCTGCGCGTCGTCGAACGCGAGTGGCGCGTGTACGTGCGACTCTGGCGCGGGCTCGCGTTCACCACCTTCGCGCAGCCGGCGCTGTATCTCGTCGCGATGGGCATCGGGCTCGGCGGGCTGGTCAACGCGCACTCGGGTCACGTGAGCGGTCTCGACTATCTCGACTTCGTCGCCCCCGGGTTGCTGGTGGCGAGCGCGATGCAGCTCGCGTGCTCCGAGTCGTTGTGGCCGGTGCTCGCAGGCGTGAAGTGGATCCGGTTCTACTACGGCATCGTCGCCACACCGATCCGTCCGTCCGACGTGTACGGCGGCTGGGTCACGTTCGTCGGCCTGCGGGCGATGTCCGGGTCGGTCGCGTTCCTCGCGGTCGCCGCGCTGCTGGGCGCGGTCAGCTCGCCGTGGGGCATCCTCGCGATCCCGGCCGCCGGCCTGTGCGCCGCCGCGTTCTGCGCGCTGCTGTCGGCGTTCTCGATCGCGCAGGACTCCGACCTCTCGTTCCCGATGATCATGCGCCTCGGGGTGCTGCCGTTGTTCTTGTTCTCCGGCACGTTCTTCCCGATCAGTCAGCTGCCGAGCTTCCTGCGCGCGCTCGCGGTGCTGTCGCCGTTGTGGCACGGGGTGGAGCTGGCGCGCGGCGCCACGACCGGACATCTCACGGTCGCCGGCGTGATCGCGCACGTGGCGGTGCTGTGCGGTTACATCGCCCTCGGCGCGGCGATCGGGACGAGAACGTTCACGCGGCGGTTGGCGTCGTGAGCACCACGACCGCGCCGCCGCTGCGGATCGCGCCGAACCCATGGTTCCGACGCCGTTCGTGGCGCGTCGTCGAACGCAACGCGCTCGCATACCGGCGGATGTGGCCGATCTTCCTCTCGGGGTTGGCCGAACCGATCCTGTTCTTGCTGTCGATCGGAATCGGCGTCGGCAAATTGGTGGGGACGGTGCAAGTCGGTTCGCACGTCGTCGATTACCGCACCTTCGTCGCGCCGGCGCTGCTCGCGAGCTCGGCGATGAACGGCTCGCTCCTCGACACGACGTTCAACTTCTTCGCGAAGATGAAGTGGGCGCACACCTACGACGCGGTGCTCGCCACACCGCTCGCGCCGCCCGACGTGGCGTCGGGGGAGATGCGGTGGGCGCTCATGCGCGGCGGCATCTACAGCGGCGCGTTCCTCTTCACGATGTTCCTGTTCGGCGACACGCTGTCGGCGTGGTCGATCCTCGCGCTTCCTGCCGCGGTGCTGATCGGCTTCGGATTCGCGGGCGTCGGGCTCGCGGCCACCACGTACATGCGGTCGTTCGTCGACTTCGACTACGTGAACATGGCGATCATCCCGCTGTTCCTCTTCTCGGGAACGTTCTTTCCCGTGACGCGATATCCGGCCGGGGTGCAGGCGATCGTGCGGTGCACGCCGCTCTACCAGGGTGTCGCGCTAGAACGGTCGCTCGTAGTGGGCGACATCCACTGGACGCTCCTTCTCAACGCGGCCTACCTGTTCGTGATGGGCTACATCGGCGTGCGGATCGCCGCCCGGCGCATCGGCCTGCTCCTACAGCCCTGATTCTGGGTCGCGACTCACTCGATTCTGGGTCGCGCTCGCTGCTCGGCGGGATACCCGCCTCGCGGACGCTCGTCTCTCCTGGTCGACTTCGGCTCCGCCTCCCCTTCGGTCGGCTGCATCTGCGTCTCCTGCTCCCGCCAGTTCGCTTCGGGCTTCGCCCTTCGCTCACGGCCCCGCGCGCCCGGCAGTTTTCTCAAGATCTCGGCGGGGGGCCCCGATTCTCTCTCGATGGATCAGCCGCGGGCGCTCACCCCGGTCGGTGAGCAGCGGGCCGCCACGGTCGCCGCGCAGCTCGAGCGCATGCGACCGGCGACCTTTGCGCACTCGCGCCGCGTCGCCGCACTCGCGGTGCGCGTCGCCCGCCACGCGCACATCCCCGCGCCGCTCGTCGCCGAGATCTACTGGGGCGCGCTCGTGCACGACGTCGGCGAGCTCAGCGTGAAGCGCGCGGTGCTCGACAAGCCGGGCCCCCTCGACGAACGCGAGCGTGCGATCCTCGCCGAGCACACGATCGTCGGGGCGCGTTGGCTCGGCGCGGTGCCCGGCCTCGTCCCGCTCGTGCCCTTCGCCCGCTGGCACCACGAACGGTTCGACGGCACCGGTTATCCCGACGGCGCGAGCGCCGACAAGATTCCGATCACCGTCGCGCTCGTCGCGGTGTGTGACGCGTGGGATGCGCTCACCGAGCTACGGCCGTACCGTGCGCCGATGAGCTACGAGGACGCGGCTGGCGAAATGTGGCAGCACGCGGGCCGGCAGTGGAGCCGTTCGCTCGTCACCTGGCTGCTCGAATGCCTCGACCTCGAGCGCGCCGAGGAGTCCTAGTTCGCGAAGATCGCGATGACGCGCCCGCGTGGTGCGACCTTCACCGCCGCGATGCCGAAGCCGTACACGCGGCCGTCGGCGGTCGCGAGCCAGTAGGCACCGTTCGGCGCGGACGCGATACCCACGACCGGCGCCGTGAACGCTTGCGCCGACGGGTACGGCGCGGGGAGGCCGAAGGCGTACACCTGACCGTCGGCCGTGACGAGGCGATAGCCCTTGCCGGCGAGCGACGACGCGATCCCGACGATCGGCTTGGCGTTCGGGGCGAGGTTCGCACTGCCCAGATCGGGCGCGTTGATCGCGTACACGTGCCCGTTTGCGAGCGCGATCCAATATCCGTCGTTCGCCGCGGGCGCGATGCCGACGACCGGTGATGTCGGATGGAACCGCGCGACACCGCGGCGCGCCGGCGCGCCGAACGCGTGCACGTGCCCGTCGCGCTGCACGATCCGGTAGCCCAGGCCGTTGCGCGCGGGCGCGATCCCGACGATCGGCGCGTTTCCCCGGTGCTGCACCGATCCGAGCACCGGCGCGTGCACGCCGATGACGCGACCGCCGTCGGTCACGACCCACACACCGCCGCCGGCCGCGGTTGCCGCACCCACGATCGTTCCGGCCGTGCGCGCGGCCTTCGGGTTGCCGAGCGCGGGATCAGCCGGCGCGTACATCGTGCCGTGGTCGGTGAGCAGCGCGAACGAGCCCTGGCTCGGTACCACGTGCGCGGTGGGGCCCCTGGGGAGCGTGATGTTCAGCGGCGCGGTCGGCGGTGGGGGTGGCGTTGCCGCGTTCGTCACGCTTCCGTGTGACGATCGTCCGATCGCGAGCCCGGCAATGCCCACCGCGACCATCGCGATGCCCACGACCGCGGCCGCGGCCGGACCGAAGATCGCAACGCGGGCGCGCCGGATGCCCACCGTGTCGGTGGTCATCGCGCGTCGACGTGCGGGCGCGTGAGCCGCTCGATCTCGTGAACTCGCTCCTCGAGCTCCAGCACGATCGCGGCGGTCGACGTGTTGTGCCGGGATCGGCGCCACACCCGGCGTTCATGACGCGTGCGCCGCGCCCACACGACCGCGGCCGCGAGCAGCGCAACGCCGACGGTCAGCAGCCCCAGATACACGATGATCACGGTCGAAATGCTACGCGCCGTGCACCGGCCCGACGCGTCAATAGCGCATCTCGGCAACCACGCCGAAATGGTCGGAAGGCCATGTTCCGTTGGTCGGGGTGTCGCCGATGACGCGCGCGGCGAGCACGTGTCCGACTCCGCCCAGGCGCGGTTGGCCGACCAGGATGTAGTCGATACGTCGTTCGCGGTCGAGGGACGCGGCGTTGAACGGATTGGTGTTCGACGCCGTGTAGCCGGGCTCGGTGTTCCCGGACGCTTCCCACGCGTCGCGGAAGACGACCTTCGGCACCGGCACGGCGGCGCGCCCCGTGAGCATGCGCAACTCGTCGGTGGTGGGATCGGCGTTCAGGTCGCCGCACAAGACTGCCGGAAACGGGCGGGGGCGGCGATCGCGCACGATGCGGCAGATCTCCGCGACCTGCGCCTGTCGAATCGCGCCGTGATCAGCGCCCCAGCTCAGGTGTGCGCAGTACACCTGGATCGGACCGCGCGGACCGTCGATCTCCGCGAACACGACGAGTCGTTCCTCGCCTTCGTCGTCGCGTGCGCCACCGGCCGCTCTCGGCAAGTCGTGTATCTCGCGCCGTGTGATCGGCCACCGTGAAACGATGGCGTTCCCCGCGCGTACGCCGTCGCGCTCGAGGTTCGCGCCGAAGACCGTGTCGGCATAGCCCAGCGTGCGCGCGAGTGCGTCCGCCTGGTTGTCGGCGTCGGTCTCCCACACCTCCTGCAACGCAATGATGTCGGCGTCGACCGCGCGCAAGGTGGATTCGATCCCGTGTGCCCGGGCTTCCCACGGGCCGTACCGGGCCCAGATGTTCCAGGTCGCGACCCGTACCCGCGTCGTGACGAGCGGCCCGTAGCCCGGATCCCACGTATCGGTCACGGCGAGATCTTGGCGCGGCCGGCGGGCCGCCGCCTACCGTCGGGAGCGTGATCCAACGTCTGCTGAAGAACCTGTCGGTGCTCGACCCGGGCGACGCGCCCGAGGCGAGCCGCGCGCTCGAGCGCGACGGCTGTGTCGTGCTGCCCGGCGCCTTCACCACCGACGAGGTTGCGCGCCTGCGGCAGGAGATCGACGCGGTGTTCGATTCCCTGCCGCCCGAGCGGTCGCGGCCCGACCGGGCCGAGTTCCGCTACGAGATGCTCAACCGCAGCGCCGCATGCCAGGCGGCAGTGATGCACCCGGCGATCCTCGAAGTCATCGAGCCGCTGCTCGGCAACGACTGCCACGTGATCGCGAACACCGCGTGGCGCAACCCGCCCGACTTCAAGGGTGGTCCGTGGCACTGCGATGCCGGGCCGCACGTGCCGCGACCCGAGGGCGTGCCCTGGGACGATCGCATTCCCTACCCGGTGTTCGCGGTCGGCGCGCACGTCATGCTCGCCGACTGCATGCGCGCCGACGGACCGACCGCGGTTGTGCCCGGCAGCCATCGCAGCGGACGGCTCGCACCGTTCGATCGGATGAACGACGAAACGTTGTCGTACGACGGCCGGCCGCCGGTCGTGTTGGAGACGCGCGCCGGCGACGTGGCGCTGTTCGTGTCGGACGTCTGGCATCGGGGCTTGCCCGCGGGTGACGGCGCGCACGGCCGCTACTTCCTGCAGGTGCACTACGGACGGCGCGACATCGCGCAACGGCTGCGCACGACCGACGCGGCGAACCAATGCTCACCCGACGCGATCGCGCGCGCCACAACGGATCGCGCTCGCTCGATCATCGGCCTTCACGACCCGTTCTTCTACGACGGGTAGGGAGACGACAGCGCCGCGACCGAGCGGAGCCGAGCGTGGAGTCGACCCGTAATGAAGTTCAGATGTCGAGCGGGCAGTTGTCGACGATGCCGAGGACTTCGAGGGTCCGGCCGAGCCCGACGAACACCGCGCAGCACAACGTGAGGTCGAGGATCTCGGCGTCACTGAACGCGGCGCGCAGACGCTCGAAGACCGCGTCGTCGATCGAACGGTGATCGGTGGCGAAGCGTTCCGCGTACTCGATCGCCAGGCGCTGTCGCGCCGTGTAACCCGGCCAGTCGCGCCATTGTTCGACGTGGGTGTACTCGTCGTCGGTGACGCCCGCCTCGACGACCGACGGCGCCCGGAACGTCGAGCACGCGTCGCAGGCGTTGAGTTGCGCGATGCGCATGCGCGCGACTTCGCGCTCGGTCGCGGGTAACGACGACCGCTGGTATGCGGTCGTGATCATGCGGTCGACCATCCCGGCCATCTCGGGCCGGAGTGACCAGACCATCGCCGCGTCGCCGCCCGGCCCGTCGGGAACGTTGATCCGTGCCACGACGAAACACTAAGGCACGAGGCCGTGAGCGGAGGGCAGCGCCCGGAGCGAACTGGCGGGAGCAGGACACGCAGACGCCGCCGACCGAAAGGGAGGCGGAGCCGAAGTCGACCAGGAGAGACGAGCGTCCGCGGCCCGGGTATCCCGGGCCGCAGTGCGACTCAGAAGCAGGTCAGTCGCGACCCAGAATTACGGCTCGATCGCCGGGTAGTAGTTCTCGGCGCCGATCTTCACGACGTCTTCGTACCACGACCCGTCGTAGGCGGCGGTGTGCCCCTGGCGCATGGGGTCTTCGAAGTTCCACGCCTGACGCTTGTACGTCCAGTTCTCCGGGTACAGCCGGTGCGCCTCGCGCCAGTGCGGGATCGCGGCCGCGTGATCGCCGCTGCGGTGCAGCCACTGCCCGAGCTCGAACTCGGCCGCGGCGCGCGCCCGCGCGTCGTCGCGCACGCCGGAGCGCGCCACGACTTCTTCGGGTGTGTGCACGAACCGGCTGAGCGAGCCGTTCTCGATCCAGTCGTCGACCATCGTCGAGTACAGGTCGGGGTCGATGTGGATCTTGCGGGCCTCGCGCAGGATGTCGGCGACATCGGGCGGCAATGTCGCGAGATCCATCGTGCGGAACGAGTCGGTGAACGGATTACGACCCGGCTGCGCAGGCTCGGCCGCGCGCACGATCATGCCCGCTTCGTCGATCCACACTCCGTTCGGCACGTTCACGAAACCGAAGAGCTCGTCGGTGACGTGCGCTTCGTCGATGAGCGACGGATGTTCGGCGTTGGCCTGTTCGATGAACGGGCGGGCGTCGGCGGCCTCCACGTCGAGCGCGACCGTGACGACTTCGAGCCCCTGCGGATGCCACTTCGTGCGCTGTTCCTGCCACACGGGCAGGTCGAAGCGGCAGCCTCACCACGACGCCCACGCCACCAGCAACACCTTCTGGCCGCGCAGGCTCGACAGTTTGAACGGGTTGCCGTCGGCATCCGGGAGCTCGAGCTCGGGCGCGACCGCGGAGGTGAGCGCGCGCCCCGTGATCGCCGACTCGGGTCCGAGCGCCCACACACCGTGCGCGTCGTCGGGCACGAGCGGCATGCCCAGCCGCGCCGCGATCACGGTCAGGTCGAGCCGGCCGTCGGCGCGCATCGCGGCGGCCGGTAACGGCACGCACCGCGCGCCTTTGCACGCGCCCTCGGGCTTGATCTCCCAGCCCGTTCGCGTCTCGAATGCGGGCACGTCGACGGCGAGCTCGGACACGATCACGCCGCGACCCTAGACGCCCGGGGAGCGACCCAAGGGAGTGATGATGCGAGAGCACCGCTACTCGTTCGAGATGCCGCACTCGGCGGCGCGGATCTGGGCGCTGTTCCAGGACTACGACCGCTGGACCGACTATGCGCCCATGGTGCGACGGGTCGACGTGCTGTACCCGGGCGACGAGCATCACAACGGCCGTCTGCGCCGGGTGATCTTCAAGATGCCGTTCGGGCGCGAGGGCTCGGCGCTCGAGCTCGTCACCGACGTGGAGCCCGAGCGGGGCTACACCTACACGATGATCAGCTCGACGCCGGGAAACGACCAGATCGGCCATGTGCGCCTCGAGCCCCTCGGCCCCAACCGCACCATGTTCCACTTCGACGAGCGCTACAACCTCGAGAAGGCGCCGTTCAAGTGGTTCGAGGGGCCGATCTACCGGTTCATCAACAAGAACAACGAGGACTCGATGCGCCGGGCCTCGGCCTACCTGAGCGCGCATCCGGAGTATCGGCCCGACCTCGTCGACGCCTGATCCACGCGCGTCCGGGGCCCCCAACAGTCGCGGGTCAATGACCGGAAGGCGACGTCCGAGGGCACATCTGGGTCATTGACCGGCCGGCGCCGGAGCTTCCGCGGCCGAGAAGTGTGACATCGGGCTCAGGGCGGGGCCCTGTTCGGCCGACAACCCACCAGGCGCGCCCGGTCCGACGGCGGGTGCGCGGCCGAAGGACGAAACCGGGGCGAGGGATCGCAGGTGGCACGCAGGCTGACGATCAGGACCAAGTTGGCGGCGGCGCTTGCGGCGCCGCTCGTTGCGCTCGCGACCTTCGCGGCGTTCCAGGTACAGGACGCATCGGGCCACGCCGGGCAGGTGAAGCACCAGGCTGCGCTCGCCATCGCGTCGAGCGGTCCGGCCGGTGTGCTCACCGCGCTCGAGAACGAGCGCGCGTACGCGACGTTGTGGGACGTCGGGAAGCAGGACCAGCTCGGCAAGATCCTGAACCTTCCGGACGTGACGTCGGCAACGGGCCTGACGAACAGCCAGCTCGGCACCTTCCGTGGTCTGCTTCACGACGTCGGCGGCGGCGGCGCGGCGGCGAACTACACGAAGATCCTCGACGACGTCAGCAACAAGCTGACACAGCTGCGTCATGACGCCCAGAACGACGCATCGAAGGCCGCGACCCCGGCGACCGCAAGAACTGCGAACCAGATCTTCGACCGTTACAGCGCGCTGATCGACAAGCTGCTCGACGCCGACCAACAGTCGGCCGCATCGATCAACGACGCGCAACTGCGCAACGGCGCCGACCTGCTGAACGCGATGGCGCGCCAGAACGACGTCGAGAACCAGATCGCGATCAGGTCGATCCTCGCGACCGTCTCGCACGATCCCGCGATCGTCCTCGACGTGCAGCGCCTCGACGGCCAGCAAATTGCGGGAATCGCCGACGTCGTGCAGCGCGGCCGGGTCGACCCGTACGAGACAGCCGTGCTCGTACCGCTCACGACGAAGAGCAAGAAGTTGAGCCGCGCCGACGTGCAGAAGCAGCTCGACACGATCGCCGCCGATCCCCAGCACGTCGATTTCGCGGCCGTGCTGACGCTCGTTGGTGACGCGACAAGAGTGTGGCACGGACCGCAAGGAAGCACAGCGTCGGTGTTGCAAGCCCGCGCGCAGCAGCTGAACATCGCGGCGCAGAACCAACAGCGCAACTGGAAGATCATCGCGGTCGGCGCGATTCTCCTCGCAGTCGTCGTGCTGTGGCTGTCGAACAAGTGGATCACGCGCCCGCTGCGCGCCCTCGCGACGCAAGCCGCGGCGATGGCCGGCGAGCGGCTGCCCGCGGCGGTGAAGCAGACGCTGGAGACGCCGCTCACCGAGGAGGTGACGCGACCGGATGTCGCGCCGATCAAGGTACGCGCCGGAGGCGAGGTGCGCGAGGTGGAGTCGGCGCTGAACGCCGTGCAAGACAGCGCGCTCACCCTCGCGGTCGAGCAGGCGTCGTTGCGCCGGAACGTCGCCGACGCGTACGTGAACCTCGGCCGCCGCAATCAGAACCTGCTCTCCCGTCAGCTCGAGTTCATCAGCCAGCTCGAAAAGGACGAGTCGGATCCCGACCGCCTCGATCATCTGTTCAAGCTCGACCACCTCGCGACCCGCATGCGCCGCAACGCCGAGTCGCTGCTCGTGCTCGCGGGCCACGAAGCGCCGCGGACATGGAGCGCGCCGGTTGCACTCGTCGACGTCGTTCGCGGCGCCCTGGGTGAGGTCGAGGGCTACCAGCGTGTGCGTCTGCGCCACATCGACGACGCGCAGGTCGACGGTGCAGCGGCGGCCGACGTCAGCCACGTGATCGCGGAGCTCGTCGAGAACGCCTTGTCGTTCTCGCCGCCCACGGCCGATGTGGAGATCTACGGCCGGCTCGATGGCTACGGCTACGTGCTGACAATCGTCGACTCCGGCATCGGTATGCAGCCGACCGAGCTCGAGCGCGCGAACGCGCTGATCACCACGTCGAGCGCGCTCACGTTGTCGCCGTCGAAGTTCCTCGGCCACTACGTGGTCGGTCAGCTCGCGGCGCGCCACGGACTGCAGGTGCACCTCGCCGCGTCGCCGACGGGCGGGCTCACTGCGATGATTGGCTTGTCGCCCGAGGTGCTCGGCGGCCACGCCGCGTCGGCCGATGTGCCCGTCGCCCCGGATCCGACCGACCTGAACGACGACGAGCGCCCCGCACTCGTGCGGCGCGAGTCGGGCGCGCACGCGGCGACGCCCGCACCGCAACCGATGCTCGACCTCGAAGCGCCGCCGCCCGCGCCCGATGTGACCGCGCCGCCGGTGCCGCCCGCACCCGCGCCCGCGCCGTTCGTCATCCCCGAGCCCGCCGCGTTCGCAGCTCCCCCGGCGCCTCCGGCGCCCGAACCGATGGTCGCGCCCGCGCCCGAGCCTGTCGTCGCGCCCGCACCCGAACCGATGGTCGCGCCCGCGCCCGAGCCCGTCGTCGTGCCCGAACCGGAGCCCGAGCCCGAGCCGTTCGTCGCGCCGCCGGTCGCAGCGGCCCTCGAAGCGCCCACGGTCGTGGAACCCGATCCCGAAGCAGTGCGCCGCCGCCTGGGGTTCGGCTCCTTCGCCGACCTCCGCGCCGCGCCGGCGCCGCCGCGGGCGCCGCAGCCCGCGCCGGAACCGGTCGCCGACGTGCCGCCCGCTCCCGATGCGCCCGATGCGCCGCCAACCCATCCCGCGGTCGATGCGCCGCAGCCCGACCGTCACGCGTCGTTCGCCGAAGTCGCGCGAGCCGTCGACGACGCGGCGACCGGACACACGCCGGCGCTGCCGCCGACGGAAGCTGCGTCGAACGGCAGCGACGGCACGGATCTTTCGGAGGACTTCCTGCCGAGCCGCTTGCCGAAGCGAGGCCGGCGCGCCAGCCGACTGCAGACGCCGTGGGCGCGCGAGCGGCCGGCCGGCGGATTCGGCACCACGGCCGCCGACGCGCCGTCCGCGTTCGGGGTGGCGCCCGCGGTAGCCGCGGCACCGAGCAGCAACGGCACCGGCACCGGCACCGGCACCGGCAACGGTGCGCTGCGCTTCGCCGCCGCCGACAACCAGCTCGCTTCCAGCCCGGCCTCGCACGAGCCCGGGGTGGGCGAACCCGAACCCGCGAGTCCGCCCGCGCCGGCCGGCGCGGCACCGAATGGTGAAAGCGACGAGCGGTTCGCATTCTTCGCTGCCTTCCGCGCCGCGGCCGAACGGGCCCGGGAGGAAGCCGGCATCGATGACCGGAGGGTTGGACATTGAGCGCGTTTACGGAAGGCGCGAGCGCGGCGGCCGTCAGCACCGAAGTTCGGAACTTCAACTGGTCGAGGGAACGTCGGGCGTCACCGACGCGGTCGCGGTGTCGTCGGACGGATTGTTGATGGCGATGTCGAGCTCGCTCGAACGCGCGGGTGCAGAGCAACTCGCGGCGATCATCGCCGGCATGACGAGCCTCGCCGAGAGCACGGCGCGCTGCTTCGCGCTCGGTGAGCTCGACCAGGTGATCATCGCGATGCAAGAGGGCTACCTGTTCGTGTCGGCGGTGTCCGACGGCAGCTCGCTCGGCGTCGTGGCCGACCGTCACTGCGACGTCGGCTCGGTCGGATACCAGATGTCGTTGCTCGTGCAGCGAGTCGGGAGCGCGTTGAGTCCCGCGCTTGTTGCCGAGCTGAAGGAGAGCGTGCTGCAGTGAAAGGTCGCGGATGACCGACGCACTCCCGCCGCGTCCCGGCGCGCCGGACTTCGTACGCCCGTTCGTGATCACGGGCGGGCGGACCCGCGCGTCCGATGAGTCGTTGCGCGTCGAGACGATGGTGCAGGCCACGGGCCGCGACCGCACGCTCGACTTCGAGCGGGCGCGCATCGTCGACCTCTGCTTCGACCCGTGCTCCATCGCCGAGATCGCGGCGGAGATGCGCATGCCGCTCGGCGTGATCGTGGTGCTCGTCGGCGATCTCGTCGAGGCGGGCTGCGTCGAGACCACCTACAGCGACCCGGTCGAGATCGAGCTCTCGGCCCTGACGAGGATGATCGAACGTGTACGGGCGCTCTGAGACCGCAACGCCGCAAAGCCGGCACGTCACGGCGGTGAAGCTCGTCGTCGCCGGCGGCTTCGGCGTCGGCAAGACGACGTTCGTCTCCGCGGTGTCGGAGATCCCGCCGCTCACGACCGAAGCGGCGATGACAACGGAATCGCGAGGCATCGACGACACGACGCTCGTCAACAAGAAGACGACGACCACGGTGGCAATGGACTTCGGACGCATCACCGTCGACGAGTCGCTCGTCATGTACTTGTTCGGCACCCCCGGCCAGGAGCGTTTCGCGTTCATGTGGGACGACTTGTGCGACGGCGCGCTCGGCGCGGTCGTGCTGGCCGACACTCGCCGCCTCGCCGACTCGTTCGTCGCGCTCGACTACTTCGAAGCGCGCAATACGCCGTTCGTCGTGGCGGTGAATCACTTCATCGGGTCGTACCACTACCCGATCCCCGAAGTACGCGAGGCGCTCGGCGTCGCCGAGCACATCCCGGTGATCAACTGCGACGCGCGTGAGCGCGAGTCGGTGAAGTTCGCGCTCGTCACCCTGCTGCAGTACGTGTACGACCTGCGGCGCGCCGCCCTCGTCCGTTGAGGGTGGGCAGCGGACCGGAGGCGAGGCCGCAAGGCCGAGCCGAAGGGAGCGGGCGGGAAGGTAGCTAGCGCTCGTGGCGCTGCAGGTGCTGGAGTTCCACCATCAGTGGCAACACGAACCCGATGTACGCGCTGGTGAGCGTGTAGTCGTGCGCCGGTCCGTGCGTGGTGCGCGCGTGCACGTCGATGATGTTCACCCGGTCGTCGCGCGCTTGATATTCCTTGGCCCGGGCGACGATTGCGTGCAGGTCGTCGAGGGTGTCGACCTGTAACCCGAAGTGGTCGAGCGGCGGCGCGGTGAGGGGCGGATCGGCGGGCAAGAGGTACACGAACTGGCCGAACGCGCCGGTGTAGAGGATGAGCGGATTGCCGGTCTCTCCGGTGTTGTCGCCCTCGGTCCAGCCGAACACCTCGCCGTAGAAGGCGAGCACGTCGGCCCGGCCCTGCACGTCGAGCACGTTCGGGTCCATGCTGATCGCGACATGGTTGAGCGTCGGTCTGGTCATGCTTGCCTGCTCACGTTGGTGTCACCATCACCTTGCCGGGCAGCTCGCCCGCGGCCAGTCGGTGCAGCGTGGCCTGCACCTCGGCGAGGCCGACGTCGACCGGCTCGATGAGCAGATCGAGCGGCAGCGTGCCCGACGCGAGCAGCTCGAGCGCGGGCCCGAAGCCGGCCGCGTCATAGTTGTACGCGCCGATCATCGTGAGCTCGAGCACGATCACGCGGTTGTGGTTGACGCGCGGCGCGTCGTGTCCGGTGCCGACGAACACGAGCGTTCCGGCGTAGTCGAGCTGGTCGAGCGCGGCCTCGGCCGCGCTTGCGTTCCCGGAGCATTCGAACGCGTACGTGAACGGGGCTTCGACGGTCCGGCCCATCGGTGCGCGCGGCAGCGCGTCGGGTGTGAGCGCGGTGTGCGCGCCCACCGCGAGCGCGCGCTCGCGTCGCAACCGGCTCGGCTCCGACACCGTGATGTCGTCGACGCCCCGCGCCCGGAGCACCGCAGTGGTCAACAGCCCGACCGGCCCCGCGCCGGTCACGAGCACGCGGTCGTCGGGGCCAGGGCCGGCGAGGTTGACCGTATGGATCGCGATCGCGGTCGGTTCGGTGAGTGCGGCCGCGCGCGTCGACAAGCCGTCGGGCACACGCAGCAACCGTCTCGCGTCGGCGAGCTTGAAACGACAGAACGCGCCGCGCGAGAAGTCGAGCAGGTCGGGCGGCTCGCGCCGCAAGCACACCGACGGCCGTCCGCGCCGGCACGCGCGGCACTCGCCGCAACCGCCGGTCGGGTTCACGACCACCCGGTCGCCGGGCTGCCAGTCGCGCACGTCGGCGCCGACCGCCGCGATCGTGCCGGCCCACTCGTGGCCGAGCACCGAGCCGGCGCGGGCGTACTTCTCGAGCACGAGGTGCAGATCGGTGCCGCAGATGCCGCAGTGCGACACCTCGACGAGCGCGTCCCCCGCGCCGAGCGCCGGCACGGGCAGTTCCTGCACCTCGATCTGCGCGTCGCCGACGTAGACCGCGGCCCGCATCAGCTCCGGGAGCGCACCCTCACTTCGCATACCGCGTGTTTACCTGCTCGCAGAACGCGGCGCACGCGTCGGCGAGCGGCGCGTTCACGATCTCGAGCACGTTCTCGGCGTTCATCTCGCCCGAATGGCTGAGGTTGTACGAGCCGGTGAGCACCACGTCATCGCACACGACGACTTTGGCGTGCATGTAGTCGTGGGGCGGGCCCGCCTGATACGGACGCGATCGCTTTTGCGCGACGTGTCCCGACGCGAGAACCCGTTCGACGAGCGGCGTCTTCCACGACGCGCGCCCGTCCTCGCTCCACTGCCGCAGCGCCTCTTGCACCTGCGGGCCGTCGACCGTGGCGATGACGTCGCACCGTTGGTCGTCGAGGATCTCGGCCAGCGTCGACAGGATCGGCCCCGACGTGATCACGGGCGAGCAGATGCGGATGCGGCGCGTCGCCTGCGCGAGGTGGCGCGCCACCAGATGCCCGATGGAACGTCCGCGGCCCGGGGAGAAGAGCGCGCGGACGCTGAACGGCGCGCCGCCGTACGCGATCGTGGTGGGCGCGTCGTCGAAGGTGCCGGTGCCGATGACGTGCTTCTTCTGCCAGAGCTGTTCGAAGTCCTGGGTGAAAGCGGCGGCGAGATCGGCCGACGGGATCGTGATGACGAGGTTCTCCATCCGCGACCACGCGTCGTCGGTCCAGTTCGTCGAGCCTGTCCACACCGTGTCGTGATCGCGCACGATGTACTTGTCGTGCATGAGATCGGGGACGCCCGGGATCGCGGTCGACGGCACGGACTGCGCAAGCTGGGCGAGAAGGCTCGGCGCGCCGGAGGGCGGTGGAATCGGCGCGTGCTTCGCGTGGTCGTCGTTGTAGACCGCGCGCACCTGC
>Ga0335082_10002159_pt1 | contig 21136 bp, 24 predicted proteins | sample Lox_Sample_41_FD_206718 | JGI IMG/M metagenome (GOLD analysis project Ga0335082, IMG submission 206718) | Soil microbial communities from Loxahatchee National Wildlife Refuge, Florida, United States - Lox_Sample_4.1 | ecosystem: Environmental > Terrestrial > Soil > Wetlands | place: USA...
CCTCGGCATCGACCGCCTCGCGGAGCGGCTCGGCTCGATCACCTTCTTCGCGGGGGCCGGGAGCCTGGCCGACAAGTCGGAGCGCCTACGAGCGCTTGTGGAGAAGCTCGGAGGCGGCGAGGCGACGCTGGAGGCGGCGCGGCTCGCCAAGGCCGATCAGGTCTCCGAGCTCGTGCGCGAGTTCCCGGATCTCGAGGGCCACATCGGCGCGGAGTACGCGCGCCTCGCGGGGTATCCCGAGGCCGTGTGTGCCGCAATCGACGAGCAGTACCTACCGGATTCGGCGGGCGGCCCGTTGCCCCGGACGGAGGCCGGCAAGGTGCTGGCGGCGGCGGACAAGCTCGACACGCTGAACGTGTCCTTCTCGCTGGGCCACAAGCCGACCGGATCGCGCGATCCCTACGGCCTGCGCCGGGCGGCGATCGGCTTGTGCCGGCTCGGTACCGAGGGCGGTCTCACGATCTCTCGCTCGCTGATGGCGGACGAGGTGCGCGAGTTCACGGAGGAGCGGCTGGAGGGTCTCGTGGACGTGCCGGTCGAGTACGTGCGGGCGGCGCGTGCCTCGGCGGCCTCGGATCTGGGCGGCGTTGCCGGGCTGGCGGAGGCGCTGTACGCCGAGCACGAGACGCCGGAGTTCGAGGCGGTCTTCACCGCCTACGATCGGGCGAACAGGCTCGCGGGCCGTGAGCCCGACAAGGCGGCGCCGGCGCTCGACCGGTCGCTGCTCCGGGAGGATGCCGAGCGTGCCGTGGCCGAGGGCCTTGCGGCCGTTTCCACGGACGGAGACCTGCGGGCCGCGCTCGAGTCAGGCGCGACCATGGGGCCGCTGATGGAGCGCTTCTTCGACGAGGTGCTGGTGATGGATGAGGATCCGGCTGTGCGGGCGAACCGTCTGCGCCTGCTGCTCGACGTCCGCGACACGCTCGGCCGGCTCGGCGACTTCTCGCAGATTCCGCGTTAGCCTGCCGGCCACTCCGCGCGGCGCCGATTCTCATGTTCACGCGTGTAACTGCGGGTCCCGACCCGCCCCCCTGCCATGGCGGCGAGCCTACCGGTGAAGCGCGCACGTGTCTGTCGCGCGGACGTGACGAAAGAGTGACTCTTCGAGCCGCGTAGCCCGCGGCTCGTGGACGTCCGCCCGCGAGACGCCTGGGCGCCGATTCGCGGCTACGCTCCCGCCCGTGGCGACGCAGGCGGTGGAGCTTCACATCATCTCCGACTCGACGGGAGAGACGGCCGTCCGCCTCGTGCATGCGCTCGAGGCGCAGTTCCCGGACCAGGAGTTCGAGGAGGTGCGCCATCCGCGCGTGGAGACGGTCGATGACCTGCAGCTCGCGCTGAACCGCGCGAAGAGCCGCCCGGCGGTGATCATCTACACGCTCGTGCACCCCGAGCTGCGCGACGCGGCCCGCGCGCTCTGCCGTCGCTACCGGCTCCACTACTGCGACCTGCTCGGCCACCCGATCGAGGCGGTCGCGAGGGTCGCCGGAGTGGCCGCCCAGATGACGCCGGGCGCCCGTGCCCCCCTCGACTCGAGCTACTTCAGGCGCATGGCCGCGATCGAGTTCGCGGTCAAGTACGACGACGGCGTCGGCGCGGGGCTGCACGAGGCGGACATCGTGCTCGTCGGCGTCTCGCGGACCTCCAAGACGCCGCTCTCCATGTACCTCGGTTACCTCGGCTACAAGACGGCGAACGTTCCGATCGTGAAGGGGATCGACCCGCCTTCGGAGCTGTTCAACGTCGACCCGACGAAGCTCGTCGGCCTGACGATCGACGCGACGCGCCTCCGGGAGATCCGCCGCCAGCGGGCCGCCCGGCTCGGCGGCAACCAGCGCAGCTACTCGGAGCTCGTCGAGATCTACGCGGAGCTCGAGCAGGCTGACGCGATCCATCGGCGCCTCGGCTGCCCCGTGATCGAGATCTCCGAGCTGTCGATCGAGGAGATGGCTGCTCGGGTGATCAGGCTCGTCGAGCGGCGCCGCGCCGAGGCCCGCGCGAGGGAGGAAGCCCGCATTTCGTGAGTGAGAAGGTGCACGTCCCGCTGTGGCGCTGGACGCTCTGGTTCTCGATCCTCGGTGTGGCGATCGTCGTCTTCTACGTGCTGCTGACCCCGATCTGGATCGGACTCAGGGCGCTCGCCTGGCTGGCCGACTTCCGGGCCAGGCGCCGGCCCGGCTACCGTCCGCCCGTCGCGCGGTCGTAGAGCGCCGAGGCGATCCACAGCCGGAGCTCGTCGAGGAACCCCGGGTCGACCATGTGCGGCAGCGGGGCCTCGCGGTAGAGGACGTCCACACCCGCCTCCTCGAGCGCGCGCCTCGCCAACCGGCCCCACTCGACGGAGATGACGGCATCGCCCGTGCCGTGCCCGATCGCGACCCGGGGCGGTGACGGGCCGAGCTGCAAGTCGAAGCCGTCGACGGTCGGGATGAAACCGCTCAGCGCGACGAGCGCCGCCGGGCGCGGGCGCCCTGCTCCGAGCCCGAGCGCGTAGCTCATCACGGCCCCCTGCGAGAACCCGCCGAGGACGGTCCGGTCGGGAGTCGCTCCCACCTCCCCGGCCAGCGCGTCGAGCCAGTTCGTGACCGCGGCGTTGGTCGCGAAGAACGTCTCCGGGTCCGGATAGCCGATCTCGCGTACCGCATACCAGTGGGCGCCTCCGGGCGGGAGCGAGAGTGGCCCCCGTGGGGTGACCCCGAGCAGCCGCCGCTCCGGGTCGAGGATGTCGAGGAGCGGAAAGAGGTCGTTCTCGTCGGCGCCGCGGCCGTGAAAGAGGACGAGCAGGCCCTCGGGATCGCCGGCGGGCGGACGAACCCGGTGAGCGATCGTCATTTGCCGACGCGGGCCGCGTGTATGTCCGGCAGCGGAGTGAGCACCTGCTCGAGCCGGTCGCGCAGCTGCTCGTAGTTGGGCGGCAGCGACAGGCGCTCGCCCAGGTGCTCGAGCGGCTCGTCGACGTCGAAGCCGGGGCCGATCGTCGCGATCTCGAACAGCACGCCGCTCGGCTCGCGGAAGTAGATCGACTTGAAGTAGAAGCGGTCGATGACGGGCGTGGGGGTGGCGCCCGCCTCGGCGACGCGCTTCTGCCAGGCCTCGTGTTCCTTCATCGTCGACGACCAGGCGACGTGGTGGATCGTGCCGGCGCCGCCGACGCCGCGCTCGTCCGAGTGGTCGTAGTGATAGAAGGAGCCGCGCCGGTCGCCGCGGACCTCCCAATCGGCCTCGCCCTCGGGCGCGAAGCCGAGCGCCTGCTCGAGAAAGGCGCGGCTCGGCTCGGGGTCGGCCGTGAAGGCGCGCACGGCGTCGAAGCCCTGAAGCGCAAGCTCCTTCGGGATCTCCGGGTGATCGGCGAGCAGGGGCTCGTCGCCGTTGGAGACGACCACGAGCTCGTGCACTAGCCCTTCCGGGTCTGCGAAGACGAGCGCGCCCTCGACCTGCTCCGACTCGACGTCCTCGGCGCCGAGCCGCTCCTGCCAGAACGCAATCGCCTCGGGCGAGGCCACGCGCCAGATCACGCGGTGGACCATCCCGGCCCCAGCGCGGCCGGGACGCGCGTTCGGGTACTCGAAGAACGTGATGTCGCAGCCGGGGCTGCCCTCGTCATCGCCGTAGAACAGGTGATAGACGGTCGGATCGTCCTGGTTGACGCTCTTCTTGACGAGCCTCAGGCCCAGCACCCGCGCGTAGAAGTCGACGTTCCCGGGCGCATCCGCGGTGATCGCGGTGATGTGGTGGATGCCTTCGAGCTTCACCGTGCCAGCCTACCCTTCGGGCCAGGGGCCGTGCCCTGCGGCGTGTGGTTCCGTATGGCTGTGGGAAGATTCGTCCCGATGCGAGCGAGCGGGCGTTTCGTCTACGACTTCGACGAGCCGTCCGAGGGGGGTCGTGAGCTCCTCGGCGGCAAGGGCATCGGCCTGGCCGAGATGACCCAGCTCGGCGTCCCGGTCCCTGCCGGGTTCACGGTGACGACCGACGCCTGCCGCGCATACATGGAGAACGACAAGGCGCTCCCGGAAGGGCTCGAGCCCGAGATCGAGGAGCACCTCCGCACGCTCGAGGAGAGGACCGGCACGCGCTTCGGCGACCCGGCCGACCCGCTCCTGGTCTCGGTCCGCTCGGGCGCAGCGATCTCGATGCCCGGGATGATGGACACGATCCTCAACCTCGGGCTCAACGACGAGTCCGTCGAGGGGCTCGCCGAGAGGACGCACAACCCGCGGTTCGCGTACGACTCCTATCGCCGGCTGATCCAGATGTACGGCGAGGTGGTCGAAGGAGTCGACGGCCAGCGCTTCGAGCAAGCGCTGAGCGACCTCAAGCAGGACCGGGGCGTGCAGCAGGACATCGAGCTCGCGGCCGACGACCTCGAGGAGCTCGTCGAGACGTTCAAGCGGATCTTTGCCGAGGAGACCGGCCACCCGTTTCCGCAGGACGCGCGCGAGCAGCTCGGCCGGTCGGTGCGCGCCGTCTTCGACTCCTGGGACACGCCGCGCGCGCAAGTGTACCGCCGGGCGCACCGGATCCCGGACGATCTCGGCACGGCGGTCAACGTCGTCCAGATGGTCTTCGGCAACAAGGGCGCGCAGTCGGGGACCGGGGTCGCGTTCACGCGGGATCCCTCGACCGGCGAACGGAGCCTGTACGGCGAGTTCCTCTCGGACGCCCAGGGCGAGGACGTCGTCGCCGGGATCCGAACACCCGAGCCGCTCGGGACGATGAAATCGCGCATGCCGGAGTCGTTCGAGCAACTCCGCGAGACCATGCGCCACCTGGAGCAGCACTACCGCGACGTACAGGACATCGAGTTCACGGTGGACGACGGGCGGCTGTACCTCCTGCAGACGCGCACCGCCAAGCGGACCGCGACCGCGGCGCTCAAGGCGGCGGTGTCGATGGTCGAGGAGGGCCTGATCACGCGCGAGGAGGCGGTCGTGCGGATCGATCCCGGCCAGCTCGACCAGCTGCTCCATCCGATGATCGACCCGGACGCGCAGGTCGAGGTCGCGGCGCACGGGCTCAACGCGTCGCCCGGCGCGGCCTGCGGCGCGATCGTTCTCGACGCGAACACCGCCGAGGAGCGCGGGCTCGCTGGGCAGGACGTGATCCTCGTCCGCTGGGAGACGACCCCGGACGACATCCACGGCCTGATCCAGGCGAAGGGCATCCTGACCGCGCACGGCGGCATGACCTCGCACGCGGCGGTGGTCGCGCGCGGGATGGGGAAGCCCTGCGTCGCCGGCTGCGAGGGCCTCTCGATCGACCTCGGCGCCCGCACGGTGACGATCGGCGGGCAGGAGCTGGCCGAGGGCGAGGTGGTCACGATCGACGGCGGCACGGGCCGCGTGATCGTCGGCGAAGTCGAGCTCGTCCCGCCGCAGATCAACGAGGACTTCCAGACGATCCTCCGCTGGGCAGACGAGGTGCGCCGGCTGAAGGTGCGCGCGAACGCCGACACCCCGGACGACGCCGCGAGGGCGCGCGGGTTCGGCGCCGAGGGCATCGGCCTCTGCCGGACAGAGCACATGTTCATGGCCGAGGACCGCTTGCCGCTCGTGCGGGAGATGATCCTCGCGGCCGGCGAGGACGAGCGCCGCTCCGTGCTCGAGAAGCTGCTCCCGCTCCAGCAGGGCGACTTCGAGGGGATCTTCGAGGCGATGTCCGGCCTGCCCGTGACGATCCGCCTGCTCGACCCGCCGCTGCACGAGTTCCTGCCGCCGCTCGAGGAGGCGAGGGACGAGCGGATGCGCGAGCGGATCCGAGCCCTGCAGGAAGCGAACCCGATGCTCGGCACGCGCGGGTGCCGGCTCGGCCTGCTCTGGCCGGAGATCTACGAGATGCAGGTCCGGGCGATCGTCCGCGCCGCGGCGGCCGTCCAGGCGCGGACCGGGGAGGCGCCGCTCGTCGAGATCATGCACCCGCTCGTCGGCTTCGCCGAGGAGCTGCACCGCCTCCGCTCGATGACCGTCGCGACGGCCAACGAGGAGGACGACTCGGTCGAGTACCTCGTCGGGACGATGATCGAGCTCCCGCGCGCCTGCATCCGGGCCGACGAGATCGCCGAGTACGCGGACTTCTTCTCGTTCGGCACGAACGACCTCACGCAGACGGCGCTCGGCCTCTCGCGCGACGACGCGGAGGGGAAGTTCCTCACCCGCTACCTCGAGGACGGCGTCCTCGAGCGCAACCCGTTCGAGGTCCTCGACCAGAGCGGGGTCGGCGACCTGATGCGGATCGCCGTCGAGCGGGGGCGAGGAGCGAAGGCGGGCATCAAGCTCGGCATCTGCGGCGAGCACGGCGGCGAGCCGGAATCCGTCGGCTTCTGCCACCGGCTCGGCCTCGACTACGTCAGCTGCTCGCCCTACCGGGTCCCGCTGGCACGGCTGGCCGCCGCCCAGGCCGCGCTTTCGGACATGGGCGTCGAGGCCGTTGTCGCGGGCGGGTAGCCGGTTCTATACTCGCCCTCGCTGGGTGTGACCTGAACGGGGAGGCAAGAGATGAGAGTGGTGGTCTGGTGCGCGCTGATCTGCGTGGGCGTGTTGACGCTTGCCGCCTGCGGCGGAAAGAAGGAAGAGGGGGAGGGTGAGCACAGCGAGGAGGCGCAGGCCGCCTGCACCGCCCCTGAGCTCACCGCGGCGGCGAAGCTCCCGACCGGCTGGCCGAAGATCGAGGCAGCCACGTACACGAAGCAGGAGACCGAGGGCCCGACGAACGTCGTCGAGGGCCACTTCGCCGGCGAGGTGAAGGACGCCCACGACGAGTACAAGAAGGAGCTCCAGGCGGCCGGCTTCACCATCCTCTCCGACGAGCTCGAGGAGGACGACTCCGAGGTCAACTGGAAGGGCGGAGGCCGAAGCGGCCAGGTCGCCATCCGGGCCGAATGCGGTAGCGAGGACAAGATGTACGTCCGCATCACGAACCGCCCCGCGTAGCGCGAATCACCGCTGTGGGGGATCGTGGCTCGGCGCCGCCGGCCGATCACCTGAGGTGCACTAGTAGGTGAACGACCAGCCTCCCGGAGGTGCCCCGCCCGTGAATCCCGAGCAGCAAGGACGCGCGAAGACCATGATGCTGCTCTTCGCCCTGGCCGCGTTCATGTTCGTGCGCGGCGGCCATGCTGCGACGCACGCGAGCACGGCCTGCACGATCACCGGCACGCCCGGCCCGGACAACCTGATCGGCACCCCGCATCGAGACGTCATCTGCGGGCTCGGCGGGAACGACGTCGTCGACGGGAACGGCGGCAACGACCTGATCAAGGGCGGCCCCGGCGACGACACGCTCGGCGGCGGGAACGGCAACGACGTCATCTACGGGGGCCCCGGCAACGACCGGCTGCAGGGCGACCGCGGCAGGGACACCATCTACGGCGGGCCCGGGAACGACAAGATCTTCGCCTGGGACGGCTTCGCGGACCGCATCGACGGCGGCCCCGGCAACGACCGGGCCTGGAAGGACATGCTCGACCACGTGGTGCGGGTCGAGCGCCTGAGCTGATCAGCCCGGCGTCGCTGCCGGTAGCCTTCGCGCACACAACACAACCGCCGGAGGTGAGACGTGACCGGCACCGCCGGAATCCTTCTCGCTGTCGTCGCGGGCTTGCTCGTGGCCGACAAACGGCAGGCGGTACAAGTTGTCGTATATCCGTACGTTGCAGTACTGGCGATCCAGACGTGGGGGATCGCTGCCGGCCGAGGCGTGAGCCCGCCGAGCACGGTGACCGCGTTTCCGGGAGCGATCCCGTACTACCTCGTCCAGGCGGTGATCCTCGCCTTGGCGCTCGGGGTCGCGTTACAGATCCGTGCCCTGACCGGACGTGACGACCGCGTGAGCCACCCGACGGCTGCGTACCTCCTCAACGGCCTGATCGTCGTGCTCGTCCTCGGCGCTTTCGAGCTCGACCGTCCGCTGTTCGATCCGGGGTCGGTGTCACAGCACTCGTCCAACGGCTCGCCGCCCGTCCTCGGAGTTGTGGGCATCGCGCTCCTGTTCGTGGTCTTCGCGGCGCTCGGCTGTCTGACGCTCCGCCGGCGTTGGAGCGAAGACGCTCAGGCGTAGCCGCGCACGCTGAGGTAGGCGACGGCGATGCTGAGCAGGCCGACCGCCAGCACGCCTGCGATTCCCCAGAGACCGAGCCGACTGTAGGCGGCGTGGCCGCGGCCGAAGTGCGAGAGCACGAGCGTGCAGAGGACCCCGCCGATCAAACCGCCGATGTGACCACCGTACGAGATCCCCGAGAAGACGAAGCTGAAGACGAGGCTGATGACGATCAGGGCGAGCGCCTGCCCGCCCAGCACGTAGATGCGCTGGCGCTCCAGGACGAGCGCCGCGCCGAGGATCCCGAAGATCGCGCCCGAGGCGCCGACCGTCACCTGTGTCGGGTCGACCACGAGAGCACCTGCCGACCCGGCCAGGCCGGAGACGAGGTAGATCATCAGGAACCGCCCCCGCCCGAGCGTGTACTCGACCGCCGAGCCGACGAACCAGAGGAAGTACATGTTCAACGCGATGTGGAGGATGTTCGCGTGGAGGAACGTGCTCGTGATCAGCCTCCACCAGTCGCCCTTCGCGACGAGGGGCCCGAAGAGGGCCCACTTGTTGAACAGCGTGCCGCCCGGCGAGTCGATCCCGCTCCCCTGGAAGGCAGTGATCAGGTAGACGAGCACGTTGAGCGCGATCAGCGCCTTCGTGACGATCGCCCCGGTGCCCTCGAACGCCGAGCGCTGCGCCCCGGTCGCGACGCGCCGGACGCCCTGCGGCTTGCCCGAGTGCTCGGGGCAGCGCTGGCCGACCGGAGCCGGCGTCATGCACTCGGTGCAGATCGGGCGGCCGCACTCCGAGCAGGACAGGTAGGTCTCCCGGTTCGGATGGCGGTAGCAGTGCATCGGCGCCGACATGGCCGTCGTAGCGTAGCCCCGCCGCGCCGGTAGCTTTCGCCCGTGCGCGTCCACGTCGCCTTCACGCCGGCCGAGGCAGCCGCAGCTCCCCTGGGGGTGGCCATCGACGTGATGCGGGCGACGTCGACGATCGTCCAGGCGCTCGCGTCGGGGTACCAGCGCGTGCTCTGCTGCGCGGAGATCGACGACGCGAGAGCGCTCCGGGCCGAGCTCGGTGACACCGCGATCACGGGCGGCGAGCGGGACGCGCAGCGGATCGACGGCTTCGACGCGGGGGCCTCGCCGCGGGAGTTTCTCGAGCCCCGCGCCGAGACGCTGATCCTCTCGACCACGAACGGCACCCGCGCGATCGTCACGGCCGCCGCCTCGTGCGGAGAGGTCGTGCTCGGCTCGCTGCTCAACCTGGACGCGGTCACGCAGCTCGTCCGGGAACGCTCGGAGGACACGGTCGTCCTCTGCGCCGGCTTCAAGGACGACTTCGCGATCGACGACGCGTACTGCGCCGGGCGGATCGTCGTGCAGCTCGAGGCCCAGCGCACCGACGCCGCGATCGCCGCGGCTCTGGTCGCCGACCGCTACCCGGAGGCGATCGACGGGATCAACGCGCGCACGTACGGGCCGCCCGGGCTCGAGGAGGACATCGCCTGGTGCTCGCAGGTCAGCGTGCTGGAGGTCGTCCCGCGGCTCTCGCGGATGCTCGGCGCGGCGGCCGAAGTCACGCTCTGATCCGGTCGAGGAGGCTCTCGACTGCGGCGCGGAACGCCGCCGGCTGCTCGATCCACGGGAAGTGGCCGCAGTCCTGGATCGTCTCGACGAGCGCGCCCGGGATCAACGCGGCGGTTTCGGTCGAGGAGCGTGGCGGGAGCGGGTCGTCCTCGCCGTGCACGAACAGCACCGGAGCCCCGACGCCGCGGAGGCGGCGTGCGAGCGTTCCGCGCTCGAAGTGCTCGGCGATCGAGCGGTTCGTCTGGATTGACGCCTGGACGCCGACGCGCGCCGGCGGCGGGGTCGCATCCTCGGGACGGGCGAAGAACGGCACCCAGATGAGCGCGAACCGCTCGACGAGGTCGGCCTCCTCGACCTCGCCTGCGCGTCGGAGCTCGTCGATCTCGCGGATCCGGTCGAGCTGTGCGGGCGTGAGCGTCCTGCCGAGGGACTGGTCGAAGTCGTCGAAGACGGAGGGATCTGCTCCGAGCGGGCTGATGCAGAGCGCTCCGGCGATCCGCTCCGGGTGGGCCACCGCCAGGTGCAGCGCGAGGTGGCCTCCCCAGGAGTGGCCGATCGCCCACGCGCGCTCGAGCCCGAGCGAGTCGAGAACCGCGATCGCGTCCGCCATGTGCGACTCGATCGTGTACGGCCCGGGCGCCTCCGAGGGAGGCGTGCCGCGCTGCGTGTAGCGGATCGTCGAGAAGAGCCCGTCCAGCTCCTCTGCACACTCGCCGAGGTAGTCGGGGATGGCCGCGCCGCCGTGCAGTAGGAGCGCCGGCCGGCCCGCGCCGCCACGGTCTCCCCGAATGGCACCGCCGTCGACAGGGAGCTCGAACGACCCCTCGCGCACGCGGCGACTCTACGTCAGGGAAGGCCGCGCGGCGCTTCGGCGTTTGCGCCGTCATGGAGAACGTGAAGGAGTTTCGCGTCGTTCTCACGGTGGCGGACTTCGACGAGGCGGTTGCGTTCTACCGCGACGCGCTCGGGCTCGAGCAGTCGGCCGACTGGAGCTCCGACGACGGGCGGGTGGTCCTCCTCGAAGGAGGGCGAGCGACGCTCGAGGTCATGGATGAGGCCCAGGCGGCCGTGGTCGACTCGGTCGAGGTCGGTCGGCGCGTCTCCGGGCAGGTCCGGCTCGCCCTCGAGGTGGCCGACAGCGCGAAGACGGCCCACCGGCTCGCGGAAGCAGGGGGCGAGCAGGTCGCACCGCCGGTGACGACGCCGTGGGGCGACCGCAACGCACGCGTGCAGACGCCCGACGGCATGCAGCTGACGCTGTTTACCGCCGAGAGCTAGAGCTCGCCCGGCGGCGCCTGGCGAAGTTCGCGTTGAACGCCTTCGCCACCGGGCCGCCGGTGTGCGCCTTCACCTCGTGGGCGAACGACTCGTACTCCTCGTTGCGGCCGGCGAACGCGTTTGCCGTGTCGATCGCGACCTTTCCCTCCAGCCCGGTGACCTTGCCGAGCGCCTCCGAGATCGAGCTGGACGGCACCGCGACGAGCACGACGTCGGCCCCGGAGACGTCTCCGCCCTCGCGCCCGAGGGTCGTGACGTCGTGCCCCGCCTTCTCCCAGAGCTTCGCGAGCCCGCCGCCGATGTCCCCCTTGCCGAGGGTCGTGACGTTCATCCGTCGCACCTCCTGACGGCGGTCTGTGGGAACGTGGTGCAAACGCGGCACCAAGCGCTCACATTCCTGGGCGGTTGACAGCAAGCAGCGGCAGCAGCACGCTTCCGGCGTGCGCTCTGGGCGCCTGATCGTCGTCGGAATCCTGACACTCGTGCTGCCGCCGACGGCTGCTGCCGCGCCGTCTCGACCCGACAAGACCTCGGCGTCGCGCACGCAGAACGTCCCCTTCGTCACCCTCGCCTCAGGAGGGAGCACCCGGCACCCGCGCCGAAACCGCGTCTCTCTCGCCCGCAGCCTGGCGGCGACGAAAGCCTGGGGCCGCTGGCTCAGCGCGGATGCGCGGAAGGCGCTCGATAAGGTGGATTTCCGCCGCTACGGCGTCGTCGCAGCCTTCCACCTCCAGCAGAGCACGGGCCTGAGAATCCGGCGGATCGCGCGGGCTTCGCACACGCTCGGCCTCTGGCTAGACGTTTTCTCCGCGGCACCCCAACCCACACGGGTCACCTTTGGCGCGTACCAGCTCGTCACGATCCAGAAGACGTACTTGCGTACCGTGTCGCGGCTGGCCGTGCGCTCCGTGAGGGTCTGTCGCGTCTGGCCCTGCGGTCCCTAGTCTTTCGCCGTCGTTGATCGTGGGGGACCCTCTGGGAGCCGGGGCCTGCCGGGCCGTGCGCCCGCCCGGCTCCCTTCGTAGCGCGCCTAGGGCAGGATGTTGGCGACGCTGTTGATCGCGTTCGTGACGTTGCCGGCCAGGAGCGTGATGGCGGCGATCACCGCGAGCGTGATGACGGCCAGCACGACGCCGTACTCGGCCATCGTCTGTCCATCCTCCCGGTTGCGGGCGCGTGCCAGATTGACGGCGAGCGCCTGCGTGAAGGCGTAGAGCGTGGGCATGAGTTCACCTCCCTTCGTTCCACGGGAGACGGGGCCGCACCGCCCTGTTTCGATTTGACGGGATCTCATCGGCTGTCCCGGCCGCCTGGGTCCATCCCTCACAGGAGCGATTCATCGTGATCCGAACTACCTGCGCGGAAGACCTCCCCGGCAAAGACCCGTAATCTCCTCACCATCGACTGGCTTCCCCAGGGCTTCCTCCACCCGGAGCGCGTCGAGTTGGCGACCGGCCACCACCTGCGTCCGATCCGCGAGGACGACGTCGGCATCGACTACCCGGCGGTCATGGGCTCATGCGACCGGTTGTGGGCCAGGTACGGACAAGCGTGGGGCTGGCCACCGGCCGAGATGACCTACGAGGAGGACCGGCGGGACCTCGCCCGTCATGAGGCCGAGATCGCAGCCCACGAGGCATTCGCTTACGCGATCCTCGACCGGAAGGAGACAGCTCTCCTCGGGTGCGTCTACATCGACCCGCCGGCCGAGCAGTCACCTCCAGGAACCGATGCCGTCGTCTCGTGGTGGGTGATCGATGATGCGGCCGGGGCAGAGCTCGACGATGGGCTCGCGGACTTCGTTCCTCGCTGGCTCGCGGGCACCTGGGGCTTCGAGTCCGTGCACTACGCGCCCTAGCGGGCCGCCCTTGACAGGAGAACGTATGTTCGTGTAGAACATATGTTCCATGATCGCCTGTCTGGTCATCCCCGGGTTCGAGCTGCGGGCGGCGCTGCGGGAACGGCCGCGGCTCCAGCTCGAGCCGGCCGCGCTCGCCCCTAGCGGGTATGAATCACGGGCGCTGCTCGGGTCGGTGACGGCGGCGGCCGAGGCGGCCGGCGTGCAGCCGGGGATGCGGCTGGGGGAAGCGCTGGCCACGTGCCCGTCGCTCCAGCTCGTCGACCGCGACCCGGCCGCGGCGGAGGAGGCGTGGGAGCAGATCGTCCGGAGGCTCGAGGACGCGGGATTCTCGGTCGACCCTGCAGCGCCGGGGTGCGCGTACTTCGAGACGCGCGGGGTGGAACGGCTCTACGGCGGGCTCGAGCCGGCGCTCAAGCGGGCGCTGAAGGCGGTCGGGCCCGGCTGGGACGCGCGCGCCGGTGCTGCGAGGCGCCGCTTTGCGGCTCTGGCGGCGGCGAACGTCGCGCGCGCGGGCCAGGCGCTCGTCGTCTCGGACGAGCGCACACGGGAGTTTCTCGCCCCGCTGCCGCTCACGCTGCTGCCGCTGGAGGCCGACCGCAGGCAGGAGCTCGAGGAGCTGGGGCTGACGAAGATCGGAGAGCTTGCCGGGCTTCCGGGTGGCGCCGTGGCCGAACGTCTGGGGCCGGACGGCCGGCGCGCCTGGAGCCTGGCGAGAGGAGGCTCGCGCCGCCGCGTCCGCGGAAGGAAGCCCGCCGCGGAGCTGCTGGAGACGCTCGAGTTCCCCGAGGCGGTCGGAAACGAGCTGGCGCTGAGACGCTCACTCGGCATCCTCCTCGACCGGCTGCTGGCCCGACCGGAGCGCGGCGGGCGGGCCTTGCGCAAGCTGGCGCTCGCGGCGCGGCTCGTCGGCGGAGGATCGTGGCGGCGCACCGTGACGCTACGTGACGCCACCGCCGAGCCCGCCCGTCTGCGCGCCGCGATCGGGCCGAAGCTGCTCGACCTGCCCGCGCCCGTGGTCGCGTTGACGCTGGAGATCCTGACCCTCGCGGAGTCGGTCGGCAGCCAGCTCGAGCTCGTCCAGCCCGAGGGCGCGGAGCTGCGGGCGCATCTGCGCGAAGGGCTTCGTCAGGTTCGTGCGGGGACCGGCTCGGGCTCCGTCTGCACCGTCGTCGAGGTGGCGCCGTGGTCGCGTCTGCCCGAGCAGCGCGCGCTGCTGGTTCCGCGCGACGACTGAATCAGCCACAACGTGTGCAGGTCGAGGCACACGTGGACGGCTCGCCCAGGTGTGTGAACCGCTCGGCGGTCACCCTCGTCCGTGAAGAGTGGCGCGTCGTCGACCGATGGTGGACGGAGGATCCCGTCAGCCGGCGCTACTTCGACGTCGTGCTCGCAGGCGGCGGGCAAGAGGTCGTCTTCCGCGACGAGGAGGTGGGCTGCTGGTTCAGCCAGCGCGGCGGATGAGCCGGAGCGGCTCAGCCGCGGCGCACGACCCGCAGGAAGTCTCCGGGCGGCGCGTGGACGTTGAGGAAGCGGATCGGCCCGGCGCCCGGGTTGCGAAAGCCGTGCTCCGTGCCGCGCGGAGCCGCGAAGAACGTGCCGGGCCCGGCGCGCCTCGCTCCGCTCGCCTCGAGGAACTCGATCTCGCCCTCGAGGACGTAGAAGAGGTCCACGTGGTCGTCGTGGGCGTGCAGGCCGACGCCCTCGAAGACCGGCTGGAAGGTGAGGTCGATCGCCGTGACGTGCGGCAGGTCGGCCTTGATCAGGCGAGAGCCCTTCTCGTTCTCGATCAGCTCGCCCTCGCCGGGGCTGTTGAAGACCGCTTCGGCGAGCGGCCGGCCGCCGTCGGCGGGCGGGTCGAACTGGTCGAAGCCCTCTTCGCCGTGGCCGCGGAGCACGTCCCCGAACCCGAGGCTCGGCGAGTGGAAGTTGAGAAAGACCGCGGTCGAGTCACTCGCGTTGCGGAACGTGTGGACGAGGTTCGGCGGCGCCGCGGCGAACGTTCCCGGACGGCCGGTCATGCGCTGCAGCTGTGGCCCGAGCGAGAACTCGACCTCGCCCTCGAGGACGAAGAAGGCGTCGGTGTGTCGGCGGTGCACGTGGGGGTCGGGCCCCTTCTCGCCGGGGTCGTAGCGGAACCAGGTGACGATCACGTCGTCGAGCTCGGCGAGGATCCGCAGCGTCCGCTCCGGCCGGTCGGTGGTCGTCTCGCCCTCGCCGGGCGCTAGGAGCAGCGGGCGGTGGTCGAGCTCCATGCGCACTCAGCCTATTCGTTCCTCGACGGCGCCTCCCAGCCCGAGGAGCTGGCCGCGCGAGCCGCCGAACTCGGGTACGAGGCACTCGCCCTGACCGACCACGACGGCGTGTACGGCTCGCTCGAGTTCGCGCACGCGGCAAAGGCGCTCGGCGTCAGGCCGATCACGGGCGCGGAGGTGACGCTGGCCGGCGGTTCGCATGTGACGCTGCTCGTCGAGTCGGCGCAGGGCTATGCGAACCTCTGCCGGCTGCTGACCGCGGCGCACTCGCAGACCCGGCCGAAAGAAGGCGCCGACCCGCTGCCGCCGTCGCTCGACGCCGGGCTCCTGGCAGAGCTGAACGAGGGGCTTGTCTGCCTCTCGGGGTGCGCGCGGCACGGGCTCGCGGTGCGGAGCCCGAACGGCGCGGCTGCGCTGGCTCGGGCGTTCGGGCCTGAGCGCTTCTTCGTCGAGCTGCAGCGCCCGTACGAGCGAGGCGACGCGAGCCGCCTGGCCGCACTGCGAGACCTCGCCGGGTCGCTGGGCGTCCCGACGGTCGCAACCGGCGACGTCCACGCGCACCACCCGCGCCGCACGTCGCTCCAGGACGTGCTCGTCGCGATCCGCCACCGGACCTCGCTCGAGGGCTGCGAGGCCGAGCGGCGGGGCAACCGCGAGAGCGTCCTGCTCCCGCCCGGCGAGGTGGCCGACAGGTTCCCGCTCGACCGAGACGCCGTCGACCGAACGGACGAGCTGGCCGAGCGACTCGAGTTCGACCTCACGGCGGATCTCGGCTACCGCTACCCGGACTTCTCGGACACGGGCGAGCCGGCGATCGCCCAGCTCAGGCGCGTCTGCGACCGCGCGTTCGCGGAACGCTACGGAGACGCAAACGGGCACAAGCGCAGGGCCCGCGCACGGCTCGAGGAGGAGCTGAAGCTGATCGAGGAGCTCGGCCTCGCGGGGTTCTTCCTCCTGCACTGGGAGGTGCTCGAGCTGGCCCGCGAGTGCGCGCGAGAGGTTCGAGGCGACTCGGTCGCGCGCAACGTCCTGCCGCCCGGCCGAGGGCGCGGCAGCTCGGTCGGCTCGATCGTCTGCTACCTGACCGGGCTGTCGCACGTCGACCCGGTGCATGCGGGCCTCCCGCTCGGGCGCTTTCTCAACCGGGAGCTCGTCTCGGTGCCGGACATCGACCTCGACTTCCCACGCGACATCCGCGAGAAGCTGATCGTCGGCGTCTGCGAGCGCTACGGACGCGAGCACTCGGCGCTGGTAGCGAGCTTCGCGACCTATCGCGCGCGTGGGGCGATCCGCGACGTCGGCAAGGCGCTCGGCCTCCCGTTCGCGGAGCTCGAGCGGCTGGCGCGGCTCACGGACGGCAGCCCGCGGAGGGTGGGGGAGGAGCTGGCGAAGCTGCCCGACGCCGAGACGAAGCTCGCCTCGCCACGGTGGCGGGCGTTCGCGGAGCTGTGCGGCGAGCTCGGCGGCCTCCCGCGGCACGTCTCGCAGCACCCGGGCGGGATGGTGATCTCCACGCGGCCGCTCGTGGAGCTCGTCCCCGTGCAGCCCGCGGCGATGGCCGGGCGCCAACTGTGCCAGTGGGACAAGGACTCGTGCTCCGACGCCGGCTTCCTCAAGATCGACCTGCTCGGGCTCGGGATGCTCTCGGCGGTCGAGGACTGCGTCGAGCGGATCGCCCGTGCGGATCCTGAGACGCGTAGCGTTGACCTGTCGCGGATCCCGCTCGAAGACCGTGCGGTCTATGCCGAGATCCAGCGTGCGGACACGGTCGGCGTCTTTCAGATCGAGAGCCGGGCGCAGATGCAGTCGCTCCTGCGCACGCGGCCCGAGAACCTCGAGGACCTGACCGTGCAGGTCGCGCTCGTGCGGCCTGGGCCGATCCAGGGCGGCGCCGTCCATCCGTACATCGAGCATCGGCGGCGCCTGCGGGAGGACCCGTCGTTCGTGGTGCCGTACGACCACCCGCTGCTCGAGGAGCCGCTGCGCGAGACGCTCGGGGTCGTCGTGTACCAGGAGCAGGTGCTCGCGGTCGCGGTCGCGCTCGCCGGGTTCTCGGTCGGCGAGGCCGAGGGGCTGCGGCGGGCGATGAGCCGCAAGCGCAGCCGCGAGGCGGTGGAGGCGTTCCACGAGCGGTTCGTCGAGGGCGCGCTCGACCGCGGGGTCGACTGCGAGACCGCGGAGATGGTCTTCGAGAAGCTGAACGGGTTCGCGTCGTTCGGCTTTCCCAAGTCGCACGCGGCCGCGTTCGGGCTGCTCGCGTACCAGTCGGCGTGGCTACGGCACCACCACCCGCGCGAGTTCCTCTGCGCGCTCCTGAACGAGCAGCCGATGGGCTTCTACCCGCCCGCGTCGCTCGTGCGCGATGCCCAGCGCCGCGGGGTCGAGGTGCGGCCGCCGGATGTGAACCGCAGCGAGGCCAAGTGCTCGCTGGAGGACGACGCCGTGCGTGTGGGGCTCGAGTACGTGCGCTCGCTCGGGGAGGAGGAGGCGAAGGCGGTCGTGGCCGAGCGGGAGCGTGCCGGGCCGTTCTCGGGGGTGCGAGAGCTGGCGCAGCGGACGGCGCTCGACCGGCCGCGGCTGGAGGCGCTCGTCGCCTCGGGCGCCTGCGACTCGTTCGGAGGAAGGCGCCGGGTGCTCTTCTGGGAGCTCGGGCTCGTGCCGCGCACCCAGAGCGTCCCCGGGAGCGGAGGGGAGGAGCGGCAGCTCGCCCTGCCGCTCGACCCGACCGCGCGGGCGCCCGGGCTCCGCGAGCACACGCCCTGGGAGCGGATGCTCGCCGACTACCGGACGACGAGTCTCTCGGTCGGCGTCCACCCGTTGGCGCTGCTGCGCGCGCACCTGCCCAAAGGGACGCTCTCGAGCCAGGAGCTTGTGAAGCGGCCCGCGGGCGGGACCGTCGTCGTGGCCGGGATGGCGGTGGCGCGGCAGCGGCCGGCGACCGCGAACGGCGTCGTCTTCATGCTCCTCGAGGACGAGCACGGCCAGATCAACCTGATCGTTCCGCCCAGCGTGTACGAACGCTTCCGCCCGCTCGTGCGGTCGGAGCCGCTGCTCCTCGCGCGCGGGAAGTTCGAGCGGCTGGGCCGGAACCGGAACGTCGTCGTGCGTCACCTGGAGTCGCTCGGCCCCCTCGCCCGTCGCTGCGCCGAGAACGCCGACGTCTTCGGCTCGCTACCGGCCGCGCACCACTTCGGGCACCGCTAGCCAGAACGATCGCACGCATCGATCGATGGGCGCGAGGTCGGATGAGAACCTGCTCGCCCACGCCAGTGCTTCCATCGCCTGAGCACAAGCGCCCGGCTTTCCCAGCGCCTGACCTTCCTAGGTGTTCTCTATCTCCAGCCCGAAGCGCGGTATTCGCCGGTGCACGGCGCGGTTGAACTCCGTCTCATACTCCTCGGCGGCATCCTCGTCCAGCGTCGCCGCGAAGTTGTCGCGCAGCTCGGCGAGGATCTCCGTGCCGGTCTCGACGAAATCCTGGTAGTCGCCGAAGCGCTCCTCGGCTTCGTCCCGGTCGGCCCGGTCGTAGGCCGCCTCGGCCTCGTCGCACTCGCGGATCAGCTCGGCGTAGTCCTGCTGGAAGAGGTCGAGCTGGCGCGAGATCGCGTCCGTGAACCGCCCTCCAGGCATGCACCTAGACTAGTCCGCCCTTGCCGCTCCTCGTCCGCACTTGGAACCTGTTCCACGGAAACGCCGTGCCGCCGGAGCGCAGGGCGTACCTCGAGGAGATGGTGAAGCTCGCGACCGAGGACCGGCCGGACGCGCTCTGCCTGCAGGAGCTGCCCGTCTGGTCGCTGTCGAAGCTCGAGGGCTGGAGCGGCATGCAGGCGTTCGGCGCGGTCGCCTCGCGGCCGAAGCTGATCAGCGCGGAGCTCGGCAAGTGGATCACGGAGATCAACAGCGGCTTTTTTCGCTCGGCGTTCACGGGTCAGGCGAACGCGATCCTGCTCGCACCTGCGTTCAACGCGGTCGCCGAAGACTCGATCGTCCTCAACCCGCGAAGCCTTCGCCGTACGGAGGCGAAGAAGCTCGGGCTCGACCTCCGCACCCGACTCAAGTGGGCGCTGGAGCGGCGCGTCTGCCAGGCGGTGCGGGCGGAGACCAACGGCCGGTTCGTGTCGGTCGCGAACCTGCACGCGTCCCGGGCAGATCGCAGGTGCGCGGACGTCGAGCTGCAGCGGGCGGTCGACTTCGCCGAGTCCTTCGCGCAGGACGGCGACACGCTCGTGCTCGCCGGTGACTTCAACATCGGCCCGGTGACCTCTCAGACGCTGAAGAACCTGCAGGGATACTCGGAGCCGATCGACGGCATCGACCAGGTGCTCGTCAAGGGCGCTGAGACGCTTGGCACGGAGAAATGGCCCCCTGAACGCCGCACCGTGGATGGCCGTCTGCTCTCAGACCACGCACCCGTCGAGACGAGGTTCGAGTGATGTTCGAGAAAGCGCGCGCCCAGTTCCCGGTCTTCGAGCGGCTCGCCTACCTGAACGCGGGCACGAACGGGCCCCTCGCCCGTCCGACGATCGAGGCTATGGTCGCCCAGGAGCAGGCTGACCTCGAGGGTGGCCGCGGCGGGCCTGCCTACTTCGAGCGCGCGCTCGAGCTCCGGAACGAGGTGCGCGAGAAGCTCGCCGTGGTCGTCGGTGTTCCGGCGGAGAGGCTCGCGCTCGCGACCTCGACCACGAACGGGTGCAACATCGTGCTCACGGGGCTCGACCTCGGGCCGGAGGACGAGGTCGTCACGACGGACGGCGAGCACTTCGGGCTGCTGGGGGCGCTGGCCGTCTCGCCCGCCCGCGTTCGCTTCGCGCCCGTGCGGGAGCTGCCGCCGGAAGAGGCGCTCGAGGTCCTGCTCCGCGAGGTGACGCCGAAGACGCGGCTGCTCGCGCTCTCGCACGTCTGCTGGATGAGCGGCAACCGCTTTCCGATCGCGGAGCTGAAGGGGGCGACGGGGCTGCCGGTGCTCGTCGACGGCGCCCAGTCGGCAGGGGCGATCCCGGTCGACGCCTCCGAGTTCGATTTCTACGCGTTCTCGTGCCAGAAGTGGCTCTGCGGGCCGGACGCGATGGGCGGCCTCGCGGTCGCCGCTCCCGACCGGCTGCGCATCGCCGCGCCGAGCTACCTCTCGCAGGAGAGCTACGAGCCCTCGGGTGAATTCACGCCGCGGCCAGGGGCCGTGCGCTTCGACCCGGGCTGGACCCCGCCGCCTTCGCTCGCCGGCCTCTCGGCGGCCCTCGACCTCGCGCCGGAGGGGCGCTTGGAGCGCGCCGCCGTGACGGCAGGCCGCTGTCGCGACCTGCTCGCGGAGCGCTTCGAGGTCGTCACCGCCCCGGGTCAAGGGACGCTCGTCTCCTTCCGCGTCGAGGGCGACTCGGCTGCGCTCGTCAAGAGCCTCTACGAGGCGGGCGTCGTCGTCCGCGATGTCCCGGGCCTCGGTTGGATCCGCGTCTCATGCGGCTGGTGGACGAGCAACGACGACCTCGACCGCCTGCTCGCGGCGCTCGCTGCCTAGCCGGTGCGAAGTCCGAGCTCGGCGGAGATCGGACGCATCGCCGCGATCACGAACGCGATGTGCTCGTCGAGGTCGACGCCGAGCTCCTCGGCGCCCATGTAGACGTCGTCGCGGTTGACGCCCGCCGCGAACGACGGCTGCTTCAGCTTCTTGCGCACCGATTTCGGCTCCAGCGTCTCGATTCCGTCCGGCCGCACGAGCCCGCAGGCGTGGATGAACCCGCTCAGCTCGTCGCAGGCGAAGAGCGTCTTCCGGAGCGGCGTGTCGCGCGCGATGTCGAGGTGCGAGGCGTGCGAGAGGACGCCGTCGATCACCTCCTCGGGCCAGCCCTCCTCACGGAGGATCGGCGCGCCGTCCTGCGGGTGCTGGTCGAGAGTCGGATGCATCTCGTAGTCGAAGTCGTGAAGCAGCGCGGTCGCGCGCCAAAGCTCCTCGTCCTCGCCGAACCGGACCGCGTAGGCGCCGACGGCGGCCTCCACGGCGAGCGCGTGGCGCAGAAGCGCCTCACTCTTCGTGTACCGCGTCAGGGTCTCCCAGGCGGCGTCTCGGGTCGGCTCCACAGCGGCCGCTAGGCTTCGCCTGCGATGCCTAGCCTCAGGATGCGCGGCTCAGC
>Ga0335082_10002161_pt1 | contig 21123 bp, 17 predicted proteins | sample Lox_Sample_41_FD_206718 | JGI IMG/M metagenome (GOLD analysis project Ga0335082, IMG submission 206718) | Soil microbial communities from Loxahatchee National Wildlife Refuge, Florida, United States - Lox_Sample_4.1 | ecosystem: Environmental > Terrestrial > Soil > Wetlands | place: USA...
GGGAGACACCAGCACCCCGTTGCACTTGCCGCAGTCGGTCACCACACGGTGTACCGAGCCGTCGGGGTCGAGACGGTAGACGGCGACGCCGTCCTGCTCGATCGGTTCGTGGCCGAGGTAGCGCGGGTCGCTGAAGTAGATGCGGCCCTGCTCGTCGATGGAGATGTCGTTGAGCGCGTTATAGGGCCGGCCGTTGTACAAGCCGGTCAGGATGTAGCTCTTGCCGGTCTTCATGTCGGTCTTGACCAGCATGCGGCCGCCAAAGTCCGCGCCCAATGCTGCGATCATGTTCCCGTCACGGTCGAACTTGATCCCGTTGGACATGCCGGACGGGCTGCGGAAGATCGTGGCCTGACCCGTGCTCGGGTTGTATCTCCAGATGTTTCCGGCCTGCGCATACTTTCCGGACGGATCCTTGCAGAACTTCGTGAAGGTGATGTCGCTGAAGTAGACCATGCCGTCGTGTCCAGCCGCGACGCCCTCGGAGAGGATGCATCCCCCATCGAACACCCGGTCCAGCTTGGCGCCCGGCGGAATGATGCTGGGATCGCCGGTCGGCGGCGGAAACCCCGGATCGACGGCATAGGCCGCGGCGACGCACCCGAATGCCAGGCCGCAGGCGACAAGCGTGCGTTTGAAGCTCGGTGTGGTTCTCATGTTCTCCTCCTGTTGTGTGCGATTCGTGGCAGACAGCTACTCGCGATCAAGCAACGCCCCGGTGCGTGCGCGCCGGGCACTACCGCTGATCCCGCCCGGTGGGCGATGGGACCATCCTTCCCATCTGGATGCGTTGGGTGTGGCGGCGCAGCGCTGCGCGCCGCGGGCGCACGTGGGGTTCGACCCCGAGCTGGCTGCATCCTACCAGTCTACGCGCCTCATTTATAAGTAAAATTGCATTTCAACTATAAAAAGGGGCCATCCGCTTGTCAACCCGAAGCCGCGCACGTACGCGGCGTGTGCGGTATTCCGCTCCAGCGTTGGAGAAGGGTCTTGACGTGCTGGAGGCGCTCGCTGCAGAGCCGCATAGCCTCACGCTGCAGGAGATCGCCACGCAGCTCAATCGTTCGCCGAACGAGCTGTATCGCATGCTCGATGTATTGGTGCGGCGCGGCTACCTCGGCCGCCGTCCGGACTCCCGCTATGCGCTCACGCTGCGGCTGTTCGAGTTGGCGCAGCGCCACCCGCCCGTGGAGCGCCTGCTCGATGCGGCCATGCCCAACATGCAAGCGCTCGCGCGCAAGACAGGGCAGTCCAACCACTTGTGCGTGCATCACGACGCGAGGCTGGTGGTGCTCGCACGCGCCGAGCCCCCCGAGCCGATGAGCGCCATGGTGCGGCAAGGGGCACATTTCGCCTTTCACGACGACCGCGTGTCCGCGCGCGTGATCACCGCGTTCCAGAGCGGGGAGCGCCACGCTCTGCTGCTCGAGGAGCTGGCGGGAAACGGGCGGGGCTCGACCACGCGGCGGCGCGCGCTCGCGGGGCGGCTCGAGCGGATTCGTGAGCGAGGTTACGACGAGGGACCGAGCGACACGCTAAGCGGCGTGATCGACATCTGCTTCCCGATCTTCGACCACTACGGCGCGGTCGCGGCGCTCACGCTCGTCTACCTCAAGCAGCGCGACGCAAGGGTTTCCGTACCCGGCGCACGTGCTGCGCTCAGGCAGGCGGCAACGGCCGTTTCGCGCGCGCTGGGTTGGCTCGGCTGATCCCGCCCGCGCGCGGACTCGCAGCGCAGCGAGCGGCTACTTGGCGGCCGCGACTTCGACCTGCTGGAACCAGCGGCGTTGAGTCGAAGTCTGGTTCTCGTAGATGGAACCCTGGTTCGGCGCCGGCGGATACGGCATGCGCATCGGCACCTTCTCGACGCGAGGTTCGATGGTGGAGACGCCGCACAGCATGCGCTTGTCGTATTCCTCCAGGGTCGTGAAGTTGACCAGCGGCCATGCATCCGCCGCGGCGCACTCATACAGCAGGAGCTGTCGCGGCTTGTCGGAAGTGTTCTGCGCCGAGCCGTGCACCAGCCGCACGTGGTGGAACGACGCCGAGCCCGCCTTACCCGTGATCGCCACCGCCTTGTCGTAGGGCAGCTTGCTCACGCTCGGGTCCATGGCGCCGCAAAACCGGCCGCCCGCGTGGTGATCGTACACCGGGCCCTTGTGCGTTCCGGGCAGCACCAGCAGCGGCCCGTTCTCCATCTCTACGTCGTCGAGCATCACACCGATGGCGAGCAGGTCATCGTTGGTATGTGGGTAGAAGGCCCAATCCTGGTGCCACTCAACCGCGGAGCCGTACTTGGGGTCCTTCATGTTGAGCTTGGAGCCGTGCAGGCGGACGTTCGGGCCGAGCAGCTTGGTGAGCACGTCCAACAGCTTAGGGCTCTTCGCGAACTCCCAGAAGGCCGGGTGCACCACATGCGGCTTCTTGATGCGCCGCACGCGCGGCGCTTCAGCGGTGTGCGACGGCTCGAGATCGTAGACGTCGGTGTGCTGCGCGACGCCCCTGGCGCTCGCGATGAGGCCGGCGATGATCTCTTTCATCCGCGCCAACGTGCTGCGGTCCAGCACGTCCGGGACCAACAGATAGCCGTTCTGGCGATAGAAGGCGATGTCGCGATCCGATATCACTTGGTTTCCCCCGATCCGAAGTCCACTCACCTGGCGTAGCGCCTGGCAAGCAAAGAACCTGCCTCGCGCGACTGGCACTGCGCAACGGACTGCGCGTCCAGGAGCTGGCTTAACCATATAGCGCGCCGCCCAACGGTGTCAACGGCAATGCCCGCGGGGTTGCCGATCGGAGCGTTGGCAGCGCTCGCGTTGCGTGGGGGGGAACTGGCGATCGGGGCAGGCGGCGCGCTTGCCTACATCTTACGTTTGTGGTGTGATGCTTACCCCGCTTGGTGAGAGGCAGGGAAGCTCGCATAGGCCCATCCCGCCTTTTTCCGCGCGGCGACAAAAAATGCTGGTTCGGAAACTCTCTTAGGGAAGGAGATTGTTATGAGACTCAAGGCGATCGCGGTTGCGATTGCGGCCGTGTGTCTGGGTGCCGGTTCGGTGGCCGCGCAGACGCTCAAGGGCCCGGTAAACGACGCGCCGCTAACGGAGCACTGGGCGCCGACCAAATGGGGCGCGGATGACAAGGCGGGCAGCGCCAACCACACTAAGAACTCGGCGAACATCAGGCGGGCGTTGGGCACCGTCAAGCAGTTCAAGTCCATCACCGTCGGCAAGTTCTATCACTGGGAAATGCCGGTGTTCGGCCCGCGCACCTGGCGTATGTCGATCCCGGGAACACCCACGGGCGGCCCATTCGGTAAGAATGCACTGGTCTATCACGACGAGACGGTGTTCACCGAGATTGGTCAAGTGGGCACGCAATTCGACGGCCCCGGCCACATCGGCGTGAACACGTCTAAGGGTCCGTTCATGTACAACGGCCGGATCAGCTGGGATGTCTACGAGCGCGGCGCCGGTGGCCGAGTCATGGGCATGGGTCCGCAAGGCGTCGAGTACCCGGCCGAGTTCGGGTTCGTCTGCCGGCTGGTCGTGCTGGATGCGGTGGCCTACAAGAAATCGAAGGGCCTGATCCCGGCTTCCGTCGAGATGCTGCCCATACCCCACAACCCAGGCGACCCGGGGATCGTGACCGCGGACGACATCAGAGGCATCATCAAGATGGAGGGCCTAGCGGAGCCACAGCCGGGCGACTGCGTGGCGCTGCATACCGGGCAGGGGAACACGTGGAGCAACGACCGCTATAAGTCGATGAACTCCGAGCAGCGCAAAGCCGCGCGCGATATCTTCGCGCAAGGCGAGCCTGGCTTTGGTCTGAGCGCGTGCGAGTACTTCCACCAGCACGACGTCGCCTTGACCATGGGCGACACCTCCGCCAACGACGCGCAGCCGGGCAATGAGGTCGAGGGTTGGGCGGTGCCGTGCCACACGCAGGCCCAAGTAAGGTACGGCATCTGGAACCTGGAGAACGTGGACACCAAGTCGCTGGTGGACAATCACATCCTCGAAGGCGCATTCATATGGGCGCCGCTCAGGATCATCGGCGCCACCGGCTCGCCCGGCAACCCGATCGTGCTCTACTAACAACAAGAACACCCATCAGTTGTAGCGCAAGCCATGGGGCGGCGGCGAGAGTCGCCGCCCTTTTTCTCGCCTGCACCGGTCGAGAAGCGGCGCAGCGAGGAGCGACGGTGCCGGAGTGCGCCGCTGCTCGCTGCGGCGGCCGTCACTCGAAGATCGCTTCGACTTCCCCGAGCTGCTCGATCCGCATCAGCACGCGATCGCCCGGCTCGACCCACTTGGTCTCGACCACGCTGCCGGTGAAGACGAACTCTCCGGCGCGCAGGCTGCTGCCGCGCCGCGCGAGAGAGTTGGCGAGCCACGCCAGCGCTTCGAAGGGATGGCCCATGACATCCGCCGCGCGCCCGCGTCCGGCTTCGACTCCGTTGATGAGCGTCACGCCGGTCAGCGCGGCGATGTCGAGCTCACGCCATGCACTGACCGGCTCGCCGAGCACGCAGCCGGCGTCGAAGAAGTCGTCGGCGATCAGGGTCGGCGTGTCCAGCGACTTGTAGTCGACGTAACGGTCGTCGACGATCTCCATCCCGGCCATCAGCGCGCCAACCGCCGCGGACACGTCGTCGCGCGTGAACGGCGCACGCTCCTTCGGCAGATCCTCGTGCAGCCGCACGACGATTTCGCACTCGACTCCGGGGCGCACGAAGCGATCGTGACGGACGCGTGCCGGGCTCGGATGCACGGTGCTCCCGAACACCCCGCCGGCGCAGGGATTGGGAATCGACAGGAACGCCTGCATGACCGGCGTGGTGCAGCCGATCTTGTGCCCGACCACGGGGCCCATGCCGGACGCAGAAAGGATTCCGTGCAGATTCTCCTGCACCGCATATGCCGCGTCTTCGTCCATTGGACGCAGACCGGCGGCAAGCGCCGGCAGGCGGCGCCGGTGCAGACGGTATTCGCCGATTACCCGTGCCGCAGCGTTCGACAGATCGGTCACGACTTGCTCCGCGCACTCACGGCACCGCGAAGAAATGGGGGTGGTGCATGTTGGTTGAGATCCGGAAGCCGCTCCAGTGAGCTGCCGCCTATTCTAATCGAGCGCGTGTCGCGTCTCGCGCACGGCACCCTGCTGCCTCCATCCCACTCTCCAACGCCAGCGGGCATTCCAGCTTGACACTCGATCGCGCTTCTCAACATAATCGACGGGCATTTCCGGGCGCCCGGCATCGCACGCGCCTGCTGCAACACCGACAACATAACGACTCAACGAGGAGGAAGCATCATGAGCGGGCAGGTTCCCTTCACCCACCACCATCGCCTGGCGCTAGGCACGATCCTGGCGCTGCTTGCGGCGCTGGCGCTGGCCTGGTCCGGGATCGCGAGCGCGGCAAGCGCGGCGCAGACGGCGGTGGACGCCGCCAAGAAGATCTGCGCCGGCAGGACCATCACCGTCGTCTGGGAAGCAGGGCTGCAGTCCGAAGGCCCGAAGAATTTCTCCGGTCCGAAGTGGGAGCAGCTCACCGGTTGCAAGGTGAAGATTATCGAAGTGCCCACCGCGGAGATGTTCACCAAGATCATGCAGGAATACCGCGCAGGCACCGGCGCGTACGACGCGCTCAACGTGATCCCGGCCTGGATGCCCGACCTCGCGCAGGCAGGGGCCCTCGAGGTGCTCGATCCCTACGTCGACAAGTATGGATTCCGCGGCGAGCTGCAGAAGATCGCGCCCACGTACCGCGACAATCAGATGACGGTGAATGGCAAGATCTACGGCTTCCCGGACGACGGCGACGTATTCATTATGTATTACCGGAAGGATATTTTCGCCCGCGCCGACCTGAAGAAGGCCTTCAAAGCCAAGTACGGCTACGACCTCGCTGCGCCCAAGACCTGGAAACAGTTCGATGAGATCGGGAGCTTCCTCACCGAACACCTGAAGGCCGAGGGCATCTACGGCGCGTCGTTCTTCGAGCAGCCGCCCTACACCATGTTCATGTTCGAGGAGCGCTTCCGCAACGAGGGCGGGAAATTCTTCGATCCCAACACGATGAAGGCGACGGTCAACAGCCCGGTCGGCGTGAAAGTGTTCACCGAGATGCGCAACGAGAACAAGTTCATGCCGCCCGGCGTGGAGAAGTTCGGCTTCGTGGAGAACCTCGCCGTGTTCCTGCAGGGGAAGAGCGCCATGACCATCTCTTGGCCGCCGTACGGGCGGTTCGCGGCGGGCTACTTGGCTAACGAGGCGAAGCTGGACTGGGTACCCAAGTCCCAGATTGCGGGCAAGGTCGGGTACGCGCTGCCGCCGGGCGGACATCCGGAGCTGGCGGCGGGCTTCGCACTCTCGGTCGCCTCGACCAGCAAGCAGAAGGAACAGGCGTACTTGTTCATCCAATGGCTGAACAGCGAGGACATTTCCACCCTGCGCGTTCAGCTGCCTTACACGCTGCGTGATCCGTTCCGCGATTCGCACTACGTGAACAAGGATTACCTTGCCAAGTGGCCCGATGCCAAGTACTACCTGGCCACCCTCAAGGACGCATCCAAGACCGGCCTGCTCGATCTTTCGCTGATCCAGACCGACAAGTACGAGGAAGCAATCCGCCAAGGCATCAGCCGCCTCTGGGCGGGCGAGGATCCGAAGGCGATCCTCGACGACGTGGCCAAGCAGTGGGACGACATCACCCAGCAGGTGGGCGTGGAGAAGCAGAAGGCGGTATACAAGGCATGGGCCGCGAAATCCGGCGCCTACCCGATGTGAGGGAATAGTCGGTCCACGCCCGGCACCGGGTGCGTCGCCCCACGCGGCGCAAGCGGAAACTGGACCGGAAGGGGAGCGCTGCGACCTCCAGCGCTCCCCCTTTCTTGGGCCCCTGAACAGCGAACACCACCGTGGCTCACGCTGCCGCTCCGCGGCAAGCCGGCTTCGCCGACCGCAACTTCAAGTATTTCCTGGTCGGCCCGTCGATTCTTGTCCTGTTGCTCATCGGGATTTTCCCGCTCGTCTATCTGCTGGTGGTGAGCTTTCAGGGCATCACCATGACGGAGACCGACACCGGCTTCGTCGGCCTGCGTAACTTCGCGCATCTGTTCCACGACCAGCGCCTTTGGGAGGCGCTGCTGCACACCGTGATCTTTACCGCCATCGCGCTGCCGATCGAGCTGGTCCTGGGATTGGCGATGGCCCAGCTGTTTCTCGATCGCATGCCCGGGAGAGCGGTGTTCGTCGCGCTGCTGGTGCTGCCGGTGGTGGTGTCTCCGATCGTCTCGGGCGCCACCTGGTCTCTGATGTTCGATAACCGCTTCGGCCCAATCAACCAGATCCTGGGTTGGATCGCCGGACACGAGATGCCCCTGTTGTGGACCATCAATCCGCACCTCGTCTATCCGTCCATCATCGCCGCCGAGATCTGGCAGTGGACCCCGTTCATGTTTCTGCTGTTGCTGGCGGCGCTCGCCAACGTCGACAAGTCTCAGCTCGAAGCGGCCGCCATAGACGGCGCTAGCTATTGGCGCACCTTCTTCAAGATCGTGCTGCCGGCGATCTGGCCGGTGATGGCGGTGGCGATCCTGATCCGCGGCTTGGACCTGTTCCGGCTGTTCGACATCATCTGGGCGCTCACCAGCGGCGGCCCCGGCACGATGACGGAGACCCTCTCGATCTTCACCTACGTGAAGGGCTTCCAGCAGTTCGAGACCAGCTATACCGCCGCGGTGGCGTTGCTCATCATCGTGCTGCTGTCGGTGGTGGTGTTTGCTGCGCTCCGGCGAGTGGCGTTGGCGAGATGAACAGTCTGCACGCACGCCGACGATTGCGGCTCGGCCTGCGGCTCGGCGCGGCGGCGGCGATCACGCTCTTCTTCCTGTTCCCCGTCTATTGGATGTTCATGATCTCGCTCAAGACTCCCGATGAGATCTACTCCTACCCGCCGAAGTGGGTTCCAGGTCAGTTCCAGGTTGGGAACTACGGCGTGCTGTTCAAGGACGGGGACGCGACCGCGGTATGGCACAGCCTGCTCGTAGCCGGCGGGAGCACGCTCATCGCGATGTTCCTGGGCACGATCTGCGCATATAGCCTGGCAAGGTTCAAGACCGGCGGGGAGCATCTGGCCAACTGGATCATCTCGCAGCGCATGGTCCCGCCCATCGCTGTCGTATTCCCGATCTTTTTGCTGTACGTCTGGTTCGGCTGGGTCGACACTTACGTCGGCGTGATCCTGCTGTACACGGCCTTCAATCTTCCGTACGTGATCTGGATGATGCGCGGCTACATTCTGGATATTCCGGCCGCATTGGAGGAGTCGGCACTGGTCGACGGCTGCACGCGCTGGCAGGTGATCTGGAAGGTGGTGTTCCCCATGTGCCGTGCCGGGCTGTTCGCCACCGCGATCTTCACCTTCGTGTTCGCCTGGAACGAGTTCCTGTTCGCGCTGGTGCTCACGCGCACCGAGGTCGTGACCTATACGGTGCAGGTCACCCATTACTTCGGCGGGCAGTCCAATTTCTGGGCCAAGATCTCTGCCATGTCGGTGCTGGGCACGCTTCCGATCTTCATCGTGGTCGCGTTCATGCAGCGCTATCTGGTCCGAGGGATCTCGCTGGGGGCGGTGAAGGGCTAACGATGGCTGACCTCAAGATCACCGGCCTCCAGAAGTACTACGGCCCGGTACACGCGGTGCGGGGTGTGGATTTGGAGATCCCGGCGGGCGAATTCACCGTGCTGGTCGGCCAGTCCGGCTGCGGGAAGAGCACCTTGTTGCGAACCGTTGCCGGTCTCGAAGAGGCTGACGGTGGCACGATCGAGATCGCGGGCGAGGTCGTGAACCACGTCCTGCCGCGCGATCGCGACATCGCGATGGTGTTCCAGAACTACGCGCTGTACCCCTACATGACGGTGTTCGACAACATCGCGTTCGGCCTGCGCGCGCGCAAGACTCCGAAGGCCGAGATCGAACCCAAGGTCAGGCGCGCCGCGCAGATGCTGGCTATCGAGCCCCTGCTCGACCGGTATCCGCGCCAGCTTTCCGGCGGCCAGCTCCAGCGTGTGGCGATCGGACGCACGGTCGTGCGCAACGCCCGCCTCTATCTGTTCGACGAGCCGCTGTCCAACCTCGACGCGCAGCTGCGTGACGAGATGCGCGGGGAGATCAAGCGACTGCACCAGGAACTGGGCAAGACCATGATCTACGTCACCCACGACCAGATCGAGGCGATGACCATGGCGGATCGCATCGTGCTGCTGCGCGAGGGCAAGATCGAGCAGGCAGGTGCGCCCTTGGACCTCTACGAGCGGCCGGCGACCAAGTACGTCGCCGGATTCCTGGGCTCGCCGTCGATGAGCTTCGTGCCGGCGCGCATCGTCACCGACGATGGCGGACTCGCCGTGCAGCTCGACGATGGCGTGCGGCTCGGCGTGCCGGCAGGGCGCGGCGAGCTGCTGAGCAAGCGTCGCGACCAGCCCATCTTGATGGGCGTGCGCCCCGAGCACATGAACCGGGCGAGCAGCGGTGACAGCCGGCCGGGTCTGGCACGCCACACGGCCGCGATCGAGCTGCTCCAACCCACCGGCTCGCGCACGTATGCGACTTTCCAGCTCGGCGGCGCACAGGTCGTCGCCGAACTGCAGGCGCACGATGTCTCGCAGCCGGGCGAGCGCGTGGAGCTTGCCATCGACATGAATCGGGTCGTGCTCATCGATCCGGCGAGCGAGAGGGTGATCGCGTGACGCCGGCCGTGATCCGCGACTCGTGATTTGCAGTCCGTGAGTCGTGGTTCGCGATGTAAGCCAAATCCAGGACAAGGGAGATTACATGACCAGACCCAAGGCCTCGCGCGGGATCGTTCTCTGCGGAACGGAACAGCCGGACGTGTCGGGGCGTGCACTGACCGCCGGGCCGCTCTCCGTGGAGCTCGACGGCGGACAGCTCCGCTACGTCAAGGTCCACGACATCGAAGTGCTGCGCGCCGTCGCTTTTCTGGTGCGCGACGAGAACTGGGGCACCTACACTCCGGCAGTGAGCGGTCTCAAGATCGACCAGCGCCCCGACGGGTTTTCCGTCTCCTACCACGCGGTATGCAGGCGTCCTGGGCAGGAGATCGCATTCGACGCGACGATCGAGGGGCGCGCCAGCGGCGAGCTCGAGTTCAAAGCGACCGCCCGGCCGAAGACGGACTTTCTGACCGCCCGCACCGGCTTCGTGGTGCTGCATCCGCTCAAAGGCGTTGCGGGGAACGAGGTCGAGATCGAGCATGTCGATGGCAAGCACGAGACGGCCCGCTTTCCCGAGCTGGTGAACCCGGTCCAGCCCTTCCTCGACATCCGCGCCATGACGCATGAGTTCATGCCGGGCGTGAAGGCCAGCGTGCGCTTCGAGGGCGACACGTGGGAGACGGAGGACCACCGCAACTGGTCGGATGCGTCCTTCAAGACGTACGTGCGCCCGCTCGCCCTGCCCTGGCCATACACGCTCAAGGCGGGCGAGCCGGTGACGCAGTCGGTGAAAGTGACGTTGAGCGGGACTGCGCGCAAGACCGGCGCCAAGCGCAGCGCGAAGGGCGTGGAGATCAAGCTCGGCGCCGAGAGTAAAGCCCGGCTGCAGCAGGTGGGGCTCGCCATTCCGCCCGAGGAGATCGAGCACGCGACAAAGCAGCTCGAATTGCTCAAGCGCGCGGCGCCCGGGTTTTTGCAGTGTCACTTCGACCCGCGAGCGAAGCACGGCCTGCGGGAGCTGTACGGCTATCGCGTGTTGTGCGAGCAGGCAGGCGCTCGGTGCGTGCTGGAGGTCGTGACCGAGAGCGTGACCGATTATGTCGGCGAGCTGAAGCGGCTGGCCGGCATGGTCCAGGAGGCCGGCTTGCGGCTCGCGGCCATCGCCGTATGTCCAGCCGGAGACTTGAAGTCGGTGCTCCCGGGCGGGCCGCGTCCGCCTGCCCCGCCGCTGGACAAGCTGTACTCTGCAGCGCGCGCGGCATTCCGCGGGGTGCGCCTGGGCGGAGGGATGTTCTCGTTCTTCACCGAGCTCAACCGCAAGCGCCCGCCGGCCAAGTTGCTGGACTTTGTGATGAACGGCACCTGCCCGATCGTGCACGCGGCGGACGACCGCTCGGTGATGGAAACGCTGGAGGCGCTGCCCTACCAGGTGAGCACTGCGCGCTCCTTCATCGACAAGACCGCCTACCGCATCGGGCCGAGCGGCATCGGCTGCCGCGACAACCCACACGGCAAGACCTACACACCCAACCCGAACCACGCGCGCATCTGCCTGGTCAAGATGGATCCACGCCAGCGCGGGCTGTTCGGCGCAGCGTGGACGCTCGGATACATCGCCACATTCGCGCGGACCGACGTCGAGTCCATCTGTCTCGGTGCGCCCACCGGACCGCTCGGCGTCATCTACCGCAGGACGGACTACGAGCAGCCCTATTACGACACACTGTCCGCGCCGGCCGTGTATCCCGCGTACCACGTGATCGCGGGGTTGGCGCGCGCTGCCGGACAGCCGCTGGTTTCCGCACAGTCCTCGGATGCGGCGAAGGTTCAGTGCCTGGCCATCCGCGGAAAGGCCGGAACCACGCTGTGGGCGGCAAATCTCACCTCCGAGCCGCAAGTCGTTTCGCTGAGTGGCCTGTCGGGCGGCCCCGTGTTCGGCGCCATGTTGGACGAGGATAGCTTCCACCGCGCGACCTCGGACCCGATCGGGTTCCAGTCGAGCTACATGCCGCTCAAGGACGACTCGAGCCTCACTCTCAAGCCGTATGCGGTGGCGATATTAGCGATCAATGATCGATGAAGCGAGTGAAGGGTGAAGGGTGAAGAGTGAAGGGAAAAAGCGCATAGCCGGGCCGAAGGTAGAGTGCAGTAAGAGCGCCGGCGTAATAGCGACTCGGTGACGAACAGCGCGCGGAGCGCGCATCACCGCCTTCACTTCTTTCACCTCCTTCACCCTTCACTCTTCACGCCTTTCCCGTGCTGATCACCAACATCGAAGACCTGCGCCGGCTGGCACGCCGGAGGTTGCCGCGCGCGCTGTTCGAGTTTGTCGACGGCGGCGCTCACGACGAGGTGACGCTGCGCGCGAATCGCGACGATTTCCAACGCCTCAATCTGCTTCCGCGTGTGTTGAGCGACGTGTCCCAGCGACACCAGTCGGTGACCGTGCTGGGGCAAAGGTACAGCTCGCCGCTCGTCCTCGCGCCCACCGGAGTCCCGGGCGTGCTCTGGCCCGACGGGGCGATGCAAGCCGCGCTCGCCGCGGACCGGGCCGGGGTTGGCTTCTGCCTGAGCACGATGTCGACCTCGAGCATCGAGCAGGTCTCGCGCGCGGTCAGCCGGCCGATCTGGTTCCAGCTCTACGTGATGCGCGACCGAGGCCTCGCCCAGTCGATGATCGAACGCGCTCAGGCGGCCGGCTGCGCGGTGCTGGTGATCACGGTGGACCTGCAGATGCAAGGGCAGCGCGAGCGCGATGTGCGCAACGGCCTGACCATCCCGCCGCAACTCCGCCTCTCCAACATCGCCGACCTCGCATTGCATCCGGGTTGGGTATGGCGCTTCCTCACCGGGCCCAAGGTCACGCTGGCCAACCTCGTCGGTACCGGCCACGGCGAGGACATGTTCACGATCGCGAGCTTCGTGAATTCGCAGTTCGACCAGTCGGTGAGCTGGAAGGACATCGATTGGGTGCGCTCGATCTGGAAGGGTCCTCTGGCGCTCAAGGGCGTGCTCAACCCAGAGGACGCTCGACGCGCGCTCCAGCATGGCGTCGACGGCCTGATCGTGTCCAATCACGGCGGTCGTCAGCTCGACGGCGTACCGTCGAGCATCGCCGCGCTTCCCGCGGTGGTCGACGCCGTCGAGGGCAAGCTGGATGTGATTCTCGATGGCGGCGTGCGGCGGGGCACGGACATCCTCAAGGCGCTGGCGCTGGGCGCCCGTGCTTGCATGATCGGGCGGCCGTTCTTGTACGGGTTGGCTGCCGCCGGCGGCGCCGGAGTCGCCAAAGCACTGGAGATCCTGCGCACCGAGGTCGACGTGAGTCTCGCCCTGCTTGGCCGCGGTGGCGTGGGCATGCTCGACCGCAACGCGGTCGGCCCGGGACCACGCTAGCGCCCAGCCCATACGCTCGCCAGCCCACGCCCTCTCGCGCTACGATAGCGGCCGCGGCGGCCAGGGCGGCATCCCCCGCGTGGAGAGGACACGATGAGTATCGTTCGAGTGCAAGAGGTGAACCGGTGGGATCAAGCGTTTTCCCGCCAGCAGCAAGACCAACTGCTCGATCTTCTCGAGGACGGGCAGGTGCTACTGTTCGAGAACCTGCGCTTTGCGCTGCTCGGCGACGAGGCGAGCCTGCTCACGCCCTCGGTGTCCGACGGTCGCTCCAAGAACATCGCCGTCGATCCGGTCACCGGGCGTGTGGCGGGCAGCTCGCTGACAGGCCCGAGGCTCGAGCTGCTGCGCCGGCTGGTCGTGCGATTTTCCCGCCAGTCGCGAGACCTGCTCGACGCGCTGTTCCCGTCGTATGCGGCGAAGCTGCAGACGCGCTTGGCGAGCTACCGGCCGGTGCAGGTCGAGGGCCGCGTCAGCTCCGAGCGCAAGGACGACACCCGCCTGCACGTAGACGCTTTCGCCTCGCGCCCCAACCAGGGCCGCCGCATCCTGCGCGTGTTCTCCAACATCAATCCCGAGGACCGCCCGCGCACCTGGCTGGTAGGTGAGCCGTTCGAGCGTTACGCGCAGCGCTTCCTGCCGAAGGTCCGGCCCCAGTGGCCGTTGGAGGGCACCACGCTGCGGGTGCTGGGGGTCACGAAGTCGCGGCGCACCGCGTATGATCATCTCATGCTGGGTCTGCACGATCGCGGCAAGCTCGACCGCGACTATCAGCGCGACTCCTTTCACGAGCGCTTCGACTTCCAGCCCGGCTCCACCTGGATCTGCTTCACCGACCAGGTGCTGCACGCGGCGCTGGGTGGACACTATATGCTCGAGCAAACGTTCATGCTGCCCGTGGAGGCGATGCGCAACCCGGACCGCTCGCCGCTGCGCACGCTCGAGCGGCTGACCGGCCGCGCGCTCGTTTGAACGCGCTGCGCCTATGCGTTTGCCATAGGCCGCGACCGGAATCCCATGCACCGAGAGCGAACGGTTCGCCCTAAGTCCCCTCATGTGCCACAAAAGCGATAAGGAGCCCAGCCCATGACACGTCCCGTGATCAATCCCGGCACCGTCGACTGGTCCGGAGAAAACCCCGGCATGTACCTCAAAGAGTCCGCCGATGGCCCGTTCGTGACCTTGGTGAGCTTCTTCCGCGTGGTGCTCTCTCCGCACGGCAAAGGACACGCGGCGTTCCTGCTGCTCGACCCGCAGGGTGCAGGCAAGGACGCATCCAAGCCCAACGTCTGCCTCACCGACAACGAGCCGCTCGCCGCCTACCTGCGCGACGGGTTCGTGGCGAATTTCGGCGCGTTCCGAGGCGTGGCGGGGCTGAAGAGTTGCCGGGTGGGGCCCGCCTGGGACTTCATGGCCACCGGCGACGGCCGCACCACGCATACCGAGTGGCTCCGCAGCCACATCGGGCAGATCAGCCTGACCTGGGAGGGACTGGGCGCGCCCTTCATCGTGGAGATGCCGGTTGAGAAGTCGGCCACCGGCCAGCACGAGATGTTTTCGCTGTTCGTCGAGGCCTCGGCGGTGCGCGCGACCATCAACGGCAAGCCCGTTGCCGGCCGTCCCTTCCCGCGCGAGTTCGCCGGCAAGAAGGACAGCAGCACGGCGTTTCTGGCGTTCTCCGAGAGCTGGGTCAGACCCGCGTGAACACTGCCAGGCGCCCGGGCTAGCGCGGCTTGTGCCCGACGCAGGACACCCGCGCCTGGGCAAACATGACGACCGGCCGCCGGCGTCAGCACGCGGTTCGGGAGAACGGGCATTCCGGCGAGCGCGCAATCCCGTGCGGGTCACCATGCGCAGGCGCATCGCGGCGCTCGGGTCGAGCGGTTGACCGGCCTCGAGCCGATCGCGTCCTCGGCGGTCGATCCAAGAGGAAGAGACAACTACTGGCTGCCGGCCTCGGCCAGCGTCCTGGCGACGGATTCGCAGGTCTCGATGCTGCGCAGGTGCGAAGCGCGGATGCCGGCGATCGCCTCGCGCGCTTCGGGATCCAGGCGCGGCAGCGCGTCGTCGAACCGCTTCACGGCCCAGCGCAGCCCCTGCGCGAGGAACTCGATCCGCGCGCGCCGGCCCTCGACCGCTAGCAGCTTGCCGAGGAAATCTCCGGTGGCGTGGCTGTACTCGGCGCCGAGCCGCTGGATCTGCTTGCCCAGCAGCACGCAGTTGTGCGCCTCGTCGGCGTGGATGCGACGCAGCGCACTCCACGCTTCACCGCTGCGGGGATGCTGATCGAGAATGCTGAGCAGCGCGGTTGCGCCTGCGCGCTCGGCTTCGAGCATGCGGTTGAGGAAGGCGACCTGCTCATCGCGGGAATACGCGGGCTGTGACGTTGGCATTGGGGGGATGTCGAGCCTCATGGGCTCCCAAAGCTGGCCAGTCAGGCGCCTAGCGTACAACTTCCGGCAGCGTCGTGGCGGCGGCAGCGAGACCTGCTGCGGGAACGATATTGCCTATACCACGCTCGGCTCAGCGCACCCACCGTTCCACTTCGCCCCGTTGCACCTTGCCGGTCGTGCTGCGCGGGAATCGATCGAAGGGCACGAAGTGGATCTCCTTCGGTCGCTTGTAACCGGCGAGCTGGACGCGGCACAGCGCGAGCAGCGCGTCGGCGGTGAGGGCTTCGTCGCTGCGCGAGACGAACGCGATCGGAACCTCGCCCCATTGCGCATCGGGCTTGCGCACGACTACGGCTTCCGTGACGCGCGGGTCGGCGAGCAGCACGCGTTCGATCTCGGCGGGGTAGACGTTCTCGCCGCCGGTCTTGATGAGGTATTTCACGCGATCGGCGAAGCTCAAGGTCCCGTCCGGATGCCGCCGGAACACATCGCCCATGTGAAACCAGCCGCCGCGAAAGTCGTGCGCAGTCGGCTCCGGGGCGTTCCAGTAGCCGCTGAAGAGCGTCGGGCCACGAATCGTGAGTTCCCCGGGTTCGCCGTCGGGAACGTCACGATCTTCGGCGTCGACCAATCGAATCTCGCACAGCGCATTCACGGTCTTCGCGAGCGATGCGGGGATCTGTCCAACCGGTAACAGCCCGGCCGAAGCCGGCGGAAGGCCGGTCTCCGTTGCACCGAACGTATTGCCATACGGCGCCTGCAGCAGCGCCGTGATCTCGGCGATCTGTTGCGGCGGCACCAGATCGGCCATCGCGCCGATGCGCTTGATGCCTTTGGGCGTGACGCCGCTCGCGAGGATCGCTGCGCGGAATCGATCGATGGTGCCCGGAAGGACGACGAGCCACCACAGCCGATGCTGCGCGACGAGCGGCAGGATCTTCGCGAGATCGAATCCGTCCACGACGAAGACATGCGCGCCGGTGCACAGACAGGCGATCATCTGATCGCTCGAGGCCATGTGAAACATCGGCGGCCAGGCGACAAACCCATCGCCAGGCGCGAGCCCGCACTCCTCACGGGCCACGTGCATGCGAGCGACTTCGGCGCGGTGACTGATCAGCGCACCCTTCGGCAACCCTGTGGTTCCGCTCGTGTAGAGAATGAGCAATCCATCCTCGGGATCGACGTCGCAGTCGGGCTCGGTCGCTCGCGCCGCCGCGAGCGCCGACTCGTAGGGCGCGCCCAGCGACAAGACGCCGGGCACCGAATGGTCGATGCGCTCGAGCGCCGATGCGAAGCGCGGAGAGACCACCACGATTGCTGGCGCGACCAACCGGATGCAGTGCGCAAGTTCCGGATCGGCAAGCCGCCAATTGAGGGCACAGGCGATCGCACCGATCTTCGCGCAGGCGAATTCGAGCTCGACATACTCGGTGCGATTCTCGGACAGGATCGCCACACGCGCGCCACGCGCGACACCGAGTGTACGCAGCGCATGGGCGGCGCGGTTGACGCGCGTGTTGAATGCCGCATACGAGAGCGTGCGATCGCCCTCCGTTACCGCAGGCGCGTTCGGGCTACGCATGGCCTGCACCCGCAGCAGATCGCCCACCGTAAGCACGCCGGCGCGCCGGGTGGAAGCCGCCGCGATCGCCACGGAAGCGTCCTGCATCGGAGGTTCGGTCGAGGCTGTGCCGCTCATCTCGTCTCACTCTCTGGCAAACTGGGTATCAGCATAGCCTAGTCGAGTAATCGTGTAATCTCGGCATCGCGGGACCACGGCAAACCCACCCGAAACGGATGGCTTAGCGCTCGCGCGGGACTGCAGGGGCCGGACGAGCGCGGCCTGCCTGGGTCGTCCAGACCAACACCGGAGCGAAGACTTGCAAACGACCGAACACGTTGTGGAGGGTGCCCGGCATCTGCGTGGCCGTTATGCGATCGTCGGGGTGGGGGAAACGACCTACACGCGCGGCGCCGGGATGACCACCCGTGCGCTCGCCTGCTGGGCGATTCGGAATGCGATTCAAGATGCCGGGCTCACGCCGCGCGACGTCGACGGCATGCTCGCCTACCAGCTGGGCGATTCCACCAGTTCGACCTTCGTCGCCGGCGACCTGGGCATTCGACCTGACTTTTTCATGGACGTATATGGCGGCGGATCCAGCACGGAGGCGCTCGTGGGATTGGCGATGGGCGCGATCGAGGCCGGCATGTGCTCGACCGTGGTCATCTATCGCGCCATGAACGGCTACAGCCAATCGCGCATCGGCGGCACCGGACGCCCCGAGAGCGCCATCGCAGGCGAGCAGCTGCACGAGCGCCCATATGGATGGAGCACCCCAGGACAATTGTTCGCGCCCAGCTTCATGCGCCACATGTACGAATACGGCACGCGGCCGGAACAGGTCGCGATGGTCCGCGTGGCGCACAGCAGGCACGCTTCCAATAATCCCAAAGCATTGCACCGCAAGCGGGTAACCGTGGAGGATGTGCTTGCCAGCCGCATGATCTGTACCCCGCTCCACCTGCTCGACTGTTGCGTCGAGACCGACAACGCAACGGCCATCGTGGTGACCTCGATCGAGCGGGCCCGTGATCTGCGGCATCCGCCCGCGGTCATCCTCGGCGTGGTCGGCAGAACCTGCAAGCCGCGGCCGGACATGCATTATCAGCACGGCCCGATCACCGCCGTGGCGGCGAAGTGGGCGGCGCCACGCCTGTGGAGCGCGGCCGGACTGGGGCCGCAGGACGTCGACGTGACCGGCTCGTACGATGCCTTCACGTTCACGACCATGCTGCAGCTCGAGGACTATGGCTTCTGCACCAAGGGCGAAGGCGGCGCGTACGTGGCGAGCGGCACGATCGAACTGGGCGGACAGCGCCCGAACAACACCTCGGGCGGACACCTGTGCGAGGGCTACACCCATGGCGTGAGCATGGTAGTGGAGAACGTCCGCCAGCTTCGGCACGATGCGGACGATTCGTGCCCGATCGGTGCCGATGGCCGGCGCGCGCACACGTACGACTACCGTGAGGGCGGCTGCCGGCAGGTCCGCACCGTCAATGTCACCGCGAACATGGGCTGGGGCACGCCCGCGTATGGCTCGGCGCTGGTCATGGCGCGGACGGCTTGACGGGAGGTGAGCATGGCGGTGAGCGGACAATATCTAGGCATGGCGCTCTCGATCCCCGATCTCGACGGCGACAATGCAGCGTATTTCCGGTTCTGCGCACAAGGGGAGCTGCGGCTGCAGCGCTGCAAAGCGTGCACACTGATGCGCTACCCACCTGGCCCGGCGTGTCCGTGGTGCGCGGGGAACGCGTTCGAATGGACCCCCGTCAGCGGTCGCGGCACCATCTACTCCTATACCGAAGTCCGCCACCCCGTGCAGCCCGCGTTTCGCGCGCATGTGCCGTACCTTGTGCTGCTGGTGGAGCTAGACGAGCAGCGGGCACGGCCGACCGAGCACGAAGCGATCCGCATAATCGGGAATCTCGTAACCGCGGACTCAGCGCTCGCCCCGCCAGAGTTGATCCAAGCCGCTGGTATCGGGTCGCGCGTACGGGTGGTGTTCGCGTCCGCCGGTACCGATGTCGCGATTCCGCTGTGGACTCTGGATGCCGGACAACCGGCCGGCGCGATGCCGTGGCGCTATCCAGAGTAATCCAGCGTAAGGGCCGCGCGCTGTCGGCGTTACCGCATCACGGTCACCGTAGCCGACGAAACCAACCGCAGGGGGCGGAACGTGAGCGCAATAGCGGCGGCGCCAAGCCCGACCGCGAACGAGCCGACATACAGCCACCAGTACGCCGCGAAGGCATCGAAGATCCAGCCGCCTGCCAGCGGCCCGGTCGCCATGCCGACCGTGGAAGCCATCGTTGCCCGCACCGAACGTCGCACCCATGATGCGGGCGCCGAAATACTGGCGGATCAGGATCGCGTAGAGCGGCATGACGGCATCATAGGAGAACCCGAACAGCGCAGACAGCGCATAAGGCTGGTACTAACGCGCCCTCCCCAGAGGCGATCGAGGGCGGGTCAGCGAGATGGTTGCCGCTGTTCCGCGAGGATGGCCCCACCGTGACTCCCGATGCTCACGATCACGCCAGTGCCGTTTGCCGCCCTGAGCTTTCCTTCTGTCAGAAAGCCCGCCTATTTGTGCTATCGTTTGATGGCACAACTTAATGCGGTGAACCTTGGATACTTTCACAGTACGCGATCTCCGTGAACGCACCGGCGAGCTGATCCGGGACGCCGAGCAAGGCAGGCTTGCTCTGGTAACCAGGCATGGGCAACCGGTCTTCATCGCCGTGCCATTCTACGAATGGCTGGTGCGATTCGGGCTTCCGGTTGCCCTTGCCATCCGCTTGTATCAGGAGGACGTCTTGAGCCTGGGTCAGGCCAGCAGGATTGCCGGTCTTGGCGAGGAGGAGCTGGTCGAGAAGCTGGCTGCGGCCGGCGTTGCGGTCGCTCGCTACGGCGCAGACGAGCTGGAGAATGAAATGACGGCGCTGCAGGTACAACAGAAGCGTCGTCAAACCCGGGCCCGCAAGCCCAAGCGGCGAGCGAAGTCTGCATCGTCGCCGACGCCGGGCCGCTGATCGGCCTTGCGCGGATCGAGCGGCTCGAACCTATTGCGCAACCTCTTCAACGCGACGTACCTGCTTCCGGCCGTGTACGCCGAGTGTGCGCGCGCGCGTCCGACAAGCCTGGCGCCGTCGCGACTGCGCAAGCAGTAAGCGACCAATGGCTGACGGTGTGAGCGCAGTCGAAGCCCATATCGCCGAACCTTCCGATCGGAATCGGCGTAGGCGAGCGGGAGGCGATCACACTCGCACTGGAACTGGGTTGTCCGGTTCTGGTGGACGACAAGCTCGCCCGCGGCGCAGCACGCAGCGCCGGGCTCAGCGTGATCGGTACTGGTGGGCTATTGCTGGCAGCGAAGTCACGAGCGCTCATCGTGTCGGTCGGTTCCTTGCTCGATGAGCTCCAGCGCACCGGATACCACTTCTCGAACGAGCTGATTGCAAAGATTCTGGAGCTGGCTGGTGAGAAGGATTGAGCGGCGGAGCCAAAGATCGACGCTGCCTGCCACCCGTAAGCAGGATCGCGGCGGCGCCCCGCCCGACCGCGAGCCGCTCTACCTCTCCTAGCGCAAAGAGCGCAGCTGCTCCCTGTCACGAGCAAGGGTGGCGCAACGCGCCGGGGCGGTGTGGCGTTGCACCCGGCTTTGCGATCGATGTGCACTAGTGGACTGTAACGCTGATTTCCATAGTACCATATGAGGCATGAACTCTATCCTCGGTCTGACTACGGAAGAGCACCGCGTGCTGCAGGCGCTGACGCGTTCGCGCAGGGCAGCGGCTGCGGATGTGAAGCGTGCGCGGTTGATCATGATGCTCGATGAGGGCATGAGCTGGAGCGCGATCAGCGCCCAGCTGCCCTGTACCCCCGATTACATCAGCCGCTGGAAGGCCCGCTTTGAAGCCGAGCGGCTCGCAGGGCTGTATGCGCGCCATCGCGGGCGGGCTCCGGCCGATGACGCGCCTAGACTCGAGGCGCGGGTGTTGGCCTGGACGCAAAAGCCCC
>Ga0335082_10002162_pt1 | contig 21122 bp, 13 predicted proteins | sample Lox_Sample_41_FD_206718 | JGI IMG/M metagenome (GOLD analysis project Ga0335082, IMG submission 206718) | Soil microbial communities from Loxahatchee National Wildlife Refuge, Florida, United States - Lox_Sample_4.1 | ecosystem: Environmental > Terrestrial > Soil > Wetlands | place: USA...
TGGGCCTTCACGCTCGAGGCTCGCCGGACCATCACGCTGAGCCCCGCGCCCCACGACACGACGACCGTCACGGAAGGAGCGGACAACCCCGTGGCGTACGCCGCCGTGACGGACGCGGTGGCCACGCCGCGCCGTGCCGTCGTGGACATCGCCCTCTGCAACAAGTGCCACGACCGCCTCGCGCTCCACGGCACGCAGCGCTTCAAGACCGAGATGTGCGTGATCTGCCACAACCCGAACGCGGACGACTCCGGCCGTCGGCCGGGGGACCAGGGGTTGCCCGAGTCGATCGACCTCAAGCGAATGATCCACCGGATCCACACGGGAGAGAACCTCACGCAGCCGTACATCATCTTCGGCTTCGGCACCCCGCCCAGCAAGAACGACTTTTCCGACGTTCGGTTCCCGGGAGACACACGCGACTGCACCAAGTGCCATCTCGCGGGCACGCAGCACGTGATGGATGTGGACCCGGCCGGCCTCATCCCGACCGTCACCCAGCGCGACTGGTACACACCCATGCAGCACTACGCGGCCGCCTGCCTCGGCTGCCATGACACCAAGGCCGCCGCGGCCCATGCGTACGTGATGACGGCGCCGTTCGGGGAGTCCTGTGCGGCCTGTCACGGCAACAACGCGGACTTCTCGGTGGACAAGGTCCACGCCCGGTAACTTGAAGTGAGGGCGTAATGCTCGCGACACGAAGCATCGCGGTGGCCGGCGGGCTCGCCCTCGCCGGCCTTCTCGCGGCGCCTGCAAGGGCTGACCAGGGCGCCCCGCCCGCGACGCCCGCCCCGGCCGTGGCGGAGTCTCTCTGCGCCAACTGCCACGACCAGGCCAAAGGCTTCAACGGAAACCCCCACGCCCGGCCCTTCCTGCGGGTGACGGGCGCCGACCCGGACGCCGCCTGCATCTCCTGCCACGGCGACGGGAAAAAGCATGCCGAGGAGAGCGGCGACAAGAACTTCATCCGCGTGCTCCGGGGGCCGGAGGGCGCGAAGTTCTGCCTGACCTGTCACGGTAAGGCCACCGACCACAGCTCGTTCGGGGCGGGCAGCATCCACGCCAACAGCGCCACCGTCAACTGCCTGACCTGCCACTCGATTCACAACCCCGCGCCGATGACGCAGAAGCTGCTGGCCAAGACGCCGGGGACGCTGTGCCAGGGCTGCCACAGCGGCCAGGCGGCGCAGCTGCGCAGCAAGCCTTACGCGCACCGGCTCGACCGGGGCGGGATGACCTGCCTCGACTGCCACAACCCGCACGGGAGGTCAACGGAAAAAGGCCTGAACCTCACGCGGGCCGGCGAGCTGCCCTGCCTGAACTGCCACACGGAGAAGCGGGGCCCCTTCGTCTTCTCGCACGTGGACGGCATCGCCGGCAACTGCCTCTCCTGCCACCAGCCCCACGGCTCGTCGAACCCCAAGATGCTGCAGTGGGCCCGGGTGGACCAGCTCTGCCTCTCCTGCCACTCGCGGATCGGCAATCCGGCGACGATCGGCTCCCAACCGCCCTCGATCCACGACCTGACGACCCCCCGCTACCGCAACTGCACGACCTGCCACGTCGCCGTGCACGGCTCGAACCTCTCACCGACGTTCTTCAAGTAGGAGGCGAGCGTGAACAAAGCACACGGCCTCCGACGTCTTCTCCCTGCGGCAGGGTTGCTCATGACCGCCGCCGTGTTTTCTGCCCAGACCACTCCGGCCCCTCAGACGACCCCGGCGCCCCAGACGACTCCGGCTGCTGAAACGACCCCGGCAGCTCCGGCGGCGCCCTCCATCCCGGTCGACATCGAAGTCGGCTATCGCTTCGTGAACGTCACCGGAAACGAGCGGATGTACCGCACGCAGGTCAACGACCAACAGGGCTTCCTGCTGCGGTCTTTCCTCTACGACTCGGGCGGGGCTCTCTCGGGGCTCGATTTCGTCCGTGTGGACGGCGCCGATCTCGGGGCCGGGCCGGCCGGGATGCTCAAGCTCGCGGTCGGACGGGCGCGGGTCTTCCGTCTCGACTTCTCCTATCGGCACCAGGACTTTTACAGCGCCCTGCCGGCCTTCGCGAACCCGTTTGTCGACGCGGGCATCGTCCCGGGCCAGCAGACGTACAACCGGGGTCGCGACATCTACGAGGCGAACCTGCAGATCCTGCCTGGCAGCATCGTGACCCCGATCCTCGGATACACGCGCAACGACTACCACGGGCCCGGCACGACCACGTACACGCTCGGCGGCGACGAGTTCGCCGTCAACGACACGCTCAAGGCCATCGACGAGGAGTTCCGGATCGGGCTTCTGTTCCACTACGACGCGTTCGACGGCGGCGTGACCCAGGGCTGGCGCAAGTACCGGGAGAACGATACCTACACGCTCCTGCCGGGCGCGGGCAGCGGCAATGATCCCGGCACGCTCCTCGGCACGCCCGTCACCGCCACCGGCATCTCGCGGTCCACGACCGCCAAGATCGACACGCCCGTGACGAGCGCCTGGGTCGGCGCGAGGCTCTTCGACCGCATCAAGCTGACCGGCAGCTACGTTCACGCCTCTCCCGACGGCAACAACGCCTCAGGGGAGACGGACGCGGGCAGCTTCGTGTCCTTCCAGCTCGCCCGGTTCTTCTCGGGCCTGGCCGATACGATCACCTCCAAGGCCGACGCCACGTGGTGGCGCGGCATGGTCCGGGCCGAGGCCGAGATCCTCCCCGGGGTCGACCTGGTTGGAGGCTGGACCGAGAGGGGCGGGACCCTCACGGGCACGGCCCTGATCTCGAGCCTCTACCAGGACACCGTGACGTACGCCGGCCAGGGCACGGGCGACATCCTGAAGGTGCTCCAGACCAGCAACTCCATCGACCGGACCGAGCGGCTCTTCGATGCCTCCGTCTCGGCCCGCCTGTGGGCTCCCCTCGCGGTCAACGCAGGCTGGAGCCAGACCCACCAGGACGTGACGGTCACGCCGGACGTCGCCGAGATCGTCATCTCGGGCGGCCAGGGAGGCGAGTACACGCGCACGGTCAACACGTACGGCGCCGGGGCCACGTTCACGCAGTGGGGCCTGACCCTGGGCGTCGACTACCGGCACGACAGCGCGGACCGGCCCATCTTCCGGGTGGACTTCCAGGATCGGGATCGCTGGAAGGCCCGCGCCGCGTACACGTGGGGCGAGATCGTCCAGGTCGGCGCCAACTACCAGGACACGCACGCCCGGAACAACGACCCGGACATCACCTACAACACGAGCGTCCGCGAGTTTTCCGGCGATGTCGACGTCACGATCATCCCCAAAGCCCTGCGCGTCTTCGGATCGGCCGGGGGGTTCCGGGCGGAACGCAACATCCTCGAGCTTGCTCCCCAGGACTTCTCGACTTTCACGGCCTCCCACCTCGATTACGGGCACATGTTCGAGGGCGGCGCCGCGTTCACGATCTCGCGGGTCTCCGTCGACGGAAGGTACATCTCCCTCACGAACGGCGGGAGCGTGCCGTTCACCCTCGACAGAGTCCGCGTGCGCCTCGACGTCACGCTGATCGCCAACCTGTCCGTCGCCGGCGAATGGTGGAAGGACCGGTACAACGAGGCGGCCGGCGCGGGACTGGCCGGCCCGCTGGCCAACTACGACGGCAACCGCTACTACGTCGGGCTTCACTGGAAGCCCTGACGAGGTAAGGCTCAGGCAACTCCCAACAGGAGGTATCGCGAATGAATCGGACCACGTCCCGCATCGCCGCCACCGTGACCGCTCTGTTCTGGATGGGCTGGGTCGCCCTCTCGGGAACATCCATGGCCACGATGGACATACAGAAGAAGGCCAAGGCCGCCGGAATCGCGGCCGACAACTGCCAGTACTGCCATGTGGACAAGCTCCCCAAGAAGGACGCCCACGAAAATAACGACCGCGGCAAGTGGCTCGTCGCCGAGAAGGACAAGCGCAAGGCCAAGGAAGTGGATCCCGCCTGGCTCAAAGACTACAAGGGCAAGTGAGAGACCCGCGCTAGACTGTTCCCGGGTGCCCCATGCGGGCCCCAAGGAGGCAGGATGAAGAAGGCGATCAACGGATTCAGCGCTCTGGTCGTGGCTCTCGTCTGGGTGGGCTGGGTCGCCCTCTCGGGAACCTCGGCCGCGGACATGGAGATCCAGAAGCAGGCGAAGGCCGCAGGGGTTGCGGTCGACAACTGCCAGTACTGCCACGTGGACAAGATGCCCAAGAAGGAAGCCCACGACTTCAACGACCGGGGCAAGTGGCTCGTGGCGGAGAAGGACAAGCGCAAGGCCGCCAAGGCCGACGGCGCCTGGCTCAAGGACTACAAGGGCGACAAGAAGTAACCCGGATTCGACAGAGTTTCTCCGAGGCCCGGGCTCTGGCCCGGGCCTTTCCATTTTCCCGCCGCATTTCGCGAGCTTCCCCCTAATGCATCGGCATCATTGGCATCCCTCCCGCGCCCAACGAACATGGGCCCGCTAGGAGGAACGATGAAAAGGACTGTCAACGGGATCACTGCCCTGGTCGTCACTCTGGTCTGGGTCGGCTGGGTCGCTCTCTCCGGAACTTCTGCCGCGGACATGGACATCCAGAAGCAGGCGAAAGCCGCGGGCGTCGCCGTGGACAACTGCGGCTACTGCCACGGCGAAAAGATGCCCAAGAAGGGCGCTTCGACGATGAACGATCGCGGCAAGTGGCTGATGGACGAGAAGGCCAAGCGCAAAGCGGACAAGGTCGACGGCGCCTGGCTGAAGGACTACCCGGGCGACAAGAAGTAGGGAGGAGCCTGACGGGAGCCGGCGGCCACCCGAGAGGGGGCCGACCGGCGCCCCCCGGGCACACGGGAGAACACACCCCATGAGACCGCTGACGACCCTCTTTCTGGCCCTGGCCATCGGAAGCTCCGCGGCCGCGGGCGCCCTCCCGGCGAAGGCCGCCAAGGCGCCGGCCAACGACGACTGCCTCACCTGCCACGCGGACAAGGACGCGAAGCGCTCCAACGGCACCTCGCTTGCCGTCGACCCCAAAAAGTTCGGCGCGTCCATCCACGGCCAGGCCGGCGTTGCGTGCGTAGACTGCCATACGGACCTCGCCACCGCGGAGTTGCCCCACAAGGCCCGCCTCAAGAAGGTCGATTGCGCCGCCTGCCACGACAAGGCCGGCGCCGCGCATCCGTTCCATCCCGAGATCGCCCGAGCGGAGTCCGGCAAGACAAAGGCCCAGGTCGCCTGCGCGGATTGCCACGGCTCGCACGAGATTGCGGGCACGAAGGACCCCGCCTTCCGTTTCGCCTCGGCCCGACAAGCCGATGCCTGCGGAGCGTGTCACAAGGACGTCAAGACCCAGTTTTCCGGATCCTCGCATGGCAAGGCGTTCGTCACCGGCGAGACCGCCGGCCCCGTCTGCCTGTCCTGCCACAAGAACCCGATCACTTCGGGCTCCGGGATCGAGCCGGCAAAGCTGAAAAGAGCGCAGGAGGCGCTGTGCCTTTCCTGCCACGTCAAGAACAAGGCGGTGAGCGACAAGGTCGGCATGAGCCCCGGCTTCATCGCCTCCTACGAACAGAGCGTGCACGGAGCGGCTCTCCTGCGCGGAGACGCCAGCGCGCCGACGTGCGTCGACTGCCACGGGGCGCACGACGAGCGGCGGGGCTTCGACACGTCCTCCCTGGTCAACAAGATGCGCGTGCAGCGAGTCTGCGCGCAATGCCACTTCGCGGAGGAGAAGCATTTCGCGGCCAGCGTTCACGGTGCGGCGCTTGAGAAGGGCAACCTCGAGGCGCCCGCCTGCACGGACTGCCATGGCGAGCACCGCATCCTCTCTCCCAAGGATCCCCGGTCGCCGGTGGCCGCCGTCAACGTCTCGGCCCGCGTCTGCACCCCCTGCCACGCGTCCCTGAAGGTCACCGACAAGTGGAACCTGCCGCGCGACCGGGCCCAGACGTTCGCGGACAGCTACCACGGCCTGGCTTCGCGCGGGGGGTCGCTCGAGGTGGCCAACTGCGCGAGCTGTCACGGCTCGCACGACATCCTGCCCTCGTCCAACGCGCTGTCACGGGTCAACCGCGCCAACCTCTCGACGACCTGCGGAAGCTCGGGCTGCCATCCCGGAGCCAACGAGCGCTTCGGGACCGGCAAGGTCCACGTGGCGGCGACGGTCAAGGAGGAGCCGGTCCTCTACTGGATCGCCACCCTGTACCTGATCCTCATCGTCGCGGTCATCGGCGGCATGCTCCTGCACAACGTCCTCGACTTCGTTCGGAAGGCCCGGCACACGCTCAAAGTCCGCCGGGGCGAGGCCGCCGAGGAACCGGTCGGGCACGGCCTGTATCTCCGGATGAGCGTCAATGAGCGCGTCCAGCACGTCGTGCTCATGGTGAGCTTCACGCTGCTCGTGATCACGGGCTTCATGCTGCGATTCCCCGAGGCCTGGTGGGTTGCGGGCATTCGGCGGCTTTCCAGCCGGGCCTTCGATCTGCGGTCGCTCCTGCACCGCATCGCGGCCGTCGTGATGGTCGGGGCCGGCATCTACCACGTGGGCTACGTCGCGCTGACCGCACGCGGCCGGCAGCTCCTGAAGGACATCTGGTGGAGGCCGAAGGACATCCGCGACGCGGTTACGGCCCTCAAGTTCAACGCCGGCCTGTCCGGCGAGCGGGCGAAGTTCGACCGCTTCAGCTACATCGAAAAGAGCGAGTACTGGGCCATGATCTGGGGAACCATCGTGATGGCGGTCACGGGCGTCATCATGTGGTTCGACAACACGTTCATCGGCCTGCTGACCAAGCTCGGATACGACATTTCAAGGACGGTCCACTTCTACGAAGCCTGGCTCGCGACGCTCGCGATCATCGTGTGGCACTTTTACTACGTCATCTTCAACCCCGACGCCTACCCGATGAGCGCGGCCTGGCTCAACGGCTTCCTCTCCGAGCGCGAGATGGAGGAGGAGCACCCGCTGGAGCTCGAACGGATCCGCGGGTCGCAACCGAAGTCTCCCGTCGAGTGATCAGCAAGGGCAAGCTCCTCCCGCTGGCGGCTGCCCTGCTGGCCGCGGCCGCCTACGTTCCGGCGCGGGCGGCGTCGGGGCCGAGCTCCGAAGACTGCACGACCTGTCACGAGACGGGACCGAGGACCGGGAAACGCAAGGCGGGCGAACCGCCCCCCTTTCACGCCGCGGCCCTGAAGGCTTCCCCGCACGCCGGACTCGACTGCACCTCCTGCCACGCGGACATCAAGGACCTGCCTCACCCGGACAAGCTCGCGCCGGTCGAGTGCGGGGCCTGCCACTCCGACGAGCAGCGGCAATACGCCGCCAGTGTCCACGGCAAGAAGGCCGCGGGAGGCGACGCCTTCGCGCCCGGTTGCAAGTCCTGTCACGGCACGCACAACATCATGCGGGCGGCGGCGGCGGGCTCCCCCACCTCCACGATCGAGATTCCGAAGCTCTGCGGCCGGTGCCACCGCGAGGGCACGCCGGTCAGCGAAACCCGCCAGATCCCCGAGACCAACATCCTCGGCAACTACATGGACAGCATTCACGGAGAGGGCCTCTTCAAGCGGGGCCTGACGGTCACGGCCGTCTGTACCAGCTGCCACACGGCCCACTTCGTGCTCCCGCACACCGACAGCCGCTCGTCGATCGCCAAGGACAACATCGCGCGGACGTGCACGCACTGTCACGCGCAGATCGAGACCGTGCACCGCAAGGTGATCCGGGGCGAGCTCTGGGAAAAGCAGGCCCATCTGATCCCCGCGTGCGTGGATTGCCACTCCCCCCACAAAGTCCGACGCGTGTTCTACACGCAGGGCATGGCCAACCAGGATTGCCTGCGCTGCCATGCCGACCCGACGTTGAAAGGCACTCGCAACGGCGCGACCGTCTCGCTGTTCACGAATGCCGACGAGCTCGCGCACTCGCGGCATGCCCGGATCGCGTGCGTCCAGTGCCACACCGGAGGCAGCCCCGCCGACACGCGTCCCTGCCGCACGATTGCGGCCCGCGTGGATTGCTCGATCTGCCACACCGAGGTCGTGGACCAGTACAAGGAGAGCAAGCACGGCGAGCTCTTCGCGGCGGGCAGCCCCGACGCGCCCGCCTGCCGAGACTGCCACAGCCCCCACGGGACGCAGTCCAAGAACGACTCGACCTCGCCGACCTACTCGCGAAACGTCCCGGCGCTCTGCGCGAAGTGCCACCGCACGGGCGAGAAGGCGGCCGTCCGCTACAAGGGGACGCAGCAGAACATCGTCGAAAACTATCTCGAGAGCATCCATGGAAAGGGCCTCATGAAGGCCGGCCTGACGGTGACGGCCAACTGCGCCGACTGCCACAGCGCGCATCACGAGCTGCCGTCGGCCGACGCCCGCTCGAGCGTCAACCGCGCAAACATCGCCCGGACCTGCGGCAAGTGCCACCGCGGCATCTACGAGATGTTCACCGAGAGCGTGCACTCGCCCACCGTGACGAAGGGAAACAAGAAGCTCCCGGTCTGCGCGGACTGCCACTCGGCGCACAGCATCCAGCGGACCGACCTCTCCAACTTCCGCCTCCACATCATGGACCAATGCGGCCGATGCCACGAGAAGATCGCGGAAACCTACTTCGACACGTTTCACGGGAAGGTCTCGAAGCTGGGCTACTTGTCGACAGCCAAGTGTTACGACTGCCACGGCTCCCACGACATCCTTCCGGTCACCGACCAGCGTTCCCGCCTTTCCCGCGCCAACATCGTCCAGACGTGCTCGAAGTGCCACAGCGACTCGCATCGGCAGTTCGCCGGATACCTGACGCACGCCACCCACCATGACCCCAAGCGCTATCCCTTCCTCTTCTACACGTTCTGGGGCATGACGACACTCCTGGTCGGGACACTGGCCTTCGCCGGCGCGCACACCGCCCTGTGGCTGCGCCGCTCGCTCTCAGAGCCCCGGCAGGAAGTCCGCGCCCTGCCCGCGGAGGGCGAGACATACGTGCGCCGCTTCACGACCCTCCAGCGCAACCTGCATCTCATGGTGGTTGGCAGCTTCCTGGGCCTGGCCACGACCGGGATGACGCTGAAGTTCTCTTACGCCGCGTGGGCCCGGGTCCTCGCGCGGATGCTGGGCGGCTTCCAGGCCGCCGGTTGGATCCACCGCTTCTGCGCGGTCGTCACCTTCACCTACTTCGCTCTTCACCTCTGGGACGTCCTGCGAGAGAAGCGCAAGAGCGGCAAGAGTTGGAGGAAGTTCATCCTCGATCCCGAGAGCATGATGTTGAACGTCCGCGACTGGCGGGAGTTCGTCGGCTCGCTCAAGTGGTTCGTCCACAAGGGCCCGAGGCCCACGTACGGCCGGTGGACCTACTGGGAGAAGTTCGACTACTTTGCGGTCTTCTGGGGCGTGGCCGTCATCGGCCTGACGGGCCTCATCCTCTGGTTTCCGACGCTCTTCACCCGGCTGATGCCCGGCTGGATGGTCAACGTCGCCACGACGATCCACAGCGACGAGGCGCTGCTGGCCGTGTGCTTCATCTTCAGCATCCACTTCTTCAACACCCACTTCCGCCCGGAGAAGTTTCCGATCGACACCGTGATCTTCACGCGCGTCGTGCCGCTTTCGGAGCTCGCGTCCGACCGGCCGCGCGAGTACCAGCAGCTCCTGGCCAGCGGTGAACTGCAAGAACTCATGATGCCGCCTCCCGCCGCCCATTCCCGGCGCATGTGGAGGCGATTTGGCTTCACGGCCCTCGGGATCGGCCTCTTCCTGATCGGTCTCATGCTCTTTGCGACTCTCTTCGTCTATCGCTGAGACCGCTGCGCCACGGTAGGGATAGACTCCGACCGCGTCCGAGACACCCCGGGGGGAGGCTACGAACATGTTGCAACGCCTGAAGGATTGGCTGCGCCCGGCCGTGTACCTCGGCCAGAACCCGATCTCGCTGACGGGAGCGATCCTGACGACGAGCGCCGCGGTCATTTTGATCGCCTTCTGGGGATTCCTGATCGAGCGCGGGGGCCCGGTCCATCCCTATTACGGCATGCTCTTCTTCCTCGTCCTGCCCGGCATCTTCATCCTGGGCCTGATCCTGATGCCGCTCGGGGCGGTGCTGCGGCGAAGGCGCCTGCGCGCCAGCGGGCAGCTCCCCCATGATTACCCCCAGGTCGATTTGAAGAGCCCGGTCCTCCGGCGCGCCCTCATTCTCATTCTCGCCCTGACGTGCGTGAACTTCGTGATCGCCGGGACCGCCACGTTCCAGGCCGTGGACTACATGGACTCCAACCAGTTCTGCGGCAAGACGTGCCACGTTCCGATGACGCCGGAATTCACGGCCTACCAGAACTCGCCCCACTCGAGGGTCCCCTGCGCGGAGTGCCACATCGGCGAGGGCGCCCCATGGTTCGTCAAAGCCAAGATCTCCGGCGCTCGCCAGCTCTGGACCGTCGCGACGGGCACGTTCTCCCGGCCGATTCCCTCTCCCGTCCACAACCTCCGGCCCGCGCGCGACACGTGCGAACACTGCCACTGGCCGGAGAAGTTCACGAGCGACAAGCTCGTGGTCCGCACGAAGTACGCCGACGACGAGGCGAACACCCCGTCCACGTCGGTCCTGCTGATCAAGATCGGCGGGCACTCGGCGCAAGGCCTCGTCGGAATCCACGGCCGCCACCTCGACCGGGTCGGCCGGATCACGTACGTCTCGATCGACGGCAAGCGCCAGGTGATTCCGAGCGTGACGTACATCGACGACGCCGGGAAGTCGGTCGAGTACGTCTCGACGGACATCAAGGCAACGCCCGAGCAGCTCGCCAAGGGAGAGCGGCGCACCATGGACTGCGTGGACTGCCACAACCGGCCCACGCACACCTTCGAGATGCCGGAGCGCGCGGTGGACAAGGCCATCAGCGAAGGTCGCATCAGCGCGAAGCTGCCCTTCGTCAAGAAGGAGGCGATCGCCGCGCTGAAGGCCGAGTACCCCGACCAGCCCGCCGCCGCGCAGAAGATCCCGGCTGCGCTCGCCGACTTCTACAAGACGAAGTACCCGGCGGTCTATACGGACCAGCGGGCCGCGGTCGACGCGGCAGGCGAGCAGGTCAAGCTCATCTACCTGCGCAACGTCTACCCGGAAATGAAACTGACCTGGGGAACGCACCCGAGCAACCTCGGGCACGAAGACGCCCCCGGCTGCTTCCGCTGCCACGACGGGAAACACAAGAGCGCGGATGGCAAGCTCATCAACGACGACTGCGCCGCCTGCCACAACGTCCTCGCCATGGAGGAAAAGGACCCCAAGGTCCTGGCCGACCTCGGGCTCAAGTAACCGTCGCTCCGCGCTGCGCAACCGACGCGGCTGCGCCGCGACTGCTGATCGCCTTCTCCATAGGAGCGGTACCCCCGGCAACCCTGGTCCCATTCACAGGTCGCCGATGGGAGCAACCTGTTGAGAGAATCAGAGCGGACGGATGCGCTGGCCGGCGACGGCGGCGCGGTGGTAGTCGGAGAGGGCCTTGCGCACGATGCGGCGCAGATTGCCGAGCCTGCGGCGGGCGCGCTCGCGCTCCCTGGCCTCCAGGCGCTGCCGGCGCAGGCGCACGACTTCCCTCCAGAGCAGGTCCACGGCCCGCTTCCAGCGGGCCTCTGCCGTCAGGAGCGCGAGATCCAGGGTCTCAGTCATGGCAAACGGCCCTCGCGGGCCGAGCCTCTCCCTCCCCCGGCCGCCCCGCCTGATGCATCTGCATCATCCCGGCCTCAGGGCAGGACCTCGGGCGGCCCGGGGGCCGACGTGGCCAGCATCCGTTCGAGCGAGACCTCGCCGACCTGGCGCCTCTCGTCGAGGACGGCGAAGAGGGGGTCCGTGGCCCGCAGGCCCGAACCGCCGGCACGCCAGTATTCGTAGTGGAGACCGGAAGCCAGAGTCCAGCCGGTCCGACCGGTCAAGCCCAGCCTCTGCCAGCGGGCCACGCGCTGGCCGCGGCGCACCTCGATCTTCCCCATGTGGCCGTAGAGGGTCGCCCCGCTCGATCCATGCGAGATCACGACGAAGTTGCCGAGCTGCCACAGGCGGCTGGCCGGCGAGGCCCGCACGGAGCCGGCGAACAGGACCTCCCCGCCGCCGGCCGCCCGAACGGGGACGGACTCGGGCGCGGCCAGCTCCACGCCCGTGAAGAACTCCTGCGCGCCCGTCCACGGAGACACGCGGGGGCCGAAGAACGCCGATGGCTCGCAGAGCCGGGCCGGCAGAGGCAGGATGGAGGGCACCCGCCGCGCCAGGTCGGGATCCGCCGCCTCGCTCCTCTCGACCAGCGTCCGGCCCCTTTCGAGACCGCGCTCGAAGGCCGGCAGTCCGGTCACCGCCGCCTCGGGCTCGGCCGAGGCGAGCAGGCCTCGCTCCGGCGCGAGGACGCGGGGCCACTGTGCCGGCGCGACGCCGTAGAGGAAAGCGATTCGGGACAGAAGGTCGCCCCGGTCCACGGCCCGCCCTCGAACCGATGCCGCGAGCTCCAGAACGCGGGCCTGTTCCACGCGAACGGCCGACGTCTCCTGCGCAAGGCGTCCGGCCCCCTCCTCTCGAAGCCACCTTCGCACGACCACCGGCACCGTGGCCAGCAGCGAGAGCGCGGCGGCCGCCGCCGCGCCGGCCAGAGCGGTCAGGACGCGCTCCCCGGCGGCCGCGAGGCCCAGGCTGCGCACCGAGCCGCGGCCCGACGACGGGTGGAACTGCAGCTCCATGGCTTCCGATTCTAGCCAGCCGGGGGCGAGGCGGAGGCCCTGCCGCGCGTCACGGACCTGCCCGGCCACCCGGGAGCGGGACCTGCAGGCCCAGTTCCCGGCGGTCCTGCGACAGGCCGAGGCGCTTGGGAGAGAAGGTCCGGTCGAGGCGAAACACGACGGCGCGCGGCCGATCGGCGGGCGCGGCGAGCCGAAGCGCGACGGCCTCTCCCGCGGCCAGCGAGCTTCGGTAGACCAGGAGCCCGTCGGCCTCCGCTTCGATGCCCACCGGCTCGAGACGAGGGGTGAACTGAGCGAGCGCCAGGCGACGCTCCTGCCCGGGCGCGAGCCACAGGGCGAAGCGCCGGCGCGTCCAGCAGAAGGAGGCGCCGGATTCCCCTTCCGGCTCGTAGAACCCGATGCGCGGGGCATACCGGAACGTCTCGGCCGGGCGCGACGTCGCCAGAACGGCTGCGGCCGACGCGACGCCGTACGCGCCGACGCAGGCAGCGCGGAACAGCCGGGCCGGGCGCGACGCAGGATGCGTGACGCGAGGGCCCGCGGCGATCGCGGCCAGGAGAAAGAACGCCAGGCACACGTCGGGAGCAAACCAATGCGACCCGAACGCGAGGGCCAGCAGGAACGCCACGACCGCGACGCCGGCGCCCGCCGCGGCCGGGTCGCGATCCATCTCCGGCAGCCGCCGGGCAGCCGTGAGGCCGAGGCTCCAGGCGAAGGCCAGCGTCAGGAGAAGGCCCGGCACCCCGGTCTCGGCCGCGGCCTGAACGTACGCGCTGCCGGGATTGTCGCGCGCCGGAAGGGACTGCCCCCGTTGGGCGAGCACGTCCGGCAGGCGCCAGGAAAACGCTCCCATCCCGGCCCCGGAGAGAGGATCGGCTGCAAGCAGGCTCGCCGCGCACGACCAGAGCAGCGGCCGCGACGAAATCCGATGCGCCAGCGGCGTCGCCGGGTCGAAGGTCTCCGCCAGACGCTGTCCGAGCGACCCGGGCGGGGTCGAAACCAGGACGGCCGCGGCCAGGATCGCCGCGCCCGCCAGAAGCAGCGCCGAAAGCCGCAGACGCGCGCGCGCGCCGGGCCCGACGAGCAGGCAGCCCAGCGCGAAGACGAGAAGCAGGAAGGCGCTTCGCGAGCCCGACAGAAAGAGGCCCGCGAGGAAGACAGCCGCAAACAGCCCGACCAGGGCCCGCCGTGGCCGCGCCCGGCCCAGGGCCACCACGGCGAAGACCAGGCCGAGGGAACACAGAAGACCGAGGGAGTTCGGGTCCGCGGCGCCGCCCGACAGCCGCCCCGTCATCCGCCAGAAGGCGTTCGGCTCGGGCGGAAGAACGCCCAGGCGCTGCAGCACGGAGGCGGACGCCGCAACGGCCACGCCGTAGAGCGCGGCGTTGGCGGCGCGCCGCCGCGCCTCGCCACCCGCGCGCCGCAAGAGAAAGAAGAACGCCGCGCCGGAGCAGACGATGCACAGCGAGAGAACGCTCTCGCGGATGGCGACGGCCTCGGGCAGTCCGGCCCCGTTGACGACGCGCCCCGAAAGCCCTTGCCACAGCGCCCAGAGCGTTCGGGCGCGGGCCAGGGCCAGCAGCCCCGAGAGAGCCCAGACAGCGGCCAGGGCCTTCAGCCAGGGGTCGGCGGCCGACGGCTCCGGCTCGGTCTCGAAGTCGTACACGAAGCGGAACGTCCAGCCGGAGGCGAAGCCGGCGAACAGCAGGACGGGCCAGGCCAGCGGATCGGAGCCGCCGAAGAAGCGGGCCAGGAGCCCGGCGCAGGGGAACAGGAAGGAGAAGCCCACCAGACCGCGGTCGCCCCGGCCGGCGGAGACGAGCGCCAGGACGAGCGCGATGACCAGGACCGGAAGGCGGTCCGCGGCCCCCGGCGGGAAGGCGATGGAGAGCACGAGCAGGCCGGCCGCAACCGAGCCGAGAAGGAGCAGGATCCGCGTGCCCGTTCCGGGAGATCGGGCCGCCGCGGAGCTCACCCGATCGCCCGATTCCATCACCCGATCCGGTAGTAGTCCTGCAGCGCCATCACGCCGGTCGTCCCTTCCTGGCGGGCGCGGATGCCCTCCACCGCCGCGGCAGACGCCGACAACGTCGTCAGGCAGGGAATGCCCAGACGCAGGGCCGCCGCCCGGATGGCAGCCTCGTCGTAGTGCGACTGGCCGCCCAGGGGCGTGTTGACGACGAGCTGGATCTCTCCCGCCTCCATCCGGTCTACGGCATTGGGCCGGCCCTCGTTGACCTTCAGGACGAGCTCCGAGGTGAGCCCGGCCTCTCCCAAAGCGCGGCGCGTGCCCTCCGTGGCGCAGAGCTGGAACCCGAGATCGGCGAGCTCGCGCGCGATGGGCACGAGGTTCGCCTTGTCGTACGGGTTGACGGTCAGGAAGGCCCGCCCTCCGGTCGGGAGCCGCGTGCCCACGCCTTCGCAGGCCTTCGCGAAGGCGTCGCCGAAGCGGGGCGAGATGCCCATGACCTCGCCCGTGGATTTCATCTCGGGGCCGAGCAGCGTGTCTTCGCCCGGGAACTTCCGAAACGGAAAGACCGGCGCCTTGATGAAGAAGTCGGCGGGGCTGCGCTCGGGAGGCAGCGAAAGCGACGCCAGCGGCCGCCCGGCCGCCAGGAGGGCCGCGGCCCGGGCCATGGGCGTGCCGATGGCCTTGGAAACGAACGGCACCGTGCGCGAGGCGCGGGGATTCACTTCCAGGACGTAGACATCGTCACCCTGCGTCGCGAACTGGATGTTGACGAGGCCGCGGACCTTCAAGGCCCGGGCCAGCAGCCGCGTGGCGCGGTCGATCTCTTTGAGCTGCGCGGGCGTGACCTTCCAGGCGGGCAGGACCGAGAACGAGTCGCCGGAGTGAATCCCGGCCTCTTCGATGTGCTGCTGGATCCCGCCGATCCACGTGTCGGTCCCGTCGGACAGGGCGTCCACGTCGTACTCGAAGGCGTCGTCCAGGAACCGGTCGATCAGGACCGGGTACTCGGGCGAGCTCTCGAGCGCCCGCTCCATGTAGGAGCCGAGGTTCTTGTCGTCGAAAACGACGACCATGGCCCGGCCCCCGAGCACGTAGGAAGGCCGGACCATGAGGGGATAGCCGATGCGGCGGGCCGCCACGAGAGCTTCGTCCACGCTGCGCGCCTCCGCGTGCTCCGGCGCGCGGATGCCGAGGTCGTCCAGGAGCTTTCCGAAACGGCCCCGGTCCTCGGCCAGGTCGATCGAGTCGGGCGAGGTGCCCCAGATGGGATAGCCCGCCGCCTCGAGAGCGCGGGAGAGCTTCAGCGGCGTCTGTCCGCCGAACTGGACGAGCACGCCGTCCGGCCGCTCGTTGTCGAGCACCGCGGCCACGTCCTCGAAGGTCAGGGGCTCGAAGTAGAGCCGGTCGGACGTGTCGTAGTCGGTCGAGACCGTCTCCGGGTTGCAGTTGATCATGATGGTCTCGAAGCCGGCCTCCGAGAGCGCGTAACAGGCGTGGACGCAGCAATAGTCGAACTCGATGCCCTGGCCGATCCGGTTGGGCCCGCCTCCCAGAATCACGACCTTCCGGGCGGGCGTGCGCTTGGACTCGTTCTCATCCTCGTATGTCGAGTAGAAGTAGGGCGTCCGCGCCTCGAACTCGGCCGCGCAGGTGTCGATCGTCTTGAAGACCGGGATGACCTCGAGCTCCCGGCGCCTTGCGCGCACGTCGGTCTCGGCGCAGCGCAGGGCCCGGGCGATGGCCCGATCGGACAGGCCGAGGCGCTTGGACCGCAGGAGCTCCTCGCGCGACACGGCGGCCAGGCCTTTCGCCGAAAGGCAGCGCTCGGCCTCGACCATCTGCCGGATCACGTCCAGGAACCACGGGTCGATCTTCGTTCGCTCGGCGATCTGCTCGATCGACAGGCCGGCGAGCAGCGCTCTCCGCACGTGGAAGATGCGTTCCCAGGTGGGGACCGAGAGCTTCTCGGAGAGCTCCGGGAGCGGCAGCGGGCCCCGACCGTCGTCCAGTCCGTCCCGGTCGATCTCGAGGGAACGGATGGCCTTGCCGAAGGCCTCGGCGAAGGTGCGCCCGACGGCCATGGCCTCTCCCACGGACTTCATCTGGATCGTCAGCCGGGGGTCGGCCTTCGGAAACTTCTCGAAGGCCCAGCGCGGGATCTTGACGACGACGTAGTCGAGGGCGGGCTCGAAACAGGCCGGCGTCTTCTTGGTGATGTCGTTCGGGATCTCGTCCAGTGTGTACCCGACCGCCAGCAGGGCGGCGATCTTGGCGATGGGAAAGCCCGTGGCCTTGGATGCCAGCGCGGACGAGCGGGACACGCGAGGGTTCATCTCGATCACGACGCGTCGGCCGGTCTTCGGGTCCACGGCAAACTGGATGTTGGAGCCGCCCGTGTCCACGCCGACCTTGCGGATGACGGCCTTGGCCTCGTCGCGCATGGCCTGGTAGTCGCGGTCCGACAGCGTCATCTGCGGCGCGACCGTGATCGAGTCGCCGGTATGGACGCCCATCGCGTCGAAGTTCTCGATCGAGCAGATGATGATCACGTTGTCGGCGTGGTCCCGCATCACCTCGAGCTCGAATTCCTTCCACCCTTCCACCGACTCCTCGATCAGGACCTCGTGGGCGGGCGACTCCGAGAGGCCGTGGGCGACGACCTGCTGAAACTCGTCGGCGGTACGGGCGGCTCCCCCTCCCGAGCCCCCGAGCGTGAAGGACGGCCGGATGACCACCGGCAGGCCGAGGTCCGCGAGAATCCTCTCGGCCTCCGCAAGCGACCGGGCGCGGCCCGAGCGCGGCACGTCCGCGCCGATCTCGAGCATCGCCTCCTTGAACAGCTCCCGGTCCTCCGCCAGGCGCATCGCCCGCTCGTTGGCGCCGATGAGCTTGACGCTCCACTTGTCCAGGACGCCCCGCTCGGCCAGGGCCAGGGCCAGGTTCAACCCGGTTTGTCCCCCGACCGTCGGCAGGATGGCGTCCGGCCGTTCCTTCTCGACGATCCGGGCCAGGTACTCGGGCGTCAGAGGTTCCACGTAGGTGGCGTCGGCGAGCTCGGGGTCGGTCATGATCGTGGCGGGGTTGGAGTTGACCAGGACGACCCGGTAACCCTCGCGGCGCAGGGCCCGCACGGCCTGCGTCCCCGAGTAGTCGAACTCGCAGGCCTGGCCGATCACGATGGGACCGGAGCCGATCACGAGGATCGATCGGATGTCGGTCCGCTTCGGCATCGGCGGCGCAGTATAACCGCCGCCGGCCCGGCCCTCAGCGGGGAGAGACCGCTTGCGTCGTGCGCCCGGGCCGCGTCGTGCTCGCGGCCGGAGGCGGGCGGACCCCGGAGGCTCCGCAGCCCGCGGTCAGAATGTCGCCGTTCTTTCCGTACGCGAGGAGGCGGCCTCCGCGGGCGAAGGCGCCGTACAGGTCGTCGCTCGTCGCGGTGTCGCTGGCCGTCCAGGATGCGCCGTCCGGGCTCGACAGGAGCACCCCTCCCTCGCCCGCGGCCACCCAGGCCTGACCCGTCCAGGTCACGCCGAAGAGAGCCTGCGGGACCCCCGCGCTCTGGAGAGCCCACGTGACCCCGTCGTCGCTCGAAAACACCGAGCCCGAGTCCCCGACGGCGAGGAAACGCGTGCCGTTCCAGGCCACGTCCGAGATGCCCCCGCCGCCCTGCAGGTAGCGCCTGGTCCAGTGCAGGGCGTCCGGGCTCGTGTAGATCAGGCGCGCCAGGGTGCCGCCGACGGCAACGTATTGCGAGCCGTTGAACACGATCCGGTTCATGGTGTTGGTCACGAATCCCGCGACGCCCGTCCAGGCGACGCCGTCGGGGCTCTCCAGCACCATGCCGAGCCCGCCGATCGCCACGAAGCGCGTTCCGTCCCAGAGGACGTCGGTGAGCGGCTCGGCCGTTCCCGGATCCCGCCGGGTCCACTGGACGCCGTCCGGGCTCGTCACCACCGTGCCCTTGTCTCCGACGGCCACCCACGTGCCGTTGCCGTAGGCAAGGCCGAAAAGCCATTCGCCCACGCCGGTCGAAGAGAGGGTCCAGCTGCCGGCGTCCGGGCTCGACAGGGCCGCGCCGTGCGCGCCCACGGCCATGTACGTCCCGGCGGCCTGCGCCATCCGGTACAGGTGGGAGCGCCATCCCGGCGCGTGGCTGGACCACGCCTGGCCGTCGGCGCTCGTCACCAGGGCGCCCTTCTCCCCGACCGCCACCCACACCGAGCCGTTTCGAGCGAGGCGGCGCAGGTTGCTCTGCGTGGCCGAGAGTTGCGGCGTCCAGGTCGCTCCGTCGAAGCTGGAAAAGACCGCGCCCCCCGCCCCGACGGCGAGGAAGTCGATGCCACTCCAGGCGATGGACGCCATCGGAGGCTGGAACCCCAGGGCGTGTCCGGACCACGTTTCCCCGTCGTTGCTCGTCAGGGAAACGCCGAGCGACAGGAACCCCAGGCCCCAGATGACGAGCCGGCCGCCGTCGGAGCCGACCGCGGTGAGCGACTCGCTCGAGACGTAGGGGTCGTGACGCCAGAGGACGCCATCCGCGCTCGTGAGGATCGTGCCGCCGTCGCCGACGGCCACGAAAGTCCTTCCGTTCCAGATCACGTCGTGGAGGTTCGCGACGACACCCGAGGCGGCCGCGGCCCAGGCGTTGCCGTCGGCACTCCAGAAGACGGCTCCCCCATCCCCGACGGCGACGAGGCTCGAGCCGCTCCACGCCAGGCGGGTGAGCGACGACGACCCGAGCGGGGGCAGAGCGTTCCAGGAGAGCCCATCCGGGCTCGTGGCCACCGTTCCTGCGTCCCCGACCGCCACGAACCGTGACCCGGTCCAGGTCACGTCCCGGAGGTTGGCGCGGGCCCGGGTGACGCCGGGCTTCCACGTCTCTCCGTCCGTGCTCGTCAGCACCGTGCCTCCATCCCCCACGGCCACGAATTGGCCGGCGCCCCACGCCACGCCGGAGAGGGCGCTGCCCTGGGGCTGGGGATTGGACCAGGACCAGTCGCCGCACGTCTGCGCCGCGGCTTGCAGCGAAAGAAATGTCAGGAGAAGGACAACCGTGAGGACCAGGCGGCGGGCGTGCACCATGACAACCTCCGGAAAGAGTTTGGAATGCTCAGCGATTATACGGCCGGCCGCCGAGGATACGAACGCCTAACTGATCCATCGGTCCGCGGCGCGAGGAGTCTCCTGAGCGAATGCGAAGGAGGAGCCTTGCGCCGCGGGAGCGAGCGCGAAGCGAAGGGCCAGGCGGGCGGTCGAGCCCCTTTGGGCGAGCCGCCCGCCGGTGCGCCCGCAGGGCGCAGGCCCGGAGCGAAGCGCTCGCGACGGTCTATTCGTATCGCAGGGCCTCGGCGAGGTCCACCCGCGCGGCGCGGCGGGCGGGCACCCAGGAAGCCAGCAGGATCACCAGGGCCGAGCACCCGACGATGGCGGCGATGTCCAGAGCGCGGACACGGAAGGGCAGAAACGAAATGAAGTAGATCTCGGCCACCCCGGCGGGGAACGACAGCAGCTTCAGGGACGTTGCCGCCCGGCACATGGCGATGCCCAGGGCGACGCCGGCGAGAACGCCCGTCCCGCCGAGCAGGAGGCCGAGCCACAGGAACAGCCTCGAGAAGAAGCGCGGCTCGGCCCCCAGGACCGCGAGCACGCCGATGTCCCGTTTCTTCTCCTGAACCGTCATGACGAGCGTGGCCACGACGTTGAACGTGGAAACCCCCACGATCAGGCCGATCACGAAAAAGAGAGTGACCTGCTGGATCGCGAGCGCCTCGAAGAGCCCCCCGTTCATCGAGCGCCAGTCCGCCACGGAGAAGCCCCGGCCCGCGGCCGCCTCGATCCGGCGCGCCGCGCCTCCGGGATCGTTCAGGGAGTCGAGCTTGACCTCCACGACGTTGGCGTCGCGCTCCATGCGGGTGAGGGCGCGGAGCGCCTCGCGATCGCAGTAAACCCATTCGGCGTCGTACTCGAAGAAGTTCGTCCGGAAGATCCGGGTGACGCGGAAACGGCCCGAGAGGGGGGCAAAGCGCGGGCCTCGTCCGGACGCGTCGGGCACCGAGAGCGTGATGTCCGAGCCCACCGACGCGTCCAGCCGCCGGGCGAGCTCCGCGCCGATCGCCGCGCCGGGAAGCTCCCCGGGGGCCGCCCGGCGCAAGGCGGCGGAGGCGTCGGGCACGAAGCGGGAAAGCTCCGAGACGTGCGCCTCGGAGGATGGGTCCACGCCCTTGATGACGGCATCCGCTCCGTCGGGCGTCGCCGTCGAGGAGGCGAGGCCGCTCTGATAGATGACGCGCGCGGTCGCCACGACCCGGGGCACCCTGGCCAGGCGGCCCTCGAGCGCTTCGGTGTCCGGCGCCTCGCCGCCTCCGGAAACCAGTGGAAAGACGACGACGTCCGCGTTGCCGCCGATGAGCCGGTCGCGGATCTCGCCGCGATACCCGGAGAGCAGGCCCATGGCCACCACCAGCG
>Ga0335082_10002163_pt1 | contig 21119 bp, 23 predicted proteins | sample Lox_Sample_41_FD_206718 | JGI IMG/M metagenome (GOLD analysis project Ga0335082, IMG submission 206718) | Soil microbial communities from Loxahatchee National Wildlife Refuge, Florida, United States - Lox_Sample_4.1 | ecosystem: Environmental > Terrestrial > Soil > Wetlands | place: USA...
GCCAATTGCTAACTGCTACTTTTGCTGACTGCTACTTCGCCACCGCCTGCCGCTGCGAAACGAAGCCTTCCTTACACTCCTTGATCACTTTGCTCATTTCGGCCTTCAGAGCGTCGTCGAGAACCTTCTTCTCCATAATCGAACGCAACAGGCCGGGATTCGTCGTGTCGACAAACTTGTAAAGCTCAGCCTCGAAATCCCGCACCTGGTCCACCGCGAGGTCATCGAGGAAACCGCTGGTGCCGGCGAAGATCATGACGATCTGCTTGGAGAACGGCAACGGTGAAAACTGCTTCTGCTTCAGCACTTCGACCAGGCGTTGCCCGCGGTTGAGCTGGGCTTGTGTGGCCTTGTCGAGATCGCTGCCGAACTGAGCGAACGCCGCCAACTCGCGGTACTGGGCAAGATCGAGCTTCAAACTTCCCGCAACTTGCCGCATGGCCTTGATCTGGGCGCTGCCGCCGACGCGGCTCACCGAAAGGCCGACGTTCACCGCCGGGCGCACGCCCTGGTTAAAGAGGTCCGTCTCCAGGTAAATCTGCCCGTCGGTGATCGAAATCACGTTGGTCGGAATGTAGGCCGAAACGTCTCCCGCCTGGGTTTCGATGATCGGCAGTGCGGTAAGCGAGCCCCCGCCCTTCTTGTCGCTCATCTTCGATGCGCGCTCCAGCAGACGCGAGTGGAGATAGAAGACGTCGCCGGGATACGCCTCGCGGCCTGGTGGTCGGCGCAACAACAACGAAATCTCACGATACGACGCCGCGTGCTTGGAGAGATCGTCGTAGATCACCAGGGCATGCTTTCCGTTGTCACGGAAATACTCACCCATAGCGCATGCCGCATAAGGAGCGATGTATTGCATCGGCGCCGGCTCGGAAGCCGACGCAGCTACCACGATCGTGTAGTCCATGGCGCCGTAGTCTTCCAGCAGCTTGACTACCTGCGCGATCGAAGACCGCTTCTGCCCGATGGCGCAGTAAATACAGATCAGGTCGTTCCCTTTGTTATTGATGATCGTATCGATGGCCACCGCGGTCTTGCCGGTCTGTCGGTCGCCGATGATCAACTCACGCTGTCCGCGGCCGATGGGAATCATGCTGTCGATGGCCTTCAAACCGGTAGCCATCGGCTCCCGCACCGGCTGGCGGTCGATGACGCCAGGGGCCAAGCGTTCCAGGGCGATGAACTTGTCGGTCGAGATTGGACCCTTATCATCGATCGCTTGTCCCAGCGAATTGACCACGCGCCCAACCATCGCCTGGCCGACCGGCACGCTCATGATTCGGCCGGTGCGCTTGACTTCGTCGCCTTCTTTGATCTCGGTGTACTCGCCGAGCAGCACGACGCCGACCTGGTCTTCTTCCAGGTTCATGGCGATGCCGGCCACGTCGTGCGGGAAGGAAAGCAGCTCTCCGGCCATGACCTTGTCGAGGCCGTGCACGCGGGCGATGCCGTCGCCCAGGGTGATGACCGTGCCGACCTCGTCCACGGCGATCTTGGACTCGTAGTTTTCGATCTGTTGCCGGATCAGCTGTGTGATCTCGTCTGCTTTGATTTGTGCCATAAAATCAGCTCTTAGCTGTTAGCTCCTAGCTCTTCTCTGCGGTCCTTCTCTGCGACCTCTGCGGTCAGAATCTTTTCCGGTCCAAGCTAAAAGCCAAAAGCTAGGAGCTGATAGCTTGCCGTATCTTTTCCAGTTGCCCCTTCACCGAACCGTCGTAGATCGTGCTGCCGACGCGCACGATCGCTCCACCCAGGAGCGACCCATCCCGCGAATACCGGGCGCGGACTTTCTTCCCTACGACTTTCTCCACCTGCGCTTCCAGCGCGCGCTTCTCCGGTTCGGCAAGTTCCCGGGCGCTGCTGATCTCCGCCTCGGCAAAACCCATCCGCTGATTCAGTTCCGCCTCAAACTGTTTCACGATCGCGGCCAGGAAGCTGGTACGGCGATGATCAATCAAGACCGCCATGAAGTTCCGCACGACCTGGGAGAAGCCCTCCCGGCGAACGATGGCATCCAGCAGGGCTCGTTTCTGTTCCGCCGGAATCGACGGGGCCGCCCAGACCTCTCTCAGTTCCTTGCTTTCGTTCACCAGTCCCGCGAGCGTCTGCGCCTCCCGCAAGACTTTTTCTGCCACCAGCCGTTTCCCTAGAACGGCATCGGCAAAAGCGCGTGCATACGTGTTGGGGATCGAAGCCATGTCCTAATTCTTAACCTTTTCGCTCCCACCGTTAGCTCCAAGCCCTTGAGCAAAGTTACGGACCAATCCCTGATCGGTGGCGGGATCCACGTGGATCTGCTTGGCGGCCAGCGAGACGGCGAGATCAGCGGCATAGGCGGTCAACTCGCGCCGTGCCGCCTTGGCAGCCGCAGCGATCTCCTGTTCCGCCGACTCCACAATCTTGCGGGCGTCATCTTCCGCGGCGGCCTTGATCCTCTGCTCTTCCGCAGCGGCTTCCTTCTCGGCGGCGGCGCGCATTCCGTCGATTTCTGTACCCAGCCTGGAAAGCCGGGTCTCAATTTCCGCCAGGCGCCGGTTCGCGTCTTCGCTGGCTTTGCGCGCTTCTTCCATCGCCTTCTGGATCGAGGCGGTGCGATTGCGAAACGCAGCCGGCAGGTTCTTCTTGGACAGCCAGAAGATCGCTCCCGCAATGATTGCGAAATTCAGCACCACGCACAACCAGTAAGCCTTCTGCAGACTCAGGCCGGTTAGCTTGGCGACGAATTGCACCGAGGGCGAGTGCTTGAACTGATCCTCGTCACTTTCCCCGGCAGCTTCGCGCGATTCTTTGGCTAATTGCTGGTTGGTGGAGAGTGCCGCGCCACTGCCCGAACTAGTTTCCTGCAACACGGCCGTGACCCCCCTACCGTGCGCCGTGCCTGGCAATAGAGCGGCGCTAAGAGCTGCCAGCAGGGCAACCTGCAGAACGGTGGCACGATGAAACGCTCTCCGGATCATCTCGCACCGCCCGCGGCCGCCGGCTCCAGAACCGTACGGATGATTTCGGCCGCCAACCTGCTGCTCTCCGCCTGCAACGACTCCTGAGCGGCAGTTTTGTCTTTTTCAATGGCTGCTCGCGCCTGCGCAACCTGGCCCTGGGCTTTGCTGCGGGCCTCGGCAGCCGCGGTCGCTCGGGCTTGCAATGCCTGCTGGCGACGCGCTTCCTGACTCTTGAACACGGCCAAACGTGCCTCGCGTAGACGCTGTTCGTATTCCGCGGTGCGGGCTTCAGAAGCGGCGATGTCCGCCCGCGCCTTCTCCACCGCGCCCTCGGTTTTGCTGCGCCGCTCTGCCAGAACCTTGGTCAGAGGCTTGTGCACAAGTACGCTGTAGGCTGCATAGAGCAGCACCATAAAGAGGATCGTGGGGATTGAGCCGAGCAGTAATTCCCCTACTTGTCGAAGCGTCTCATCCATTTTGTCGTGATTCGATCCTGAGCGTACGAGGGCTTTATGAAACCATTAAACCTAACATCCTGCAGGGATTAGTGTCAACGCGGGCGGGCTGGCGGAAAAGCTCGTAATCGGCCAAGGGGATGCCCTTCAGGACAATCGACCGGTGCGCAATTTTCTGCACAAAGAATGCTTGACATCTGGCCGCAGGGGACTAGCATGGAGATATCACCTCCGATCCAATTCAGGATCGAATGGGCTGGTAGCCAAGGAATGTCACCGCTTCTTGGCCGCTGGCCCATTTAAGTTTTGTGGCGGTCGCGATACAACGCTTGGCAGCCTGAATCATGCTTGCCTTGACCACCTGAGTACCCAAGAGCATACTCTTTGCCACCCGTACTCTCTTTGTGGCTCAGGGTCGAGTGACTTTGGGAGTCCTCAATTCAATGATCGCTGGAGAGGTTCTATGCCGAGTCGCCTTTGCTAACTGATCTACTTGGTTTTTCTAGTTGCGCCAGCTATCACTGTCTCCGCTCAGTCGTTTACCAAGCTCGCCGATTTTGACACCACGAACGGTCGTGGCCCTGCCTTCATGTCGCTGGTCCAAGGGGTGGATGGGAACGCTTACGGAACCACCTCATACGGAGGGGAGAATGGTCAAGGCACTGTATTCCGCATCACCAAGGATGGGGCTGCGGTGACGCTTGTCTATAGTTTTTGTAGTCGAACGAACTGTGCTGACGGTTCCAATCCTGCATATGACTTTGGCGCACCGGGCGGGCTTGTCTTGGATACGGACGGGTACTTTTATGGCGCAACTCCCTACGGCGGAAACCCTGATTGTCCGCTGTATGATGGCGGGTGTGGAACGATCTTCAAAGTCGCGCCAGATGGAACGATGATCACCCTGCACATCTTCAATAACGGAAACGATGGAGCTCGACCGGGTGCGGCTTTGGTGCAAGCCACTGATGGTAATTTGTACGGGCTAACCGAGTATGGGGACTATGGTCGATTCTTTAGGATTACTCGGGATGGCACTTTCACAACCCTTTACTCTTTCTGTAAAGATCCGCCGAGCTGCTTGGACGGTGCTGCCCCGACTGGGCTACTTCAGGGGTTTGATGGCAACTTCTATGGAACTACCATGGTAGGAGGTGCCAATGGACAGGGTACAGTCTTCAAGTTAACGCCGACCGGCAAGCTAACAACGATCTACAGCTTCTGCGCAAGATCTCATTGTGAAGATGGCTCCCAGCCAGCCGCAGGGCTAGTACTAGGTATGGATGGGATGTTTTATGGCACAACGGCGCAAGGAGGGCGGCACCCGGAATTGTGTAGAAGGAACCAGTCATACGGATGTGGGACCATTTTCAAGATTACGACTAAAGGAAAACTCACAACCCTGTACGCTTTCTGTGCGCAACCTAATTGCGCCGACGGTAGACGGCCTTCTGCACCGCTCATTCAAGCTACGGACGGAAATTATTACGGCACGACGACCTTGGGGGGGGCGGTGCTTTTTGCAATCCCCTCCTCTACTGCGGTACGGTGTTCGAGATCACTCGCGATGGCATGCTGACGACCCTGCACTCGTTTTGCTCCGAGACCGATTGTGATGATGGTTTTAACCCACAAGGTGGGCTTCTCCAGCTCACGAACGGAATCCTCTACGGGACGACGCAGAATGGTGGCACTCTTGAAGGAGGGACTATCTTCGGCCTCGACATGGGTCTTGCTCCTTTTGTTACTCAAATTCCCAACTCAGGTCGAGCAGGAACTGTGAACGGCATCCTCGGGCAGGATCTTTCTGGAGCAACCGATGTTTCGTTCGATGGCGTCCGTGCGGCTTTTACTATCATCTCCGATACGTCTATCAAGGCCACAGTTCCCGTCGGCGCTACCAGCGGCTACGTCACCGTTACCACACCTGCCGGCACATTGATCAGCAACAAGCTCTTCCGCGTCACCCCTCAGCTTTTGACCTTCGATCCACCCAATGGCCCGGTTGGCACGCAAGTGACAATTACAGGCGTCAGCCTCAAGCAGACTCATGCAGTTGGCTTCGGCAATCGCGTTCCCGCCGAGTTCACCATAGACTCAGACACTCAAGTAACGGCAATCGTGCCTGCAGGAGCAAAGACCGGGAAGATCGGCATCGAGACGAAAGGTGGAACTACCACCAGTACCGGAGCGTTCACTGTTACGCAGTGATTTGCGACCGGATCTCGAGGCTGGTAGCCAAGGAATGTCACCGCTTCTTGGCCGCTGGCCCATTTAATTTGCAGGGCAATCCTTCTTCACGGCGCAACCGCATACACGACGCCCAGCCCGTCCGCACCGCCGGCGTAAGTTGTGCCGTACAGGGCGCCGCCTTTGCCTCTAACCAGGCCACCGTTGGGGGTGGCGCCGTCACCCTGGCCGCCGAATTCGTGGAGCTTGGTTTTGGTCCACGTTCCATCAGACTTAGGAGACAGGCGAAATACTGTGCCGTTGTCAGGTTGCTGACCGGCGTAGGTCGTGCCGTAAATGTCTCCTGAGCGGTCGATGAACAACGGGCCGACCGGTATTCCGCCATCGCTTCCGCCTTGAAACTCGTGCAGCAACAGCTCTTTCCATGCACCGAACTGCGGCGTCAATTGATAGATCGTGCCCCAGTTCGCGCTGCCGCCCAGACTTGTCTCCCCGTAAAGCAGGCCGCCGCTGGCCGCGATGTAAGTCGGCTCAGACCCGTCGTCGACACCCTGGAACTTGTAGAGGCCGCGTTCCGTCCAGTCTTCGTGCTGGGGGTTTGGCGGCCTCAGCTTGAAGACCAGACCACCCCCCGACTGGGGCGTGTCCATAGTTGTTCCGTAGAGCGCGCCGCGGCTGTCGATGAGGAGCGCGGCTTCTGGCAGGGCCCCATCGTTTAACGTATGGAAGCGATGGATGACGGTTTCCGTCCAGCTACCGCCCGGTGCGGTTGGCGGCGAGACCTCAAACACCGCCCCACCTTGTTGCGGTCCGCCGCCAAACAGAGTGGTTCCATAAAGGTTGCCGGACTTGTCCATCAGCAGATTCGCGAGGGGGTACGCTCCATCGCCCTTCTCATCGTCGAATTCATGCAGTACGGTCTCCGTCCAGACTCCTCCCGGTTTCGACGGTGGAGAGAGTTGGAATACCGTGCCGTCATGTGTGCCGCCGAAGGCGGTGGTGCCGTACAGGTTGCCGGCTGCGTCCAAGATGAGGCCCGCCGCCGGACCGGCCCCATCCGGCCCCTGGAAGCGGTACAGCACAGTCTCTGTCCAACTGCCGCCCCGTCTCACCGGCGGTGACAACATAAAAACAGTGCCACAGTCGCAATCGCCTCCCCCGCCGCCCTCGGTAGTTCCGTACAAATTGCCGAGGCGGTCGGCAATCAACCCGGAGCTGGGATTGGCGCCGTCGTCGCCGCCTTTGAAATTGTACAGAACCTTGTCGGTAGCATTGGCTGCAAGGGTGACGCTCAGAAGGAGAAGGGTGAGGCCGGTGAACTTCACGAATCTGGTAGCAAGCGACGAGCTGCAGTCTTTCATAGATTTCCTCCCAGAAGTCTGCAGACTGTGGGCGGAAGGCGGGTGGTCAACCCGGAGCCGCCGGGGAGGAATTTTACAACGGATGTCAAGTGTTATCGTGGGCGCGATGAAGGATTCCGGCGTGCATGTCCTTTCCCGACGCGGCGGCCGGGCTTAAGGTACCACCCACTCCCTCACCCTTCTCGCCACCGACTCCGGCACTTCCGCCTCCAGTTCCACCAGGCCGTCTTTGTAGGCGCGCGAGTAAATCCGCGCCCGCGCGGCCAACATGGCCAGGGTCTTCCCCTCTTTTTGTGGGACCCGGAGGCGTACGCGGCTGATGGCATCTTCCGAAAGCATCTGGTCAATCCGGTCGAGCAAGGTGGTCATGCCGATGCCCTTGGCCGCCGAAACGTGCACGTTGGTCGCGTCATCACGCAGGCTCTCACGCTGCTTCGGGGGCAACAGGTCGATCTTGTTCATCACCCGCAGCCGCGGCTTCGCTTCCGCCTCCAGCTCCTTCAATACCTTTTCGACCTGGGCGTCCTGCTCGGCGGAAAGCGGGCTGCTGGCGTCCGAAACGTGCAGAACCAACGCCGCGCGCTGTACTTCCTCCAACGTCGCGCGGAATGCCGAGACTAGGGTGTGCGGCAGGTTGCGGATGAATCCGACGGTATCGGAGAGAAGTACCTTGCGCTTCGAAGGCAGGGTCACCGCTCGAATCGTCGGATCCAGCGTGGCAAACATCTTCGGCGAGGCCAGCACGGCCGCCTGAGTCAGAACGTTGAACAAGGTCGACTTTCCAGCATTGGTGTAGCCGACCAGCGCTACCGTCGCCACCGGCACCGATTCCCGACGCTGCCGCTGCTGAGCACGAATGCGGCGCACGTTTTCGATCTGCTCTTTCACATGCCGGATGCGCCGGTAGATTTTGCGCCGGTCAGTCTCCAGCTGGGTTTCACCGGGGCCGCGGGTGCCGATGCCGCCACCCAGTTGCGACATCTCGATACCTCGACCGCCCAGGCGGGGCAGCAGGTACTCGAGCTGCGCCAGCTCCACCTGCAACTGGCCTTCACGGGTACGGGCGTGACGCGCAAAGATGTCGAGGATCAACTGGGTACGATCAATCACCCGGATGTGGACCACTTTTTCGATGTTGCGCTGCTGCGAGGCGGTAAGGTCGTGATCGAATAACAGGAGATCGGCGGAAACTGAGGCTGCCGCCCCGGCAATCTCTTCCAGCTTTCCCTTGCCGATGAGCGTGGCGGGATCCGGCCGATCGCGGTGCTGTAGGAACTGACCGGCGACGCTGGCGCCCGCACTCACTGCGAGGGCATGCAACTCCGCCAGCGATTCTTCTGCGCTGAATTGCGGGATAGAGGGTTGCCTGGAACCGGCGGGCCTCGCGCTTTCGCGTGCCAGGCGGGCGCTGCGGGTCAGGGTAACGCCTTCGGATTCGGACGTCCTGCGCTCCCGCACCCGGTAGTCGATTCCCACCAGAAAGGCCCGCTCTGCCGCATCCCGGCGTGCAGTCCCCGCCCCTGCGCGCTGCTGCCGCAGGACTCTGCCGGAGACTCTGGTTTCTGGACCAGGCACAGAAGGATTGCCTACCCTTCCGTGCCGGAGGCGCTCGACGCCTGATGCGACTCGACCGGCGCTGCCGGTGGCGGAACTACGGTCGGCCTGTCGCTGCTGCCGTGTGCCGCCCGTCCCATCGACACGGTGGAAATCGCATGTTTGAAGATCAGCTGCTCCTGGTTATTGGTTTCCAGCACCACCGAATACTTGTCGAAGGAGCGAATGCGTCCGGTCAGCTTGACGCCGCTCACCAGGTAAATGGTGGTATTGATCTTCTCCTTGCGTGCGGTGTTGAGAAACGAATCCTGAATGTTTTGCGCCGGCTTGTTTTCCATGCCGATCTCCTCAGCCCTCTGACCACAAGGGCCTGCCGAAATGCACACAAACCATCAGTCCTCACGCCGACATGCCGTGAGAGCAGGGGGGAAAGCCCGGGACTCGCCATGGCGTATTTTGCGACGGCGCTCTCGGGCAACAGTCCGTACAATACGGCCTTACCTGCGACTTTTCAAGACAACATTTGTACTTCTGGGGACGTTGTCCTAAAGGACAACCCTTGCCCGCCCGGTTGACAGAAGAAGCACAAAGTGCAAATATTCCTCCGCCGCGAAAAGTACAAGAGCCGTGGGTCCTTGTTGTGCGCAACTATGGGTCCGACGGACGGGTTTATGTTCCATGTTTCTTTGCCGCGCGCCCAGATCAAGAGGCGGGGCGCACGCTAGATTTTGGCGGAGGAAAAAATGCACCACTTCATTGCTTTCGCAGGCTTATGGGTCATGCCCACCCACACGGGGACCGAGGCCCTGTCCCTGATTCTGCGCTGGTTCCACTTCCTCATGGGGATCACCTGGATTGGACTGCTCTACTTCTTCAATCTGGTGAATGTCCCCTTCATGAAGCAGGTCGATGCGGGGATGAAACCCAAGGTCTTCCAGTATCTGACTATGCCGGCCTTGCAACTGTTCCGCTGGAGCGCGTTGTGGACGGTCATCTTCGGTTTCTGGTACTGGTCGCAGATCTACGTAGCCAACGACGCCCATCTTGAAGGCAAGAGTCCGTGGGGCGCCATCGGGCTGTTCCTGCTGGTCTGGATCGTCGCCTGGGGGATCCTCTCGGTGGTGATTTCCAAGGCACCCAGTGGATACGTGCTGGGCGTAATCACCGCGGTCGTCGTAATTGCCGCCGGTTGGCTGTTCATGACCTACACCCCGGTGGGAAGAGAAGACAACCACGTGATCTCCATCGGTTGGGGCGGCGGATTCGGTATCGTTATGTTGTTCAATGTCTGGGGCATCATCTGGCGGAACCAGAAGAAAATCATCCAGGGGACGCTGGCGGGCACGCCGCCGGCTGACGGTGCAGCTTTGGCCCGGCAGGCCTTCCTGGCATCGCGCACCAACTTCTTCCTGTCGGTTCCGATGCTGTTCTTTATGGCGGCCAGCTATCACTATGTGCTGTTCCCTCTCTGAAGGGGGATTTCCCTTGACTAACCTCGCGCTGCGGCGCGAGGTTTTGTTTTGAGGACAAGTCTTTGGATGACTTAAAGGACTATCACCGGGGAATCGCACTTTTTAACCGTGGCGAGTTCTTCGAGGCCCATGAGGTGCTGGAGGACGTCTGGCGAGCCGCACCCGCCCGGGAAAAGAAATTCCTGCAAGGCGTGGTGCAGATCGCTGTCGCCTTTCATCACCACTCCACCGGGAACCACCGGGGTATGCGCTCGGTGCTGGAACGAGCCATACACAATCTTGAGCAAGATGCGGGCAGGTTTGGGGGAATCGATCTGAAGCAGCTGGCGGAGTCGCTGAACCAGTGGAGGGAAGCTATGGATGAGCACAAACCTCTGCCAACCTTGCCGCGAATCGAACTGCGTACGGAAAAAGACCCGCGAAGCTAAACGGGCCCTCAGGGCCGCCGCTTTTTCCGGGCCACCGATGGTCGGGGCACTTCTCCCGGCGCCAGGATCCGACGCACAATAGGCGTGTTCAATTTGTACTTCCGCTCGCTGACGTTGCCGCTTTCATCCTTTACGCGTAGCCGGAACACCGGAAGCGTGCCTTCCTTATCGAAATTCTCCTGCGACACGGTCACGGGCAGAACTCCGTTCAGATTCCGTTCACGATATGCGGTTTCGTAGCGATGCCGCTTCACGTTCCAGGTGAAGACGCGTGCCTGGTTGTAGTCGAACGGCATGCCGTCTCTTGGTTCGGTGAGCAGGACCAGATATTGCGCCACCTTCTTGTCGCCGTCGCTCACTTCATCCAGCACAAAGTACGCCACGATACGCTGACCCTCTGCGTATTGTGCGATTTCCAGAGGCACGTCGAGATCCACCATACGGGTCAGCACCCAGCCAACATGACCTTGCGCATCCTGGATCAGCCACCAGTCCTCCAGGACCGGCTGCACGGCCTTGGCGGATGAATTCGTTTCCGTGGGAGGTTTAGGAGGAGCGCCCGGCAGGTTCTTTTCCGCTGTCCCCCGCTTCAGGATGGAAACTTTCGCGCCCTGGTTCAACTGGTAGAGGTGGTCGGTGTCCCGGCCCGGCTCGATATGGAGATTCGTGTCGTTCCGGGTCGTGCCCGTGGCCTGCACGGGGTCGGCCTGCGCTTGCTGCGCAAGCTTCTGGAAGCCGTCAAAAACCTGTTTTGCGACCAGGTAGCGTTGCTCCATCCACCCTTCCAGACCGCTGTCTGAGCGTACGCGCGCAAAGCGGCGGTCCCGTTCCAGGATCTGGACCTTCTCCCCGTTCTTGAGGATGCCAGTCTTGTTGTAGACGGCGGCCACACGATCTCGCAGAATGGCCTGCTGGGCGGCGACGTAGGCGATCTCCTGCGCTCTACGCCCGCGCCCGCAGGCCGCGAGCAGAGAAACCAGGAGCAAGGACGCAGTCAGCCAGCCCCGATACTTTTGAGAAGTGCGCAAGGAAATAATCTCGGCGACCTGAAGACAATATAGCCCAGAGCGGGGAGAGTTAGTGGGCTAGTTCCCAAAAGAGATACCGATGGCGCGTGCGGTCCGTACCATCTCGCCCAGAGGATCGACCGTTTTCATGTGCCCGATGGCATCGGCGATCTTCACCGAACTGATGGCAGCATTGTGCAGGCAAACCATCTTTCCAAATTCTCCGCGGGCGATCAGTTCCACGGCTGCCACTCCAAAACGAGTACCAAGAATCCGATCGAAAGGAGAAGGCGTACCTCCCCGCTGGATGTGTCCGAGCACACTCACCCGTACCTCTTTATGAGCCATCAAAGCGATGCCGTCTCCGATCAAATTCCCCACCGAACCGCCACGCGACAACTGCTTCAGCTCCGAAGGCAGCTTGATGCCCTCGGCAACTACAACGATGGTGAAGCGCTTGCCATAGCCTTCGCGCTCAGCGATGTAGTCGCATAGCCGCTGCAGGGTAAAGGGAATTTCCGGGATAAGGATGACGTGGGCACCACCGGCGATACCCGCCTCGAGCGCAATCCATCCCGCATCCCGCCCCATGACCTCGATCACCATCACCCGGTGGTGGGACTCGGCGGTCGTGTGAATCTTGTCGATGGCGTCGGTGGCCGTGTGCAGTGCGGTGTCAAAACCGAAAGTAATCTCGGTGGCCGACAGATCGTTGTCTATGGTCTTGGGCACGCCCACGATCTTCATGCCCTTTTCAAAGAGTTCATGCGCGATCTTCTGCGAGCCGTCGCCGCCGATGCTGATCATCGCGTGAATGCCCAGCTTGCGCTTGTTGGCGATGACCTGGTCCGAGATGTCGCGCACAACTTCCACCCCGTTCTCGCAGGTTTTGTAGTGGAACGGATTGCCGCGGTTCGTAGTCCCGAGGATGGTGCCGCCGCGGGGAAGAATGCCGCTCACATCTTTGAGCGTGAGCTCACGCGACTTTTCCGGCCAGATCAGGCCGTCGAAGCCATCGGGAATGCCGATGACTCTCCACTTGTACTTGAGGATGGCGGATTTCACCGCCGCGCGGATCACAGCATTCAAGCCAGGTGCGTCGCCGCCCCCGGTGCAGATGCCGATGCAGCGAATTTCAGACATAGTGGCGCATGCGCTTATTGCGGCGGATTGATGGTCAAATTCGTCCGGCCTACAATTCCGGTCGTCGGATCAGTCGCCGTGACTTGGATCGTAGTCTGGGTTACGACCGACCCCGTCGACGTAGTAAGGTTCCCGCTGGTGTCGATGCTGACCGTGTTGTTGAGATTGTTGGACACACCCCACGTCACCTGGTCGGTGATGTCCACTTGCTTCCCGCTGGCCGTGCCGGTGGCCGTGTAGGAAATACTGTCGCCTGCGGTGATCGTGTTATTGGCAGGTGTTACGGTGATTGCGGTCAACCCTGAGAGCGTGACTGTAACTGTGTTGGTGCCACTGACCGTTCCCGAAGAACCCGTGATCGTAGCTTGACCCGGCGTAACCCCCGTTACCAGGCCGCTGTCACTAATGGTGGCTATATCGGTCGCGGAACTGCTCCAGAAGACACTGGTCAGCGCCTTGGTACTGCCATCGTCATATGTGCCAACCGCCGACATCTGCACCGTCTTCCCCTGCTGAATGGCCGCCTGCGGGCCCACGGCAATCGAGTTCAAGGTCGGGTTGACAAAGAAGCCCTTGCAGCCGACTCCGAAAGCAACCAATAGAAGTCCGGTAAAGGCAACGAGGATTGGAACTTTCTTCTTGCGGCTCAGCATCTTAACTAGAACTCCCGACGATCCCCGATTCACACCTCAGGGGAAATTGTAGCAGAGGCCACTTAAGCCGACCGAGACACGAAGGTCCGTGGTTGAACCTGTTTAGCTACTCGGTAGAACGACCGCCGAACCTGATTCTTGCAGGGAAAATCGCGGATCTGCTTTCAATGGGAGCGCTTGGCCCTGGCGATACGCTCATCGATCGGCTTACGCCCGGCGAACCCCTCGCTCACACCGTGCCAGTGAGTGATGATCTTCTCCCCTAACTTCCAGCACAGGAGCACGGTCCGTCCTTCCACTTCGCAGGGGAAATCCAACAGCCCCATGTCGAGGTCCTTCACCTGTACGCCGGCAGCATCAATCTCGGCGAGAGCGTCTTTAACCCGTTGAATGGACTTCTCCCGCTCGGCTTTGCGCCGGGCCAGAGAAACGATGTCGACCAGCAGCCCGCCCTGCAAGAACACGCGATGGGCGAGTTCCTGCAACTCGGTGTCGACAGACTCAATCAGCTTCTTGCCGTCGATCGCGGTGCGGAGCAGCGACTCAAGAACGGGAAGCAGCGTTTGGGCTTCAGCGAGAGTGAACGTACGGTCGGCCATAGGAAGTCTGACGTTATTTTAGCATCAGGGCCCCGGTACCGGCGGTCGGTCGTTCGTCGTTGGCTGTTGGTCGTTGGCCAAGTCAAGTGAGGACGAGACTACACTCGCCCGCCAGCCCGCACCGGCCGCGCGTCCACGAATGCACTTTCCCTATCCCCGCCGCCAGCAGTACGTCTTCGAGAATAAGCAACGACCGACGACCGACGTTAGGAATTTTGACAATCTGTTGACCTTCTCAAGACGTGCCGGAGATGTCCGGCACGTACGATCAAACGATGCACAAAACATTGATTGCTTGTTCCTGTGGGAACGGCGCATGGTAACGGCGGTTCGTACTCCACCCGTCTCCCGGGTCGCCACCATCGGCACGGAGTCTTCTCCCCGCTCCGCGCCGGCTCCGCGCCTGGCCTCGGTTGATATGTTGCGCGGACTGGTCATGATCATCATGGCTTTGGACCACACCCGGGACTTTCTGACCTCGGTACGCACGGCTCCCGAGGATCTGGCGCACACCAATGGGGCGCTTTTCTTTACACGCTTCATCACCCATTACTGCGCCCCCGTATTTGCTTTCCTGGCAGGAACCGGCGCGTATCTCTCCACCCGCAGGGGAAAGTCTTTGTCGCAAGTGTCCCGATTTTTCCTGACTCGCGGCTTGTGGCTCATATTCCTTGAACTCACCGTCGTCGACTTCGCTTGGGGTTTTGTCCCCTGGGCTCATGGAGGAGTGATCTGGATATTGGGTTGGAGTATGGTTGCGATGGCGGCGATTGTGTGGCTCCCCCTGCGATGGATCGCGGTGCTGGGACTGAGCCTGATTGCCACCCACAATCTGCTCGACGGCATAAATCCAGCGCATTTCGGAAAGTTCTACTGGTTGTGGGTGATGCTGCACACCCCGGGCCCGGTTCCAATAACCGCCGGCTTCACGCTTTCCGTCCGCTACGTGCTGATTCCGTGGGTGGGCGTGATGGCTGCGGGTTTCGCTTTTGGGAGCCTGCTGCAGAGGCCTGACCGCCGCAAATGGACTCTGATCCTCGGCGCTTCCGCAACGGCGCTCTTTTTTGTGCTTCGCGGGATTAATCTTTACGGAAACGGTATCGCCGGCCTGCCGTTCGGGTATCCACGTTCCGCCGGACCGTGGGGTGTTCAATCCACCCTTGTGTTGGCGGCAATCTCGTTCTTTAATGTGCTGAAGTACCCCCCATCTTTAGACTACCTGCTGATAACCCTGGGACCCGCACTCGTCCTGCTCGGATGGTTTGATCGGGTCAAGGCAGCCGGCTGGGTGAGTCGCGGTCTACTGGTATTTGGCCGGGTACCACTCTTCTACTACCTGCTCCACCTTTACCTCATTCACGTAATGGCGATCGTGGTCTCGCTGGCGTTTCATCAGCCAATCTTTTATGGCACGGTGATCGCCGACCATGCGCAGCGGCCTTTGGGCTATGGTCACGGACTGCCTTTCGTTTATGCGATGTGGATTCTGGCGGTGACCTTGCTCTACTTCCCTTGCCGGTGGTTCATGGAGTTCAGGGCACGACATCGGGATTGGGCGTGGCTGAGTTATTTGTGACGGGCGGAGCCGGTCCGAAATAAACTTCGATGATGAGGGTACTTGTCCCTGCGTGGTTTTGGCCGACGACCAACCGACGACGGTTTACTGTATCTCCAGCATCCGGTCCAGCGCGACTCGCGCCCAGTGCTTCACGTCGTCTTTCACTTTGATCTGGTTCACGACGTTGCCTTCCGCCAGGTTCTCGAGGGCCCAGCACAGGTGCTGGGGCGAGATGCGAAACATAGTAGTGCACAGACAACCCGAGTCATCCAGGGTGATGACCTTCTTCCCCTGCGCAGCGAATTCTTTGCCCATGCGATTGACCAGGTGAATTTCCGTCCCGACCGCGAACACGGTGCCGGAGGGAGCATCCTTGATCATTTTCAACAAACCTTCTGTTGAGCCGATGCTGTCCGCTTTCTCGCACACCTCCCAGCGGCACTCGGGATGAACGATCACACGGATGCCGGGGTGCTTGGCGCGGACGTTGTCTACGTGCTCGGGCAGAAACCGCTGATGGACCGAACAATGCCCCTTCCACAAGATGACTCTTGCGGCGCGTAACCGCTCGGGAGTGATGCCACCGTTGATCAGATAAGGATCCCAAACCACCATGTCGTTCAGGGGAATACCCATGCGAGAGCCGGTATTGCGGCCGAGGTGCTGGTCAGGAAGAAAGAGAATCTTCGAATTTTTCGCAAATCCCCACTCAAATGCTCCGTGCGCGTTGGACGATGTGCAGACAACTCCGCCCCGTTCCCCGCAAAACGCCTTGATCGCGGCGGCGGAGTTCATGTACGTAATCGGCGTAATCCCGTCGCCGGAATCATCCGTCAGGCCCGCCGCCACCAGGTGCTCCCAGCAATCTTCGACCTGGGTAATTTCCGCCATGTCAGCCATGGAACATCCGGCGTTCAGATCCGGCAGTATGGTCACTTGCCCGGGGCGGCTGAGGATATCGGCGCTTTCGGCCATGAAGTGCACGCCGCAAAAGACAATGTATTTGCCGGCGGCAGCCGCCGCCTGCTGCGACAGTTTGTAGGAATCTCCGCGGTAGTCCGCGAAACGAATGACTTCATCGCGCTGGTAATGATGTCCGAGCACCACACAGTCGCGGCCCAAAGCCTCGCGGGCTGCGGCAATCCGCTCGTCCATGGTGTGGTCGGGCAGAACGAGATAATTTTCCAGACTGCAAACCGTTGTCGCAGTAGCCATCTTCTTTCTCGCCTTCAGCTCCAATACCCAGCCAGCGTGCTCGGCACGCGCTCCGCCAGGACTGGAACGGGGATGTTGAAAGCTATCAGCGGCTCCAGCCGATTCACTACGCGGCGTTTATCGTTCGCCGCGCCCAATCGGCGGGGATGTTGAAGCCGTCAGCAATTCTTCACAACTAGTAGGATGCTCAGCTATGCGGTCAGGAGTCAGCTTTTTCCGCTCTCCCGTCACGACCGCAAGTCACTGAGAAACCTGTCATTATTTTGCACTCGCACAGCACAGAACGCAACTCTTTCGCTGCGGCAGGCCGTCCACTATCGGCGGCCGCCGGAGGGATCCGGCGAATTGGCCGTGTTTACATCGACATGCAGCCGGTAACGAGGATCCATCCCCGGCGGGTAGCAGTTGCCGTCCGAGTGGTAGTTGGCGGGGCATCCAGCAGCGACGTCTACCCGCTTGGGCGACTGGGCGAACTGCCAGACATCGGCAAAGTCCACGCCGCTCGCCTTTGGATCTGGGGCCTTAGAGGAGAAGGCGCACCCTGGCGAGGGCGGACAGGCATCGTTCGTCACCCAGAAGGCAATCTTCCGCCCGGCGGCATTCCGCCGAATCTCATCGGCGGTGACAATCGTTCCGCCGTCATCCTCGGTGGCGGCAATCCCGGAGCAGTAGACGCCAGCCCGGAATCCAGCGGCGACGACTCCATCCACCCAGGTGTAGATGTACGCCTTCTGCTCCGGCAGCATGCGTCCGCCCTGCTCCTGATCGAGGAAAATGACCGTGCCCCGGGGAAAACCTTCCCGCTTGGCAGCCGCGGCCGCAGTGCGCGCGTCCGCTTTGCCCAGAGATGTGGCGCGCGCCACACTCCGCAGCTCGGCGTAGAGCCTGCCGTTGAAGAGCACCAGGAAGCCGAACCCGGCAGAATCGACCGCTCTGCGCTTCCCGGCCCAGGTATTCGTCTTCTCACCCGGTGGGTTGTTCAGCCAGTAACCGGAAAACGAAAGAGTCTGACGCAGCAACTTCAGGTTTGCCTCGCCGGGATAGCCGTTGCGATCGAAGCCGAGGAAGGCTGGCGTGTTTTGAGCGTTCGTTTTTGCGCCCAACAGCCCTAGTGCTATAAGGATTGAGGCGACAAGCTTCACGCTTCGATCTTAGCAGGGCGTTGCGAAAGGTTCGGAGCATGTTGAAAGCTCAGATCTGCGGTGATCCACGGCGGGTTTGGGTTTAGTCCGTGAAAATCCGTGGCCGATTTACCCGCCAATGTGCACCATGGTCCTCGATGCCGGCACGAAATCCAGTTCGCCGATGTGATGCCGCTCCTCTTTCTTCTCCACCGCGTCACGGATGAACTTTGCCAAGGCCTCATCGGACGCTCCCCGCCGCATCAGTTCGTGGAGGTCGTGATCCCATACGGAGAACAGACAAGTCCGAATTTTTCCGTCAGAAGTAATGCGGATACGGCTGCAGTGTCCGCAGAAGGGATGCGACACGGGGGCAATAATTCCGATCTCCCCGATGCCGTCGTCAAAGTGATAACGGCGGGCGGTCTCGCTGCGGGCATGAGGAATCTCGACCAGCGGCCGATACTCCGCCATGCGCTGCACTACCTCCTCCAGCGTCACCACGGTCGCCGGGGACCAGACCCGCTCTTCCTCCAGGGGCATGAACTCAATGAAGCGCACGATCACGCCCTCTTCGCGGGCAAACATGCCAAAGGGAATGATCTGATCTTCGTTGAAGCCGCGCATCAGCACGCAGTTGACCTTCACTGGCCACAGTCCAACACGGCGGGCCGCCCGAATTCCAGCGAGCACGTTGTCAAAACCATTGTGGACCCGGGTGATGCGGGCAAAGCGATCGGGATCGACGGCATCCATGCTGACCGTGACTCTGGCCAGGCCGGCAGCCTTGAGGGGTTGGGCCATCTCCGCCAGAAGGTGTCCGTTTGTAGTCAGGGCCAGGTCCAGTGGATCGCCGTCCACATCGCGGAGTTTGGCCAATTCGCGAATGAAGGCGACAACCCCGTTGCGCAGCAGCGGCTCGCCCCCAGTAATGCGAACTTTCTTGATGCCCAGCCCCACCAGAACCTGCGTCATGCGCAGATAGTCGGCAAATGGCAAGTCGCCGTAGAGTTCTCCGCCATTCCCCGTGCGGCAGTAGACACACTTGTAGTTGCAGCGGTCGGTGATGGAGATCCGCAGGTCGGTAATCGCGCGGCCGAATTTGTCCGTAAGCAGCAATCAGCACTCAGCATTTCAGCAGGCACCAGCGACCGACGGTAGCGGCTGCGAGTGAATGCTGAACGCTCTTCTGGTTATAGATGGGTTGGCTGGCCTGCTCGGCTCACATTTTCACCAGTTCCACCTTTCGGTTCTTGGCCCGCCCGTCGTCGGTAGTGTTGTCCGCGACTGGCTTGGCCTGGCCCCAGCCTTTGGCTTTCAAACGCGATCCCTCAACACCATGGGAGGTGAGCCAGGCGACCACTGCCTGGGCACGCTTCTCTGACAACGTCTGATTGGCCGCTGCGGAACCGACGTTGTCGGTATGTCCTTCCACGCTGAGATTTATATCGGGATTCTGTTGCAGCATCTTCACAATCTCGCCCAGAATGCTCTCCGAATCCGTCTGGATCGTGGCCTTACCCGTGTCGAAGTGAATCCCATAGACGGCTACGTGCCCGGACTTGTTGAGTTCATCCGCCAGGCTGGAGGCGTCGGCGGTGACCTCCTGGGTCATCGCCTTCTCGGTAACGATGGTCTGGTAATAGAACGAGCCCTTGTTGTCCAGCAGGTACCAGGTACCTCCCTTGCGAGCCGTGATGTATTCAGTGGGCTCTTCGTAGACAATCGTGAATCCGCCCTGCTTGAGCGCGGTCTCGAAGTTGCGGAACACCTGGATCTCGCTGACGCCCTCGCGAGTCCCGAAGTCCCAGTAGTGATACTCTCCCTCGATGGTCTTTTGGCTTCCGTCTTTGTCGATCGGCATCTGGGACTGATCAAACTCCTTGTTTTCGCAGCTATGGATGGTGCTGCCCGGCATGCGGGTGATGATCGGCGAGTCCTTGCAGCCCTCGGCGTCCTGGGGAGGCTCGTCCTGGCAAACGGCGGCTGTCGCGCACAATGCGATCACGGCTAAAGCGAGAATCCGCGGTGAGGATCTCATGCGGGATTGCTTCTCTTTCTGGGCCTGGCCCTTGTGTTGCCCCACGCATCACCCGAGGACACTGTATATAGCACATTCGCAGGCACAATTGACGGTTGCAAGGCCGGCTTCTCCACGTATATACTTTACGTATATACACGGAGAAGGCGCAATGGGTACTGCCCGAGTGTTCCGGTCGGGAAACAGCCAAGCGGTCCGGCTGCCCAAACAATTCCGCTTAAAGAGCAAGGAGGTCGAAATCTTCCGCCGGGGGGACGAGATCGTCCTGCGGGAAAAAACAGGGAGCATGGTGCGGGCGTTTGACCTCTTGGCCGGGATGCCCGACGATCTCGAAATCCCAGGCCGCGAAAAGGACCAGCCGCAGAAGAGGAAGGGGCTGTAGATGGAAGCCCGCTTCCTGCTGGACACGAATATCTGCATTTACATCCGGCAAAACAAGCCGCAGGAAGTTCTGCAGCGGTTCCAAGCCCTGCGTCAGGGAGAAGCCGCGCTCTCGGTCATCACCTACGGCGAGCTCGTTTTTGGCGCCCAGAAAAGCAAACAGCGCACGGCCGCGCTGGAACGGTTGGCTGAACTACTCCACTGGCTCCCGGCGCTGCCGCTGCCCGAGACTGCCGGTCAGGCTTACGGAACCATCCGCGCCGACCTGGCTGCGCGAGGCCAAATGATCAGCAACAACGAGCTCTGGATCGCCGCACACACGCTGGCTGCGGGACTGACGCTGGTGACGAACAATGAAAAAGAGTTTCGGCGGGTACGAGGGTTGAAGGTGCAGAACTGGGCTAATTGATATCCGTGTTCATCCGCGTAAATCCGCGGCGAGGACCTTCCCGTCACATCCCATCGTAGTTCGGCCCACCCCCACCTTCCGGCGGCACCCAGGTGATGATCTGGTACGGGTCGGCGATGTCGCAGGTCTTGCAGTGTACGCAGTTCGAGGGATTCAGGCTGATGCGCTTGCCGTTGGGCTGTTCTGAGTCGTCCACCATCTCATAAACGTTTGCCGGGCAGAAGTTCTGACAGGGGCTGCCAAATTCCTTCACACAGCGGGTATTGCAGATGTTGGTATCGTGAATTACCAGGTGGGCCGGTTGATCTTCTTCATGCTTGGTGCCCGAGTGGTAGAGATCGGTCAGCTTGTCGAAGGTGAGTTTGCCGTCGCCTTTGGCGGGGCCGAGCAGGTGAGCTTCGGCGCCTCCGTCTTTGGGCAGGTCGGCGAGCTTCTTCAAATGCTCGTAACCCGGAGTTGAGGGATAGCGCGCGTGCAGCCCGCGTCCGCCGGTGACCATTTGCAAGGCGGTGTTGAACATGCCGGCGTAAAATCCGCGCTCAAAGCCCTGGTGCATGTTGCGGACTTTCCAGAGTTCGTCTTTGATCCAA
>Ga0335082_10002164_pt1 | contig 21118 bp, 16 predicted proteins | sample Lox_Sample_41_FD_206718 | JGI IMG/M metagenome (GOLD analysis project Ga0335082, IMG submission 206718) | Soil microbial communities from Loxahatchee National Wildlife Refuge, Florida, United States - Lox_Sample_4.1 | ecosystem: Environmental > Terrestrial > Soil > Wetlands | place: USA...
CAAGGAAATTTGGTCATTTGTTCATTCTGTTATTGAGCCGTTTCTCAAACCAATGAGTAAATGCCTAAACGTCTGAATGAGTGAATTGTCTCACAATGCTCCCTTGAGTTTTGCTAGTCGCGCTTTCGCATCCTCCAGCTCGGAAGATTTGAAATCTGCATCCTTCCAGATAGCAAGAAATTTTTTGTATTCCGCCACGGCTTCCATTCTCTTCCCCGATTGCTCGTACGCAACACCGAGCCAGTAATGAGCTCTCACAGTCGCGATCGATGCATAGATATCCCCGGGCAGAAATGGTGCTGCGGGGTCCGTATAACCTGTTGGATACCATTCTGAAACCCGTTGAAGTTCTTTCACCGCCTCTTCCAATCGTCCCATTTTCAACAGGCTCACGGCGTACATGAACTGTGGCTGCGTCGACAAACCATTAAACGTCTTGAACCCCTCCTCGTAGTCGGCGATAGCGGCTCCATATCGGCCCTGCTCAAAATCGAGGAGACCCGAGAGGTAAGACTGAGCGACATGTCCGATAGGTGTCTTGATACCGGGGAGATCTTGAAGCTCTCTGACGGTTTGTTGCATTTTATCCGGGTCGCCATTCTTGGCAAATGCCCAGGCCAACGATGGTCTTCCGGCAATCCGATCCGTTGGATCACGTGATGCCTCCCGTTGCTTCGACTCTGCATCAGTGAGCATGGAGTGGTACTCCATCGTCGTGTAATCTGCCAACATCATCAGGGAGTAATCGACATCCATGAGATCATGACGTTCGTCCCGCTGATGTTTCTGGAGGTCCTGTTGCACGAGGGTTCGCGCCTTACCAAATTCTCCCCGATGAAATGCGACGATGGGTGCGTAATCGAGCCCGACGCGAAGTCGCGAGAAATAGTCCGCCGCAAGTGCGTAATCGCCGCGATCCATCGCATCATAACCGAGTGGCTGAGCAGATCCATAATCGGACCGGATGGCTATGGCTTTTTTGTACCAGGCAAGGGCGGTGTCCTTCTCCCCAAAAATCATGTAAAGGTCGCCCTTGCTATCGTAGGGGTTTGGCTCACCGGGAGCCAGCGTGATATAGTGTTCGATCGCATCAAGGGCTTCGGGGCGATGCCCCGTCGCGCCGTACGCATAGGAGAGCAGATTCCAGAGGTTCTTATCCTGGGGATCGAGCTTCAATCCTGTCTGAAGAACGCGTATGGCATTTTTTGAGTCGAAAAAATTGCCAAAGTACGACCGGCAGAGAGGGACGTAAGGTTCTTTTTCTCGCGGATATTTCCGAATGAGCTCTTCCAGCAATTGCACGCTGGTTGAGGGATCGTATTCGATTTCTTCGGCGTATAACGCACGAATTTCCAGTTGTTCCCTCTCGCTGACCCCGGAGCTCAGTTGGTATGCCCTTCGCAGGGCCGTTGTTCCTTCCGTGAATTCCCCAATGCGCGGATCGATGATCGCGAGCGAGAAATATGCCATGGCAAAATTGCTGTCCAGTTCGATCGCTTGTCGTAATGCTCCCCTTGCTTCGTTCCACGAATATTTCATCATCAGATCGATCCCCTCCACAAACGAGCGGTACGCCTCGGGGGAATTTGTCGTAACTTCTGCAACGGACTTTGTATCGGTTCCTTCGGTTGGGGAGACATGAAGATCGTTCTTGACAAGTAAGGCCAGTGTGTCAACAAGGGTGAAGATCTTTTCCTTTGAAAATCCGGCGAGCCGCTGCGTGCTCAGGATGTTTCCGGATCTAACTTCGATGAGCCGATATGTAATTGCAAGCGACGGCTCTTTTTCCAAAATAGTCCCGAGCAGCATCATTGAGACGCCGGCACGTTCTGCGACCTTCGTTGCGAATTTAGGGGGTATCGACTTGGAATCTCCCTGACCCAGTTCCGTCTCGATGCCGTAAAGTCGTTCCCGACTGACGACCTGCAGGTCCTTGACCTGAAAGAGCGCGGTCGTCAGCAGATTTGTAAGCATCTCGCCGGTATGATCCTTGTCGTCCGGATCCGGAATATCTTCGAAATACATCACCGCAAGCGTACTCTTTTCCGGGGTTGCCGAACTCTTCTGCATGCTGATCTGGAAATTGAACGGATTGAACAGCACGACAAGCGCCCCAGCGAGCACGATGCCGGCCGCGGCCAGTATGATTTTTGTCCTGAGCTTCCAGCGGGGCGAGGGAACCGTGTGCACCGTTGATTGAGAAACGGAGGTGGCGTATCCCGCTTTTGCATACTCCAGGTTTTTTCGTTCCCTACGGAGATCCGCTAGCATCTCGTCGATATGCTGATACCGGTCTGCCGGGTCCTTCGCCAGTGCCTTCGCAACAATGCGTTCGATTTCGGGAGTGACCGTTTCATTGAATCGCGCCAGCGGTTGCGGGTCTTCATTGATGAGCGAGTACATGAGGGCGGCCTGATGCTCTCCCCGGAATGGCAATTTCGTCGCAATCAGCTCATAGAGAACAACGCCGAAGGAAAAAATATCCGACCGGTGATCGACTCCTTCTCCCTGCGCCTGCTCCGGCGACATGTACGCTGCTGTGCCGAGGGTTGAACCTGCCTTCGTCAGCTTTGTGGCCCCCTTGACCTTTGCAAGCCCGAAATCCATGATTTTCACCTGGCCTTTCGGGGTGATCATAATATTGTCGGATTTAATGTCCCGGTGGACCACACGCTTCTCATGCGCCACGACAAGGCCGTCGCAGATCTGTATCGCAATGTCGAGTAACTTCTTCATCGGTAAGGGGTCATGCTCGATGAGTTGCTTCAGCGTGCGCCCTTCGATGAATTCCATCGCAATGTAGAGCTGATTGTCGTGCTCGGCTATCTCATAGATAGTGGTAATGTTGGAATGGTTCAGCGCGGATGCGGCGCGGGCTTCATGGTAAAAGCGTTCTTTTTCACCGGAATCGGAAACCAGATAATGTGGAAGGAACTTGAGCGCGACAACCCGGTCGAGTGTTGTGTCATGGGCTTTGTAGACGATACCCATTCCACCTTCTCCAAGCTTCTCGAGTATGGTGTAATGAGATATGGTCTTTCCGATCATCGAGGCCGCCTCCCGCTTCCGCTACGCTCCAGCGGGATCCTCAAAGTTACTCCCACTCGCATAGCTCGTGGGTAACTTTGGGACATCCCGCCTTCGCCAAGCTTCTCGAGGATTTTATAGTGTGATATGTTCTGGCCGATCAACAAGGAAATTTGGTCATTTGTTCATTCTGTTATTGAGCCATTTCTCAAATCAACGAGTAAATGCCTAAACGTCTGAATGAGTGAATTGTCTCACATTGCTTCCTTGAGTTTCGCCAACCGCGTTTTAGCATCTTCCAGCTCCGGAGATTTGAAGTCTGCGTTTCTCCAGGTGTCCAGAAAGATTTGGTATTCTGCGAGGGCCATCTGCTGCTGACCCTTCTGTTCATAGGCAATGCCCAGCCAATAATGCGACTTTGCCGAAGCGATCACCCAATAATCTGAAAGGGGGAGAAAAGTGGCACTGATCCACGGAAAGGAAATAGGCACCCAGCGGGCGACGCGCTGCAGTTCCTGAATGGCACTTTCTATATTGCCTGTCTTCAGAAGGCAAACGGCGTAGTGAAGCTGAGGGGCATGGTTTGGAGGCATGGGTTGAAATGCCTTTCCAAAATGTGAAAGCGCCTGGCCATAGTTACCTTGCTCATACTCCAGCAGTGCTGCCGTGTATTCATAGTCAGAATGATCCCATGCGGCATTTTCTCCCAGATCGTTCCGGAGGTCCTCCAGAGTTCGTGCTGCCATGGCGGCATTTCCATTTTTCATATATGCCCAGGCAAGAAGATCGCGACCGTAGATATGATCGTACGGATTGAGCTTATGCATCTCACCATGCTTCCGGGCATATTCCAGCATGCTGGCATATGCCCCGGTTTCGTAGGACACAATCGTCAACGCGTAATATATCGCATCCAGAGCATCTTCCGATTTTTGGGTTTCAAACGCGGCACGCTTCTCGGACAGCTCAACGGAGACGGCTTTGAGCTTTCCGTGATGGACGGGCACAAGCAGCTGGTCCATTTCGCCGGCGAACTGCTGCGACGGGTCGGCGGTCGAGCCGTACTGCTGATAATATTTATCTGCCGCTGTATCATCACCCTTGAGGAGAGCAATGTGACCGAGTGTTACCGAGGAGTTGAAATCGGACCTGAATGAAATGGCCTTCTTGAACCAGTGAACAGCGGAATCAAGCTCACCGAAGACCACGAAGAGTTCCCCCTTGCTGTCGTAGGGATTTGGCTCGCCTGGCGCAAGCGCAAGGTACCTGTCAATATACTCGAATGTTTCCTTTCGCTTGTTCAGTCCTGCATAGGTATACGCCAGAAGATTCCAGCACACCTTATCAAGGGTATCCGCCTTCACTCCTTTCCAAACGGCCTCCACGGCTTTGTCTTGCTGACCGGACGACGCATAGACCGAAGCGAGGAATGGGTATGTTGACTGCTCGTGGGGATACTTACTGACAATGGTTTCATTAATTTGGGCCGCCTTGGCAGGATCGTTTCCGACTCCAAAGGCGTAGGCGGCTTCAATTGTCAGCCGTTCGCGTTCCGTGACCTTGTCCCTCAGTTTCCATGCCTTTTCAATCGCCGCTCTCTGTTCCATTGCCGTGGTTGATCCATTGAGTGTGGCCAGCCCGTAGTATGCCATGACGAAATTGCTATCCAGTTCGATGGCTCGTTTGAAGGCGGCCTTCGCTTCTGTACTGAAGAATTTCTTATTCAGTTCCACGCCCTCGGTGTAAGATCGGAAGGCCTCGGGAGAGGAAGCCGTTAATTCGGAAACGGATTTCAGCGGTTCGGATGCAGCTGTCAAAACGCTTAGGTCGTTTCGGACGAGACCCGCCAGCGTATCGACGAGCGGGAACATCTGCTTGACGGAGAAACCGGTTACCCGCTGGGAATTAATGATTCTGCCGCTTCGTACATCAATGAGTCGGGTGGTGACGGCCAGTTGCGGTTCGGTTTGCAGAATGCTCCCCAATAACATTGTTGTAACGCCCGCGCGCTTGGCGATTTCGCTCGCCATATCGGGTGTGATCGATTTCGCGTCGGCCTTCAGTTCTTTCTGAATGTCGAACAACCGTTCTCTGCTGATGACCTCCAGGCCCTTCGTCTGTGAAAGGGAAGTGATGAGCAGGTCTGCGAGCATGTCACCTGTATGTTCCTTATCCTCTGGATCAGGGATATTTTGAAAGTACATCACTGCGAGAGAATTCTGTTCCGATGCAACCGTCTTTTGTGTCGTGACCTGGAGACTGAACGGGTTAAAAACGAGTGCGGCAATCACGAGCCCCACAACCAGAACGGCAGGGATGGCATACCTGACCAGTTTCTGTTTTGAAGTTGTCACAGCTGAAGGTTCGGGAACAGCGCTGGAGGTCCGGATGTATCCCGTCCTTGCGTATTCCATGTTCTTGCGTTCACGTCGCAGATCGGCGAGCAGATCATCGACATGCTGATAGCGTTCTTCGCGATCCTTGGCAAGCGCTTTCATGACGCAGCGTTCCAGTTCCGGACTCACCTTCTCGTTGAACCGGCCGATGGGTGCTGGATCTTCGTTGATGAGAGAATACAACAGCGCGGAATGATGCTCCCCGCGGAAGGGGAGCTTGCCGGTGAGAAGCTCATAAAGTACGACACCGAACGAGAAAATGTCCGACCGCTGATCGACTTCATCGCCCTGGGCCTGTTCGGGCGACATGTACGCGGCGGTTCCGAGTGTGCTTCCGGCTTTCGTCAGTTTCGTCGAGCCTTTCACTTTTGCCAGCCCGAAGTCCATGATCTTCGCCTGACCTTTTGAGGTCAGCATGATATTGTCCGACTTGATATCGCGGTGAACGATCCCTTTCTCATGTGCCGCGGCGAGCCCTTCACACACCTGGATGGAAATATCCAGTACCCGCTTAACGGAAAGGGGTTCCCGTTCCTCTCCGACGAGTTTCTTCAGCGTGGTACCCTCAACAAATTCCATCACGAGAAAAAGTTGTTTCTCTCCCTGGGGTCCGGTGTGCTCACCGATCTCGTGGATGACCGCAATGTTGGGATGGCTGAGTGCCGCAGCGGCACGCGCTTCGTGGTAAAATCGCTCCTTCTCTGTTTCGTCAGAGCTGAGATAATGAGGGAGAAATTTCAGGGCGACATTGCGATCGAGGGTGGTATCATGGGCCTTATACACCACACCCATGCCTCCTTCTCCCAATTTTTCGAGGATTTTATAGTGGGAAATAACGGTACCAATCATGACCGGACAAAGTAATGATAATACCGTCTATTTTCAACTATCGCGGTCCGGGAGCCACGGATAGAGGTTTGCCACGTGTGGGTAGAGAGAATTTCTCAGGCGTTGATCGAAGTGGAGAATCCCGGAACCTGGCATGGACTCACACTGTTTGGACTCACATCCTTGGACGTGTGATCTGCTCGCCCACGAGATATTGCTTCCACAGTTGCCGACCGTCCGGGAAATCTTCACGCTCCACACATTGCCTTCATCGAAACAATTCACGTATTGAGATCGTACAAATGAAGAAAATTCAACAACTGAGACGTGGGCTCGTGCCATGATGTCCAATGATCCCCTGTACAGGACAACGTTCATAGCGGTCATTTGTTGCTGGTTCGTTTTTGCAGCAGTCTTTTTCCTGAGAAGGAGACCACCTCGTTCGGGCGAAAGGAAGCGGGACCGCAGAGCGGCAATTGGTGTTCTCATCGCAGCGGTGGGATATGCCTGCGTCTGGAGCTTTCGAAGGAAAGAGCCGTTACTTGTCCCTTTTGGGAGAGATGTGGCGGGATATTTTTTTTCTGCGATGGCAATCCTCCTCGCAGTCGGCTCTGTATGGCTGACCGCCACGGCCGTAAAACGTCTCGGTAAGCAGTGGGCAGTTGCCGCACGGGTTGTGGAGCATCATGAACTTATTACGGATGGGCCTTATGCCTTTGTCCGGAATCCCATCTACACCGGTATGTTCGGCATGCTGATAGCTACAGGTCTGGCCGTCAGTGAATGGTGGGCACTCGTGCTCGGCATCGTAATTTATCTCATCGGAACGAGTATCCGGATACGTGTTGAAGAGCGGCTTCTGCGTGAAGTGTTCGGAGAGAGATTTGAAGGATATATACGTTCAGTGCCCGCGATCATTCCGAGACTGTTTCCGTCGAAATGAAATTGGCCTAACACACTACCCTCCCGGGTGAAGCGATCAGTCAGTAATACTTCATCGCGGGCATTCTTCTGTGCGCCAGAAGCTTGATGAAGGCCTCCATGTATGCCGGTATCGGTGCACTCTTCAGCGTTGCCGCGCTCCACTGGCGGACATACCCTTTTTTCGTAAGAGGGAGTGCCGTGATCGTGTGACGTTTCAGTTCTGGTTCCACTGCCCACTGAGCGAGCACGGCGATGCCCAGACCGGCTTTCACCATTTCGATGATTCCTTCGGTCAGCTGCATGTGTGAAACGCGCGGGGGAGTCACTCCGGCCGCAGCAAGTACCTGCTGATAATACGTCCAGTTTTCCACCTGTTCTCGCTCGGAATAGAGAAAGAGATGCTGGTCCGCAAAGTCCTGAGGCACAATATGATGTTTCTGTGCCAGTGGATGTTCGGGGTGCATGATGACGAGGAGTTTATCCTGGAACAACGGCTCCAGTCTGATCTGCCGGTCACGGATTGAGCCGGGAATGATGGCGAGATCGAGTTTTCGTGCGACGAGGTATTCGATTGGATGCGATGTCGCTTCATGCACAACCTGGACATCGATGTGCGGATATTTTCGGTTATAGGCCTTGAGTGTTGCTGGAAGCCAGTGATACGCGGTGTAACATTCCGTGCTGATTCGGAGGAGCCCTTCCTTGTTTTGGGAAATTCTCTTAACATCCTCCTCTGCACGGCCTAATTCGTCCAGTATCTGGTGCGCCGACTGGAGAAGACGCGCACCCGATTTGCTCAGCGTCATCCGTCGGTTTTGGCGGAGGAAAAGCTTCACACCGAGACGATCTTCAACCGACCGCAGTTGGTGGCTTAATGCCGATTGCGTCAGGTGGAGCTGGATGCCCGCACGTGAAATATTACCTGCTTCCGCAACTGCTTTGATAAGGGAAAGATCCCGAATTTCCAGTCTCATGGATGTGTCCTGTTGATGTCAGAATCAAATGTAACGGAATTCATTGTACGCGTCAAATCTATGAACGGAATTTGTATGAACAAGTTTCATAGTTGTGATGAAATAAATGAGCTTTGATCCTTGCTCTCCGTGCAATATATTGCTGATCGTACAGTCAACAATTTCAGTCATTAAACAATAGGAGGCATGTATGCCACTCTTTATGGATATCCACAAACACGTACCCGGGCTGACCGCTGAAGCGGTGAAAGGAGCCCATGCGAAAGATCTTGAGGTACAAAAGAGACATGGGGTGAAGTATCTGAAATACTGGTACGACGAGAGCGCCGGAAAAGTCTTTTGTCTGGTCAGTGCACCGACCAAAGAAGCAGCTGCCGCGGTTCACCGGGAAGCACACGGTCTCCTGGCAGACGAGATCATCGAAGTCCGGGAGGGTGAGTAAACGCAGCAATGACCCGGAGGAACCTTCGGCAGTGCGGGCTGATACTCCTTCTGCTTCTGGCTCACTCATGGTGCCTGGCGCAGTGGGTCCGTGTTCCCGATATTCCCGGGAACCGCACGGTATTCACGCTTCTCGCCGCGGGTGATACACTCTATGCTGCGACAGATTCGCTCTTCTACGTTGGCACGGGTGGTGGGACGAACTGGTCATCGACCGGTTCTCCCATTCCCGCACCCGACGGTGTGGCCTGTTTGCTCAAAACCGGTGGAGTCATAGTTGCCGGGACTTTTCAGAGCGGAGTGTTCAAAAGCACCGACGAAGGCGCTTCATGGCAGACATTCAGCAATGGGTTAACTGCTCTGGGCGCAACCAGTATCAGTGGCCTGCTCGTTCGGCGGGATTCTCTGATTATGTCCACCCTTGGCGCAAGTGTCTATGCAACTTCGGCGGATTTTTCCCATACATGGTCGCCCTGGGGTGACAGTCTTGCAGATTACGAGGGGGACAACGTCTTCAAGATGACGGAAATCGGTACCACTGTTCTTGCCGGCGCCGGCGGGAATGGATACATGTTTCGATACACCGATGCCCAGCCGTGGTGGAATCCGATTGCCATCAACACACCCCGTCTCGTTGGTCAGTTCGTTTCCGGAATCGCATCGAGCAGCACTACCGTTCTGGCGGGAACGAACACCGGTGTCTATCGCAGTACGAATGAAGGGCAATCGTGGGAAGCCACGAACTTCTCCATCCCGCCGTCAACCATCCAAGTATTCCTGTTGTTTCATTCTCCGGGGGTGTTTGCTCTGGCGACAACACCGTTCTCATCGTTCCTTTTTGTATCTCATGACGACGGGCAGACCTGGGATACGCTTGGCAACTATGCACTGCCAAACGTCCTCGACGCTGCCATCGATGGGGAGACATTTTTCCTCGCCCGACCCGGGGGTCTCTGGGCGGCACAAGTGTCCCAGTTGGTAACATCGGTGACCGGGCGGGTTGCCAGCCCGAACAATTTTCATCTCGACCAAAACTATCCGAACCCATTCAATCCATCAACCACGATCAGCTACACGCTGGAACGCGAGAGCCGGGTTCGTTTGAGGGTTTACAACATGCTTGGTGAGGCGATCGAAACGCTCTTCGACGGAGCAAGCGGTGCAGGGCTTCACACCGTTCGATGGAATGCACTGAACGCACCCGGAGGAATCTACTACTACCGCCTTGAAACAGAGAATGCATCCTCCATCCCTAAAGCACTCTCAGCTATAAAGAAAATGGTGTTGCTGAAGTAGTGCGCATATTGAGGAGGGAAGGGAAGGTATTCTCTTGCGAAAATCTCCAAATGTGTCCCACTCTTCGCGCGGAAAATCTTGGAATATCCCGGATTGCCGTTATCTCCTCCCGGCCGGCGACACCTCAATAAATCCGAAACTCGACAGCACGCGCTGTCCTTCAACGGAGAGAATGTAATTCAAAAATTCTCCGGCCCGTTGAGGCGATTTCGTTCCCCGCACGATCGCGACAGGGTATTCAGCTATGACGTTGAGCCGGTCGGGGATATCAATGCGCTGAACCTGTCCGGTGGAGTCATGCACAAGATCCGATGAATAGACAATTCCGGCATCACATTCTCCGAGTTGCACCTTGCTGAGTACCGCGCGGACATTCTCTTCGTAGGAAACAACATTCCTGAGAACATCTGACCTGAATGATTCTCGAAACTCGCCTGATTTCGAACACCGATCCAGCATTTGAAGGGCGTACTGGCCGACGGGAACACTCGAATCGGCGAGCACCACCTTGATGTTCTGTTTGGCCAGGTCCGTGAGAGCATGCAGATCGCCGGGATTTTCCTTCGGGAGAATGAGCACAAGCCGGTTGCGCGCAAATACTCTAACACGCGGAGTATCGATAACCCCGTGCGAAACTGCGGTGGTCATTTGTTTCAGACTCGCCGAAGCAAAAATATCTGCTTCCGCACCCTGGACGATCTGTTGCACGAGTTGTTGGGATCCGCCGAAATTGTAGACGAACTTCGTGGATGGGTGAGTGGCCTCAAAATTCTTTCCGAGTGCTTGAAACGCTTCGGTAAGCGAGGCCGCCGCGAAGACAGTCAACTCGGTGGTTGAAGCGGATTGAGCGTTGAGAGGAACGCCGATCGGTCTAAATAAGAGAACGAGCGCCAGCACTCCGCATCGAATTCCAGGAAAGTTCATGGGAGATACTCCTCAGTAAAGTAGTTGTGTGCCAAGGCCGAGATAGGAGAAATTTTCGTACGGGGCCTTCGAATAATTCTTCCCCCAGATGTAGTGCAGATTGATGTTCAATGTTGCTGTGATCGAACCTTTCCCGACATAGATGACTTTCGCTTCAATTTATTCCTTGCGCTCAACTTCATAATGTGATTCTCATGGTTGTGTATCGAAAAGAGATTGGGGTTTCGTTTCAGGTCGTGAAAACTATCAAATTCATTCAAGACTTGCAAACAGACGTAATTCCATTAATGCGACCCTGAATTGAGACCTCCTTTTGTTTGCATTCATCCCCGAACGAGATGTCGCGGTCATACACCAGTTCTGAAAAACATGGTATTGTGTTCATCGTCTTCAATTGATCCTTCCGCGAAGTGTCATCTTGACATTTGGCTCGTGCAACCTTATTGTTCTCATGACGTATTTGACTGTTAGATCCAGATATCGCAAGGACCCCGCAGATGAAACGATTTCTTCTTAGTCTTGTTGCGTGTCTCTCGGTTCTGTCGATTGCCGAAGCGAGACAGCCCCTGGCAGAGTACCATGGAAGACTCAATCCTGGTCTTTTGCCCAATCGGAATTTCCACATGACGATCCGGTTTGATCCATTGCCGGATTCCGTTCGGGTCAGCTTGCCGGACGAACTGGAACCGGAGGATACTGTTCTCCTCAAGCGGTTGAAGTGGCCCCCTGAAGTCGGCAAACCGCTCATGGTCTACCTCGTCGATCCGCATCATGGTGAGCCCGCCATTTACCTTGACCTCGATCAGAACGGATCAATTTCCGCAAATGAGCGTTTTCCTTTTCCTCACTTCCATCCGGACCCAGGTCCCGAAGATGATCTTGTGATATGGCTCCCGTTCAAATTCGCCGGGACAATTTATGACAAATTTCCGGTAACTTTTCGCCCGTCATCCAGGGAAGGTGCAAGTCGTGAAGTTTCCTATTCCAACAGCGCGTATGCGACCGGCGTGGTCAATCTCGAAGGTAAGAATGTGCTGGTGCAATATGGAATCGATGCCGAGAGCGGCTCAGTGAACCCGAAATTCGAGGGTCTTGGAGTTGATGTGAATGGGGATGGGAAAATTGATCTCGATGAGAACTCGCCGGAAATCGATTATGGAAATCATGGGGAGAGCATCTTCCACGTCGGGGAACACTATGTCTCGACCAGGTCGATCGACAGTAGTACCGGAATGATCATTCTGAGCTCGCGCATGCCGTCGGACTATAAACGAATAGATTTGGCAACCGGGAATCAAATTCCGGATTTTTCATTTGTCGATCTTGATGGGAAGGCCCATAAACTTTCCGATTATCGAGGTTCTTATGTCCTGCTCGATTTCTGGGCGACGTGGTGTGCGCCGTGTGTGGGGGAGGTTCCCTTCCTGAAGGATATCTACAACAAGTTCCATACGCGAAACTTTGAGATTATCGGCATGGATATGGAAAACGGATGGGATTCTGCAAGCACAGATGAAATGCTGCAGTTTTCGAAAGATGCCAGATCGTTCGTTTCCAAATATCATATCGAATGGCCTCAGGCCAGAACCGATGCAATTGCACATCTTGTCAACGAGCGTTTTCGAATCAATTCATACCCGATGAAACTGTTGCTGGATCCTGAAGGCCGCATTCTGTTACGGCAGAGTTCTCGAGGTCACGACGATCTCGTCTCCCTGCTTTCGCGCTTGCTTCCCCAGCATAGAAACTAGCTGTAGATTAGACTTGGGAATTTCTTCGGTGAAGTAAGCCATTCTCATGACTCACATTCAGGGAGACACCCAGCTGCACAATGCAGAAGGGGAGAACGCTAACTTGATGCAGTTCTTCGCTGATTCCACACTGGACATGTGCATGCCGCTCTGTCTGTTCCCAAGGTTTCTATCCGGGCTTCTAACTGGATCGTTTCACTAATATGTTCGGGTCGGATGTTCATTGAACTTGCAAGGTCTGCAATTGTCCTTGGCATTTGAGGATGCGATCATATGCGCGGGCTGATAATCCGAGCTTCGTGATCGCCATCTTCAGTGGTTCTTCTCCCGCCGAATCAAGCTTGCAATAGGTCTGGATCTCCCTCGAGTGCATATCAGCATTGCAAGACATCGAATTTCTTCCCACAAATCTTCGCATCTGAATTTCTCTCGCCGCAACAGCGCGCTTCCGAATCTGCTGTGATGATTCGCCTTCCGCTTTACTGCTGAGTTCCTTGTACTTCTGTTCATTTCCATCCAGATAGATTTCTGTTCTGCCTGGAGTAGATAGCAACACTCCACCGCCGTAATTGGGTTATTTCGGCCGCTTCTAGATCTTTTTGTCCGATATGTACGATTTTACTTGACTTCCGTGCTCTGGTTTTGTATATTATATCGTACATAACAAACAATTCACCTCAAACAAACAATTAAGGAATACTTCATGAAAAAATACACATTTGTTCTTTTCCTGTTTGGCCTTGCGATCAGTTTGGTGGCGGCAGGATGTTCATCAAATAGCAGTGATCCGACGTCCCCAACCACCGGCGGGCAAGCCAGGGTAATGGCAATTCACGCTTCTCCGAATGCGCCGGGCGTTGATCTGTATGTTGATGGGAGTAAAGTCGATTCAAATTTGACATTCCCAAATAATACACCGTATCTTTCGGTGAATTCCGGAACGCGTGCGATCGCTGTAAAAGTCGCCGGCACGTCAACGACAGTTCTGAGTGCCAATCTTCCGATCGCCGGAAATACGTATTACTCTGTTTTCGCTATTGATTCGGTCGCAGATCTTCACGCGCTGGTTCTCATAGACACTCTTACAGCACCAGCGGCGGGCAAAGCGCATCTTCGGTTCATTCATTTATCGCCGAATGCGCCGGCTGTGGATATTACCGATACCACAGGTGCGGTTATCATCGCAAATAAGAGTTTCATGGACTATACCTCATTTATTCCGCTTGATGCCGGAACATACAATCTTCAGGTCCGCATTGCCGGGACCTCCACTATTGTTCTTCGTCTTTCCGGAATTATGTTAACGGAGGGAAAGATCTATACGGTTTTTGCCAAGGGCTTTGTGGGTGGAGCGGGTGGACAGGCTCTCGGTGCACAGATTATTGTCAACAAGTAGCCCCAAAGCGATATCAACTTCACAGGACCGGAGTTCCCATGAAAACCCTCTTAGCCACAAAGGAAGTCGCTGCACTGATGAATGTTACGGAAACCACCATCAAGCGATGGGCGGATGCCGGCGAACTTCCCTGCGTGAAGACGCTGGGCGGGCATCGGAAATTTGCGATGCAGGAGGTGATAGAATTTGCCGAGCAGCACTCCTATCCGATTACAGGAGTTCTGAGCGCGGAGATGGAGCCGGGTGATCGTGAGATGCTCGAGTTCAGTGTCCAAACGAAGAATTATCGCAAGATCTCTGAAATACTGTTGGATGAAGCGCTCCATGGGGAACGGAAACGCCTCATGGAGCTGCTCTCGTATCTTCTGAAACATGGCATTGCAATGAGCACGTTAGGAGATGAGATCATCCGACCAGCGATGGTGGAAATTGGGGAGATGTGGGCATCCGGAAAGCTCAAAATAAATGAGGAGCACATCGCTTCTCACGCGCTCCTCGAGGCGATTATCCGCTTGAGCCCGGAGTTATACCGGAAGCCATCAAATGGTCTATCGGCAGTCTGTGCATGTGCAGAAGATGAATACCACGAGATAGGATTGCGTATCCTTGCTTATGTTCTCGAGAGTGAGGGATGGAAAGTTCATTATCTCGGGGCGAATACTCCGTTTGACACGCTGCGAGAGTTGTTTAGGGCAATCAAGCCCGATCTCGTCTGTCTGTCATATACAATGGAATCGCCGGCAGATCAATTCATGAGAAAGGTCAAATCTCTGGGAACGCTTGTACATTCCGATATGTCGACATTCGTCGTAGGCGGGTTCTATGCAGGAAATCATTCGACGAAGGACTTTCACTGCGACCATATCGCGACCTCGGCACATGATACCGTCTCATTTCTCCGGGATAGGTTCCAGCTAAAACCAGGGCCGAAGGCGCAAAGCAGACAATCTGTTTCATAATAGAATGAGTATGAAGAAGATCCAGAAGTTGTCTGATAAAATCAGTAATTCACATCATCGTTCTAACAATCACAAAGAAAAGGAAACACAATCATGAAATCACTCGATGTTCTTATCGCAATTCTGCTTGTCGTCGGCGGACTGAACTGGGGCCTGGTGGGCTTGTTCAACTTCGACCTTGTGGCGACATTGCTTGGCCAGATGTCTCCTCTCAGCCGCGTCGTTTATGCGGTCGTTGGAATATCTGCGATCTACTACCTTCTCGCGTGGAAATCGATTCGGCGACGCATGGCGGCAAGTGCGTAATCGAAGAACCACAAGTGCGACTTTCGCAAGAAAGGAAGTCGCACTTGTTGGATACTTCTTATGAAGCTCTATACACTCAAACGGCGGCAACTTATCAGGAAACCAATGCACGAGGTTTCTTCATTCTTCTTAAAACCGGAAAATCTTGAATTGCTCACCCCGAAGAACCTTGGTTTTCATATCCTTACGCCGTTACCTATCAAGATGAAAGAAGGGGCGATCATTGATTACGTCATGAAGATCGCAGGCTTGCCCGTTCGATGGACGACCATGATTACCTGCTACGAACCGCCGTATCGATTCGTTGACCTTCAACTCAAAGGCCCCTATTCCTATTGGCATCATACACACACATTTTCTGAAACGGACGACGGAACAATAATCATTGACGAAGTGCAATACAGCCTACCATTCGGGGTGCTCGGCAGATGTGCCCATGGTATATTCGTGAGGCGACAGCTTGAATCTATTTTTGAACTCCGCGCCCGTACGATAGAGGGAATATTTGTCGGTGAAGATATTAAATTGCATCGGCACATTTCAACGAAGAAGGTCGAATCGTTATGAACATCGTCATTGCGGGCGGAACCGGATTTATCGGAAACGCTCTCATCAATCGTCTGCTCAAGGATAAGCACAATCTGGTTCTTCTGACCAGGAGTCCCCGAAATGTTTCCATGAAACATCCAAACCTCGCGATTGAGCAATGGGATGCTGCCACTCTTGCGCAGTGGTCAAGAAGAGTTGACGGGACGGATGCGATCATTAATCTGACCGGTGAACTGATTGCCGGAAAGCGATGGACAAGATCCCAAAAGGAGCTTATCCTTCGAAGCAGAGTTGACTCAACCCGGGTCCTTGTGCAATCCATAGAACAGGCAGTCAAGAAACCAATGGTCTTCGTGAATGCCTCCGCTGTGGGTTTCTACGGAGACGTCCCCGTCGGTGATGTGCCTGAATCGTTTCCCAAAGGAGACGGATTTCTTGCCGATGTGTGCGATCAGTGGGAACGGGAGGCAGGTTCCGCAGGGAAGTTTGGAGTTCGTGTTGTCGTGCCGAGGTTTGGGGTGGTCCTGTCAAACAACGGGGGAGCGCTGAAGAAGATGATGCTTCCATTTTCCCTCTTCATCGGAGGTCCTCTTGGGACCGGCAAACAGTGGTTTCCCTGGATTCATCTTGAAGATGTCATCGCGGGTATCACCTTTCTCATCAACACTCAGAATGTTGCAGGACCCGTGAACTTTTCTGCACCTGACGCCGTAACGATGGAGGAGTTTTGCAGAGCGCTTGGCAAAGCACTGGGCCGTCCTTCGTGGGCGCCGGTTCCCGGATTTGTCCTCCGTGTCGTCCTCGGCGAAATGGCAAATATGCTCTTGACCGGACAACGTGTGATACCGAAGAAGCTGATTGAGTCAGGGTATAAGTTTACGTTCTCAAATCTTAGCACAGCCCTTTATGAAATAGTCCATGATTTGCAGCCGGATCAAGGCTCAGAAGGAAATTGATATGAAAAACATCGTGTCCCGGTATTTCCTCATCATCTGCACACTGTTTCTGCCAGGCAGGAAGGTTCATGCTCAGGATTTGTCGGTCGTAGATTCTGTCGATCTTCAGCGCTATGCGGGTAGGTGGTATGAGATCGCACGGTTGCCGAACAGATTTCAGGAGGACTGTGCTGGAAACGTAACGGCGACCTACAAAATTCTCCCGAACGGAGAAATCAAAGTAGTAAACCGATGTCTCAAAAGTAATGGCGATACCTCTGAAGCGGAGGGAATCGCACGAAGGGCCAGCGACGACGGACCGAACACCAAACTTAAAGTTCGTTTTGCCCCGTCGTTTCTCTCGTTTCTGCCGATGGTATGGGGCGACTACTGGATCATTGATCTCGCTCCGGATTACAGCTACGCTGTTGTCGGAGAGCCGGGACGCAAGTACCTCTGGATCCTTGCACGATCACCGGAAATTGATGAGACTCTTCTTGGCCAAATCCTCGCCAAAGCGAGAAACCAAGGATATGATACAGCGGCACTGATTCGAACGAAGCAGACCACAAGAATGCACGAGTAATCCAGCGGACGTATCGATGATTTCCGTGCCTAGGTGCTACCGTTCCAAAGATTTCTATCAAGACTTCTATATTGAATTGCCTCACTTATGTGTTCCGGCCGGATCTCCGCCACCCGAGCAAGGTCAGCGATCGTCCTTGCAACTTTGAGAATGCGATCATAGGCACGCGCTGAAGGACCAAGCTTGGTTATCGCCATCTGTCAATGAATCTTCGCCCGCATCATCTATCGCACAGTATTTTCGGATATCCTGCGATTGCATGTCGGCGTTGCTGTACATGTCCTTCCGCCCCGTGAACCGGGTCCGCTGAATCTCCCGTGCAGCGATGATCCGTTGGCGGATGGTTCGGGAAGACTCACCGGCTGATTTGCTGGCGAGCTCGCGATACTTCACGGCCGGGACCTCGATGTGCAGGTCGATCCTGTCCAGCAATGGCCCGCTGATCTTTGCCATGTACTTCTGAATCTGGAGCTGAGAGCAGGTACACTCCCTGGCCGGATCAGTGTTGTAGCCGCAGGGGCAGGGTTGCAGCAGAGAAGATCCAACAATATCGGATCCGCGGGGGGTGAGCCTGAGGAAATTGGCAGAGGAATTGGGTTTTGGTCCCGGGACGCTGGCTAGATCGGAGGGGGCGAATGTAGGCCAATTGGCGGTCTAAAGATTCGATTGCAGAAGATTCCTGGTCATCCTCCGCTTGCTTGAAGCTTGAAAGTCGAGAGGCTTCTGCGTACATTGGAGCCGAGTCTTGTGCTATTTCTTGGTGACTTTGAAGTGATAGGCCAAACCATTTCACATTATAAGATTACCGAGAAGCTCGGCGAAGGCGGCATGGGAGTAGTGTATAAAGCCGAAGACACCAGGCTCAAGCGCACAGTCGCCCTCAAATTTCTCCCCAAAGGTCTGGAAGCCCACGAACCCGAGCGTGCGCGATTCCTGCAGGAAGCGCAGGCTGCCAGTGCACTGAATCATCCAAACATCTGTGCCATCCATACGCTTGGAGAACATGAGGATCAACAATTCATCGATATGGAGTATGTGGATGGCAAGACACTCCGGCAGCTGATTCCCATCCAGAAGATAGAGGATGCCATCACGTACGCCATCCGGATCGGGGAAGCACTTGAGGAGGCACACTCACACGGTATCGTCCACCGCGATGTGAAACCGGATAACGTCATGGTTACCGCAAGGAACCAGGTCAAGGTGATGGACTTCGGTCTGGCGAAGCTGAAAGGCTCACTCAAGCTGACCAAAACCTCAAGCACGGTGGGAACGCTTGCCTACATGGCACCGGAACAGATTCAGGGAGGTGAAGCGGATGCCCGGTCGGATATTTTCTCGTTCGGCATTGTGCTGTACGAAATGCTCACCGGACATCTGCCCTTCCGTGGTGAGCACGAAGCAGCGATACTGTACTCGGTCGTCAACGAAGAACCGGTGCCGGTGGCGAACTACCGCCCCGAGAGTTCACCAGACCTGAACCGCATTATCCGCCGGGCGCTGGAAAAGGATCCCTGGGACCGTTACCAGTCGGTCGCAGACATGGTCAGCGAACTGAGGAAGGTTTTGAAGGAGTCGACACGGGTAGTTCGCCCGCCAACACCGCAGCGTGCTGAACGTCCAGCGGAGCCGGACGCTTCCGGAGCGGTTGATCACCGGCGGGTGGGAACTGCAAAGCACGTTCTCCTGCTCGCGATTGGGATTGCGTCAATCCTCTCCATCGTCGTCCTTTATTTCTTACTCTTCAGGACGCGGACTGTCGAACTGAATCCCGACATGAAGTTCCAAACGCTGCAGCTTTCCTTCACCGAAATTTCGTACTCTGGCATATCGGCGGACGGCAACTGGATCGCATTCCCCGCGGCGGATGCCAACGGCAAGTGGGATGTGTACTACATGAACATCGCCGTCGGCGAGCCGCACCGGGTAACGTTCGATTCCAGTTTGAACGTTAACCGAAATGCTTCAGCGGACATCTCATTCGACGGAGGGATGATCGTCTACAGCCGGTTTAATCCGGCGATCAACAACTCCGATGCGTACGTGATTCCGTCGATCGGGGGAAGGGCGAAGAAGATCATCGACGATTGTAACGGAGCACGCTGGAGCCCGGATGGCAGCCGGATCGGATACATGCGGAGGACCGGAAGAGGAAGGCTCCAGGTGTGGAGCGTGCGACCGGACGGGAGTGATCAACAGATGGAACTGCTCGACACACTTGCAGGCAATGGTCGTATCTGCACTGCTTGGTCTCGCAGCGGTGATGCCATCGCCTGGCTGCGAACCTTTCCTGCGGGTTACCAGGAAGTAATGCGACGCGACCTCACAACCGGAAAAGAATCGCAGCTCACGTTTGATCGGAAGAACATCGACGAAGTGTGTTGGGCTTCCAACGATCAGATCATCTTTTCGTCCAACAAGAGCGGCAACACCAATTTGTGGATGGTTCCGGCTTCGGGAGGACAGAGTGTCCAGATCACCAAAGGGAGCGGTCCCGACGTGGGGATGAGCATCTCAGCGAATGGAAAACGGCTGTTGTACATCCAGCGTCAGGAAGCGGGTCATTTGTGGTTGGGAAGAACCGACGGCAGCGGGTGCCGGCAGATTACTACGGATGAGCGGAACATCGTCTGGCCGACGTTCTCTCCGGACGCGCAGCAGATCGCCTTCGGGATGTCCGACAATGATCCGCTGAAACCCTGGAGCCACATTTACATCTGTGACAGGGAGGGCAGCAACCGCCGCCAAATCACAACGGGCGAAGAGATTGCCCAATGGCCCAGTTGGTCCCCTGATGGAAGGCGGATCGCCTTCTATCGGCTACGAAGCGGTCAGCCTCTGGATTCGGCGATCGTCTACACTGTCGATCCGGCCGATCCCGGAACTCCCCGCCCCCTCGGCCGAGGTCTCGTTTCACACTGGATCGATTCGGCAACTCTTCGGATCTTCAACCCGTACACCAACAGCGGATCGCGAGTGACACTCGATGAGACATCGACCCCGGTCGAAACAAGGGATTCGCTCTCTCTCTGGCCGATGCGCGACGGCAAGAACGTCCTGCTGCTCGATGTCCGTCCGGGAAAGGCCGGTTGGTACGTTGCGCCGGCACGGGGTGGCCGGATCCCCGATGGAGCCGTGCCGAGAAAACTTCTGTCCTACATCGTCCCGCCAACTCTGAGTCCGGACCAAAAGTACTTTTACTATTCGTTGGGCGATAATCTTCTCCGGAGGGTTCCCCTGTCGGATGGGAACGCGGAACCTCTGCCGGGAACATTCCCCGGGCTGTTCGCGATGTTCAGCCTCAGCCGTGACGGAAAAGAAATCGTGTACTCCGATCGGCGGGTGAACGCAAAGCTTGTGCTGATCGAGAACGTGTTCAAATAGTTTCCAGATCCGATTGTGGATTCCAAATGATCGGACAAACGATATCGGACTACAAAATGCCGGAGAAGCTCGGCGAGGGCGGCTCGAAGCCCGTCTCACGAATGCCTGCCATCAGTAGCAGATTGTCAATCTCCTCGGTGAATGACCTTCGCCGATAATGTCCGTCCTGCCGGGCGATGTTGTTTCGCATCAGCGAAAGCTGGCGATACCCGACTGAGAATGCTCCGTATCCTCGCTGCCGGGAGAATTTGTAACGAAGGAGATCCGGAGAATTAGTCCAGCGGGAAGATTCTCCTTTCAGGAGCTTGATAAGAAGGTCGATGTTCTGATTGCTCTTCAGTTCAATGAGGCAATGGACATGATTGGGCTGAATGTTCAATGCATCGATGGGATGGAGTTTGACGGAGCGTAAACGAATATGTCGTTTGTGATTTGCGGTCGG
>Ga0335082_10002165_pt1 | contig 21112 bp, 12 predicted proteins | sample Lox_Sample_41_FD_206718 | JGI IMG/M metagenome (GOLD analysis project Ga0335082, IMG submission 206718) | Soil microbial communities from Loxahatchee National Wildlife Refuge, Florida, United States - Lox_Sample_4.1 | ecosystem: Environmental > Terrestrial > Soil > Wetlands | place: USA...
GTTGGTCGCCTTGACCGCGAAGACGCCGCTCTGGATCTCGAGGATCGAAATGTCGAACGTGCCGCCGCCGAGGTCGTAGACCGCGACGCGCTCGGTTTGTTTCTTTTCGAGGCCGTAGGCGAGCGCGGCGGCCGTCGGCTCGTTGATGATGCGCTTCACCTCGAGTCCGGCGATCTTGCCCGCGTCCTTCGTCGCCTGGCGCTGCGCGTCGTCGAAGTACGCGGGCACGGTCACCACCGCTTCGGTCACGCCCTCGCCGAGGAACGCTTCGGCGATCTCCTTCATCTTGCCGAGGATGAACGACGAGACCTCGGGCGGCGACATCTCGCGGCCGCCGACCGCCGCCCACGCGTCGCCGTTCGGCGCCTCCATGATGCGATACGGGACGAGCTTGAGCTGCCGCTGGACCTCGCTGTCCTTGAACTTGCGGCCCATCAGGCGCTTCACGGCGTAGACGGTGTTCGTCGCGTTCGTGACGGCTTGGCGCTTCGCCGCTTGGCCGACGAGCCGCTCGCCGCTCACCGGAAAACCGACGATGGACGGCGTCGTGCGCGCGCCCTCGGCGTTCGGGATGATGCGCACCTCGAGCTTGGCCTCGGACTTCGAGCCGGCGACGTTCGTCTCCACCACGGCGACGCACGAGTTGGTGGTCCCGAGGTCGATGCCGATGATCTTCCCCATCGCGGGGTAACGATACTAACTAGACTTGGGTTTGGCCACGACGACCATCGCGGCCCGAACCAGGCGCTCGCCCTCGCGATATCCGGGCTGCACCTCGGCGACCACGGTGCCGGCGGGGTGCTCGTCGGTCTCGACTTGTTGAATCGCCTCGTGCATCGACGGATCGAACATGTTTCCGACCGTGGGCACGCGCGCGATCCCTGCGCGACCGAGGGTCGACTCGAACTGCTTCACGATCATCGAGAGCCCGTCCGCGACGGCCTTCACGTCGGTCGCCTTCTGCGCGCTCTGGATGCCGCGCTCGAGATTGTCGAAGACCGGCAAGAGCTCCTTCAGCAGATCCTCGCGGCCGCTTCGCCGCGCGTCCTCGAGCTCGCGCCGCGTGCGCTTGCGGAAGTTGTCGAAGTCGGCCGCGGTGCGGACGAGCATGTCCTTCAGCTTCGTGGCCTCGTCTTGCGCGCGCTCGAGCTCGCTCGGAGCGGGAAGCTCCGGCGGCGGGTCGGGCTGCGCCTCGTCGGGCGAAGCTTGCTCGTCAGCGGCGGCGTTTCCCTGCGGGTCGTCACTCATGCGTCGCCGGCTAGATTAAGGACGCTCTCGGCTTTCTGCACAGAAAAATACAAGCCTCGGGCGTAGAGGCGCCTCTGCTCGCGCTCGTCCAGATCGCCTTTTCGCGCGCGGACCGCGTGATCGAGCAGGATCGCGGCGGTCACGCTGACGTTGAGGCTGTCGATGAATCCGCGCATCGGGACGCGCACGCGGTGCGTGCACGCGGCCTCGAGCTCGGCCGTGATGCCGTCGCGTTCGTTTCCGAGCACGACCGCCACGCGCGGGATCGACGCGAGGTCTTCGGGCAGGAGGTCGCCGGCGGGGTGGGCGCCGACGAGCGTCATGTCCGCGCGGCGCAGCGATTCGAGCGCGTCGCCCGAGCTCGGGTGGCGCACGACGTCGACCCATTTCTGCGCGCCGCGCGCGACCGACGACGCGGTGAGAAACCGCTCGCGCCGCTCGACGACGTGGACGGTCTGCACGCCGAACGCCTCGCACGAGCGAACGACGGCCGCGCCGTTGAACGGATCGTGCGGCGCATCGAAGAGGACGGTGACGCTCGCGAGGCGCGACTCGATCACCGCGAGGAGCCGCTCCTTGCGGCGCTCGAGCACGAGCGGCTCGAGGAGGCGGATCACGCGCTCGGGGTCGTGGCGCTCGAGGCGCGCGAGCCGCGCGGGCAAAATCGCGTCCGCATCGACGACCCCCGCGGTGCTCCGGCGCATCGCCCGTTATCCTACCTCGAAAGGCCGAAATTCTGGCCGCGTGCCCGCAACGGAACTAGGCTTTTCGAGGGCTCGTCCGTCCAACGGTCGACCCCTGTCCGATGCCCCGTTCCTCGCTCCCCGCAACGTCCAGCCTGCCTTCGCCGCCCCCGCGGCGACGGAGGCGGCCGCGCATCGGGCGGGCGCTCGCGCGCGCTCTCTCGCTGGTGCTAGCGCTGGCGGGCGTCCTGCCGCTCGCGGCGATCGGGTTCGTGCGCTCGGCGTACGCGCGGGACTGGGCGATGCGCGCGACGACCAAGGCGCTGCGCGAGCAGGGCATCGTCGCGCGCTTCGACGTGGTGCCGCACCTCTGGCCGCTTTCGCTCGAGCTCCGAGACTTGCGCGTCGAGTCGTCCGACGGCGGAGGCCCCGCGCTCACCGCGCGTCACGCGAGGGTGCACCCGCGGTTCTTCGCGCTCATGAGCGGCAAGCTCGTCATCGAGCAGATCGACGTCGACGCGCCGCACGCGCGCATCGTCCTCGTGAAGGGCAAGCTCGCGAACCTGGCGCTCGAGCTCCCGAAGTCGAAGAAGTCGACCGGCCCGCTCCATCTCCCGTTCGACGGCATCTCCATGACCGACGGCGACGTGGACCTCACGATCGACGACGTCCGCATCCAGGCGCACCAGCTCGATCTCGACCTCCAGACCGAGGACGACGTCGAGCGCGGCTCGTCGCTCGAGGTCGCGTTCCGCGCCGGCGAGAGCCACGTGACGCGCCGGCGCGACGTCGAAGGCGGGACGAGCGCGTTCGACGAAGACACGGTGTGCACGCTCGACGCGCGCGTCCGCGTCTCGCCCGACGCGGTCACGGTCCGCAGGCTCGAGATGCACGGCGCGGCCGACCTCGACCCCGCCGCGAGCACGACGCCGCCGTGCAGCCTCGGGCCCGACGACGAGCGACGCGTGGACCTCGAGCTCGCCCACGTGCGCTTCGCGTTCCCCAAGGGCGACGATCCGCCGACCGACTTCAGCGGTCACGTGCGCGTGCGCGTGCCCATCGGCGCGGCGGCGCGCGTCGCGAAGCTGCCCGAGGTGCAAGGCTGGGTGGGCGCCGACGTGGACGTCCAGATGTCGCCCGGCATGCAGCTCCCCGAGGTGAACGGGCGCGTGACGGGCGGCGGCGTGCGCGTCATGCAGTACCACTTCGCCGACTCCATCGATTCGGAGATCTCGATCGCGAACAATGTCGTGCGGAGCCCGAAGACCGTCGTGAAGCTCGCGGGCGGCACGGTGCGCCTCACGGGCGTGCACGTCGAGCCGCTCGCGAAGACGCTCGGCGCGTCCGCCGACATCGAGGGCGTCGACTTCGCCGCGCTCCTCGTCGCGCTCGGCGTCGCGCAGCACCCGCACGTCGCGTGGGACATCGTCGACATCCACATGCCGTCGTTCGGCGGCACGCTCGACCCGATCAAGCTCGACGGCGACTTCACGACCTCGACCAAGAGCTTCGGCGTGTTCGACCGCTGGGTGAAGGACCCGGCCCGGCAGCGGCTCATCGGGTTCGACGCGGCGAAGCTCTCGGCGCACCTCGCCGTCCGGCCGGACTCGGTCCAGTTCCGCAACGCGCGCGGCGACACGACGCGCACGCACGTCGAGGGCGGGTTCGTGTCGATCGGCTTCCACAACGACCTCCGCGTCGACGTGCCGCGCGCGCACGTCGACCTCGCGGACATCACGCCGCTCGCGGGCATTCCTATCGCGGGCGTCGGCGACGTCCAGGTGCACGTCGGGCCCACGATGTTCGATCCGACCGTGACGGGGGAGGGGAGCGTCAATGGGTTCGCCATCGCCGACATGCCGTTCGGCAACATCACGTCGGTGCACGCCAAGGTCGATCGCGTCGGCGACGCGCAGGTGCTCGCGCTGACCGACGTCAAGGCGACGAAGAACAAGAGCAGCTACGAGATGCCGCAGGGCCGCGTCGAGTTCGGCGGCGGCGCGAGCATGCGCATGGACGCCACGGTCCACGCGAACCTGCTCAACGTGCGCGATCTCCTCTCCGTGTTCCGGCTCGAAGACGACCCGCGCTTCGACGGCATCGACGCGAACGTCGCGGGCGACACGACGCTCCACTTCGTCCTCGGCGGCGCGGAGGACCCGTGCGGCGGCGGCAACATCACGCTCCACGCGAGCCCGCACCTCTCGGCGGTGGACCTGTTCGGCGAGAAGTTCGACGACGGCGACGCGGACGTGGACTTGCGCTGGCGCGACCGCCTCGCCGGCTTCCTCGGCGCGGACCTCGACGTGCACGCCTTCACGCTCCACAAGGTGAAGCGCAGCGACGGCTCGACGTTCGGCTCGCTGCTCGGCTCGGCGACCATCAAGGAGGGCGGCGAGCTCCACGGCAACGTCGTGCTCGAGGGCGTGCCGCTGTCGCGCCTGCAGACGCTGGGCAAGCTCGCGCCCGAGCTCGAAGGGACCGTCTCGGGTCTCGCGCAAGTGCGCGGCACGGTCGACGCGTTCAGCGCGGACGCCGACGTGGACATCTCGCCGGTCCACGTGCGCGGCGCCGACCTCGGCGCGTCCCAACTCCACCTCACGATGACGCAGCTCCCGTCGAAGACCGCCGTCGTCGGCCACACGACGTGCGGCGGCCCGATCGGCGCGGCGTTCGACAAGGTCGCGTACCTCAAGGACACCTCGTCGCACGGCGCGTACGTCGTGTCAGGCGATCTCTTCGGCGGCCAGGTTCACCTCGACGACCTCACCGCCTCGCGCGCGAAGGAGATGGAAGTCTCCGGCGGCGTGAAGCTCCGCAAGCTCGCGCTCGACTCGATCGTCAAGGCGCTCGGCAAGAACGAGGGCTCGCTCGCGAAGCTCTCCGGCGAGCTCTCGGGCGACGTGACCATCGACCGGCTCCGCCAGGGCGACTACGCGTCGGCCTCGGCGAAGTTCGTCCCGACGTCGCTCACGATCGATGACGAAGGGAAGAAGCTCTCGCTGAAGACGACGGGCTCGCCCATCCTCCTCGGCGGCAACAAAGTCACGCTGCCGCCGCTCGAGCTCGATCTCTCCGCGGGCGCCGGAGTGACCGGCGCGGTCACGGTGCAAGGCGCGGTGAAGAGCCCGTTCGCCGAGCCCACGCTCGACCTGCGCGCCGATCTCGCGCCCGTCGACTTGTCGGTGCTCGCGGGCGTCGTCCCGAAGCTCGATCGCGCGGCCGGCACGCTCTCGGGCTCGGTGCGCGTCACCGGCTACGCGGCAGATCCCCAGGTCGACGGCGACGCGAAGGTGCGCGCGAGCGAGCTCCTCGTCCGCGGGCTGCCGTCGCCGGTCACGGACGTCGCGATCGATCTCCGCGCCGACGCGAGCGAGGTGCGCGTGGCGCACGGCGCGGCGAAGTTCGCCGGCGGGACGCTCTCGGTCGGCGGGCGCGTTCCCATCCGCAACCTCGCGCTCGGCAACGCCGAGCTCACGCTGGGCGCGCGCAACGTGCGCCTCGCGCCCGCCGACGGCATCAGCGCGTCCCTCGACGCCGACCTCACGCTCGCGCTCGAGGACAGCGGCCTCGAGAAGCGCAAGCTCCCTCACCTCACGGGCGAGGTCACCATCGGCTCGCTCGAGTACACGCGCGCGATCAACCTCGCCGGCGACATCGGCTCGCTCGGCTCGGCCAAGCGCACCGACATCGAGACGTACGACCCCTCGCTCGACGCGCTCACGCTCGATCTCCGCGTGCGCGCGCGCGCGCCGCTCCGCATCAAGAACAACCTCGTCGAGGCGCAAGTCTCGCTCGACAACTCGCTCCAGGTGACCGGCACGAACCAGCGCTTCGGTCTGCGCGGCGAGATGCACGCGCTACCGGGAGCGCGCATGCGCCTGCCGTTCGGGACGAGCGTGTTCGACATCCAGCAGGCGATCGTTCGCTTCGACGACCCGACGCGCATCGCGGCGCACGTCGACATCCAGGCCACGACCGAATACCGCCGCACGTCGAGCCAGAGCGCGACGGGCGCGAGCTCGACGGGCAGCACGACGGGGAGCACGTGGCGCATCGCGCTCCACGCGTACGGCGACACGAACGATCTCAAGGTGGACCTCACGAGCGATCCTCCCGGCCTCTCGCAGGAGGACATCGTGCTCCTCCTCACGATCGGCATCACGCGCGCCGAGGCGGACCAGATCCAAGCGGGCACGCTCGCACCAGGAATCGCGCTCGAGGCGCTCTCGACCATCACCAACGCGTCGTCCGCCGTGACGAAGGCCGTGCCGGTGATCGACGACTTCAAGCTCGGCAGCGTGTACTCGCCGCTCACCGGGCGCAGCGAGCCGACGGTCACCATCAGCAAGCGCGTCACCAAGGACGTGAGCGCCAACGTCGCGACGACCGTCTCCGAGGATCGCGAGCTCTACGCGAACATCATGTGGCGCCTCGGGCGGAATTTCAGCGTGCAAGGCTCGTACGACAACGTGAACAATCAAGTAACATCCAGCGCGGTCGGGAACCTGGGAGTCGACTTGCGGTGGAGAGTTGAATTTCAATAGAGCGTTCCTCGTCGTCGCAACCGTCCTCGCGGTGATCATCGACGGCGCGCTCGCGCGTGCAGGGTCTGCTCCCATCCGTGTCGTGCCGCTGCCCTTGCCCGAGTCGACGCCCATCCACGTCGCCGCGCCGGCCGTGCCGCCGCCCGCGCCTGATCTCAGCGCGTTCGAGGGCAAGCCGATCCGCGCGGCCGACGTCGTGCTCGAGGCGCGAACGTGGGACGACATCGCGCCGCCGACGATCCGGTCGGTGCGCCTCGGCGAGCCGTTCACGCCCGATCTCGCGCGCGCGGCGCTGACCGAGGCCGTGCGAACCGGCGCAGTCGGCGACGCGCGCGTCGAGGTCACCGCCGAGGGCGACGGCGTGCGCATCCGCGTCCGCGCGGTGCCACGACGCATCATCGACGGCTTGCGCGTCGAGCTCCACAAGGTGCCCCTCGATCGCGAGGAGATTCTCCACGAGGCGCAGCTCGAGGAGGGCGGCGAGATCCTCGCGAACGAGATCGCGCCGCGCAAGCAGCGCATCCGCGCGCTCCTCGCGCGCCGCGGGTTCCCGGACGCGCAGGTCGACATCACCGTGCGCCAGACCGACACGCCCGTCCGCGTGCTCCTCATCCTCGACGTGAACGCGGGCGCCGCGCGCAAGATCGGGCGGCGCGTCTTCTACGTCTTCGGCGCCAAGCCCGAGGAGCTCGACGCGTACACCAAGCCGTACGAAGTGGACCGCGGCGATCGCGCCGACGAGCCCGCGCTGCAGCAGGCCGACCTCGCGCTCGAGAACCGCCTCCGCGCCGCCGGCTGGTACGAAGCGGCCGTGAAGCACGACGTCGTGCTCGCGGTCTACCCGAACGAGTCGGTCGTGACGCTGCGCGTCCGCGTCGACAGCGGCCCGCGCTACTTCACGCGCTTCGACGGAAACGAGCACTACGACGAGAGCGCGCTCCACGACGCGCTCGGCCTCGACTCCGACCCCGACACGGGCGAGCAGCACCTCGCCGAGAAGCTCCGCCGCTTCTACGTGTCGCGCGGCTTCCTCGACGTGACCATCACCTCGGAGCTGCGCGGCAAAGAGACCTCGCCGACGCGCTTCATCGTGTTCCACGTGCGCGAGGGGCGGCGCGTGAGCGTGGTCTCCCGCCAGTACCCGTGCGTGCGCGACGAGGACATCAAAGGCCTCACCGGCGGCGGCCCCAGCTCGGCGTCGGCGATCGGCCGTGAGCTCGACAGCTTCCTCGACGAGGATCTGCCCGGCGCGGACTTGATCAGCGACCCCGATCCGCGCGTCGTCGATCGCGATCTCGGCGGAGGACCCGGCACGCGCGCCGTCCCGATCGACCTCGATCCCAACGCGACGTTCTCCCCCGAGACGTACGACAAGGGCGCCGCGCACGTGCAGGACCTCTACCGAAACGAGGGCTTCCTCGGCGCGCTCGTCGGTCCGGTGCAGGTGCTGCGTCGCCGGTGCGATCCGAAATCGCCGCCGGGCGGGTGCGTGCCGGTCCCGTTCACGCGGTCGCTCCCCGACGCGTGCACCTACGACCGCGCGGGCCTGCCGACGCCGGTCGCGCCGCTCGACGCGAGCTTCACGTGCCAGCCGGATCCGCTGCACGGCATCGAGTGCGAGCCGCACGTGCGCCTGCGCATCCCCATCAAGCTCGGCCCGCGCACGACGCTCCACGACATCGCGTTCACCGGCGCGAAATCGCTGAGCGAGGAGACGCTCGCCAAGGCCGCGGGCCTCGAGCTCGGCAAGCCCGTGAGCGCCCTCGCCATCGACGAGTCGCGCCACAAAATCGCCGACCGCTACAAGGAGGACGGCTTCTATTACGTCGACGTGAAGTACGCCATCGAGCGCTCGCTCGACAACACGCACGCCCGCGCGCGCTTCGACGTGACCGAGGGCGAGCAGGTGATGGTCAAGCAGATCGTCATCCAGGGAAACACGCTGACGAACGAGAGCGTCATCCGCCGGCGCGTCGCGCTCGAGGTCGGTCAGCCGTTCCGCGCGAGCGAGGTGCGAAAGACGCAGGAGCGCATCGCGACGCTCAACGTGTTCACGAGCGTCAGCGTCGTTCTCCAGGACGCGCAGGTCCCCCAGCGGGAGAAGACCGTCGTCATCACGGTCACCGAAAAGCCCACGCAGTACGTCGAGCCGTCGCTCGGCTTCTCGACCGGAGAGGGCGCGCGCGCGTCGCTCGAGTACGGCTACACGAACCTGTTCGGGCTCGCGATCAGCGCCGTGGTGCGCCTGCGCATCTCGTACTTGCCGGACTTCCTCATCACCGACAAGACCATCCTCGACAACTTCCAGAAGCTCAGCGTCGGCGACCGCATCGCGATGCGCGGCACGCTCTCGCTCGGCTTTCCCGACATCGGCCTCGGGCCCGACGTGCGCGCGAGCATCGACCTCGTCGGGCTCCAGGACGTCGAGCGTTACTTCGTCATCGACAAGCTCGCCGCGCTGCCGACGCTCTACTTCCGCCCGAGCCACCAGCACGCGTTTTCGCTGACGGCGAGCGCCGAGTACAACAACCTCAACGTCTTCAACAACCAGACGCCCGCCGAAGCGGCCGCGCTGAGCGGCGGAAACCTCGACATCGTCCGTCTGCTCCGCGCGCCGGCGGGGCAGAGCTTCGTCGCGTCGCAGCGCCTGCTCTGGTCGTGGGATCGACGCGACACGTCGTTCGACGCGCACAAGGGGACGTTCTTCAGCGCGAGCGTCGAGCACGTGAACTGGTGGCCCATCGGGATCCTCCCGACCGAAGCGGAGTGCACATCGTGTCTCGTCCTGCCGCCGCCGGGGAGCCCGTCGATCCTCCCGCAAGCCGAGGCGCCGAGCCCGGGTCACTTCCTCAAGCTGGCGGGCACGTTCTCGGGGTATTTCCCGCTGCCCTTCTACAAGAAGATCATCTTCGCGGCGACGCTGCGCATCGGCGGCATCATCCAACTCGAGGACGGATCCACGACCTATCCGGATCGCTTCTTCTTCATGGGAGGCAGCGACTCCATCCGCAGCTACCAGCAGGACAGCATGCTCCCGCAAGACGCCGCGGATCAGATCAACGCCGGCAAGATCAGCCCGACCCAGGTCGCCATCCGCGGCGGCAACCTGCTCGTGAACCCGCGCTTCGAGCTTCGCATCCCGGTCTCCGGTCCGCTCGAGACGGTGGTGTTCTTCGACACCGGCAACCTCTGGCAGGACGCCGCGTACCCGTTCGAGCACGGCGTGACGTTCCGCGCCGCGGTCGGGTCGGGCATCCGCATCCAGACGCCGATCGCGCCGATCGCGCTCGACTACGGCATCAACCTCACGCGCTACTCGGCGTACGAGGAATTCGGCGCGCTCAACTTCGCGATCGGGCTCTTTTGAGCGGCGCGTGGATCGACGCGCTGGCTTGCGCCCTCGTGGCGGCGGGGCTCGCGCTCCGGTGGCTCGCGTTCGTGCAGCGCGCGGAGAAGGTCGGCGCGGCGCTCGCCGGGACCGCGCGCGCGGACGTCCTCGCCGCGACGTGCGAGGCGTCGGAGGCGGGTTGGGCGCGCCTCGTGCGCGGCGCGCTCCGTGCGGCGCCGGTCGAAGCCGAGGACGCCGGGTATCGCTCGGCGCCCGCGCGGCCCGCGTCTCCCGAGCTCGTCGCCGCGCGCGACGCGGAGAGCGTACGTCTTCGTCGCGTCGTCGTGGTGGGCATGGTCGCCGTCGCGACGGCGCTCGCGTCCGCGGTGCGCATCGGGTTCGTCGCGCCGGTGCCGGCCGCGCCCTACGGGCTCGTCGCGCTCGTCCTCGGCTGGCGCATCGTCGTGAGCGCTCGCCGCGCGTCGCGCGCGCTCGCGACGGCGTTCGACGCGCTCCCCGCGGTGGTCGCGCGCGTCGAGCCGCCGCCTCCTCCGCGCCGCGTGAACGCGTCGGTCCTGCCGCTCCGCCTCTCGGACAAGGGTTGCCTCGGCTGCCTCGGCCTCTTGTTCGCGATGCCGGGCGGGGTGGTCGTCGCGTTGCTCGTCGGACAAGCGTGGATGCGCGTCGACGCGGCGACCACCAGGACGAGCCTCTTCGCGCTCGTCTTCTTCGCGCCGCTCTTCGCCGTCGGCGCCATGGTCCTCGCTCGCCCGCGCATCGAGGTGGACGGCGGCGATCTCGTCTTCATCACGCGTGTGCTCGGCGTGGCGTGGTCGCGCACGCGCATCCCGCTCGAGATTTACCGCGGCGTCTCGACGCGTCCGTCGAGCCGAGGCGCGCAGACGCTCTTCGTCGAGCTCGCGTCGGGCGCGTCGGTGCGCGTTTACGACGGGTTCGACACGAAGAAAATCACCGACGCGCTGAGCGCGCTCGTCGGGTGAGGCTCACGCCTGCGCGTGCTGCGCGCCGTTCGTGTGCACCGGGCGCGGCGCCTCGCGCACCGTGTAGATGCGCTTCTTCGTGAGGAGCTCGATCCACTCGACCGTCACCCACACCGGGCCGATGGCCAGGTACTTGAGGTCGCGCGTGAACGACGGCTTCTTGCCCTCGAAGAAATGACCGACGAACTGGAACGTCCAGCCCGTCCCGAAGAGGCCCAGGCCGACGGGCGGCGCGGTCGGGATGAGCGGAAGCGAAGCGACGATCATCGGGATGCCGATCATGTGGCACGCCTTGTTGATCGGGTTCTGGTGGTCCTCGCCGTACTGCCTCATGTAATCGTGGAACGACATCTTTTCGTCGGACATGGCGACGACGATCGTAGCATGCCGGCGTGCAGGTTCACGTCCGCCGTAGGCAGTTCCTCGGAGGCGCCGGCGCGACCGTCGTCGCCGCGTGCCACGTACCGCAGCCCAAAGCTCCGCCGCCCGTGCGCGTCGAGGACGTGCTCGGCGCGGCGCTCGACGCGGCCAAGCGCGCGGGCGCGACCTACGCGGACGCGCGCGTCGTCCGGCGCCGCGACCAGCACGTCGCGACCCGCGAGGATCACGTCGTCGAGGTGAGCGACGACGAGTCGTACGGCGTCGGCGTGCGCGTCCTCGTCGTCGTGTCCGGCGAGACCCCGACGCAGGCGTGGGGCTTCGCGGCGTCGGCGAGCGTGGACGAAGCCGCCGCGGCGCGCGCCGCCGAACGCGCCGTCGCCGTCGCGCGCGCGGACGCCGGCAAGCGCAAGCGACCCATCGTGCTCGCGCCGGTCGCGCGGTACCGCGAGTCGTGGGCGACGGCCGCCGCGGTCGACCCGTTCGAGGTCCCCATCGGCGAGAAGGCCGCGCTCCTCCAGGGCGCGTGGGCGGACGCGCGCGCCGTGAAAGGTGCAAAATACATGGATGGCGAGACGCGCGCCGTCCTCGAGGAGAAGACCTTCGCGTCGACCGAGGGCTCGCTCGTCTCGCAGCGCATCCTCCGCGTCCACGCGACCTACGCGGTGACCGCGGTCGACGACGCGGGCGACTCGGTCTCGCGGCAGCACGAGCTCCCGCCGATGCAAGCCGGCTGGGAGCACGTCGCGCGCTCGACTCTCCGCCGAGACGCGCGCAGGATCGCCGAGGACGCCCTCGAGAAGCTCCGCGCGCCGCACGTCCAGCCGGGCAAGCACGATCTCGTGCTCCTGCCGAGCAACCTGTGGCTGGTCATCCACGAGTCGATCGGCCACTCGACCGAGCTCGATCGCGCGCTCGGCTACGAGGCGAACTTCGCCGGCACGAGCTTCGCCACGCCCGACCAGATCGGCAAGCTCGAGATCGCGAGCCCCGCGCTCACGTTCTACGCCGACAAGACGACGCCCGGCGGGCTCGCGACGTGCGGCTTCGACGACGACGGCGAAAAGACGCAGAAGTGGAACCTCGTCGAGAAGGGCAAGCTCGCGGCGTTCCAGACGACGCGCGATCAAGCCGCGTGGATCGGCGAGAAGCGCTCGCGCGGGTGCTCGTACGCGGAGGACTGGGGATCCATCCCGTTCCAGCGGATGCCGAACGTGTCGCTCGCCCCGAGCGAGAAGGACGTGTCGGTCGACGACTTGATCGCGGGCGTCGACGACGGCGTGCTCGTGAGCGGCGACGGGTCGTGGTCGATCGATCACCAGCGGTACAACTTCCAGTTCGGCGGCCAGACCTTCCACGCGATTCGAAATGGAAAAGTCGCGGGGCCGCTGCGCGACGTCGCGTACCAGTCGAACACCATCGAGTTCTGGCACGCGTGCGACGCGATCGGCGGCGCGCGCCACTTCGAGCTCCACGGCACGCTCGTCGACGGAAAGGGCGAGCCGTCGCAGTCGAACGCCGTGAGCCACGGCTGTCCGCCGGCGCGATTCCGCGGCGTCCGCATCCTCGACACCAAGGCGAAGACGTGAGCGCGCGCGGCTTCACCATCGCCGACCGGCTCCTCGAGCTCGCCGGCAAGGCCCACGCCGACGCGAGCGTCTCGGTGCGCGAGCTCCGGTCCGGGCACGTGCGCTTCGCGTCGAGCGAGATCACGACGGCGGGCGAGGTCGCGAACACCGAGACGACGCTCTCGGTCGCGTTCGGCGCGCGCCACGCGTCGTCGACGACGAACCAGACCGACGCCGCGTCGCTCGCGTCGCTCTTCGCGCGCACCGCGGACCTCGCGAAGATCGCGCCGGAGGACCCCGAGTGGCTCCCGCCGCTCGGCCCGCAGCGCTACCCGCGGAGCCCGCGCGCGTGGGACGAGGCGACGAGCGCGCTCGCGCCGGCCGGGCGCGCCGGGATCGCCCGCGCGGCGATCGACGCGAGCGGCGCGCTCGTCGCCGCCGGCTTCGTCGAGTCGCACGCCCTCGAGGCGACGCTCGCGACGAGCGCGGGCCTGCGCGCCGATCACCGCGCGACGTGGGCGCGCACGACGACCACGGTCCGCACGCCGGACGGAAAAGGCTCGGGCTGGGCCGGCGCCGAGTCGACGAGCGCGGCAGAGATCGACGGCGGCGCCCTCGCCCGCGTCGCCGCCGATCGCGCCGAGCGCTCGCGCGGCGCGACGCGCCTCGACCCCGGCCGGTACACGGTCGTGCTCGAGCCCGCGGCCGTCGCCGACCTCCTCTCGTTCTTGATCGACGCGCTCGACGCGCGCGCCGCGGATCAAGGTCGCTCGTTCTTCTCCGGAAAGCGCGTCGGCGAGACGCTCTTCGATCCGCGCGTCACGCTCCGCTCCGACCCGCTCTCGCCCGACACGCCGGGCTGTCCGTGGGACGGCGACGGCCTCTCGCTCCGGCCGCGTGCGTGGATCGACGCGGGCAAGCTCGCGAGCTTGTATTCTACACGTTTCTGGGCGCGCCGATCCGGGGCCGCGCCGACGGGGACGTACGCGACCTGGCACCTCACGACGACCGGCGGCGCCGCCGACGCGTCCGCGCTCGTCTCCAGCGTGACGCGCGGCCTCCTCGTCACGCGCTTCTGGTACACGCGCTGGCTCGACCGAAAGCAGCTCCTCGTCACCGGCCTCACACGCGACGGCGTCTTCCTCGTCGAGAATGGGCGCGTCGGACGCCCGGTCCAGAACTTCCGCTTCAACGACTCGCCCGCGAAGCTCCTCTCGCGTCTCGTCGGCGCGACGGCTCGGACGTGGCGCGCGCCGGTCGGCGACGGCGGCGTCGTGCGGGTCCCCGTGCTCTGCTGCGACGACTTCGAGATGTCGAGCGTCAGCGACGCGGTATGATCGCGCGATGCGCCGCGCGCTCCTCGTCGCGCTCGCGCTCGGGTGCACGCCCGGCGCGAGCCAAACGCCGCCTCCCACGCTCGCCGTCGCCGTCCCCGCGGGCCACGTGCGCATCGTCGTCGGCGGCGACTCGCGCCAGGACGTGTCGCACGTCGTCTCGTGGGCGTTTCGCGAGGCGAAGGCGCGCGGCGCGAGCGCGTTCTTCTTCCTCGGCGACATGGAGCTCACGCCCTCGTTCGACACGCACTTCCACGACGAGCTCGGCGGGCTCGGCGAGGTGCCGTTCTATCCGGTGCTCGGAAACCACGAGGTGCGCCTCTTCGGCGCCTTCGACCTCGGCCACGATCTCGCGGAGAAGCGCTTCGCCGAGCGTTTCCTCGGCACCAAGCTCACGCCGATCCGGAGCTCGCTCCCCGGCAAGGTCGTCTACTCGGTCAACCTCCCCGGCCACGTTCACTTCGTCGCGCTCGACAACGTGAGCCAGCCCGGCTTCGGCAAGGACCAGCTCGCGTGGCTCGCCAAGGACCTCGACGACGCGCGCAGCGACCCGAACGTCCGGCACGTCTTCGTCGGCATGCACAAGCCGCTCGCGCGCAACGGCGTCACGTCGCACAGCATGGACGAGGACGGCGCGACCGGCGAAGCCGACTCCGACGCGGCGCTCGCGATGTTCGAGCACGCGCGCGTCGAGCTCATCCTCGCGAGCCACGTGCACGAGTTCGGCCGCTTCTACCAGGGCGGCATCCGCAGCTACATCACCGGCGGGCTCGGCGCGCCGCTCGTCCGCTCCGCCGGCGCGAACGCGTTCCACCACTTCTTGGTCATCGACGTCGCCGGCGACGCGGTGAACGTGGACGTGGTGCGCTTCGATGGGAAGCAGACGGTGGAGCGGGATGATGTAGCGGAGGACCCGGGAGATTAGGTTGCAGGCTACAGGCTACAGGCTACAGGCTACAGGACGTCGGCGTGGGCGGGAGCGTCGAGGCTCGTAGAAGCTTCGGGGCGAAGCGCTGCCTAGCCGTTTCGCACCGACGCCCTGAAGCCTGAAGCCTGAAGCCTGAAGCCTCTCTTCCTCACTTCGCGCAGCGAAAACCCACCACGACGCTCTTGTCCGTCGGCAGGTTTCCGTTGCGCGTCGCGACCGACGCCGTCTTCTCCGTGTACCAGGCGCCGCCGCGGTACATCCGGTACGCGCTGCTGCACGAGTGCGCCGGGTACGTGCAGTACGGGCTCGACGTCCACTCGTAGACGTTGCCCGCCATGTCGAGGATGCCGAACGGCGACGCCCCGAACGGGAACGAGCCGACCGGCGCGGTCTCCTCGAAGCCGTCGTCGCCGGGGTACATCGCGTGCTTGACCTCGTGGTGCACGCGCGAGGCGTAGCGCACGCACTCGTCGCCGCACGCGTTGAGCAGGTGGACGGTCGGCTTCGAGTTGCCCCACGGATACTTTCGCGCGTCGGGCCCGCGCGCGGCGTACTCCCACTCCGGCTCGGTCGGCAGGCGCGCGCCGACGTGGGCGCAGTACGCGGTCGCCTGATTCCAGTCGACGCAGTTGATCGGGTGGCGCGCGCGGCCCGCTTTGTTCGCGTTGCACGTCGGGTCGGTGCCGGTCGACGTGCACGCGCCGGACGAGACGCACGCCTCGTAGTCGGCGACCGTCACCTCGGTGCGCTGCATGCAGAAGCCCGCGAGCGTCACCGAGTGGGCGGGGTGCTCGTCGGGGTCGCCCTCGCCGGGCGGCGAGCCCATGGTGAACGTGCCGGACGGAACGCGGAGATATCCCGCGGGGCAGGGCGGGCCCACGAGGGCGCCGTCGGCGCGCGCGACGTGTCGCGCCGGGAGCGCCAGGGCCGCGACGAGCGCGAGCGCGACGCCGGAAACAGCCAGCTTGCGGCTCGTACGCACGAGCCGACGCTACCACAAATCGGGCGGCGCTCCGGCGACCGCGGCGAAGCGATCGAGCGACGTGAAGAGCTGCACGGTCGCGGCCATCTCGAGCGCCTCTTCGCGCGCGACGCCCGCCGCGGTCGCCGCCACGCGGTCGGCGTCGCGGAGCTTTCCCTCGTGGAGCGCGATGGCGCGCGCGAGGTCGAGGAGGGCGCCGTCGCGCGTGGACAGCCCGGCGCCGCGCACGTCCGCGCACGCGACGCGCGCGATGGTGTCGACGTCGACGCCGCGCGACGTCAGGCTCTGCAGACAAAACGATCGCGAGTAGCCGCTCGCGTTCACGATCGACACGACCAGCCCGGCCATCTCCTTCACCGTCCGCGAGACGCGGCCGCGCAGGAGCGTGGCGCGCGTGAGGCACCACGCGGCGTCGAGCAGCTCGGGCATCGGCGCCATCGCGTGGAACACGTTCGGCACCAGGCCGAGCGCGAGCTCATCCAGGATCTCGCCGAACACGACGCGCACGATGGGATCGGTCGAGGCACGCCAGTGCTGGCGGGTGAAGGCGGGCATGGTTTCCCCCGCTACGTCCGCTTTACACGCGAGTTAAGGGGATCAGGGTGTCAGGGGATCAGGGTGTCGGGGGCGGGCCGATGCCCTGACACCCTGACACCCTGACACCCTGACAGGCTCACAGATTGACTCCATAGATCGTCCTGTCGCTCTGGCGGAGCTCCACGAAGTGGTTCGCCGGGACGTTCGACCACGTGTCGACGCTCTGCGCCTGGTTGGGCCAGCGCACTTGGATCGAGTCGACGGCGCCGCACGCGCCGAGACCGAAGAAGAGCACGCCCGGGTCGTCGTTCTCCGAGCCGATGCCGTGCGCGCCGAGCACCTGCTGCGTCTGCGCGACGCCGTTCACCGTGACCGTCACGGTCGCGCCGATGCCCATCGCGTTGGTCGCGCCGTCGGTCGCCGCGAGCCGCACCTCGAGCCACTTGCCGTGCTCGGACGCGTCGTTCGTGAAGACGTGCACCTCGGGGACTTTGTAGCCCGCGAAGCCGGGATCCTTGCCGCTGAGCGCGCTCCAGCCGGTCGCGCAGTCGCGATACAGGCTGCCGCGCACGATGACGTCGAGATCGCCGTCGCGATCGTAGTCGGCGATCGCGAGACCATCCATGCACGGAAACATCATGCCCCACGACTGCGCGAGATCCTGGAACGTGCCGTCGCTCTGCTGGATGAAGAGGTGGCCGTACTGGTAGGCGTAGTCGCTGCCGCCCGTGAGGATGTCGGTGCGGCCGTCGTTGTCCATGTCGACGAGCGACGCTTGTTGGATGCCTTCGTTCCAACCTTGCGGATCGAGGTGCGGGAAGGTGACGCCGCTCGCGTCGCTCGCCACGCGCTCGAGGTCGATGTCGCCGCCGGGCTGCGTCTTGTTCAAGAGGATCTGCGGCGGGTCGGTCGCGTTGCCCGCCCACCAGTGGCGGATGGTGCCCTGGAAGACGTCGGCCTTGCCGTCGCCGTCGATGTCGCCGCACGCGGCGGAGAAGTTGTTGCCGTTCGCCATCGCCGCGGAGTCGCTCACGCCGATCTGCCAGTACGACTCGACCGGCTGCGGGCACTGGATCCTCGGCTTCGCCGCGCCCGCGCAGTACGCGTCGCCCGAGTGCGCGGTGCAGTAGCAGCGGTAGTACTCGTTGTCGTGCCAGTCGACGATCGCGTCGCCGTCGTAGCCGCCGGGCTGCGAGAAGCGCGTGAAGTGGCCGGTGCCGTCGTTCTTCCACATCACGTTCGACTCGCCGCCGTACGAGCTCACGAGCAGCTCGGGGAAGCCGTCGCCGTCGACGTCGCACGCGACGGTGCCGAACGCGGGCCGCGAGTTCGTGCCCGCGAGGATGCTCGAGCTCGAGCCGGTGTTGTTCATCACGAGGCCGGCGCCGTCGGTCGCGGACGTGAAGGTGCCGTCGCCGTTTCCGTGGAAGAGCTGCGCCTGCGAGCCGATGGGCACGCCCGAGATGCCGTTCTTGTACCAATACGTGAGGAGCAGATCGAGCGAGCCGTCGCCGTCGACGTCGGTGAACACCGCTTGCGTGTCGTCGGTCTCTTGATCCGCGCTCGGGTCCGACTGCGGCGCGAAGCTGAAGTGCCCGTGGCCGTCGTTGAGGAGCAGCTCGTTTCGGTCCTGGTTGAACGAGGAGGTCTTGTCGGTGTTGCTCGGGTCGTAGTTGATGCCGGAGAAGACGTCGATGTTGCCGTCGCCGTTCACGTCGGCGAACGACACGAGCTGCGTCATGCGGTACTCGGTCGACGAGCCGTCGCGCGTCTGGAAGAGACCGCTCGACTGCGTCTCGTCGACGAAGGTGCGGCCGCCGTGACCGTCGGGGCGGTTCATCATGACGAGCACGTCGGGCGTCGCGCTTCCGACCGCGCCGCGCTTGTCCGCCGCGCCGGAGAGGAGGACGAGGTCCGGGTAGCCGTCGTGGTCGAGGTCGACCGACGAGAAGCCGCTCATCGCGACGTTCGTCAGCCCGAACTGCGCCGTCGAGTCGACGAAGTGCGAAGGCTGCTCGGCGTGGACGTCGCACGCGCCGGCCGTGGCGGGCGCGAGCACCGTGAGCGTGTAGTTGCCTTCGTCGACCTGCGTGCCGGGCGCGGGGCCGGTGGGGCCGGACGGAGGCGAAGCCGAGCAGGCGAAGAGCGCGAGCGAGGAAGCGGCGAAGCCGAGGGCGCCGAGCTTGAGCATGGCGCACCGTATCGACGCGCTCGCGCGCGAGCCCGTTACTTCGGGTTACTTGCGGCCGCGACGAGCGTGAACGGCTCGCCGGCGAGCGCGTAGGCCGAGCCGCCGAGCACGACGCGCGCGGGCTTCTGCGGATCGTCCTCGACGAGCGCGCGGAGCCGGTGGAACGTGACGCGCATTCGGTTCCCGTCGTGGAGCGGGTGGAACGCGCGGCGCTGCCAGACCTCCGCGGCGAGCACCTCGAACGTGGCGCTGCCGCCGTGACGCGCGAGCACCTCGAGCACGTTCGCGAGGAGCGCGTGGCGCGCGAACGAGACGCGGCGGCCGTCCGGCAGCCACGCGACGCGGCGTCGCGCGTCGAGGCCCCAGCCGCGCCGGTGAGGCGACGCGTCGCCCACGCGGACGACGTCGATCGCCGCGCGCGCCCGCGCCGCGCGAAGGACGACCTCGTCGGCGGCGTCGAGCACCGCGGTCTCGTCGCCGAGGAGCGAGCGCGCGCGCCGCGACGCGCACGGCGCCACGTCGGCCGCGAGCGCGATCTCCTCGAGCGCGGCGAAGTCGATCGCGTGCTCGCCCGCGAGCGCTTCGACGAGGCGCGCTTCGGTCGAGAAGCGCGGCGAGGTCATCGTCTCGGCCTTCTTCGCGAGGGCGCGCGCCTCCGACACCGCGCCGCGCGCGTCGCCCGCGACGAGGCGCGCTTCGGCGAGGAGGTGGCGCGCCTCGGCCTCGCGCACGCCCCAGCCGTGCGACGCGGCGAGGTCCACGGCCGCGCGCGCCGGCTCGATCGCGTCGCGCCCGGCGACGAGCGCGTCGGTGGCGAGCACGAGGAGCCGGAGCACGCTGCTCTCGACGTCGAGCGCGCGCGGCTCGTCGTGCGGCAGGCCCCAGCGCGCGCGACGCAGCGCACGCCGGAGGACGAGCAGGCTCCGCGCGACCGAGCCCGCCGGCGACGCGTCGAGATCGAGCGGCGGCTCCTCTTGGATCGCGCAGATCGTGTGCAGGCGCTCCCGCGTGTCGATGCACCACGCGTGGACGAGCGGGTTCTGGACGCGCGTCGCCGCCAGGAGCCGTTCGAGATCGCGCGCGACGTCGGCGAACGCCCCCGCCGCGATCCGCCGCTCGAGATCGAGAAGCCGCGCGATGGTGTGGTACGTCGTCTCGCCGGCGCCGCGGAGGAGCCGCTCGAGGATTCGCCCGGCCTCGTCGAGCTTGCCTCGCGCGATGGAGAGGTTCGCGATCCCGTCGAGCTGCACGTAGGACGCGCGCAGCTGATCGTCGACGTCGAGCGACTCGCGCCCCGCGGTGAGCTCGACGTGGGCGCGCTCGAGGTGCCCGCACTCCATGAACGCGGCCATGCGGTAGTAGCGCACGAAGAAATCGAGCGGACCGCCGAGGATCTCGTCGGCGAGCGGCGTCTCGAGCGGCGCCGCGTGGTCCACCGCGCTCCGTTCGAGCGTGCGGATCGCGTCGTCGATGCGTCCGACCTCGGCGAGCCAGAAGGACGAGACGGCCGCCACGAGCGCGCGCGTCGCGTCGTCCACCGGCTTCACCGGCTCGAGCAGCTCGAGCCCGCGCTCCGGTCCCGCGTGGACGCGCGCCGCCATCGCGCGCTCGAGCGCGGCCCAGAACGCGATGCGCTCCTCGCCCGCGCGCTCCGCGGCGTCGAAGAGCGCGTCGGCGGCCTCCACCGCCTCCTTCGCCTTCGCCTCGACGTAGAGCGCGCGCACCCAGAGCAGTCGATCGCGCAGCGCGTCGACCGGCGGCTCGTCGAGCACCGTCGTGATCTTCACGTCGGCAAGCTGCATCGCCGCGCGCAGCTTGAACGAGCTCCACGCGGGGCCGTCGCACGTCGCGAGCAGCCGGTAGAGCGTCGGCGCGTGCCCGCGCAGCATCGCGTCGAACGACGCGGCGCAGATCGCGAGCGCGCGATCGCGATCGCGCGCCTTGAGCGCGAGCCGCAGCGCCTCGACCGCCTCGGCGTCGCCGCCCGCCGCGAGCGCCGCGATCGTGCGTCCGCTCTCGGGCGGCGCGTCCTCGACCATCGACGCGACGATCGTGCGCGCCTCTTCGTGCAACCGATACCCGCCCGCGACGGCCTCGACGAGCCCGCGGCGCACGAGATCGCGCGCGGCCGCGTCCACGTCCCCGCCGACGCTCCCGCGGAGCGCGCTCGTCGAGATCGGCCGCTCGACGACCGAGAGCGTCGCGAGCACGTTCTTGCCCGCGTCGCCCACGCGCGCGCCGCGCTCGCTCGCGAGCTTGCGCGCCTGCCACGGCGAGCCCGCCGCGAGCTTCGCGATGCGCGCGGCCTCCGCGGCGGGCATCTTCCGGTCCACGATGCGCGCGAGCTTGGCGAGGTGCGCCTCGCCGAGCGGCTCGAGGCGCACGAT
>Ga0335082_10002166_pt1 | contig 21111 bp, 18 predicted proteins | sample Lox_Sample_41_FD_206718 | JGI IMG/M metagenome (GOLD analysis project Ga0335082, IMG submission 206718) | Soil microbial communities from Loxahatchee National Wildlife Refuge, Florida, United States - Lox_Sample_4.1 | ecosystem: Environmental > Terrestrial > Soil > Wetlands | place: USA...
GGCACATTCGAATTCGCGCCCGTCCCACTGGGTTCGGCCGCAGTCAGTGTTTCCGACCCGGCAACCGGTGGCGTCGCCACCGCGCCGGCGACGCTCACCGGATCGGTTCCGGACGTGGATCTCGGCGCGCTGACGCTCGACGACACCATTCCGGCGGTGGCGCGCATCGAGCCGACCGATGGTAGTGTCGATGTCAGCCGCGACGCATCCATCGTGATCACCTTCACCGACCTCGTCGACTCCGGGACGGTGACCACCGACAGCATCCGGCTGCGTGACGCGACGGGAGCGTTGGCCGCACGGCGCGTTGCCACCGTGCTCAACGGTCGTAGCATCGTCACCCTCACGCCGATCGAACCACTTCCGGAATTCGCCACCATCACGGTTGACGTGACGCAACAGGTCACCGACGCCTTCGGTCGACCGATCCTTCAAGCAAGTAGCGCCAGCTTTCAGACACGCGACGAGACGCCGCCGGTAGTGTTGAACGCTAACATGGTTCGCGGCTGGGTCGTGATTCGGTGGAGCGAGGCGGTCGCGCTCGGCTCGGGGTCGGTGAATTTCACCGACGTCACCGCGACCGCGCCCGTCGATGGGACGCTCGTCCCCGGCGAGGGTGGGCGTACACTGACATTCAAACCAACCGTGCCGCTCTCGCTCGATCACGACTTCAGCCTCCTCGTCGCGGGATGGCGCGACGTGTTCGGCAATGCGCAGGCGAACCCGTTTCAAGTCTCCCTCAATACCCGTGATTGTGTCCCGCCCACGGTAACGCTCACGACAACCGAGCCGTGCAGCGGCACGTGCAGCGCGACGGAGGGTGAAACGGTCGTGCTGACAGCCAACCCGGTTGCGGGAACGGATGACGTCTTGGCTGTCGACTTCTACGCCGATGGCCAGCGCATCGGCAGCGACAACAGCCCACCGTTCAGGCACACACTTGTCGCGCAGCAGACCGTGACGATCACCGCCATCGCCACCGACTTCGCCGGCAACCGCGGCGACCCGGTGCCGATCACCTTGGAGGTGCACCCGAACACGCCGCCCACCGTCACAATCACCAACCCGACCACAGCTACCGTCGTCTTGACCGGACAGAGCTTCTCGGTCGACGCCTTCGCGACGGATGACATCGGGGTGCGCGACATCGAACTGACCGTGCTGGGCAACACCCAGGTGTATCACTTTCCGACCGGGATGCGTGCCGGCACCGCACGCTTCACCGTTCCAGTGAGCGCCGCGGCGCGACCCGACGCAGGGCTGCTGCTCGAGCTCGTCGCCATCGACACCAATGGCGGACGGAGTGCGCCGGCGCAGCGCTCCGTCATCCTGCGCGATGGGGTCGCGCCGTCGGTGACGATCCCTTCCCTACTTGACGGTGTCGTGGTCGAGCCGGGTGCGGTCGTGACACCGATCCGCGTCGTCGCCACCGACGTTGTCGGCGTGACATACATTCGTCTCGAAGCAAGTGGCGTCGTCAGCCAATCCGAGGACCGCATCGTCACCGAACAGACGCAGGTCACGGAGAGCTTCAGCCTGACGCTTCCGGCAAACGCGGCGGGTGGAACGATCACCTTGGCGGCGCAGGCAGCCGACGCCGCGGGGAACGTCGCTGAGGCCCCACGCGTTCGCCTCACGGTGAGCGGCACGCCGACCGTCAGCATCCTCGAACCCGATCCAGCAACGCCGCTGCGGCTCATCGGTGGTGAGACGCTGACCGTGCGGGCGCAAGCCGGCAACACCCTGGTGCGACAAGTGGAGTTCCTCCTCGACGGCGAGCGGGTCGGCATCGATACCGCCGCCGAGCCTGGAGAGATCTATCGCCAGTCGATCGTGATGCCGCGCGGTGTGCCCGAGGGCGGCGGCGCCGCGATCATTGGGGTCCGCGCCACGGACGTGTTCGGCAGGGCTTCGGCGCTGGCTACCGCGAACGTGCTCCTGCAACCCAACCACTCGCCCGCCGTCGACGCCGGGGCGGATCGCAACGTCCTCGTCGGCGTGCCCATCGCGCTGAGCGCCAGTGCCGACGATGTCGACGGCCAGCCCCTGACGTATCTGTGGCGCGTCGTGACACGCCCGCTGACGAGCAGCGCGTCGCTCGGCAACAGCACGCTGGCCACACCGCTCTTCGTCCCCGACGTTGCGGGCACGTATGAGCTGCAGGTCACCATCAGCGACGGCATCGATAGTGCCGACGACCAGGTCGTTCTGACCGCGCAAGTGGCGACGCCGACATCGACGTCGACACCCAGCCAGACACCCTCGATCACAGCGACTCCGAGCCGCACGCCAACCATCACGCCAACAGCGACGATCACGGACACGGCGACGGTGACTCCCACGCCGACACCGAGTGCGACCCGCACACCGACGCCCACGGTCACACCGACGCCGACCATCAGCTGGACGCCAACGGCGACGGGAACGCCGGTCAGCTATGCGGTCGAGGTCCAAACCGACAGCCCGATCGCCTGGTGGCGACTGGGCGAGTTGACCGGCCCGTGGGTGGCCGACGCAACCAGCCACGGTCACGGCGGCGAGCTCGAAGGCACGCCGATCTTTGGCGTCACCGGCGCGATCGCGAACGACGTGAACACGGCGATGACGTTTCACGGCCAGGACGTCTTCATCGACGATCCGCAGAGCGCTGCCTACAACAGCGCATCGATCTCCGTCGAGCTGTGGCTGAAAACCACGTCGCCGAGCGGCGGCATGGGTGTAGTCGCCCGTTGGAACAACGTCAACGGTGTCGCGCCGTGGCGGCTGCGCATGGTCGACGGGCACGCTAGATGGCAGGTGCAAACCGTGAGCGGCAGCTCGTGCAGCAGCGGCGGCGCAGTGTCCAGCAGTCGGGTGCTCAACGACGGCGCCTACCATCACCTCGTCGCCACCTACGCGGCGAGCACGCAGCGTGTCACGCTCTTCATCGACGGCGCCGAGGACGTTTCCGCGAGCACCGGCGGCACGGCGCTATGTGGGTTGACGTCGTTCGCAATCTTCAAGGTCGCGTCGGTTCCCCTCAATTTCGACGCCGATTTCGACGGCACGTTGGACGAGGTCGCGCTCTACGACACGGCGCTGCCGGCGGCACGGGTCGCGGCGCATTACGCGGCAGCGCTGGGCCATCCGTGAGCGCCGCACCGGGCACCTCGGTCGCGGCGCGACGCGCGGCTACTTGGCGTTGAACTGGGTGCGGAAGAACGTGATCGCCCGTGCCCAGGCGTCCTTGGCCGCCTCCGGACGATAGGCCTCCGGACGGGCATCGTTGAAGAACGCGTGGCCGGCGCCCGGATAGGTCTTCGTCTGAAACGTCTTCCCGCAACGTCGCAAGATGCTCTCCAGCTCTTTGACGTCGGCGCGCGGAATCAGCAGGTCATCCTCGCCGAACAGGCCCAGATACGGACAGTTGAGTCGCGGCACCATGTCGAGGGGGCTTTCGGGTTTGAGCTCGGTCTTCTCGACGTATCGCAGCATACCGTAGAAGCTCACACAGGCGGCGAGGTTCGGCACGCTGCATGCCGCCATCAACGCATACTGGCCGCCCATGCAGAAGCCGGTGATGCCGATCGAGCGCGCCCGTACCTCGGGCCGAATACAGAGGAAGCGCACGGCGCAGTCGATGTCCGCCAGCACGCGCCGGTCGTCGAGCTGGCGCATCCAGGTCAACGCGGCTTCCACCGTGGGCAGATCGGGCGCTCCCTCGCGGCTGTACAAATCGACTGCCAGCGCGAAGAAGCCTTCTGCAGCGAGTCGCCGGGCGATGTCGCGATAGTGCTCCGTCAGGCCGCGCACGTCGGGGATCAGGATGACGGCGGGGGAACGCTCATCGCGGCGCAGCCATGCGCCATAGGCCTTGATGCGGTCGCCGCCGCGGACAAACGTCACTTCTTCCGTTCTCAAATGTGTCGTCGCCATAACTCGCAAACGTCAACGTGGCCGCGTACGCAATTCACGCGGCGGAGTCAACCCTGCCGCCACAATCTCTGCACGGTGGCTGACGACACTCACACTACACGGTCGCGAACACGGGTCAATGTTTGCGGTAGCTGAACGGTCGCAGCGGCACGCTGGGCGGGCTTCCGGTGATCATCTCGCCTACCATCTGCGCCGTCACCGGCGCCAGGAGGATGCCGTTGCGGTGGTGGCCGGTGGCGAGAATCACCCGCTCGAGCCCGGGCAGCGGCGCGATGATTGGCCGGCGGATGGTCGGGCACGGACGCAGCCCCGCCCAGGTGCGCCGCACCGTCGCCCGGCCGACGGCCGGCACCATCGCCGCCGCGCGCGCCAGGAGGGCCGACACGCCGGTCGCCGTGACGCGCTTATCGAACCCCACGAACGCCGTCGTGCTGCCGATCAAGACCTCCCCGTTCGAGCGCGGCACGAGGTAGCCGTCGCCGGCCGCGATGGTGCGCTGCATGGGGAGCGGGTCGCAGTCGACCGACGCCATTTCCCCGCGCGCCGGGCGGACGGGAATCTTGATCGGATGCATTGCCAGCGGCTGCGCGGACCACGCGCCCGCTGCGATGACCACCGTGCCGGCCTCGAACGGCGTACCGCCGCAGTCGAGTTGCACCGCGTCGGCGCCGTGGCACACCCCCCGCACCGGCGTCGACGAATGAAACTCGACCCCTCGCCGTTGCGCGGCTGCGGCCAGCGCCGTGACCAGTCGCTCGCTGTTGATGGCGTGGTCGTCATGGAACAGCGCACCGGCGCGGGCCGTGGGGCCAACCGCCGGCTCAAGCGCGCGTACCGCCGCGGCGCTGTCGAGCATCTCGCACCGCAGTCCCTGCGCGGTCCGGTGACACACGAGATCCGCCAGGGCGGCAGCCTCGGCGTCGGAACAAGCGAGCATCAACAGGCCGGTGCGCCGGTACTCCAGCGCCAAACCCGTTTCCTCCTCCAATGCCGCAACCAACTCCGGAAACAGGCCGGCGCTCCGGCGACGCAGGTCGAACAGCGCGCCGCGACGGGCCTGCCCGCTGGCGAAGGCCAACACTCCGGCCGCGGCGCCCGACGCCTCGCAGCCGGGCGTGCCGCGCTCCAGTACCACGACGCGCAAGCGCGTGACGCGCGCCACGTGGTAGGCGATCGCGCAGCCGATCACGCCCGCGCCGACGATGGCGACATCCGCGTGCTGCACCGGATCACCGTGCCGAGCCGACGACGCCGCACCGGGCGCGCCGCTTCAGGCCGCGTGCATCGTGGCGTGTGTCCACTGCCGGATGAACTCGTCACGCGGTAGCGATACCGCCATGAAGCAGACGACGTCGCCTTCGCGATGCATGCAGATGGTGATGCCATTGACGGTATAGAACGTATCCATGCCGACCGTTTCGCCGCCGGGCGGGGGCTGCATGCCCGGATCGAGGATGCGGTGACACAGGATGATGCCCTGTGGTCCGCGGTAGACCGTGAGCGTGCTCCTCTTCGTGCCGAGTTGCATCACCGAGCCACCTTCGACCCGGTAGCCGAACGGATCCAGGTTCGGGACGGTGTTGGGGAAGTCGAGGGCGCCGCTCTGCGCATAGTAGCGTCGCATCTCATCCACCGAATCGGTGCGGAATTGCAGTGCCACCGCCTGCGCCTCGACGGCCTTGAAGTCCCTGACGATGGTGGCAAAGGGCTCGGCGGGAACCGCAGGAGACGTGCGACTGAACCGCAACGGGACCACCATGAGCAGCAGCACGGCGGCAATGGCGCCGGCGAGGAGCAGGCGGGTCCAGGGGCGGCGACGCGCGCCCGACCCGCCGGTGCTGCCGGCAGGACGTGCCTCGGTGTCGAGCGCGGCGAGCAAGCGCTGCCGCACGTCGGCAGGCACGGGCTGAATCCACGAACGTGCGCGGCAGGCGCGTTTGAAGGCCTCGGCATCGGCACGCACGCGCGCGCACCGCGGACATCCTGCGACATGCGTCCGCACCAGCGCGGCTTCTTCCGCCGTCAAGGCGCGATCGACGTCCGCAGCAACGAGGTCTCGATACTCAGCGCAATGCATAGGTCCCTCGGCGGACAACCCCTCGCTCCTCGGCGTACTCCCGCAGCGACTCCTCCAACATTCGGCGGCCGCGTGACAGCCGCGAGCGCACCGTCCCGATCGGGCAGCTGAGCGCCGCCGCCGCCTCTTCGTACGTCAGCTCCTGGACGTCGACGAGCACCACCACCTCGAGGAACTCGACCGGCAAGCGCCGCAGCGCGTGCTCGATCTCGTCGTCGAGGTGATGCGACAGGACGATCTCCTCGGGATTGCTCCGTGGCCGCTCGGCGCCGCCGGCGCTGTCCTGATCGTAGACGTCCTCGTCGAACTCGACGGTCGGTTGGTCACGGTGCTGCTCGCGATACCGGTTCTTGAAGCCGTTGTGCAGAATGGTCATCAGCCACGCCCTGCAGTTCGTCCCCAACGCGAACTGGTGCCAGAAGCGGTAGGCCCGCAAAAAGGTGTCTTGCAACAGTTCCTCCGCCTCCTCCTTGTTGCGGGTAAGGTACAAGGCAGCGGTGTAGACGTGATCCATGTGCGGGAGCGCAATCTGGGCAAACTCCTGCCGCTTGCGGTCCGCGTCTGCCATTCGCGTGGATTTACCACGGGCGCCCCTCTGTGACTATAACAGCGCCGGCAGCGGCGAAGTTCCACGGGCGAGACAGCCAGCCCAGTGGCGACGGGTGGCGGACGCACGTGCTCGGCAGCGGCCGAATTCCTGACCTACCCCGCCCGACCCGGGCCGCCCATCGACGCGGCGCTAGCTGCCCGCGCGGATGGCTTCGAGGTCGCTCGGATCCTTGGGAATCGCCGCCGAGAGGACCTCGTGGCCGTCGGCGGTCACCAGCACGTCGTCCTCGATCCGGACACCAATGCCGAGATAGCGCGCCTCGACCTCGGCGCGGTCCGCTGCGATGTACAGGCCAGGCTCGACGGTCAGCACCATCCCCGGCTCGAGTACGCGGGCCGCGCCGTCGACCTTGTACTTGCCGACGTCGTGGACATCCATGCCGAGCCAGTGACTGGTGCGATGCATGTAGAAGGGACGGTACTGCTCCTTGCTGATGATCTCCTCGCGCGCGCCATGGACCAGGCCGAGATCCAGCAAGCCATCGACGAGCACCTCGACGGCACGGGCGTGCGGCTCGTCGACGCGCACACCGGGTCGAATCATCTCGATGGCCGCACGTTGCGCGCGCAGCACCACGTCGTAGACGGCGCGTTGCGGCGACGTGAAGCGCGGGCCAACCGGAAACGTGCGGGTGATGTCGGCGCAATAGTCGGCGTATTCGGCGCCGGCGTCGATCAAGAGCAGATCGCCATCGCGCATCGGCTGATCATTCGTCGTGTAGTGCAGGATGGTGGCGTTGACCCCGGTGGCGACGATCGAGGGGTATGCCGGGCCGCTGCCACCGAGCTTGCGGAAATGGAAGTCGAGCAGCGCTTGGATCTCGTACTCGTACGCGCCGTCATGCGCCGCGCGCAGCGCGGCATCATGCCCCACGGCGGCGATCTCGATCGCCCGCCGCATGCACGCGACCTCCGCCGTGCTCTTCAGGAGCCGCATCTCGTGCACGATCTCGGTCGGGTCGAGGACGGATATCGGTCCCTTGCCGCTCCGCGGCCGCTGCTGACGCCAGTGCTGCAGCCAGTGCAGCATGCGCTGGTTGAGTGCCAGGTCGCGGCCGAAGGCGTAGTAGACCTGCTCGCGCTCACCGACGTATTCGCCGATCTTGTCGTTGAGCTTGTCGATCGGATAGGCCATGTCCGCACCGTAGGTGCCGACGGCGCCCTCGATGCCGGCGCGACGTCCCGTCCAGGTCTCGCGCTCCGGGTCGCGCGGTCGCACAAAGAGGATGAACTCCTCCTTCGCGTGCCCGGGCAGCAGGAGGCACACCGCCTCCGGCTCGACGAAGCCGGTGAGATAGAGGAAGTCGTTGTCCTGGCGATACGGATACTCGACGTCGTTGGAGCGCACCGCCAGTGGTGCCGCGGGAAAAACCGCGGCGGCGGTGGGGCCGATCCGATCCATGAGTACACGGCGACGCTGCGCGTAGGTTTCCGGCGCCAACGTCATTGGGCAGGTCTGGACACCGGTTTGGCGGTTCAGCAGCACGGGAGCGTCCTTACGGTGTCGTGAAGCGGCCGAGCAGGGCGCGTACGAGATCGGTGGCGATCGGCACGATGACCGTGCGGTTCTTCTCCGTCCCGACCTGGGCCAGCGCCTGCAGCAGGCGCAGTTGGATCGACATGGCCTGGGTTTCCATCACGGCGGCGGCCTCGCTCAATCGCACAGCCGCCTGATATTCGCCCTCGGCGTTGATGACCTTGGCGCGCCGCAAGCGCTCGGCTTCCGCTTGCCGCGCGATCGAGCGCTGCATCTCAACCGGGAGATCGATATGCTTGACTTCGACGAGTACGACCTTGACGCCCCACGGTTCAGTGTGGGTGTCGATGATCTCCTGCAATCGGGCGTTGAATTTGTCCCGTTCGGTGAGCAACTCGTCGAGATGCGCCTGACCGCAGACGCTGCGCAGGGTGGTTTGGGCGATCTGCGAGGTCGCGTACAGGTAATTCTGCACCTCTACCACGGCGCGGTTGGGGTCGAGCACGCGAAAATAGAGAACCGCGTTGACCTTGATCGAGACGTTGTCGCGGGTGATGACGTCCTGCGACGGGACATCAAGGGTGATGGTGCGCAGGTCGAGCCGGGACATCTGCTCGATCAACGGGATCACGTAGATGATCCCCGGTCCGCGTGAAGCCGTCAGGCGTCCCAGGCGAAACACCACCCCGCGCTCGTACTCGCTGAGGATCTTGATGCCACTCGCGAGCAACACCAACGCCACGAGAGCGACAGTTGCGGCGGGTCCTACGAACATGCCGTGCAGCCTACCAAAGACCGCCGCGCACCGCGAGCGGGTGGCGACGGATTGCACTGCCGGGTGGTTCTCCCTAGTGTGCACCCGTCATGCTCGAGTCACTTTCGCCGCGCGCGCGGCGCGTCGTCAACTCGTTCGCGTACACGCTCCTGGTCGCGGTGGTCACCGGGCTCGGCTATCTGACCTTCCGCGCCGCCAACGAGCGCCGGCATGCGGGCACCGCCGGCAGCGAGACACCAGCCGAGGTGGGGATGCTGCCGCTCCTGGAGATCGCCAGCTTCTCGGCGCGCATCGAGAAGAGCACCGATACCGAGCGCCTGACGATCGGCTGCAGGCTCCGGCTCACCGCACCCGGCAGCGTCGACGCCTTCGTGTACGTTCTGGCGCGCAACGATCATGTCTCGCCCAAGCTGTGGGGCATCTGGCCACCGCAGGAGCCAGGGGGGGCGCTCAGCGCCGGCGGGCACTTCCGTAGCAGCACGCCGCAAACCGGCGAGGCCGTACACCTCTCCCCGAGTTGGACGCGAATTGCCGCCACCATCGATCACCCGCTCGGACGGGCGCCGTACGATACGGCAATCGTCTACGTGTTGAGTCCGAAGGGCGAGATCTTGCTGGCGCGGCCCTTCGGCTTGTAGCCGCGGCGTGCCTAGAGTTGGGTCGATCCGAGCAGATTGCCACCCAGCCGCGGATGGCCGATGCGCTTGTCGCCGATCACGTTGATCAGCGCCGCCTTGCCTGAGGCGAACGCGCGGTCGAGGGCCGGCGTCAGTTGGCTCGGCTCCTCGACATACTCGGCATGACAGCCCATGACTCGAAACATTTCGTCGTAGCGGATCTTCTCGAGCATGTTGAACGGGTCGGTGCGTCCCTTCAGCAACGGCATCTGCTCGAAACTGGGCCCCCAGGAGCTGTTGTTCCACAACACCGTGACGATCGGCAGGTCGTACCGCAAGGCGGTCTCGATGTCCCAGCCGCCGATGCCGAGGCCGCCGTCGCCGATCACCAGGACCACCTGCTTGCCGGGGCGTGCCAGTTGGACGCCGATGGCCATGCCGACGCCGTGGCCGACCGGAGCCAGCGGTCCCGCGTCGACGACCTGGCCGGCGAAGCGGGCGGTGAACCATTGCGTCATCCAGCCGCTCAGGGTGAACGAATCGACGACGAGGGTCGCGTCACGATCCATCACCTCGCAGAGTGTGCGCGCCAGGCGGTCCGGATGCGTCGGCACTTGGTCGCGGGTGCCGCGTTCGCGCTCGTCGATGGTGCGGTGGTAGGTGGCGCGCACCTCTGCGACCTCGCCCAGCCACGTCGATGCCTTGTGGCGCGAGAAATCGAGGTTCAGACGCCGGGCCGTCTCGATGAGCTGTCGGAGCACCAGCTTGGGATCGCCGACGATCGCCACATCGGCGGCGACGTGCCAGCCGATGCGGCTGGGCAGCGGATCGACCTGGATGTACGTGGCCTTGTCGTTCCACGTTGGCGGTGCACCGAAGTGCTCACCGCTCCAGAACTTGAAGCCAATAGCCAGAACCACGTCGGCGCGTCCGGTGAACGGTTTTTTCCAGGCTCCTTGCACGGCGAGCGGATGGTCCTCAGGCATGGCGCCTTGACCGGCGCGGCGGGCGTATACGGGGATGTGGGTCAGTTCAGAAAACTCTCTGAGCTCCGACGCCGCCTGCGACCAGAACAGCCCGTCTCCCCCGACCAGCAAGGGGCGCTCGGCGGCCAGCAGCAGTTCGAGGGCGCGCTCGATCTGACGCGGATCACCTTGCGAGCGTAGCTCGTCGGGATCGTAGACCTTGGCGCCCGGGCGCTGCTTGGACACGTCGTCGCCGTGATACAGGAGATTGGTGGGAATCTCGATGAGCGCCGGTCCCTGGGGTGGAGACAACGCTTCGCGGAAGGCCTGGCGCAGGTCGACCTCAATGGTCGACCAATCGATAACGCGCTTGACGAACTTCGAGAAGGTGCGGCAGATGTCGGTGCCGTAGGCCTCCTGGAACGACCCGAGATAGTCTTCCGTGGTCGGGTGTTGGCCGGCAATGCAGACCACCGCACTCCCGGTCAGTCCGGCAACACACAGGCCGGTGACCGCATTGGTGAGGCCGCAGCCGGCAGTGACGCTGCACACCCCTGAGGTCGCGGTCGTCCGCGCGTAGGCATCCGCGGCGTAGGCGCACGCCTGTTCGTGGCGCATGTGGATCAGGCGCACATCATTGTTCCGCAAGTTGGCGAGGACGGGAAAGGTGTGGCCGCCGTTGATGGCGAACAGATACTTGACGCCCTGCTCCTTGAGGATGCGCCCGACCAGCGCCCCACCGTCCATGGTGGTCATCGGCTGGCTCCCTTGTGGGGTGCGCTTGCGGCCATAGAGCGAGTGCTCCCAATCCATTTCCGGAGGCATACGCGACCCGCCGAGCCCGGGAGTCCCTTATCCGGCTCGGCGGCGAAATAGAAGCGTGTTCGCACCCCCTGGCGCGGCGAGCACAGCTGCGTTCAGCGACCCGCGGCCGCGCTCATGACCTTGCCGCCCATCCGCACGGCGCATTGAGCCGGGTCCGGCGCGAGAGCCTTGAGCAATCCGCCGAGTTGGTGGCGAATCGAGTTGGGCGACCAGCTGAAATGCTGGCAGATCGAAACGAAGCTGAAGGTGTGGTCGTCTTCCTCGTCGAGGAAGTAGGTTCGAGCGGTGAGCCGCCGACCCGGGTCGGGGTTCTGGAGGTCCCAGTATGCGGATTCAACCACCGCAAGTAACAACCGCTCCTCCGGCTTCAATACTTGCCGCAGACGTCCCTCAATCGCATCTTGGGCGATCAGTTTCATCAAGATTTCGTCTCCCGTCTCAACGCACCGCTGCCCGTAGAGGTCTAGTGGGCAGGGCCGAGTGATCCGCGGCCGCACCGCATCGCCACGCTCACCTCGGGGTGCATTAGCACGGGCGCGCGCCGGCGCGCAATAAAATTCTTACACTCATCATGTCCGAATCATCATCTGGCTGAGCCAGCCGTCGAAAACGTCGCGCTGGCAGGGTCGCCGGCGTCCACCCTAGTCCAGAATCCGCTTCGATCGGATCGTGAGATCAGAGTGGAAATCGTAGACGATTGGTATGCCGGTGGCGAGGTTCAGCTCGAGCACCTGCTCCTTCGACAGCTTGTCGAGGTGCATGACGATGGACCGCAGGCTGTTGCCGTGCGCCGCGACCAGCACGTTCTTGCCGGTCCGCAGTGTGGGGATGATACGTGCCTCGAAGTACGGGAGGGTGCGTGCAGCCGTGTCCTTGAGACTTTCGCCGCCGGGGGGCGCCACGTCGTAGCTGCGGCGCCAGATGTGCACCTGCTCCTTGCCGAACTTTTCGGCCGTCTCGGCTTTGTTCAGCCCCTGCAAGTCACCGTAGTGACGCTCGTTGAGGGCCGCGTCGTAGGTGATCGGCAGACCGTGCTGCCTGATGACCGTCAGGATGATGTCGAGCGTCTCCGTGGCGCGCTGCAACACCGACGTGAACGCCACGTCGAAGTGAACGTTCCGCAGCTTTTCTCCGGCGCGTTGCGCCTCGAGGCGTCCCTTTTCGGTTAACGGCACGTCGATCCAGCCGGTGAAGCGGTTTTCGAGGTTCCATTGAGATTCGCCGTGGCGAACCAGCACGAGCAAGGGCATGTCAGTCCTTCTTCTGGGATCTGCTGTGGGTCTGCGGCACAGCGGCGCCTACTCTTCTCTTTGTCTGCCGTACGAGTCGGGGGTTGGGGGTGGCTTGATGCGCAACACGCGCTCGCGCGCCGGATGCTCGGCGCGCTCACGCGCACCTGGCTCTTGGACATCCTCCGAGGACGTCTCTTCGGGCTCGTCCTCCTCCAGGGCCTCGAGTGCCGCCTCGCGCTCTTCGGCACTTTCGAACCCCGGGCGTTTCGGACGCCGGCCGTATACCCGCATGCAGTGCTCTACCCAGGTGACCGTCGTTCCCAGACGCTTTGCCAGCTGGGACATGTCGACGGGCCGGCCCTTCTCCTGGCCGACTGAGTGTGTGACCCGCGACAACACCGTCGAGCACGGAACCCGCCCGGCCAATCCGCTTGGAGCGGCGCACAGCAGCCACAGGGCCAGGGCGGTTACGACCGTCAACGTGCGCCAGTTCGCGACCCACATCAGGAGGGGACGATAGCAGTCAGCCTACGAAAACCCAACGCCCGGTGTTCGCGGCGCGGGCGGTGCGAGGCCGTCATACCGCCCTCGGTTCGACGGGTTGGGTGGCGACCGCGGCGCTGATGTCCTCGATCGGTTCGACGACTTTAACGAGCATCAACGTCCCCACGATCAAGTAGACGACGACGGTGAAGAAGACCACCGGGTAGCCGTAGTTGTGACCGACACGATTGAAGATGTCCAGCAGCATCCCACCGATGCCGGGGGCAAGCACCTGGGGGAAGGTCCCGGCGATACCCCAGATGCCCATGTACTTGGCGGCGCTGTCGCCCTTGGGCAACAGCGCGAGGGCGAGGGCCCAGTCGCTGGTGAAGTAGGCGCCGTAGCACAAGCCGAACAGGGCGCCGACGAGCAGCGCGGCGCCGAACGTATCGATGACGATGAACGCCATGGAGACCACTGCCAGTCCGGCGCCCGACGCGTAGACCCAGCGTTTGCGGCGTTGCTCACGGTCGATCAGATAGCCGACGATCAACGAACTGGGCAGCGTCGTCACCGCCGATGCCGCGAAGAGATAGCCGAGCTTGGCGTTCGCTTCGCTGATGTCCGCAACACCGAGGTAGTCGCGGACGTAGTACAGCAAGAAGGTGACGATCGTGTTGATCGCCAGCATGTTGAAGCCGCGGGCCGCGAGCAGCCACGCGAAGCTACGCTCGGCGCGCACGTCGAAGACAAATGCGCGGCGCAGCAGATGTGGGCGTGGCGCGACCGCTAGCGTCTCGGGCACCTGTTCCGGCACCTGCAGGACGGTGACGAGCATGGTGCCGACGGTGATGGCAATGGTCAGCAGCATGAGCGGTAGCATCGGCTCCAGGCGCAAAGACCGCGGCAAGAAGAACAACACGGCGCCGAGCGTTGCCGCGACGGCGGGCATTGAGATCATGAGCCCACCGAGAATGGCACCCACCAGCCGACCGAGCACTTCAGCGAAGCCGGCAAAGCCGGTCGCCTTCCCCTTCTGCATGTCCGGCACCTGGTCGGGAATCAGCGCGGTATACGGGCTGCCCGCCAGGTTGGCGAAGAGCTGCACCGCGACGAATGCCAGGACGAAGCCGGCAAACGTCTGCGTGCCGATCAACGCCAGCAGCGCCACCGAGTTCAGGGCCACGCCGACGGCGAGGAATGGACGCCGACGGCCCCAGCGGTGGCGCGACTCGTCGCTCAGCACGCCGACGATCGGCCCAGTCAGCATCGACACCAGCGCGCCGATGACGGTCACCAGACCCAGCATCGTGCCCTTCGTGCTGTCCGTGGCGAAGCTCAACACCCGGGTCGGCACGATGTTGTTCCCGAGGACAGTCCAATGGAACGACAGCGCGCCCCACATCAGGGTGAGGAGGAGCAGGTATCGGTTGGAGCGCAGTTGCACGTGGAGACTCACGCCGGACGCCGGGCGAAGGCTTGCCAGGCGGTCTGGAGTTGTGGGGCGGGGACGGTCGACTCCGGCGGCGACGCGGGGTGCCCCGCACAACGCCAGCGGTCGCGCGCGACACGGCACGAATGCGGAATCTCCGTGAGCGTGACGTCATGTGCATGCGCCTCAATGAACCCGATGGCGCGCAGCTGCTCGAGCACATCATCACACCGTTGGCCAAACGCGCGCGGTGCATGCATGGCAAAGGACGCGCCCGGTCGCAGCACCCGAAACACCTCGACGCAGACGCGAGCCAGCGCCGCCTCCGCCGGGGGATCAACGATCCACACGTGGGTGAAAATGCGATCGCGCAACGGCAAGCGGTCCAACCGTCCGACTTGGAAGGTCACTTGGTCATCCATGTGCGCCCGATGGTTCAGCAGCGTCGACGCCACCACGCTATCGACGCACGGATCGACACCGACGATTCGGCACCCCGAACGCGCCGCCAGCCACCGGGCGCGACCGCCCAGGCCGCTGCCGAGGTCGAGCGCGAACTCGTACTTGCGAAAGATGCCTTGGGTGCAGAAGGAGTCCAGCACGCGCAAGTCATAAGTCGCCGCAGCATCGAGGTAGAAATACGGGGCGCCGCGCGGTGGGGGTACGGTGCGCGCCAGATCGCGCGCCACGTCGACAATGGCGCTGGCGACCGTGGGCGGCGCGCCGCCGCTCGCTGCACCGGCTGGCGGTGCGATCGACATTTTGACCGGGACATCCACGGCAACTAGGCTCCTCGCCCGGCGGTCATCAGCCCCTTCCTGTGGAGCGCGCACGGCTTCCGGCGTCGCACCGGGGTGTGGTCTTTCGTTGCGGCTGCCATCGCTCCTGATGTTCCGTCCTTCGTCTTGGTCGCCTACTATTCCGCTCGATTTGGTGTCAATGGTCTCGCCGATCTGACCGCTTGGGATCTGGCGTGGCGGTCGGCTGCACACGTTCTCCTACTGCGAGCCACCCTATCACGGGCGTGCCCTCATGCTAGTCGACCTGATGATCGTGGCGCTGGGACACCGCCTCGCCGGCCGGCGCCGCGTACCCTGGCGCAGCGGCGATTGCACGATCGGCCGTTGACAGGCCATGGTGCGGTTGGCATCATCGCGCGGCTCGCATTCCACCAACCTGCGGAGAATTTCCCATGGCCGTGATCAAGAAGCGGAAAGGCAACTTCCTCGAAGACTTTCGTGTCGGTCATGTGTTTCGCCACAAGGTGGGCAAGACACTGACCGAGGGCCTCTTCAACGCATTCACCGAGTTTTCGATGACCACCAACCCGCTGAACAAGAACCAGCGCTATGCGGAGCGCTACGGGTTTCGCGGGATGACGGCGCCGCCGGGGCTCGTCATGAACATCGTGTTCAGCCAGAGCGTCGAGGATATTTCCGAGAACGCACGCGCCAATCTCGAATACATCAACATGCGCTTCGGCGCGCCGGTATACATCGGCGACACCATCGAGGTCACGTCGACGGTACTGGGCGTGAAGCCATCGACGCGCGAACCCGACCGTGGTGTCGTGCACGTGCAGACGACGGGCCGCAACCAACGCGACGAGGTGGTGTTGACCTACGAACGCAAGGTGCAGGTTTGGAAGGAAAACCCCAACGCCCAGGTCGCGGAAGCCGCGACCGAATCGATTCCGCAGGTGCCGTGTGAGTTGCAGCTTCCCCCGTACAATGCCCAGCAGCGCTACGGGGAGCTGGCACATTTGAGCAGTCCGGACACCTACTTTGAAGACTTTACGCCTGGCGACCTACTGGAGCACTGGCGCGGCCGCGTGATGACAACTGAGCACGTGGCGCTCACCGCGATGCTCGACAATACCTCTCAAGTGCACTGCAACCAGTTCATGATCGATCAACAGCCGGAAAAATTCCTGGGCGGGCAGCTGATCGTCTTCGGCGGCATACCGTTCAATCTCTGCCTGGGGCTTTCATGTCCAGACATCGCCGACAACGCGTTGAGCGACGTGCTCTACCCATCGGGCCGGCACACCGCCCCGATCTTCGCAGGCGACACGGTGTTCGCCACGACGGAGATCCGCGGTAAACGCGACTGGCCGCAACGCCCCGACCTCGGGCTACTGTCGACCATCCTGCGCGGTCACAAGTTCGTCCTCAAGGCGGACAAAGCGGAAAAGGTGGAGATCTTCTATCTCGAGCGGGAAACCGCGGTGAAGCGCCGCAGTCACTACTGCTAGCGTCCGAGCGGACGCCAAATCGCCATGCAGCGTTCAGGCGACGCAACCTCACCGTCCAAGGAGGTCGCGTCGCCTGGGTGATGGCCACCGCGACGTGGCAACGGATAGACCTGCTGCAGGTCTTGCGGTGATCAGCCTGCCTGTTCCTGGGCTCGGCGCGCCGCCTGGTAGTGGCTGGCGCAGAGTCCCTTGGCAATTGATGCTTTTCCGCACCCTTTGGCGCTGCACACGCGCTTCGCCGACGTGCCGCTCTTGGGGAGCGACCAACCCTTCAGTGCGCCCTGCGCAACCTCGAGGCCCTCGTTGAGCAACGCAATCACCACCTCGGTCTTGGAAGCGCCGAGGTCGCTCGCCACCTTCTGGATTGCGTCGCTGACATAGGCAGGAATCTTGACGTTCATCAACCGACTGGTGGTACGCTCCCGACTCTTCAAGTCACTCAGCCTCAGTTCCGCCCGCATGAATCAACCTCCTTCCGAATGGCTCCGATCTATGCCGCCATCCTTCCTATGTTAGATCTCACATTACCTTAACCGATTCCGGGGAACGTTGGAAGTAAGCGGCCCTTACAAACACCCAAACGGGTTCACGGGGCGACGAGAGTCTTGAAATTGGTCTCACGGACGTATGTCGGTACGGCGGTCGTTGCGTACCTCGTCCGGGGCTAGCGCAACCGGTGCAGTAGAGTCACTCGGCTCGCTGTGCACCATGCGGCTTCAGTAGCTGAGGGCAAACACGTAAACCGTGAGTGCAACCGAGAGAATCACGCTGATCGCGTACACGTAGCTGAGCTGCCGTTGCCTCACCTGGAACGCGGGGTCCATGGTCGGTCCTCTTCATGAAGCGAGACGGGAATGGGTGCTCTCGTCGAGGACGCGCGGAGGCGGTTGGTTGCGCCGTCGGAAGTTTCCTTCCCACCCATCCCGTTGGTGGACTGCGGGGGCAAGATCGGCCCACCAAAGAGTTCTCGCACCTTTCCCGTAGAGCAATGGTGATACCATGCGGCATGAGCCGTAAACCGTAGACAGCGGCTCGACTCTGATCAGCCGAATGTAGTGCTGGCGGAACAGTGGTCACGACGGCGAGACGCCGGAGCTGTTACAACCCGCCGGCGGCGGGAGCTTCATGCCGCGAACAGAAACGCATGCATGGCCCGCAGGTCGCTCACACTATGGACATCGGAGTCGAAGTTCGGCACCTCGACGACGGCGACACCCTTCGGCAGGAGCCGCCGGAACGCCTCCATGCGCAGGGCATCGCCGCGGCCGAGCACCTCGTACCGATCGAAGTTGTCGGCCATCAGCTCGGCATCGCGCACATCACCCAGCAATTGGGCCATCAGCGTGACGACATCGTCATGCCGCACGCCACGGCGGCCGCCGGCCATCTCGCGGTGCGTTCGGTTGAACACCACCGCCTTCAGCGACATGTCGAGCTCCCGTACCTTGCGACAGAAGTACTCGGCCTCGGTGAGCACCTGCTCCTCCGGCGTGGCAATCAGCACGAAGGCGGTCTCCGCGGAGCGCAACAGGTCATACACCCGCCGCACCCGCGGTTCGAAATCCTCGAATAGCCCACTCATCGACGTGAAGAAATCCGAGACCTCGACGAGGGCCGAGATACCCGTGGCGTCCTCGAGGCGCCGAAACAGGAAACCGACGGTGCGATTCACGAAGCGGAAGGTTGCCCATCCGGCGGAGAAGTACGGCCGCACGAACCACCGGATCACGCTCCGGTCCAGAAAGTCCGCGATGCGCTGTGGCGCCTCCAGAAAATCCAGTGCGTGCTGCGTCGGTGGCGTGTCGACCACGATCAAATCGTACTCCCCGCTCGCGTGCACCTCGCACAGCTGCTCGACGGCCATGTACTCCTGCGACCCCGCAAAGCTCTGTGACAGGTGCTGGTAGAAGCGGTTGTTGAGAATGCGCGTCCGAATCTCCGCCGACGGCGCGTGACGCTCGACCAGTTCATCCCAGGCCCCTTTCTGGTCGAGCATCATGGCGCTCAGCATGCCGTGTGGGACGTCGGCCACCGTGACCGCCGAATTGATCGCACCGAGCGATCGCACACCGAGCGCGTTTGCCAGTCGCTTCGCCGGATCGATGGTCAACACCATCGTACGGCGGCCCGCCAGCGCGGCGCGCACCGCGAGCGAAGCCGCCGTCGTGGTCTTGCCGACCCCTCCGCTCCCGGCGCACACCACGACGCGGTGACGCCGCAAGACCTCATCGAGCCCGGTCACCACTCACCTCGCGGCCGTCGACCGACGGCAGCACCGCGGCGATCCGATCGGCAATGGCGCGCACCTCGTTGGCACCGAACTCTTCGGCGAACACGAATGGAATCTGCACGAGCGGCACCACAATCTCACCGCACAAGCGCGTCAGATAGGCTTCGTTGATGGCCGACCACCCGGCCTCCTCGTCGGCACGTCGCAGTGCCTCTTCGGCGATCGCCCGCGCGCGCCGGTCCGACAGACCGACAACGTGCTTGCGCGCCCGCGCCAGCGCCGCGGCAGGGAACGCCGCATGATGCATGCGGTTCACGAAGAGCGCGCCGACCGGCATGTGCAGGTCGTCGCGCAACTGCTGGTACATCTCCAAGGTTTCGTTCACCGGCATCTCTTCAGCCGTCGTGACGAGGTTCACGGCGGACCGCCGCGGGTCAGTCAGCAGATCCACGAGCCGCTGGCTCTCCCGCCCGACGAGACCGGCTCCGAAAGCCTCATGCGCCGCTCGCGGCATCCGCAGATACTGGAGGCTGTGGCCCGTCGCCGGCGCGTCCATGATGACGATGTCCCACAGCCGCCGCCCGTTCTCGTCGCTGCGCTCCGCTTCGTACCAGATCTTCCCGATCGTCATGAGCTCCTTGAGCCCGGGAGCCGCGGCCACGAAGTACTGATAGATGCGGCTGGAAAACACCGCCTGCAGGACACGCTTCACCGGAACGATGATCGCAAGGTATTCGGCGAGCGCGGTGCTGCCATCGACGGCCATGACCGACAGCGATGGGCGGACGCGTCGCGTTTCACCGATCGCCGGTGGCTCGATACCCAAGAGGCGCGCTGCGCGTCCGACCCCGTCGACCTCCACGAGGAGTGTCCGCTTGCCGCGCTGCGCCGCGATCAGGCCGAGCGCCGACGCAACCGTTGTCTTGCCGACACCGCCCTTGCCGGCAACGATCAACAAGCGGCGCTCGAGGAGTCTTTCGATGTCCGGATTCACGCGCGTCCTCGCGGCTACGCCTCACGAGTGCGAGCGCATGGCCAGGCAGGCATTGGTCCCGCCGAAGCCGAACGAGTTCGACAACGCGACGCGCACCGTCGCCGGTCGTGCCACATTCGGGACGTAGTCCAAATCGCACTCCGGATCCGGATGCTCGTAGTTGATCGTCGGTGGAATGACCGAGTGATAGCATGTGAGCAGCGTATACGCCGCCTCGATCGCGCCGGCGGCGCCGAGCAGGTGGCCGGTCATCGACTTCGTCGAGCTGATGGCCAGGCGGCCGCCGTGCTCGCCGAATACCCGCTTGATGGCCTGGGTCTCGTTGACGTCGTTGTACGGCGTCGAGGTGCCGTGGGCGTTCACGTAGTCGACGTCGGACGGCGCGACCCCGGCGTCTTCCAGCGCCAGCCGCATGCAGCGGGCTGCCCCGTCGCCATCGGGAGCCGGGGTTGTAATATGATAGGCGTCGGCGTTCGCACCGTAACCGACGATCTCGCCGTATATCCGCGCGCCCCGCTCGATGGCTGCGTCGCGGCTCTCCAGCACCAGCATCCCAGCACCCTCACCCACGACAAACCCGTCACGCTCGCGGTCGAACGGTCGGCTCGCCCGTTCCGGCGCATCATTGCGGGTCGACAGGGCTCGCATGACGGCAAAGCCCCCAACCCCCATGGGCGTTACGGCAGCCTCCGCACCGCCCGCCAGCATCGCATCCTGGAACCCGAAGCGCACCAGTCGATACGCCTCGCCAATCGCATGCCCACTCGACGCACAGGCGCTGGTCGCCACATAGTTCACGCCCTTAGCTCCGAAGCGCATGGCGATCTGTGCCGGGGCCATGTTGGCGATGAGACGCGGGATGAAGAATGGTGTGACCTTCTTGATGCCGAACTCGAAAAACTGACGCAGACAGTCCTCGATGGTGGCGATCCCACCCATACCGACGCCCAGGAGCACGCCGACGCGTTCGGCGTGCGCGGCATCGATCCGAAACTTCGCATCATCGACCGCCATTTGCGCCGCGGCGACGGCGTACTGCGTGAAGGGGTCCATCTTCTTCACGTCCTTCTTCTCGATGAACGTGAGCGGATCGAAGCCGTGCACCTCACCGGCGATACGCACCGGCAGCACCGATGCATCAAAGCGGGTGATTGCACTGATGCCGGAGCGTCCGGCGAGGAGGTTTCGCCAGTTCCCTTCGGCATCGTTGCCGAGTGGGGTGACCA
>Ga0335082_10002167_pt1 | contig 21108 bp, 8 predicted proteins | sample Lox_Sample_41_FD_206718 | JGI IMG/M metagenome (GOLD analysis project Ga0335082, IMG submission 206718) | Soil microbial communities from Loxahatchee National Wildlife Refuge, Florida, United States - Lox_Sample_4.1 | ecosystem: Environmental > Terrestrial > Soil > Wetlands | place: USA: Florida...
GTTTCGCGTGCAAAGAAAGGAACGGGGCTTCCGCCGAGCACTTCACGCATGGTCCCGCCTTCTTCGGATGCGAACCGTCATTTCCTACGACATCCAGGCGATAAGAGTTGATGCCGGGCATGATGCTTTCGAGCGAGTCGAGTTCATCTTCGTGCCAGCATCCGCGCGTTCTTTCTTCGTCCCATGCTGGATGGCGGTTGTAGCCAAACACGAGTTCGGCGCAGATGCGAGAGACTTCACCGCTGGCGCGCGCCGATTGCACATGGCAAAGATCGCTGAGGAAGTTGACGAGACCGGGCAGACCCTCGGCGACGGAAGCATCGTTTGCACCTTCGCGTTCGAGGCGCAGAACGTCGAGGATCTGACACCGCGCAGACACCAGCCAGCACAGTGCGTCTGCGAGGGGAAACGTCACACCCTGACGAGCACTCTGGTAGAGCCTGCCGCCATCCGCATCCTTACTGTGCTGCAGATGATCGAGTGACCATAGCCACATCGTCATCGCGGTCGCTAGCGCGCATGCACCGGTGCCCGGATGGTCCGCGGCGATGGCGCGCATCTCAGGAATCCAACCTCGGAATTGGGCCAGGAATACGGGATTCGTCATGGTCACGGAAAGCTGTCTGCGCTGCACAGCCTCGGGGCCTTCGTATGTGGCTTCGAGCTGCGCGTCCATCCACTTGTTGCCCAGGAATCCCGGGCAATCTTCGGTGATGCCGTAGCCGCCCATCAGGCTCACGGCTTCGCGCATCATCTGGGCTCCCCAGCCGGTGTTCCAGAGTTTGGCTGCCGGACAGAGGACGTCAGCCAGCGAATCGAGTGCGGCGAAGCGCAGTAGCGAGTCTGAATTCAGAGACTCCTTGCGCGCGTCGCCGACCGGCAACTGCATAAGTGCGACGGCATGATCAGCGGCTTCACGAAGGAACTTCATCTTTGCTTTCGCGCCGCTGATGCTACGCTCGGCGTAGAGCTTATCCATCTCCTTCTCGAGTGGATCGAGTTCGTCGAAGGCGCGCGCGGCCGCAAATCCCAGGGAGGCGCTGGCTTCTCCCGTTGCCCACACATCGACCAGCCGGTGCAGCGAGTCTTCCCTTGCCTGCAGTCCGAGTTCGTAGCGCACGGATCCCGGTGTGGCCGTCTCGGCACCGCGAAACCTTCCGCGCTGATAACGGATGATCGGCTCAACCGCGGAGAGAAGTTTGGCTGCGGTCATCACGCCGACCGTCACGCGGGTGCGGCGGAAGACGGCTTCGATTACTTCGCTGTGGCTGTAGCGGGGAATCAGGACACCGTCTTTGATGTCGTATCCGCCAACGATCCGGCTCGCGGGCACGCGCAGATTGAAGATGGGATCGCCGGTCGAGGAGAGCTGATGCACCATTTTGCGAGTGGGCGTACCACGATCGAAGATGCCGGGATCTCTTTCTTCCAGGATCACGATGCAACTACCCTTGATGCGTTCATCGTCGGAATCGACGGCGGCGGTGACAAAGTTGGCGAAGCCGATGTTGGTGATGAAGCGTCCGCGCTTTTCGACCTGCAGGGTCGGTTCCTCGCCCGGCTTCCAGTCGACGATGCGCACCTTACCGTTGAGCATGCCGGTATCGACGCCAACGTAAGGGATCGGCTCGGTCAGGCAGAACGCACCCCGCCAGGGCTTACGATCTTCACCGGGCTGGGCAGGAGCAGCGAGTTTCATGTAGTGGCTCTGCTGCTGGGGAGTGCCGCGCTCATGGATCGGGGCGAGCGCCAGACACCCGGCCAAGCTTGCGGTCGCAGCGCCCCCATCGACCCATGCCAACTCGAACGCTACCAAAGCAAGCGCCAGGTTCTTGGGACCGGCGAAGAGCCCACCTTCTTCGGGATCCATAAATACGGCGGTGATTCCTGCGCCATCGAAGGCTTCCAGCAGAGCAGCCTTCCCCTCGGTCCACTCATGGGAGTTTCGGCCGCCATTGGCAACCAGGCGCGCTACCGGGCCGCGCGCCACCGCGCGCGACGACTGCACCAGCAACTGCAGGTCATAGCGGTCGACGAACGCCCACTGCACCTGACGAGCAGTATCGGAAGGCAACGTTCGCAAGGTTTCTGGCTGGACGGGGGTCGCAGTCGCCATAGGAGCCTCTCTTTGCTTGCGCAAACCGCGCTATCTTTGCAAGCGATTCTCCCGTCCGGAGCGCGAAGGGTCTGTGATGCTGGTCACAGGGTCCTATGATCTAGAACTGCGCAACGCCTTGGGAATTGGGGCGTTGGCGGTTTCAACGTCGCTCCGGCGCTGTCCGGCAATGGACACTTGAATCCTTCGCCGGACACCTGAGTCGAGCCAGCGACTTCGCGGAGCCATTCTAACCCTATATTTTGCAATAGATTGCTGGCACGGTCAGATTGGAACAGCACTTGCGCTTATGACTTTCGATGGATATCGCTCGGCCCGAGTTTAAAGAGCAAAAACGCAAACGCCAGATCATGGTTGTGTCTGCCGTCGTGGTTGTGGTCGGCATTCTGAGTATCATTGTGTACCGCTTAAAACCAGCCGCTCCTTCCGTCGAACGCGGCACGGTCTGGACTGACTCAGTGAAGCGCGGTTCGCTGCTGCGTCAGGTGCGCGGCATTGGATCGCTGGTACCGTCCCAGGAGTCCGTGTTGCAGATCCCCGCCGAAACCGAAGCAACCGTGGTGCGCATTCGCATGCTGCCTGGCTCGCTGGTGAAAGCCGACACCGTGCTGCTCGACATGAGCAATTCGCAGGTGGAGCAGGCCGCCGTGGACGCGCGCCTTCAATGGAAGGCCGCACAGGCCGAATACCAGAGCCAGCGCATGAAGCTGGAGAGCGACTACATGAATCAGAAGGCCGGCGCGGCGACGGTCAAAGCGGACTACAACCAGTCGCAGCTACAGTCGCAGACCGACAAGTCCCTCTACGATCTGGGCGTGATCTCCGGCCTCGCCTATCGCGCGTCCAAGAGCAAGGCTGACGAACTTACCGTCCGCAACGGCCTCGAAGATCAACGACTCGAGAGCACGCAGAAGGCGATGGATGCGCAGTTGGCCGAACTGCAGGCCAAGGTCGACCAGATGAAGGTTCTTGCCGACCTGAAGCAGAAGCAACTCGATTTGCTGAAAGTTCGCGCAGGCATCGAAGGGGTTCTGGTGGAGCTGCCGCTGCACGTCGGACAGCACGTTTCCCCGGGAACGATGCTCGCCAAGGTCGTGCAGCCCAACCACTTGATGGCGGAACTCAAGATTGCAGAGACCCAGGCGCGCGACGTGCAGATTGGCGAACCCGCGTCCGTGGATACCCACAACGGGGTGATCGCTGGCTCGGTCATGCGCGTCGATCCGGCGGTACAAAACGGAACGGTCACTGTCGACGTCAAACTAACGGGCGAACTTCCCAAAGGAGCTCGTCCTGACTTGAGCGTGGACGGCACGGTCGACCTCGAGAAACTGGACAACGTTCTCTATGTGGGCCGCCCTGCCTTCGGTCAGGAGAACAGCACCATCAGTCTTTTCAAGCTCGACGGCGACGGGCGCGATGCGACACGGGTCCCGGTCAAAGTGGGGCGGGCTTCTGTGAATGCGATTCAAGTGATCGACGGCTTGCACGAGGGCGACACCGTCGTGCTTTCCGACATGTCGCGCTGGGACAACACGGACCGTATCCGGCTCCAAGACTGAGAATTCAATCCTAAGAAATCGAGGCGAACGATTCATGACTGACGCGAACCAACCGCTGATTCAGATCTCCGACATGACCAAGGTCTTCTACACCGACGAAATCGAGACCCACGCGCTTTCGGGCGTGCACCTGTCGGTTAATAAGGGAGAGTACGTAGCGATGTCGGGGCCGTCAGGCTGCGGCAAGTCGACGCTGCTTTCGATCATCGGGCTGCTCGATACTCCGACCGCAGGCAAGTACTTTCTGAACAACAAGGCGGTTGAGAATCTGGATTTCGCCGAGCGCGCGCGGATTCGCAATCAGGAGATCGGGTTCATCTTCCAGAGTTTCAACCTGATTGGCGATCTGACGGTGTACGAGAACGTGGAACTGCCGCTGACCTACCGTCAGAGGATGCCATCGCCCGAGCGCAAAACGCGCGTGATGGAAGCTCTGGAGCGCGTCGGAATGGCGCACCGGGTGCGCCACTATCCTTCGCAGCTCTCAGGCGGTCAGCAACAAAGAGTCGCGGTCGCACGAGCACTGGGTGGAAAGCCGTCGATTCTGCTCGCGGATGAACCTACTGGGAACCTCGACTCCCGCAACGGCGAAGCCGTGATGGACCTGCTGGCCGATCTTCACCGTGAAGGTGCAACCATCTGCATGGTGACGCACGACCCGCGCTTCGCGAAGCACGCGCAACGGGAAGTGCATCTGTTCGACGGCAAAGTCGTCGCCGAAGAAGAACTGAAGAAACTGCTGGCGGAAGTCCAGGCATGAGCACTCCTGGGTGCCGGCTACATTCCGGCACGGCGGACGGCGAAGGTTACTCCTTCATGGTGGCATTGCAGTTCGAGTGAGGCAATCCTGATGACTGGCCTGCTCCAAGACATCCGATACGCTTTGCGCCAGATCCGGAAATACCCTGGATTTGCTGTGAGTGCGATCGCGGTGCTTTCCCTGGGGATAGGTTCGACAACAGGGATGCTAGCCATCGTGCAGTCGGTGTTGATTCGTCCGCTTGATTACAGCCAGCCGAAGCGACTAGTCCTCGTGGGGACTAACGAGGATGGGGAAAATGATCAGTGGTCCTTTGTACACACTACGGACTTCCCCGACCTGCAGCGCGACCTCCATCAGTTTGAGCAACTGGCCGCGTTTAGCAGCCTGCCCGTGCCGGTGGAGAACGAGCAAGGTACGGAGATGCTACTGGCGCCGGAGGTCAGCACGAATTTCTTCCAGACACTCGGAGTCTTGCCCGCGATCGGCCGCCCCTTTCGCGAGGGCGACGACGCGCCGGGAGCGGGGGCGGCGATTGTCAGCCATGAGTTCTGGCAGAACTCTCTGCACGGCAGTCGTGAGGTGCTGGGCAGCAAACTTAAGGTGAACGGACAGCTCTACACCGTCGTGGGCGTAATGCCGCCGCGTTTTCAATTCCCTGTTACCAATGGAAAGACGGTGTGGACGGCATTTCAGCTCACACCGGACCACAAAACCAAGCAAGGGCTGGACGGATTTCAAGTCTTGGGCCGGCTGAGAGCGGGCGCTTCGCTCGAGCAGGCTCGCGCTGAAGGAGAGGCGTTCGTTCGGAACAGGAAGCCGAGTTCGGCCTCCGCGTCCGCGGAGCACTTCTGGCTTTATCCGTATGAGCAGACCGTTACCGGAGAGTCAAAGCCTGGCTTGCTCGCCTTGCTGGGCGCATGCCTCGTGCTTCTGTCGATTGCGATTGTCAATACGGCGAATTTGCAGATTGCACGGGCAACCTCGCGACAGGGCGAGATCGCGATGCGGAGTGCCTTGGGTGCCTCGCGCGCTCGGATCATCCGCCAAATAACTGTCGAAAGTCTGCTGCTCTCGTTTGTTGGAGCCGGACTCGGATGGTCGCTCGCTGCGGGATTTGTGGGCCTGGCGCATCGATTGTTTCCCCGCCAGCCCCGATTCGATTCACTGCAATTCCACCCCGGGACGTTCGCTGGCTGTCTGCTCATCACCGTTTTGTGCGGAATGGCAGCCGCGATTGCTCCCTGCTGGCAGGTTCTGAACAACCGACGGGGGACGGTTGTGCAGCCCAGTGCCGGCGGCCGAATCAGCCGCCAGCTGCGACTGAGCGGATGGCTGGTCGCAGCGGAGGTCGCGCTCAGCACGGTTCTGCTGGTTGCGGCTGGACTTTTCCTGCGTACGCTTCGTTCGCTTGAAAATGTCCCGCTCGGTTTCGATTCCGACAATGTCACGACATTCCTGCTGTGGGCACAAGGCGGCAACCGGCTGCCAATGTCCGTGAAGGTTGCTGCTTACCATCGCGTGTTGGACCGACTGGAGCAACTCCCAAGTGTTGAGGCTGCCGGGATGGTGACCTCGCTCCCCATTTCGAACTTTCAAATGACGAGTGGCTCGGGCTTTGCGGTTCCTGGTCTTCTCTCCGGGAATGAGAAGCCGGCGCCGTTTACGTATCTTACCGCGGTGAGTCCTGGCTATTTCCCGGCGCTCCGCATTTCGATTATCGAGGGACGCGACCTTTCCGCAAGCGACACGGCGACTACCCAACTGGTTGGGATCGTTAACCAAGCACTTGTCGAGAGATATCTGCGCGGTGTGAATCCGATTGGGCAGCAAATCATCCTCGAGAAGCCAACCGGCATTCTGCAGCCCATTACGATCGTAGGAGTGTCTGGAAATGTCATCCAGCAGAATTCGATTGGTGACCCGGCGGAACCCGAACTTGCGCTCTCGTACATCCAACTGCCACCCGCTGCCCAGTTCTCCCAGTACATGATCGGCTTCGCGGATGGATTTGCAGTTCGCACGCGCTCGGCGGCAGGAGACATCGGAGGAACGATTCGGGCGATCGTGAAGAGTGAGGCCACCGATTTTGCGATTGATAATCTCGTCCCGTTCCGGAAGGCCGTGCAGGATGACATGAAGACGCAGCGTTTGACGCTGGAGATTACTTCAGCGTTCGCATGGATTGCTGTGCTGCTTTCCGCGGCCGGACTGTACGCGGTGCTGGCCTACGTCGTGGGGCAGAGAATCCATGAAATGGGGATTCGGCTGGCGCTGGGAGCGACACGGGGAAGCGTCTTCGGGTTGATCGTGAGGCAAGGCCTGTGGATGGTAGGCGCCGGCCTGTTGAGCGGATGGCTGGCCGCGCTCCTTGCGGGACGCTGGATCGGCAGTTTCCTTTATGGCGTCACGACCAGGGACCCACTGACGTATGTGATTGTCGGAATGCTGGTCGCGCTTGCGAGCGCAGTGGCAATCCTGGTGCCAGCACGACGCGCCGCTCACATCGAACCGATGATGGCGTTGCGGTACGAGTGAGAGACCGACTATGGAAGCTATTATTCAAGATCTTCGATACGCGGTGCGCCAGTTGCGAAAGGCGCCGGGGTTTGCCTGCACGGCGATTTTCATACTGGCGCTCGGCATCGGGGGCGCATCGGCAATCTTCAGTGCGCTGAATCCGGTGCTATTCCAGCCGCTTCCCTACCCGCAGGCGAACCGGATCATGACGATCTGGTATGCGGGCGCGGATGGAGAGCGCATCCCACAGGCGTTTCACACGTATCGCGAAGTGGCTGAGCGCAGCCGATCGTTCGAACGGTTAGCGGTGATGAAGCCATGGCAGCCGACGTTGAGTGGCGCAGACCAGCCCGAACGGCTCGATGGACAGCGAGTGAGCGCAGGATTTTTTAAAGTTCTGGGGATCGCGCCCGCGCTGGGTCGCGATTTTCAACACGCAGACGACGTGCTCAACGGTCCGAAGGTCGTGATCTTGAGCAACGGGTTGTGGCGGCGGAGATTTGGAAGCGACAACACGATTCTCGGCCAGCAGATCCGGCTGAATGACGAACCTTACACTGTGATCGGCGTGATGCCACAAGACTTCGACAATGTGCTGTCACCCTCGGCTGAGGCGTGGGCGCCCTTGCAGTACGACACGAGCAACGTGTCGTCGAGAGAGGCACGGGAGTGGGGGCACCATCTTCGCATGGTCGGGCGATTGAGCGAGCAGATTGAGCTCGATCAGGCTCGAAGTGATCTGTCCCGGATCGCCAACACTCCAGTGGCGGAGTTCCCTCGGCCGAGCTATGTCTCTCTCGATCATGGGCTTCTCGTCGAATCGTTGCAGAAGGATGTGACCCGGGGTGTCCGGCCGGCACTGCTGGCAATTTTCGGCGCCGTGATTCTGGTGCTGCTGATGGCATGCGTGAACGTGACGAACCTTGTGCTCGCGCGCGGGGCGCGGCGGCAGGGGGAAATTGCGGTACGGGCGGCACTCGGTGCGGCGCCTCCACGCCTGATCCGGCAATTGATTACAGAGAGTCTGCTGCTCGCTTCTCTCGGCGGCGCGTTCGGGCTTGTCGTCACTCAGGCGGGCATTCGCTTGCTCGTGGCGCTGAGTCCGGCAGGCTTGCCGCGAGTCAGCGCGATCAGGCTGGATGGCACGGTCTTCACGTTTGCATTCGGCATATCCCTGCTCGTCGGACTGTTGGTGGGACTGGTGCCCGCATGGCAGGCTTCGCGGCGTGATCTGCATGATTCTCTACGGGACTCCTCCCAGAGAACGGCAGGGCGTCACCAGGGAACGCGGAGCGCGTTCGTTGTCGCTGAAGTTGCGTTGGCGATTGTATTGCTGGTGAGCGCCGGGTTGCTGTTGCACAGCCTGCGGCGCTTGTTGGGCGTGCCCCCCGGGTTCGATGGCTCCGGCGTCGTCAGCATGCAAGTGCAGACCAACGGACGGCGCTTCGATGATGAGCACGTAAACCGTCAGTTCTTCGCACAGGCGCTCGATTCAGTTCGCGAAGTTCCGGGTGTTGCTTCGGCTGCCTTCACCAGTCAATTGCCGCTGAGCGGAGACTCCGACGTGTACGGCGCGCAGTTTGACGGGGACGCACCGGAGACCGGGTATCCGGTGTACCGGTACTCAGTGACTGCCGATTACTTTCAAGTCCTTCACATTCCTCTGAGGCGTGGCCGCTTGCTGAACGATCGTGATAACGAGAACGCGCCGCCTGTGATTGTGATTAGCGAGTCCCTCGCCAGGCGCCGATTCCCGAATGAAGATCCAATTGGCAAGCGCGTCCGCGTTGGCGACCGGTCGGCGCCTCCCTACACAGTTGTTGGTGTGGTGGGAGATGTGAAGCAGATGTCGCTAGGGATGAATGAATCTGACGCGGTCTACACCACGACGACGCAGTGGCACTTTGCCGACGGGACACTATCGCTGGTCGTACGGACCCACGGAGATCCCGCCGCGTTGACTTCAGCGGTCAAGAAGGCAGTGTGGTCCATCGACAAGGATCAACCAATCGTGCGCGTGGCGCTAATGAGCAACTTGCTGGCAGCGTCGGCCGCGGAGAGACGCTTCGTCTTGATTCTGTTTGACGCTTTCGGCCTGATGGCTATGGCGCTGGCCGGCACCGGCATCTACGGAGTTTTTTCTGGCAGCGTGAGTGAGCGAACCCGTGAGATAGGCGTGCGAGCGGCCCTGGGAGCGGACCGCACGAACATCGTGACGATGGTGCTTCGCCAGGGAATGACTCTTACTTTGATCGGGGTCGTTTTCGGATTTGCTGGTGCGGCAGCCGCGAGCCGTGCGATTGCGTCGATGCTTTTCGGAATATCCAGCCTCGACCCGATCACCTATGCGGGAGTGATTGGTTTGCTTCTTGTCGTTTCCGTGATCGCGTGCGGCCTGCCTGCGTGGAGGGCGTCGCGAATCGATCCGATGGTGGCTTTGCGTTACGAGTAGCTAACCTATGGAAACTCTTCTGCAAGATATTCGCTATGCCGTTCGCCAACTCCACAAGAGTCCGGGCTTTGCAGCGGTCGCGATAGTGACGCTGGCGTTGGGGATTGGCGTCAACACGGTGATCTTCAGTGTAGTCAACGGCGTTCTGCTCAGCCCTTTGCCGTTTCCCCAGCCCGAACAACTCGTCACGTTGCACGAGAACAAGCCGAATTTTGAAGGTGGATCGCTGTCGTATCCAAATTTCCGGGACTGGCAAAAAGATAATGATACGTTCGCGTCCATGGCAATCGCCCGGAGCTATGCCTTCAGCTTGACCGGTGCGGGCGAGGCAGAACAAGTGAACGGCGAATTTGTGTCGTCTGATTTCTTCCCGGTGCTCGGCGTGAATCCGGCGCCCGGCCGACAGTTTGCGCGAGGCGAAGACGAAGTGGGAGCAGCGCCGGTTGCGCTGATCAGCACGGACTTGTGGCGGCGCAAGTTCAGTTCGGCGCCAGAAATTTTGGGAAAGAGCATCACTCTCGACGGCAGAGCCTATTCGATCGTCGGCGTAATCCCGGCGGGTTTTCATTTGCTGATCCCCGGATTTCGCGACGGTGACGTATATGTGCCGATCGGACAGTGGACCAATCCGTTGCTGCAGCAACGCGGCGCGGGACTGGGCATTCATGGGATTGGCCGGCTCCGCGCAGGTGTGACGGTCGAGCAGGCGCAGGCTGACATGAAGAGCGTGACATCGAACCTCGCGGCTGCCTTCCCTGACTCTGACAAAGGGATTTCAGCGAAACTGGTTTCGCTCAAACGGCAGATGGTGGGGGGAGCACAGTCGTTTTTGACGGTTCTTCTGGTCGCGGTGGGGTTCGTTCTTCTGATCGCTTGCGCGAATGTCGGCAATCTCCTGCTGGCGCGCTCGACCGGACGCGTGCGCGAATTCGCGGTCCGGGCTGCGCTGGGAGCCAGCCGCGGTCGCGTGATCCGGCAATTGCTCACCGAGAGCGTGCTGCTCGCACTCGCTGGCGGTCTGCTCGGATTGTTGCTGGCCACTTGGGGAACACGCGCAGCGCTAGCCAGTCTGCCGTCGGCCTTGCCCCGAGCCGAGGCGATCGGGCTCGACTTCAATGTGCTGGCTTTCACGATGGGAATTTCGGTGCTGGCGGGCATTCTGTTTGGGCTGGCTCCGGCACTGAGTTTGCGGCGGCCCAACCTGCAGGACCGCTTGAAAGAAGGCGGGAGAGGAACAAGCGGTACTCGACATCGTACGCAGAGCGTCTTTGTGGTTGCTGAGATTGGCCTGGCGGTTGTGCTGTTGATCGGAGCCGGCCTCACGATCCGCAGCCTGATGCGCCTGTGGAGCATCGAACCAGGATTTAGTCCCCACAACGTGCTCACGTTCGGCGTTTCCCTTCCGCCTTCGATGATGAAGGCTCAGCCTGAGACGATCCGTTCGGTGTTTCGCGATTTCGACGCAAAGCTTGCGGCTATTCCCGGAGTCCACGGCGTTTCGCAGGTTTGGGGAGCGATGCCCTTCAGCGCAGACGACGAGCAACTGTTCTGGCTGGAGGGGCAGGCGAAGCCAACCAACGAGAACGATATGAATTGGGCGATCGACTACATCGTCGGCCCCGAGTATCTGCAGACGATGGGAATTCCCGTGCAGCGTGGCAGATTTTTCACCTCACAGGACAACGAGCACACGCCGCTCGTTGTCGTGGTCGACGAAGTATTCGCGCAGAAATATTTCCCCGGTCAAGATGCGATCGGGAAGCGGATTCACATTAACCGGATTGAGCAACCGGCGGAGATTGTCGGCGTCGTCGGGCACGTTCGTCAATGGGGGCTGGATGCGGATGACCGACAGTCGCTGCGCTCGGAACTCTACATTCCTTGCATGCAGATGCCGGATGCGTTCGTTGCCATGACGCCTTCGGGTTCCACGGTCGTGGTGCGGAGTGAGCAGGCCTCGGCCGGGCTGATCGATTCCGTGCGGCGTTTGAGTTCCGCAATGAGCAGCGAGCAGGTGATTTTCGGCGAGCAAACGATGGAATCGCTGATCTCGCAGTCGCTGGCGGCGCGGCGGTTTTCCATGATTCTTCTGATCCTGTTCGCCTCTCTGGCTTTGATTCTGGCTGTTGTGGGGATTTACGGCGTCGTTTCTTACGTAGTGGCGCAACGGGCTGGCGAGATCGGGTTGCGCATGGCCTTGGGAGCAAAACCGGCAGACGTACTGAGCCTGGTTTTGAGTGGAAGCGGCAAGTTGGCGCTGGCTGGCATCGTGGCAGGCGTTGCCGGAGCCTTGGGCGTCACGCGGCTGATGACTAGTCTGCTTTACGGCGTTAGCGCGGCCGATCCCGTGACGTTTGGCGCGGTCGCACTCTTGCTGATGGTGGTAACGCTTGCGGCCTGCTACGTTCCCGCGCGGCGCGCAAGCCAGATGGATCCGGTTGTGGCACTGCGATGCGAGTGAGGAGGCTTCGAGATGAACGGTACGGTACAGGATATCCGCTACGCCTTGCGCCAGCTCCGGAAGAGCCCGGGATTTGCCATCACCTCGATTCTTATTATGACGCTGGGGATTGGCGCGAGCACGGCGATCTTCGGATTCGTCGATGCGGCGCTGATTCGGCCGCTGCCCTATGCGAATCCAGCCCGCCTCGTCGATGTAGACGAGAGCGCGGCGATGTTCCCACGCAACAACCTTTCCTACCTCGACTTTCTGGACTGGAAGCGAATGAATCAGGTCTTCAGTTCCATGGACGCATACAACCAGTACGGCTACCTGCTGCAAGCGCCCTCCGGAGGTGAGCCTGTATCGGCCGTTCGCGTTAGCACCGGCTTCTTCGGCACGTTGGGGGTGTCCCCGATCCTGGGTCGTGACTTCCATGAGGGAGAAGAATCTCTCGCAGCGCCACAGACGGTCATCTTGAGTTACGCGACATGGCAGAAGCGCTTCGGCGGCAGGAGAGACGTCACGGGCGAGACGGTCAAGCTCAGCGACACTGCCTACACCATCATCGGTGTATTGCCCCAGGACTTTCAGTTCGCTCCGCAAGGAGACGCGGAATTCTGGACCATCCTCCGCGCAGTGGACTGCAACGCGCGCCGAAGCTGTCACAACCTCTATGGGATCGGAAGACTCAGGGACGGGGTAACCGTCGAGGCTGCGCTTGCGAACGTCAAAGCGATCGCACGGCAGTTGGAAATCCAGTATCCGGACTCCAACCGAGGACAGGGAGCATACGTCCAGCCACTCTCCGAAGCCTTTGTGCAAGATGTGAAACCGATTTTGTTGGCGCTGTTGGGCGGAGCCGGGTTGCTGCTACTGATCGCCTGCGTGAATGTCTCCAGCCTGCTTCTGGTGCGCTCGGAAAGCCGACGGCGTGAGATCGCTGTCCGCGGAGCGCTGGGCGCATCGCGCCTGAGACTGATCCGGCAATTCAGCACCGAAGGACTCGCGCTGGCCGGTGTCAGCTTCCTCCTGGGAATTGCCCTCGCACGAGTGGGCATGCAAGCTCTGATCGGCTTCCTCACAAAGGACATCATTACTTATATGCCGTACCTCGAAGGTCTTGGTCTGAACTCCCACGTGATGGCGTTTGCTGCGGCAGCTGCGCTCGGCGCGACACTGTTGTTCGCGCTCACACCGACGGTGCGTCTGCCTTTGCGCGATATGCGAACGGGACTTGCGGAGGGCGGACGTGGGGCGGCAGGAACGCTGTGGCGGCGATTCGGAGCAAATCTCGTGGTCGTGGAACTGGCCGTGGCGGTGGTCCTTTTGGTCAGTGCTGGCTTGTTCGGCAAGAGCCTTTATCGTTTGCTCCACGTTGACGTCGGTTTCCAGCCGGATCACCTGGCGACGATGGCAGTCGAACTGTCCCCGGTTACTTACTCCAAGGACGAGCAGCAGGCGGCGGTCTCGAAACAGATTGTGCGCCGTTTGGAAAGCCTGCCTGGTGTCCAGTCGGCGGCCATCTCCACGGTTTTGCCCGTCAGCTTCAACGGCAACACGACTTGGATCCGGGTCGTGGGCCAACCATACAACGGTGAACACAATGAGGTGAACGAACGAAGTGTGAGCCCCGAGTTCTTCAGCACGATCCGGGCGAAGCTGGTGGCGGGAAGGTACTTCACTGACTTCGACGATGCTTCGAAACCACGAGTACTGATCATCAATCAGACGCTGGCCAAGAAGTATTTTCCCGGCGAAGATCCGCTGGGCAAGAAGATTGGTGATACCGGCCTCTCGCCCAGGTCTCTTGCCGAAGTGGTGGGTGTAGTGGAAGACGTTCGCGACGGTTCACTTGATGCTGACATCTGGCCCGCCGTTTACCATGCGGCTGCGCAGGATCCAGACACCTTCTTCAACGTGGTGGTGCGCACGTCACGGAACGAGGCGGCGCTGCTGCCGGCAATTGTGAAGGCGGCGCATGAGGTCGACCCGGGCATCGGGACGATGGCCGAGATCACCATGACGCAAAAAATCAACCAGTCCCCAAGCGCCTACGTCCACCGTTCGTCGGCTTGGATTGTGGGTGGCTTTGCATCGGTGGCGCTATTGCTTGGCGTGGTTGGTCTCTACGGAGTGATCGCCTACTCGGTCGGACAGAGAACAAGAGAAATCGGCGTGCGCATGGCTTTGGGTGCGCAGCGCAGTTCCGTCTACCAGCTGATCATGCGTGAAGCGGCGTGGCTGGCTGGTGTGGGAATCGCGGCGGGGCTGGCCGGATCGATCGCTGTGGCGAGATTGATTCGGGGGTTGCTGTTTGGCGTTCGCGCCTGGGACGCGGAAACTCTCGCGGGAGTCTCAGTGATGTTAGCCGCTCTTTCGTTGCTGGCCTGTTACATCCCCGCGCGACGCGCGGCACGGGTCGATCCCATGGTGGCGTTGAGATACGAGTGAGGACTTATGGATACGATTATTCAGAACATCCGATATTCGCTGCGCCAACTGCGAAAGAATCCTGGATTCACCGCAATCGCGGCGCTTACGCTGGCGGTGGGCATTGGCGCCAATGCCGCCATCTTCTCACTAGTCGATCAAGTTCTGCTGAAGCAGTTGCCTGTGACCGAACCCGATCGCCTGGTGCAGTTGAAGTTTGTTGGTTCCGATACCGGGCACACCGATTCGTACGGCGGAGACAACGAGCTCTATTTTTCCTACCCGATGTATCGCGATCTACGCGATCAGAACGCGGTCTTTTCCGGGATGCTGGCCATGTTCCCGAAGCAAGTCGGAATGCAGTGGAAAAACAGTTCGAGTCTGGTCAAGAGCGAACTGGTGAGCGGAAATTACTTTTCTGTGTTGGGCGTCAAACCCGCGCTCGGACGCCTTTTCGAGCCGGAAGACAGCCCGACGGGTGGGGCATCGCCGCTGGTGGTCTTGAGTTACCGCTACTGGACGCAGCATTTCGCCTCCGACCCTGCCGTAATCAATCAAGGTGTGATGATCAACGGAAACTCGTTCACGATCATTGGCGTGGCCCAGCCAGGATTTGACAGCGTGATCGGCGGCACCATTCCCGATATCTTCGTGCCCATCACGATGAAGGCGAAGATGACGCCAGGTTGGGACGAGCTGGAAGATCGTAGATCGAAGTGGCTCAACATCGTTGCGCGGTTGAAGGCCGGAATCACGACACAACAGGCGGAAGCTGGAATCACTCCGTTGTGGAAGTCGATCCGTACTACCGAACTGCAAAGCATTACTTCTCACAGCCAGCGATTTCGTGACCAATTCGTCGCGAAGAGTTCCCTGACGCTGCTGGATGCATCCCGGGGCTTTTCACCATTGCGCGAGCAGATGCGCGTGCCGCTTCTGATTCTGATGGGAATGGTCGGGCTTCTTACCCTGATGGCAACGGCCAACGTGGGAAGCCTGCTGTTGGTACGCGCCACGGGGCGCATGCGGGAGATGTCGGTGCGCTATTCGCTAGGCGCAACGCGCGGCCGCGTCATCGGCCAGCTTCTGATGGAGGGCCTGGCGCTGGGGCTCCTTGGAGGGGCAGTTGGGCTTGTGCTCTCGCCCCTGCTCGCTAAAGCTCTGATTGCGTTGATCACTCCAAGCTCACCGGGAGAAATGTCACCGTTGTCCGCATCTCCCGACAAGATGGTCGTGCTGTTCTGCTTCCTGGTGTCGGTCGGAGCGAGCGTCCTGTTCAGTCTGGCGCCGATCATCCAGTTCTACCGTCCCAGAGTGACGGAAACGTTGCGCCAACAAACGGGAACCGGAGAGGTCACGCACGCCCGCTTCCGCCGCATCACGGTTGGAGTACAGGTCGCCTTGAGCCTCATTCTGCTGGTGGGCGCAGGATTGTTCAGCCGTACGCTCAGCAATCTCAAGTCGGTGAACGTCGGATTCGTGACTGACCATCTGCTCACATTCCAGCTCGATCCGCGACTGGCTGGCTATCAACCTTCTGCGGTCACAGCCCTTTATAAGAGACTGCTCGATCGTCTGGGTTCGCAACCGGGTGTGCAGTCCGTCGGCATGACCGACGATCCAGATCTGGTGCAGTCCGGCAGCACATTCTCAATCGATGTACCCGGATATCAACCGCAAGAAGGAGAACGCAGAAGTTTCGAGTGGGAACACGTGACGCCCTCTTACTTTGAAACGCTTCGGTTGCCGCTGCTGGCTGGCCGCGTCTTCACCGACGCAGACACCCCGACATCGAACAAGGTCGTCGTGGTGAATGAAAGCTTTGTTCGCAAATACTTTGGCACACCAGAGCAGGCACTGACGAGAACCTTCTCGGTCGGCAAGACGAATGTGCCGCTAGCGATTGTGGGAGTGGTTAAGGATGCCAAACATTCGAGCGTGCACGACGTATTTGCGCCCATCTTCTACACACCCATTTTTCAGGATGCTGAACCTGCTTCCGTGGCAGTTTATCTACGCACCAAACAAGCTCCGGAGGACGCCGGAAGGGCCGTCCGTAGTGCCGTTAGTCAGATCGATTCCAGACTGGTAATCGACACCTTGCAGACCATGAATTCGGGGATCGACACTACCCTCACCTCCGAACGCATGCTCTCGTTTCTTGCGGCCGCCTTCGGGCTGGTAGCCGTTTTCGTCACGGCGATCGGACTCTACGGCGTGCTCGCATACTCGATCGCGCAACGGACGCGCGAGATTGGAGTTCGCATGGCCCTGGGGGCGACACAAGGATCTGTCTTGAGGCTGGTCCTTCAGGAAGTACTGATCATGACGGGCACCAGCGTCGTCCTGGCCATACCGCTGTCGATTGGGCTCAGTAGCGTCGTGAAGAACCAACTCTACGGAATCTCCTATAGCGATCCGACGACGCTCATCTTTGTGGTGCTTGTCATTGGACTGGTCGCTCTTCTGGCAGCCTCACTACCTGCGCGCCGCGCCGTTCGCGTACAGCCCATCACAGCACTGCGTTACGAATAAGGAGTATGGACACCCCATGACGGGACTCATGCAAGACATTCGATTCGGATTGCGGCAATTGCGGAAGAGTATCGGCTTCACGACCGTGGCCGCGTTCACGTTGGCACTGGGAATCGGGGCTAACACGGCGATTTTCAGTCTTGTCAGCGGAATTCTGCTCAGGCCACTGCCCTATCCGCGTCCCACAGAACTTGTCAGCATCCGGGGAACGTATCCGAAGGGGGCGTTCTGGGCGATGCGCGAGCAGGTTCATACCATGGACGTTGCGGCCTACGCGGAGGGTCACGAGTTCAACCTGACGCACGCCGGCGATCCGGTGCGACTCTCTGGCACCGCCGTGTCTGCAGAACTGCTATCGATTCTGGGAACGCGCGCCGAACTCGGTCGGACCTTCGTCTCCGGAGAAGACGCGCCAGGCCGGGACAGCTACGTGGTCTTGAGTCATGATCTTTGGGCACAGAGATTCGAAAGCGATCCGGCCATCGTCGGGAAGTCAATTGAACTCGAGGGAGCCAGCCGTCAGGTCGTGGGTGTGATGCCCGCGGACTTCCACTTTCCTTCTGCGAAAACGCAACTGTGGGTACCGCTGCACAACGAGCCGCGGAATGCACCAACCTATTGGGCGGGCGATTTCATGCCAGTGGTTGGCCGCCTGCGTCCGGGTTCAACCATGGCGCAGGCGGGGGCGGAAATTCGCTTGTTCCAGTCGCGCGTGTTTGATCTTTTTCCGTGGAAGATGCCGCAGGCATGGAATGCGGACGTCACGGTGATTGCACTGCGAGATGGAATGGTGGCCGACGTCCGAACCCGCCTGCTGCTGTTGTTGGGCGCAGTCGCACTGGTGCTGCTGATAGCCTGCGCAAATGTCGCGAATCTTATGCTGTCACGCGCCGCGGGCCGTGAGAAGGAGATGGGCATCCGAACAGCCCTCGGAGCGGCGCCACGGCGAATTGCCCGACAACTACTCACCGAGAGTGTCGTACTGTCGGCAGTCGGTGCCTTGTTGGGATTTGGGTTAGCTGCCATGGGGATGGCGGCACTCAAGTCTGCGCTGCCCTCGGACACGCCTCGCTTGTTGGATGTTCAAGTCGATTGGCGCGTTCTGATCTTCACCGGGGGACTCGCGATCTTGACGGGTCTGGGCTTTGGGCTCGCGCCTGCCCTGCAATCTTCGCGGTTGGCGCTCACCGACGCATTGAACACAGCCGGACGTGGCGCTGCCGTATCCGTGTCGCGAAGGCTGCGTGGGACCCTGGCAATCGTCGAGGTCGCCCTGTCTGTGATGCTCGTCATTTCCGCGGGACTTCTGATCCGAAGCTTCTGGGCCTTGTCCCACGTGAATACGGGCTTTCGGCCGGAGCGGATGCTAACGGCGCGCATCACGCCCGATCAGACATTCTGCAGCGACCCTTCGCGGTGCCTTGCTTTCTATCGCGATCTGGTCGATCGAGTTCGGTCATCCGCCGGGGTGAGCAGTGCGGCATTGGTCAACACTCTTCCCCTCAGCGGTCGCGTCGCTAAACGCTCGTTTGATCTTGAAAACTTCACGACTGCGTCGAACCCGCAGAGCCAGCCCTTGTTCTGGCTCGACATCGTCAGCCCCGACTACTTCCGAGTTATGGGGATTCCGCTCATCTCCGGCCGATGGTTCAACGAGAGTGACGAGTCCGGCGGGCCTCCGGTCGTTGTGGTCTCTCAAAGCACAGCAAAGAAATACTGGAACGACGGCGATGCCCTCGGGAAACACGTCCGCTTCATCGGCGAGAAGGAGTGGCGCACGGTCGTTGGGATCGTAGCCGATGTGCGGGCCTACGATCTCCAGAACAACGAGCCTGACTTCATGAAGGGCACAGCGTACGTTCCGTACACGGCAGCGGCGACGCTGGAGGACGGGCGCGTACCGGCAGAAATGACAATCGCCGTGAGGACAATGTCCGATAACCCTGAGGCTGTCAACCTTCTCCACGGAATTCTGAGCGCGGCCAGCCCGAACATTCCGGTAAGCGAAGTCAAAACGATGCGCGCAGTTGTCTCCGAAGCCGCGTCGGCTCCGGCTTCCACAACTTTTCTTTTCGCGTCTTTCGCCGGCGTAGCGCTGGTTCTGGGAATCGTCGGAGTATACGGCGTGCTTTCCTATCTTGTGTCTCGGCGCCGGCGGGAGATCGGCGTCCGCATGGCCCTGGGCGCACAGCGCAGCGACGTGCTATGGCTGGTGATGAGGGAGGGCGCCAAGTTTTCGATCACTGGCATTGCCCTCGGCCTGGCGGGAACATTTTTCGTCGCGCGACTCCTGGCCACCCAACTCTATGGCATCAGCCCGCTCGATACTGGCACGTACGTGAGCGTTGCGGTCTTGACTGCAGTTGTGAGCTTGTCTGCCTGTTACATTCCGGCGCGGCGAGCCATGCGGGTTGACCCACTGGTAGCGCTACGGCTCGACTAGAAACGAGGAAACATGTTGACCGGTCTCATGCAGGATTTTCGCTACGCTCTGCGCCAGTTGCGCAAGAACCCCGGCTTCGCCGCGGTGGCCATCATTACCTTGGCGCTGGGAGTCGGCGCCAACACCGCGGTTTTCAGCGTGGTCGATGCTGTGATGCTGAGGCCGCTTCCCTACGATCACCCTGAGCGATTGATAGAAATACAATCGGTGAGGCTCAGCAATCCGCTCGGCAGTTCTGTATCGTACCCGGATTTCTTCGACTGGCGTGTTCAGAACCACACACTGGAACACCTGGTTTCGTATCACGACAACAGCTTCACACTGACGGGGCTCGAACGGCCAGTACCAGTGGATGGCGAGGTCGTCTCCTGGGATATTCTGCCTGCGCTGGGTGTGCAACCGGAACTCGGACGCGGATTCACTGCCGACGAAGAAAAAACAGGCACACGAGTCATTCTCATCAGCCACTCCTTGTGGACCTCGCAATTCGGCGCCGACAAGTCGATCGTCGGCCGCGCGGTCCACCTCAGTGGCGAGCTCTACACGGTTATTGGGGTCATGCCGCGTTCGTTCCGCTTTCCGATGACTCGGCCAACCAACGCCGTTTGGACTACGTTGGCTCTCGATGACGATACCAACCCAGATCACTCCGAGCTCAAGAATCGCGGCGCGCACTTTTTGAACGTGCTCGGCAGATTAAGACCAGCAAGCAGCGTGACTCAGGCCGATCAGGATATGAAAGCTATCGCTGCGAACCTTGCGAAGCAATATCCAAATACCAACACTAAGCACGATTCCGCCAAGGCGATGACCGAGATGGATGCACTGCTGGGCGATACGCGAATCGCTCTCCTGGTAGTGCTCGGCTCGGTGGCTCTGGTGCTTCTGATCGCCTGCGCGAACATCGCAAATCTTTTGCTGGCCCGGGTGCGCGAGCGGCAGCGGGAGATCGCTTTGCGGTCAGCTCTTGGCGCAGGCAAAGGCCGGATCATCGGTCAGTTGCTAGCCGAGAGTGTTGTGCTCAGCATTTGTGGTGGCCTTGCGGGGTGTGGGCTCGCCTACTTCGGCACGCCCGCTATTCTCTCCCTCATCAGCGACAGCATCCCAAGGGCTGCGGACGCCGCGGTTGACGTGCGGGTCCTCCTGTTCGCAATTGCTCTCTCGTTGCTGACCGGAGTCGTGTTCGGTATCGTCCCTGCTCTCATAGGCTCGCGAACAGATCTGGTCTCCACGTTGAAACAGGGTGGACGCAGCGACATTTTCGGACGTGATTGGCTGCGTTCGTCGCTGGTTGTGGGGCAGGTAGCGCTTGGACTGTTGCTTACCGCCGGCGCCGGCCTGCTCATCACCAGTTTTTCCAGACTGTTGCATACAGATGACGGCTTCAATCCCGATCACCTGACGACAATGTTTTTCGAAACTCCGGATACGCGCTACAACGACACGCGAGCACAGTTCTACCGGGAATACTTCGAAAAGCTTCGTGCGCTTCCCGGAGTCCAGTCGGCGGGAGGCGTCATGGTTCTTCCCATGAACCACGATAGAGCTGTCATCAGCTTCGAGGATCCCGAGCATCCGTTGCCTGAGGGTCAACACGCCAGCGCAGACCTCACGCCGGTAACGCCTGAATACTTCCGCACCATGCAGATTCCAATATTACAAGGACGAGACTTCTCGGAACGCGACGACATCAAAGCCGCACAGGTGATGATCGTCAATCAGGAGTTCGCACGGCGGTTTTTCCCTGGCGAGAACGTACTGGGCAAGAAGTTGAAACCCGGTGCAGGCAACGGTACTGGCGAACCCCCTTGGAGGGAAATCGTTGGTGTAGTGGGAACCGTCCGCTT
>Ga0335082_10002170_pt1 | contig 21087 bp, 15 predicted proteins | sample Lox_Sample_41_FD_206718 | JGI IMG/M metagenome (GOLD analysis project Ga0335082, IMG submission 206718) | Soil microbial communities from Loxahatchee National Wildlife Refuge, Florida, United States - Lox_Sample_4.1 | ecosystem: Environmental > Terrestrial > Soil > Wetlands | place: USA...
CATGAAGCTGAAGAACGAGAGGTGCGAATCGTGCCATCACGGGCTGCTGGAATCGGAAAAGGTGACCGATGCAGTAAACCCGCTGATGGGCGAGTGCGGAGCGTGTCACAAGGAAATCGCGCAGCCTGAGCGCTGTGTGCTCTGCCACGCTACCGACGACCCGCGCCTGCAATCGCAAAGGCCCGTACCGGGAACGTCCCAAAGCCGCTGACCTTCACGGGCACGGCGAAGAAGCGGCAGGGACCGGGCGGGAGCCGGTCGAGCCCTGTGAGATGCTCCGCCACCGGAATCTCCGCGCCCAGCAGCGTGGTGTGAACCGGCCGGCGGCCGTCGTCGATGGAATCGATATTCAGCGAGTCGATGCCGACCAGCACCGCGCCTTCGTCGCGCAGCCGGAGAGCCGCATCTTCGGTGAGAAACGGATGGCCGTCGAAGTACTGCGGCGTACACCAGTGGCGGCTCCAGCCGGTGTGAATCAGCACGGCCCTGCCACGAACGTCGAGGCCGTCGAACGCGCGGGCATCGATCGCGCGAGAAGCCCCGGGCCCCACCTGCACTACCACCGCATCCAAGTCGGCCAAGGAGGCCAGCGGCAGTTGCGCCAGATCCTTCCCGTCAGCGAAACGATGGAACGGTGAATCGACGTAGGTGCCGGTGTTGGCCACCATATCGATGCGGCCGATGTGAAACTCGGTACCAGGGGCATAGTGCGAGCGCGACTGCTCACGAGTGAGATAATCGCAGATTAGCGGGCCCGGCAGACCCGGATAGGTTTGCATGCCGTGCTCGACGGTGTGGCTGAGGTCGATGAGCCGATCCTGCATAGAATCCGATCATACCGAGAGAGAAGTGTGCGGTCCGCGCGGCTGCTGATCCCGGTGTGTCTGGCGGCAGGGACGCTGCTCCTCGTCGCGGCAGCGGCCGGCGCGGGTTCGGAAGACAACGCCACGCCGCGCTTCGACGACGTCACCAAACAGGTGGGCGTGAACTTCGTTCACCTGAAGGGCAACAAGGGCGTCGCCAACATCATGGATGAGGCCGGCCCCGGCGTGTGCGTCTTCGACTACGACGGCGACGGCTGGCCGGACATCTACTTCGTCAGCGCGCGCGATCTCTACGGCCGCGGCCTGAAAGCGCGCAATGCGCTCTATCGCAACAATCGCGACGGAACCTTTACCGATGTCACCGACAAGGCGGGGGTGCCGGGCACGGGTTACGGCCTTGGCTGCACGGTGGGCGATTACGACAACGACGGCCATCCCGATCTCTACGTGATGCAGTACGGGCCCAACGTGCTCTATCGCAACAACGGCAACGGCACCTTCACCGACGTCACCGCAAAGGGGCACGTGGAGGGCACCGATTTCGGCACTCGCCTGCATCTGGGCGCTACCTTCTTCGATTACGACCGCGACGGGAAGCTCGATCTTTACACCGGGGGCTACGTCGATTTCGGCCCGGAGGTGAAACAGACCTGCATCATCGCCGACGCGGAATCGAGCTGTCCGCCGGGCGAGTATCGCGGCAGCCCCGACGTGCTCTATCACAACAACGGCGACGGCACCTTCACCAATGTCACGAAACAATCGAAGATCTATCAGCCGAACGGGAAAAATTTATCGGTCTTGGCGTCGGATTACGACAACGACGGCTGGCCGGATTTGTTCGTCGCCAACGACGGCATGGAGATCTATCTTTACCACAACAACCAGGACGGCACCTTCACCGAATCGGGCCTGCTGGCCGGTGTGGGGCTGACCGAAGACGGCGGCACTATGGCCGCTATGTGTCTCTCCATCGCCGATTACGACAACGACGGGCTGCTGGATGTCTACGTGTCCGACTTTCAGGACATGCCGCATCACCTGTGGCACAACAGCGGCGGCGGGTTGTTTGAGGAATCGAGCCGCAAGGCGGGCATCGCCACGATTACAGCACGCTTCCTGAGCTTCGGCGGGGGGTTCATCGACTTCGACAACGACGGCTGGGCGGACCTGTTCATCGCCAACGGCCACGTCTATCAGGGCGTGGAGAACTCGACGGTGAAGGGACACTATAAGCAGATCAATCTGCTGTTCCACAACAACCGCGACGGCACGTTTACCGACGTGACCGCGGAGGCGCAGGCCAGCGGAACCGGATTCCTGACGCCGCACCTCGGGCGCGGGGTGGCGTTCGCCGATCTGTTCAACGACGGGCACGAAGATATCGTCGTGGGCAATAACGACGACGTTCAGTTGATCCTGCGCAATCTCGGCGGCGGGCACAACCACTTCGTCAGCGTCAGACTAGTGGGGACGACAAGCAACCGCGACGCGCTGGGCTCACGAATTCGCGTGAAGGCCGGCGGAATCGCCCAACTTCGCGAAGTGGCCGCAGGCGGCAGCTATCTGGCCCAGAGCGAGCTGCGCCAGCATTTCGGGCTCGGCTCCGCCACCGCGATCGACAGTATCGAGGTCACCTGGCCGACCGGCAGGAAGCAGGAATTCAAGGGCGCCAAAGTGGATCAGTTCTACCTGATCGAAGAAGGCAACCCGGCATTGAAAACAGAGACGTTCGCGAAGCCCGCGAAGAAGTAGTTACTGCTCCGGCTTCAGCTCCGGTGCGTGTCCGGTGACTTTCTGCAGGCTGTCTTCCTTGCTCTGCTCGCGCAGCTTGCGCACAATGGCCAGCTCAGCCGCGGCTTCGGCGGGCTTGCCGGCTTCACGATAGACACGCGCCAGCCGGAAATGCGCGTCGGTCTTCGTGTCGTCCATCCGAATGGCTTCCCTGAACGCGGCGATTGCCTTGTCGAACTGCTTGTCCTGCGCGTAGACGATTCCGAGGTCGAGGTGAACGATGCGCACCGTGGGGTCGAGCGCAAGGGCCTTTTCGAGCATCGGCTTCGCCTTTTCGTAATCGTTGCGGCGGATGAGAATATCGGCCAGCCACGCCCAGGCCTGCGCGCTGTCGGGATCGTGTTCCAGTTCGAGGCGGAATTCGCGCTCCGCGTCCTCGTCTTTCTGCTGCGACCAGTAGATGTAGCCCGTGGCGAAGTGAATATTGGGCTCGTTGGGCGCGCTCGTGGCCGCTGCCTTCAGCTCGAGGATGGCCTCCTCGGGACGTGAGAGACCGTCCAACGCCTGAGCCATCAGCAGATGGGTGCCGGGCGAATCGGGGTCATGCTTCTGCAGCCACTCGAATTCCTTGAGCGACCGCTGGTACTGGTGCGACGAGAGCAGGCTCTGGGCGAAGTAATAGTGGAGCTGCGCGTTCTCCGGATCGGCCGCGCTGGCGATCGCCAGGCTCTCGGCCGCCTCCTTGAACATGCGCGCGCCGTAGCAGCTCATGCCCAGCAGCGTGCGCGCCTGCATGTTCTTCGGGTCGAGTTTGACCGCGGCGTCGAACGGAGCGATGGCTTCCTGGAAACGGCCGCTCTTGAACTCCGCCAGACCGAGATTGAGCTGGATCTGCGGGATCTTCGGGTCGAGAGCCAGGATCTTGCGGTAACAGCCGGCGGCCGCCTCGTACTTCTTCTCTTTCGAGAGCCTCAGGCCGGTGCCGGCGAGCGCATTGATATCGGCGGGTTTCGCCGCCGGGAGTGCGTCGCATCCGTCGGTCTGCGCGTGCAGGCACACCGCAGACAGCGCCAGCGACAGAGCCGCGCAAAATCGCATCATTCAATCTCAGTGTAAGACCATGCGCCGGACCGTTCGGCCTTCCGATGAGCCGCCACGCGGCGGAACGGTTCTACGAGCTTCCGATCAGAATCCCCGCGCCAAACACCAGCGCCCCGCCCAACCCTACCTGCATCGCCGCGCTCCACACCGGCGTATCCATGTAGCGCTTGCGAATCCAGGTGATGGTGGCGAGTTCGGCGATCACCACCGCCACCGCGGCAATCATTGCCACGTGGAAGCTGGAAATCAGGAACGGCAGCGTGTGGCCGATCCCCCCCGCCGTGGTCATGAGCCCGCAGATCAGCCCGCGCAGCCACGGATGCCCGCGCCCGGTGAGCGTGCCATCGTCTGACAGCGCCTCGGCGAATCCCATGGAGATGCCCGCGCCCACCGACGCCGCCAGCCCCACCAGAAAAGCGTTCCAACTGCTGTGCGTGGCGAATGCCGCCGCGAAAACCGGCGCCAGCGTCGAGACCGAACCGTCCATCAGCCCCGCGAGCCCCGGCTGAACAATCTGCAAGACGAACAGCCTGCGCGCCGCGCGATCTTCCTGGTCGCGCGCTTCCTCCGTGAGGTGTTCCTTGCCAAGGGCGCTGGCGTCGGCGGCATGCTTCCGTTCGGCGTCGGCCAGGTCGCCCAGCAGTTTGCGCACGCCCGCATCGGTCACGCGCTGGATCGCCCGGTCGTAGAACTGGCGCGTTTCGATCTCCATGTCCTCCGCCTGCTTGCGCACGATGTCAATGCCCAGCGGACGCACCAGCCAGACCGGCCGCCGCGTCACGAAGCCTTTCACGTCCTGACGCCGGATCAGCGGGATGTGCTCTCCGAAGCGCTTGCGGTAAAGCTCAATGAGCGCGTGGCGGTGCCCGGCCTCTTCGGCCTGCATGTCCTCGAAGAGGCGCGCAGTGGCGGGATAGCTTTCGCGCAGTCCCTCCACGAACTCGCCGTAGACACGGCCGTCCTCCTCCTCAAGAGAAATCGCCAGGGCCAGGATCTCGCGCTCGTCCAGATCCTTGAAGTCCTTCTTCATCGCCATATCTCTAACAGCGTATCGGAGACGGCGACGCCCGACGAAGTGCCGCGTCAGGTTTCAGCGGCTTTGCAGCGACGGCGGAACTTCAATCTTGTCCTTCGGCGCGAAACGCGCCGGGTCGATCGCGAAGTCCTGATCGAAGAGCATGGTTCGCTCCATCATCGCCTTCTCCCGCTCTTCCTGGGTGAACACCGGGCGTACGCCGCACTTCATGCTCGTGACGTAGAAGTGGAAGAGGCTGACATCCCGGAACGATACATTCGTGGATATGTCGAATCCGGTGACCACGTGATTCACCCCGGGGCTGGTCTCCTGCGTCGGAATCTCGCCATAACCCTGCCCGCTGGTGCGATCTCCAATGGACGCTTCCCAGGTGCAGGCTCCGCCCGGAGAGACCAGATCGAAGCTCACACGCAGGCGGTCGAATGCACCCCGGCCGTCTTTGTCGTATGGCTCAACCGTGGCCAGGCCTGCAATGTGCGGCATCCGGCGGTCCCCATGGTCCACCACCGGTTTCAGAGACACATTCCGCAGGTCCGCATCGATGGCCAGTTCGGCGATGTTCTCCCGCCACGTCTTCGCGTTTCTCAATTCCGTCAGCCGCAGCACGAACCTCTGGGAATCAGGCGGAGTTTCGTGTTCGAAGAACGGCGCCAGTGACCAGACGGATGCGACTTTGCCTGAACCGTCCAGCACACCGGTCTGCTGATACGCCACTGTGCGAATTGTTTGCCCGGGCTTCACCTGTTTGGGCGAGATCTCCAGCGTCTCCGACCATCGGGTATCCCGCTCCCAGCCGGTCACCGGAAAGGTCGCTCCAAGCTCGCCGTCTGCGAGACTCCAGGTTGCTCCACCGGCGTTCATGGCGCTCCTCTCCGCCGCGACTGTTTCAAACTCGCCTGCGTGAGGAGCCGGAGCGTCCAGAGTTACTACAGCCGCAAACTTGCGATCTGGTCGAGACTCGTAGAAGTTGACCTCGACGCCCACCTCGGCTTTTGGGTCTTTCTCCAGCTCGTCGATCAGCTCCCGCGGGCCTTCGGCAACCAGCGTCTGCGGCCCCGCTGCAAGCTGCTGTTGGCCGACGGCGGTTGCACGCCGATTCTTGTCTCCGGCAACACCAAGACTGGCGGCATAAGTGCCCGGTTTGGCTACATCCAGATCCACAAAAAATCGAACGAGGTCCGGCTTGCCAGCGCCAGTGCGGTCGATGCGCTGCTGACGGACATGCCTCACGCTAGCTGCCCTTTCATCCACGAATACCGTGATGACCGTTTCCGCCGAGAACTTCCGTCCGTTTTGCAGCGTGCCGGTTGCCTTCAAATCCACCTGGTGCGCGCCCGGCTCGCCACCCTTGAACTGGCAGACGAAATCTCCATTTTCATCCCGGCCGAAATCGGCCTCTCCCTCGCGGGTCTTCGCCTTGTCGGGACCGATCACTGTCAGAGAGTATTCCGCGGGATCCACCTTGTAGAAGACGGCGTGAAGATGAGCCTCCTGAACCGGGCTGCTGCCACCCTGCAGGATCAGGCGGGCAGTGACCGAGCGGCCTGCAACGACGCTCAGGAACCCCTCCTGTTCGCCCGGATCGACCGTTTTCTGCCTTAGGCTGATTGTCTTCTTGCTGACTGCCAGGGCCTCGTCGATTTCCGCGGTGAATTCGGGTGCCATGGCACTTTCCCGGTAGATCACGCCCTCGATCTGCTTCCCGGCATTCTTCGCACCGGCATGCAGCGTCACGCGAATCGACCCCCGTTGCAGGTGGGCCATGCATTCGACGGAGAGCCCGTTGCCCTTCATCTGGAGCGTGGTCGGAAGCGGCGATCCCGCGTCGCGCGGCCCGGAACTCCAGAAGCACTGGCTGATCTGCTCGTTGTCCTCCGTCGCCTCGGTGCCGTCGGGCAGCCGGACTGACGCCTGCCACGGGTCCCTGACCTCGCTCGCGACCACCACTGCGTCTGCCTTTTGCCAGTCGCCAGTGAACTCCAACACCGCATCGCCTTGGGCGTCCAGTCGCTTCCGCTGGATGGGCGACGCGAGCATGGACGCTTCCATCCGCTTCCAGTCTTCTGTGACCCGCGAGGCGATTTCTTTCTGCAGCCCTTCGGCGGTTGTGCGGTGCAGAACCACGTCGAGAGGCGCTTGCAGGCTTGTGCCTGCTAGATGGACGGTGTACCGCCCCGGCGTGGCCGTCCCCTTCCAGCCCACCAGATAAGCGCTCGCATTGAGCGCATCCGCCAGTTGAACTTCCATGTAGGTGTCGCTGTTCCGGTCGGCAATCTGGATCTCCACCGGATCACCTTTCTTGCCCGGGCACTTCTTCCCATCCGGGCCGGTCACCGTAACTCCAACCTGGTTCGGAGCGGCCCGCACCAGCAGCACCGGCTCGCTCTTCAGATCGTCCTTCGAAAGCTCGATGACCGTTGTCGCGGTCTGGCCCGGCCTGACAGTCACATGCAGGTCCGCGGCGGTTGCCATGACGCACAGCGCAAGCGCGCCGGGCAGTATCGTCGGCATAACCGTTTATCGGCGGAAGTTTCCCTCGCCTGCACTCTCCGTCCCGCCGCATTCAGAGAAAGATTCGCCCTATTTTCCGTCATTTACAGGAATACATCCAGGAACGGCCTCTAACATGTGGGCGTGTACGGGAAAAAGGAAATCGCCCGCCGGCTGGCCCGTGAACTGCAGCTCACGCCCGGAGCCGCGGCCGACGAAGTGGATCGCGTCGTGGCCGCCATTCTGAGAAAGCTCCGCCGAGGGCGCGATGCCCGCCTGCGCGGCGTCGGCGTGCTGCGTGCGCTGCCGAGGAAATTGAAAGGGCCGGTGACCGGTCCTCCGCGAGGCCGCCGCTGATGGTTCGCGCAACGCCGCGCAATGCCACAGACCGCCTCGCCCGCATCGTGCGTGAGTGCCTTGCCGAAGGCGCGCGGGTGGAGATCGACGGCATCGGCACCTTCCTGCCCAACGGCCGCTCCGGGGTCCGTTTCTTACCGCAGACACGGCCGCGCGTGTTCCTCGCCTACGTGGACGAAGACGCGGAACCGGTTCAACGTTTGCATGACGCGCTCGCGGCAAAGCGCTTCGATCCCTGGTGCGACAAGACAAAGCTGCTGCCTGGCCAGAACTGGCCGCGCGCTATCGAGTCCGCCATCCACACCAGCGATTTCTTCATCGGTTGCTTCTCGCCCCGCGCCGTCGTCAAGCGCGGCTCGTTTCAAAGTGAGCTGCGTTTCGCGCTGGAATGCGCGCGCCGGATGCCGCTCGACGAGATCTTCTTCATCCCCGTGCGGCTCGAAGAGTGTGATGTGCCGGCCAGCGTCTCCCGACAGATTCAGTACGTGGATCTGTTCCCAGACTGGGACGCGGGCGTGCGGAGTCTGCTCACCTTGCTTTCTTCAGAGACCCGCCGCCGCGATCGCCGCCGCCTACGGTTTCTGCGCTGACGCGTGTAACTCCGCCAACTTGTGCCGCACCGAATCGGCGTTCTTCGACTTCGGGTCCAGCTCCAGGAACTTCTGGAACGCTTTGCGCATGCCGTCCACGTCGTTCTGCTTTTCGTCGGCCTCGCCCAGCCGAAGCCAAGCCTCGGCCATGCCGGGGTTCCACTTCGTCGCTTCCGCGAAGCGCAGCTCGGCGGCGTGGAACTTTCCCTGCTTGAAGTAGAAGTTGCCGACTTTCAGCTCCTTCTCCGCCTGCAGCGGATTGAACACGTAGATCTTCGGTTTGGGGCTCTCGGCGATGTCCTCTTCGGCGGGTTCCTGATACTTCGGCTGCTCGGCGGGCGCCTTGTCCTGCGCGGCCGTCAGCACTGCCAGAAACATCGCCGCCAGCAACGCCCGTGTCACAATTAAAGTATAACTTTGCGATGGAACTGCGGCCTGAACTGAAAGAAAAAGCCGCGCAGTTGCCCGCTCTCCCCGGAGTCTACCTTTACAAGGACGCGCACGGCGCAGTTCTCTACGTCGGCAAGGCGAAGAACCTGCGAAGCCGTGTGCGCAGCTACTTTCTGGAGGAGCGGTTGGCGGACGCGAAAACCGGGAGCCTGCTCAGCGAGGCCGCCGGCGTGGACTACATCCTTGTCGATAACGAGAAGGAAGCGCTGGCCCTCGAGAACAACCTCATCAAGCAGTACAAGCCGCGCTTCAACATCCTGCTCCGCGACGACAAGACCTATCCCTACATCAAGCTCACCAGCGAGAAATACCCGCGCGTCTACGTGACCCGCCGGATGATCAAGGATGGCTCCACCTACTACGGGCCGTATTTCCCCGCGAATCTTGCGCATCGGCTGGTGCACTTCATCCACGGGCACTTCAAGGTGCCGTCCTGCCGCGTGGATTTCAACCGCACCCACACGCATCCGTGCCTCGAATATCACATCCATCGCTGCCTCGGCCCCTGCGTCTCGGGGCTGACCACCGATGGGAACTACGCGCGCGCCGTCGAGGACGTCCGACTGTTCCTCGAAGGCCACCTGAAGGATCTCTCGCGGGAACTCCGCGCGCGCATGCAGGCCGCCTCAGACGCCGACCAGTTTGAGCAGGCCGCGGCGCTGCGCGACCTGATTTCGACCGTCGACGAGCAGGACCAGAAACAGAAGATGGCCCACGCCAGCGGCGACGACACCGACATCTTCTCCTACTACGCCGAGCCGCCCCTGGTGGCCGTGAACCTCTTCCATCTGCGCGGCGGCAAGATCGTCGACCGCCGCGAGTTCTTCTGGGAGGATCAGGATTCGCTCGACCCCGCCGAGCTCTTCTCTTCCCTGCTCAAGCAGGTCTACATCGGCCAGCAGTACATCCCCGCTCTCATTCATGTGCCCGTTGATTTCGAGGACCGCGAGGCGCTGCAGGAATATCTCGCCGAGCGCCGCCGCCGCAAGATGGAGATCCACCTGCCCCAGCGCGGCCAGAAAAAGGCGCTCCTCTCGCTGGTGGAGACCAACGCGCACCACAGCTTCATGCAGCGCTTCCGCATCATGCGCCCAAAGTCGGAGGCGATAAAGGAGGCGCTGGCCGACGCGCTGGATCTGGCGGACAGGCCCAACCGCATCGAGTGCTTCGACATCTCCCACATCCAGGGCACCGACAAAGTCGCCAGCATGGTGGTCTGGGAAAACGGCCAGATGAAGAAGTCCGACTATCGCAAGTTCATCATCCGCACCGTTGTGGGTAACGACGATTTCGCCTCCATACGCGAGGTGGTCACCCGCCGCTACTCGCGTCTGAAAGAAGAGAACAAGCCGATGCCCGACCTGATCCTCATTGACGGAGGCCTTGGCCAGCTACACGCGGCGGCGGAATCGCTGGAGGCGATCTGCATCATCAATCAGCCGCTGGCGTCCATCGCCAAGCGCGAGGAGATCATCTACGTCCTCGGCCGCGAGGACGATCCTGTCCGGCTCGATCATCACTCGCCCGTGCTCCACCTCGTCCAGACCGTGCGCGACGAAGCCCACCGCTTTGCCGTCACCTTCCATCGCACTCGCCGCAACGCCGCCGCGCTGACCTCGGAACTCGAAAACGTCCCCGGCGTCGGCGAAAAGACCCTGAACAAGCTGTTGCGCCACTTCGGCAGCACCGAGCGCGTCCGCCAGGCGAGCGAAGAAGATTTGGTGAAGGTCGTCGGCCGCGCCGCCGCCCGCCGCCTCCGCGCGCACTTCGCGACCCAGATCATTCTGCCCGGCCTGCCGATACTGCAGTAGCCACTTCCTATTCGCCCCGCCCAATGTTTCCGCTGTGGAAATGCTGTGGACGATAATCATGGATCTGCCGCCGCTCAGTCTGCGTACCCCATGTCAGAATCCCATGGACATCCTCGCCGACCTCCGCTACGCCGCGCGCCGCCTGCGCCAGAGACCCGGCCTCCTCGTCACGGCCCTCGCCACCCTCGCCCTCGGCATCGGATTCAACGCGCTCGTCTTCGGCTTCGTCGATTCGTTCCTCCTCAAGCCGCTGCCCATCGCCGACCCCGGCCGCGTCACCCAGATCACCTTTGGCGAAAAACGCTTCCCGAGCATCTCTTATCTGAACTACCTCGACGTGCGCGATCACAACCCGGTGTTCTCAGACGTCGCGGCCGAGCGAGTGCAGCCTATGGCGCTGGCCGGTGGTATCCGTAATGCACGTATCTGGGGCTACGAAGTTACGGGTAACTATTTCCGCCTGCTGGGGATAAAACCGGCCCTCGGACGCTTCATCCAGCCCGCCGACGATGCTCCCGCTACCGCCCAGCCCGTCGCTGTCCTCAGCTACGGTTGCTGGCGGCAGCGCTTCGGCGGCGACCCGGCCATCGTCGGCCATGCAATCCGCATCGACAGCCATCCGTTCACCGTCGTCGGCGTGACCCCGCCCGGCTTCCGCGGCACCGAGCGCTGGTATCCCTCGGAGATCTGGATCCCCATGTCTCAGGTTCGCGCCGTCGAGACCTGGGACTGGCGCGAATCCCGCGGCGCGTACAATGCCTGGACCCTCGCCCGCCTGAAGCCCGGCATCTCCGTGGATCGCGTTCAGCCTGCCCTCAACGTCCTCGCCGCGCAGATGGCCCGCGAGCACCCCGACGTCAACGAAGGCTTCCGCATGAGCTTCGCGCCCCCCGGCCTGATCGGCTCCACCCTTCGCGGACCCTTCCTCGCCGTCGGCGCCGGCCTGCTGCTGGTCTCCGCGCTCACGCTGCTGGTGGCCTGCGCGAATCTCTCCGGTCTCATGCTCGCCCACGCCTCCGCGCGCCAGAAGGAAATCGCCATCCGCTTCGCCATTGGCGCTGGCCGTGGCGCGGTCCTCCGCATGATGCTGGCCGAGAGTCTGCTAATCGCCCTCGGCGGCTCTGTTCTCGGCTTCCTCACCGGCTCCTTCATGGCCCGCGTCATCGAAGCCTCCCGCCCGTCACTCGATTTCCCAATCGACATGCATCTCGTCATGGACTGGCGTGTGGCCGCCTTCGCCGTCGCGCTCTCGCTTGCCAGCGCCGCACTCTTCGGACTTCTCCCCGGCCTGCGCGCCTCGCGCGTCGATCTCACGCCCGCGCTCAAGTCCGGAGCCGGCAGCGGCCTCACCCGCCGCTGGACCCTGCGCGACGTCTTCGTCGGCGTCCAGGTCGCCGTCTGCCTGATCCTCGTGGCCGGTGCGCTCATGATGGTGAAGACCCTGAAGACCACCGTCGCCCGGAACTTCGGCTTCGACCCCTCCGGCGCCATTGCCCTCCGCTTCGATCTCGATATGCAGGGCTACGCCAAAGAGCGCGGCATCGAGTTCCAGCGCCGCCTGCTCGAGCGCGCCCGTGCGCTCCCCGGCGTCGAATCGGCCGCCCTCGCCGACCGCCTCCCGCTTTCGATCGACAGCAACAATTCGCGCCTGTCCATCGAGGGCTCGCCCGACGTCCCGGAAGCCCGCATGCCGCTTGCCGCCAACTACCAGTGCAGCCCCGAATTCTTCCGCAGCTTCGGCGCCCGCATCGTCGCCGGACGCGAGTTCGACACCCGCGACACCGAGCACTCCCAACGCGTCGCCGTCGTCAACCAGATCTTCGCCGAAAACCTCCTTGCCGGCCGTGACCCCCTTAATTCCCGCTTCCGCTTCGGCAAGACCGGAGATTGGGTTCGAATTGTCGGCGTGGTCGAGCGCGGCAAGATCCAGAGCATCACCGAGGACCCCACACCCGCCGTCTGGGTGCCGCTCGCGCAGGACTATTCCGGCGGATTGGCCCTCGTCGTGCGCGCGCCGCATGCCGATGCTGCTCTGATAGCCACCGTCCGGCGCATGGTCGAATCGCTTGATTCCGATCTGGCCATCTACGAAGCCCAGACGCTGCAACAACATCTGGATGTGCCCCTGACTCCCCTGCGCTGGATCACTGCGGTCCTGACCGCCATGGGAGTCGTGGTACTGTTCCTGGCCGGTCTGGGCCTCTACGGGGTACTCTCATATGCCGCCGGCCGTCAGACCCGCGAGATCGGCATCCGCCTCGCCCTCGGCGCGCAAAGCAGGCACATCCTGTTACCTGTGATCGCCAGAACTATGGTTGTAGTTTTACTTTCCGCGGCCGTCGGCCTTGGGCTCTCCGTCCCCACCACTCGCCTGCTGGCCAATCTGCTATCCGGTGAGGCCGACGTGACCGCTCAGCTCCTCGCTGTGGCCGCCCTGAGCGCCGCTTGCCTCGCCGCAGCCATTCTGCCGGCACGCCGAGCTCTCAGTGTCGACCCTTCGGAAGCTCTACGACAGGAGTAGTCAAAAAAGAAATGCTCACCCTCACAGGTGAGCATTTCGCGCCCTGGTTCTGCCAGGGTGATGTTTGGGAGAACAGATTCGACGGAAACGCCGCCGTCAAAACCTGTTTGTGATTGGATCATAGGGCGCGCGCACGGGCGAGTCAAGTCAAAAATCCCGGCTGTGGAAATCAACCCTATCTGATTGCCTCGAATAGCCTTGTAGGATTTCCACAGTTTGGCGCTGCTGTGGAAATCAATGCAAAGCGACCTTTCGTAACGCCGCCGTCGGGTTCTAAGACGTAAGAAACGAAGGCTTTTACCCGTCGCTCAGGTGAAGCGATGTCATGGCCTCGTCCGCACTTACGATACCAAAACGCCGCAGCAGAATCCGGCCCCCGGCGAACAGCAGCCCCGACCCGAAACAGAACAGAATGAGGATCCCCGCCAGCGCGAAGATGCTCAGAATCATGTTCGCGATGCTCTTCGCCTGGTTGCGCTTAGCCGCTTCGTTCATGGTCACTTGCGCCTCGTAGTTCACCTGGTTCAGCAGGTCCCACGCGGCGTTCTTGTCCGCGACGCCAAGAGCGATGGCCACCAGCGGCCCGGAGCGCTTCACGAACGCGCCGTTCAGCTTACGGAAGCCTTCGGCCTGCTGCCGAGCCATCTGAGGCGCAGGATAGGCGAAAACGGCCAGCATAGCTTCCCCCGCCGGGGTCCGGTAGCGCATCACATCCGCTTCCGGCGAAAACTGAAACCCTACCAGGGATTCGGGGATTCCCGGTGCGAACTCGGCCAGCCCCGCGGGACCTGTCAGATACCGCTCCGAGCCCGCAATCGCCCCGGTTTGTGGCAGGTAGGTCGGCAGTGTCGGCGCAACTCCGCCCGCCGTGTTGGGGAGCCGCTTCAGGAACTCATTGGGCTTGCCCGGACATTCACCCGAACAGGTCAGCACAAACCGCCCCGCGACAACCGCCTTCGGATCGCTCGCGCGCAGCCAGTCCAGCGCCGCCACCGCGCCCGTGGCATCCTGCATTTCGTAGGCGATCACCCGGCGCGAGCCGAACACCGCCTGTTCCGCGCCCTTCAGTCCGAGTTCCTTCCACACCGCGGGGTTGCCAGGCGCATCCACCGCTTTTCCCGGCGCGCCTTTCCAGATGGCCGCCGATAGCGGAGCCAGCGAGAACAGCAGAAACGCTACGAAGCGCCGTGGCATTTCTTGTACTTCTTCCCGCTGCCGCACCAACAAGGATCGTTGCGGCCCGGCTTCTTCTCCGCCAGCACGGGTTTGTTCGGAGCGCTCGACGCCTCACCACCCGCAAACTGCAGCGCGGCCATTTCCTTGTCCTTCTTGCGCTGGATGTTCCGCGTCACATCCAGCACCGCCGATTGCGCCGCCCTGCGTTCCTCCGCTCCCACCGCGGCCGGAACCTCCTCGGGTTCTTCGAACTCCTCGTCTTCGCCGTCTGGCGCGAACGGCAGGATGGGCCGCGGCCGTAGCCGGCCGGTCGAATCGGAGTCGCCGGGACGGCCACCGTCTCCAGCCACCTCATAACCGCCTGGCGGCGTCGGACCCGTGGTCACCTGCAGGAAGTACAGATACCGGACCGATTCGTCTTCAATCCGGTCCATCATGTCCTGGAACAGGACGAACGATTCCTTCTTGTACTCGATCAGCGGGTCCTTCTGCCCGTAGCCGCGCAGCCCGATCCCTTCCTTCAGGTGGTCCATCGAGAGCAGGTGGTCTTTCCACTGCTGGTCGATGACGTTTAACATCACCACGCGCTCGGCCTGGCGCATCATGTCCGGGCCCACCAGCGCTTCCTTCTCCTCGTAGCGCTTCGCGAGGAGCTCGTTGATCATCTCCTCCACTTCTTCCCGCACCTGGCCTTCGTAATCCTTCAGGTTCAGCTTCACGCCGAACTGGCTGAGGACGTCCGTCTGCAGGCCGGTGAGGTCGAACTCGCTCGGATGCGTCTTCTCCGGGCAGTGCTGATCGATGAACGACGCCACAATGCCCGCCACCATCTCCTTCACGCGCTCTTTCTGCGACGAGCCTTCCAGCAGTTGCCGCCGCATGCCGTACACGGCTTGGCGCTGCTTGTTCATGACGTCGTCGTACTCGAGCAGGTGTTTGCGCGCGGCGAAGTTCTGCGCCTCGACGGCCTTCTGCGCGGCCTCGATGCGCTTGCTGATGAGCTTCGACTCGATCGGCACATCCTCTTCCATGCCGAGCCGCAGCATCAGGTTCTGCATGCGCTCGCCGCCGAAGATGCGCATCAGGTCGTCCTGCAGCGATAAGTAGAATCGCGAGCTTCCGGGGTCGCCCTGGCGTCCCGCGCGTCCGCGTAGCTGATTGTCGACGCGCCGCGATTCGTGCCGCTCGGTGCCCAGAATGTGCAATCCGCCGAGCGATTTCACCTCCGCTCGCTCCGCCTCGGTCTCGCCACGGAAGCGCTGCATCACCGCATCCCACTCGGCGCGCTCCGCCGTTCCCACCGCCGCAATCTGCAAAACGTCCGGGTTCTTGTTCTGCTTGCGCAGGAACTCCTTCGTCATGAACTCCGGATTGCCGCCCAGCAGAATGTCGGTACCGCGGCCCGCCATGTTCGTGGAAACCGTCACCTGGCCTTTGCGGCCCGCCTGCGCCACGATGATCGCTTCGCGCTCGTGATTCTTCGCGTTCAGCACCTCGTGCTTCACGCCCATCTTCTTCAGAATCCCCGAGAGCTTCTCCGACTTCTCCACCGACACCGTGCCCACCAGCACCGGCTGGCCCCTGGAGTTTAGTTCCTTGATCTCCTTCGCCGCATTCCGGAACTTCTCTTCCTCAGTGCGGTAAACGATGTCCGGATTCTCTTTGCGCAGCAACGGCCGGTTGGTGGGAATCACCGCGACGTCCAGGTTGTAGATCTTCTGGAATTCAGCCGCTTCGGTTTCCGCCGTACCGGTCATGCCCGCCAGCTTCTTGTACATGCGGAAGTAGTTCTGGAAGGTGATGGTCGCCAGCGTCTGGTTCTCGCGCTCGATCTTGACGCCTTCCTTCGCTTCCACTGCCTGGTGCAGCCCGTCGCTCCATCGCCGCCCCGGCATCAGTCGGCCAGTGAATTCGTCGACAATGACCACCTGCCCTTCCTGGATGACGTAGTCCTTGTCGAGGTGAAACAGCACGTGCGCCTTGAGCGCCTGCTCCACGTGGTGTTTCCACTCGATGGTGGCAATATCATATATGTTCGCGAGGCCGAGCAGGCGCGCCACCTTGTCGAAGCCCTCGTCGGTGAGCGCGACCGCGCGGTGCTTCTCGTCCACCGTGTAATCACCCGTCAGATACTTCTCGCCCGGCTCCTTGCCTTCGATCTCCTCGCCGCGCACCAGCCGCGGGATGATGCGATCCACCTTGTAGTACTTGTCGGTCGATTCCTCGCTCGGGCCCGAAATGATGAGCGGCGTGCGCGCTTCGTCAACCAGGATCGAGTCCACTTCGTCCACAATCGCGTAGTTGAATTCTCGCTGGACGCACTGTTCCAGGCTGAACTTCATGTTGTCGCGCAGGTAGTCGAAACCGAACTCGTTGTTGGTGCCGTAAGTGATGTCCGAGCCGTAGGCCTCGCGCCGTTCCTCGTCGCTCAAATCGTGCAGAATCACGCCCACCGACAGGCCCAGGAACTTGTAGATGCGCCCCATCCACTCCGAGTCGCGACGTGCGAGATAATCGTTCACCGTCACCACGTGCACGCCCTTGCCCCCGAGCGCGTTCAGGTAGACAGGCAGCGTCGCCACCAGCGTTTTTCCTTCACCGGTCTTCATTTCGGCGATCTTGCCGCGGTGCAGCATGATGCCGCCGACCATCTGCACGTCGAAGTGGCGCATGTTCAGCGTGCGCTTGCCCACCTCGCGCACCACCGCGAACGCTTCGGGCAGGATGTCGTCAAGCGTCGCGCCCTGTTCGAGCTGTTGTTTGAACTCGACGGTCTTGTACGCCAGCTCTTCGTCGGAGAGCTGCTCAATCGCCGGCTCCAGGTCGTTGATCGATTGCACGAGCGGACGCATGCGCTTGATTTCGCGCTCGTTCCTGGTGCCGAATATTTTCGCGAGGATATTGTCGAGGGCCATGGCGCCGCTGATACCTATTCTAGCGTGCGGGCTTGGTGAGGCAGCGCCATGCGCTGCCCGGAGTGGGCCTGATTCGTGTTATGTCCGGCTCGATTGAAGTCGGCCGGAGATGTAGCTGTTCAGGCTCTGCTTCGCCCGGCGGGCCTCCACTGTGATCTGCCGATGCAATTGCGGGCTGATACGCAGCACCAGTTTGCCTGAGAAGGGCTTGTCCGGCTCCTCCCCACGCTCACGGCAGAACTCCAGGTAATCGTCCACCGAATCGCGAAATGCCTTGCGAAGCTCCCTCACCGAGCTACCTTGGAACGTGATCACATCGCGAGTATTGATCACCTCGCCACGGAACAGACCCGCATCCTCGTCAAACGTGGCTACGCCTTCATATCCTTTGTAGTTCATAACGCTTATAGCTCATATAGTTGGTAGTAAGTTCATCTGTAATGTGCAAAGGTAGGGTCAGCTATATGTCATAGTTCGTTCTTGACACCTGCCTGTTCGAGAAATCGACGTATAGAAACGATGGCTCCCCGGTCGGTTACCCGGCTCGGATGCGGCCGGCGAAAGACGGCCCGACGGCCATTGAGTGCGATCCTCACACGTGAGCCGCGACCCTCACTCAGTTCTGCTCCGAGCGACGCTAATAGTGCCTCGATGTCCTTCCAAGGGACACTCGCTGGAATCGGATTCCGGTAGATCGCATCCAGCGTCTGCTTGTGCCGGCACGCACAAGTCCATAGTATCAGCTTCCGATACTGCCAAAAGGGTCATCTCACCTTCTAGACTGAAATCATGCCCGCCCCCCTCGCCCCCGACATCCTCCATCGCATCGGCAACGCGCCCCTCATCCCCCTGCGCCACATCGCCCCCGCCGCCGGCCCGCGCATCCTCCTCAAGCTCGAAAGCGAAAACCCAACCGGCAGCATGAAGGACCGCACGGCGCTGGCCATGATCGAAGCCGCCGAAGCCGACGGCCGCCTCGCCCCCGCCGCCCCCGTCGTCGAATACACCGGCGGCAGCACCGGCGTCTCGCTCGCCCTCGTCTGCGCCGTCAAATGCCACCCCCTCCACATCGTCAGCTCCGACGCATTCGCGCGCGAAAAGCTCGACCACATGCAGATCCTCGGCGCTACCCTGCAAATCATCGCCAGCGACGGCGGCGGCATGACCGAAAAGCTCACCCGCGACATGATCGAGGCTGCCCGCGTCGTCCACGTCAACACCGGCGCTTTCTGGACCGATCAGATGAACAACGCCGACCAGCTCGCCGCCTACCACCGCATGGCCGCCGAGATCCTCCATCAAACCGAAGGCCGCATCGACGCCTTCGTGCAGAGCGTGGGCACCGCCGCCTCCCTCCGCGGCATCGGTGAAGCGCTGCGCCGGCAACTCCCGCACATCCGTCTCGTTGCCGTCGAGCCCGCCGAATCCCCGGTCCTCTCCGGAGGCAAGCCCGGCGCGCACAAGATCGACGGCACCGGCGCGGGTTTCGTCGTCCCGCTCTGGCACGCGGGCATCGCCGATTCCATCGAGCAGGTCTCCACCGAAGACGCCACAAACATGGCCTTCCGCCTCGCCCGCGAGGAGGGCCTCTTTGCCGGCACCTCCACTGGAGCCAACGTCATCGCCGCCCTTCGCGTCGCCGAAACGCTCCCGCCCGCCGCCACCATCGTCACCGTCCTCTGCGACACCGGCATGAAGTACCTCAGGACGTACGGGGCGCGGCTGCGGTAGCCTGAGATTCATGGCTCAACCTGGCCTCCTCATCCTGCTCCCGCTTTCATTCGTCATGATGGATTCCGCACAAACACCGCCCGCCGCCCCGCGCGTCCCGCACCACGAAACGCGCCACGGCGTGGACATCTCCGACGACTATTTCTGGCTTCGTGAAAAGTCGAACCCCGAAGTCGTGAAATACCTCGAGGCCGAAAACGCGTACACTGCCGCCCAGACCGGCACTCTGCAGCCCTTCGCCGATGCGCTCTATACCGAAATGCTCGCGCGCATCAAGCAGACCGACCTCTCCGTCCCCGTCGCCCTGCGCGGCTACCTCTACTACTCGCGCACCGAGGAAGGAAAGCAGTATCCCATCCGCTGCCGCCGTAAAGGCAACATGGATGCGCCCGAAGAGGTCCTCCTCGATCTCAACCAGCTCGCAGGCGACCGCAAATTCATCGGCCTCGGCGATTACGAGGTCAGCGATGATCAGACCCTGCTCGCGTACTCGCTCGATTACACCGGTTTCCGCCAGTACACCCTGCACGTGAAGGATCTGCGCACCGGCACGGTCCTCCCCGACACCGCCGAGCGCGTCACCTCCATCGCCTGGGCCGCCGATAACAAGACGCTCTTCTACGTCACCGAAGACGCCGTCACCAAGCGCAGCGACAAGCTCTGGCGGCACGCCCTCGGCAGCGACAAGTACGAAGAGATCTACGCCGACAAAGACGAGCTCTACGATATTTCCGTGGGCAAGACCCGCGACCGCGCGTACATCATCGTGCACAGCGAAGCCAAGGACACTTCAGAGGAGCGCTACCTTGCGGCCGATCACCCGCAGGGCGCCTTTACCGTCTTCCAGCCGCGCCAGAAGGGTCTTCGCTATTACCTCGATCATCGCGAAGGCCTCTTCTACATCCGCACCAACAAAACCGGGCGTAATTTCGCCATCATGACCGCGCCGGTCAATGACCCCGCGCCGCAGAACTGGAAGGTCTTCGTCGCCGAGCGCGACAACCGCCGCATTCGCGACATCGATCTCTTCCGGGATTTCGCCGTCGTCATCGAGCGCGGCGATGCCCTCGATCATCTACGCATCTACGATTTCAAAGCCGCCGCGTGGAAGGATATCTCCTACCCCGAAACCGTGTTCGCTGCCTCTCCCGGCGGCACACCCGACTTCGAATCGCACACCTACCGCTACAACTACGAAAGCCTCATCACTCCGCCCAGCGTCTTCGATTACGACGTCACCACCGGCAAATCCACGCTGCGCAAGCAGCAGGAAGTGCTCGGCGGCTACGATCCGAAACAGTACGCAACTGAGCGCCTCTGGGCCACCGCGCGTGACGGCGTGAAGGTGCCCATCTCCATCGTCTATAAGAAAGGATTCGCCCGCGACGGCCACGGCCCGCTCTTCCTCTACGGCTACGGCAGCTACGGCATCGGCATGCCGCCGGCGTTCTCCTCAGCCCGCATGAGCCTGCTCGACCGCGGCATGGCCTACGCCATCGCCCACATCCGCGGCGGCGATGAAATGGGCGAAAAGTGGCGCGAGGACGGCATGCTCATGAAGAAGAAGAACACCTTCTTCGACTTCATCGATTGCGCCGAATACCTCGTCAAAGAGAAGTGGACCTCCAGCGATCGCCTCGTCATCGAAGGCGGCAGCGCCGGCGGCCTCCTCATGGGCGCTGTCGTCAACATGCGTCCCGATCTCTTCAAGGCCGTGCACGAGGCCGTCCCGTTCGTCGATGTCATGAACACCATGATGGACGCCACGCTCCCGCTCACCGTCGGCGAGTACCTCGAGTGGGGCAATCCCAACGAACAGGCGGCGTACGACTACATGATCACGTACAGCCCCTACGACAATCTCGCGAAGAAAGCCTACCCGGCCATTCTGGTCACCACCAGCTTCAACGACAGCCAGGTAATGTACTGGGAACCGGCGAAATACGTCGCGAAATTACGCACGCTGAAAACCGATAAAAACCCGCTGCTCCTGAAAATCAAGATGGACCCGGCCGGCCACGGCGGCGCCAGCGGCCGTTACGACCGTCTCCACGACACCGCCTTCGAATACGCCTGGCTCCTCAGCCAGGTCGGCCTGGCCAAATAATACCCGGTGGGCGGCCTCAGGACACGCGGCGCAAGCCGCGTTTTTGCGACGGTCCGCTGAACACCCGGCACCGCCGTGGTATTCAGGAATGGTACCTGGCGGGAAGAACTACATTACCTGAAGCATGGAACGACGCTCGAACATGCTCTTCGCGCGGTCTGGCAAGACTTTCCGCCGAGCCGAAGCGCTTTGCATATGAAGGAGCGGATAGTTTATCAGGAAGTCAGCAAAGGACACCCCCTTG
>Ga0335082_10002171_pt1 | contig 21086 bp, 20 predicted proteins | sample Lox_Sample_41_FD_206718 | JGI IMG/M metagenome (GOLD analysis project Ga0335082, IMG submission 206718) | Soil microbial communities from Loxahatchee National Wildlife Refuge, Florida, United States - Lox_Sample_4.1 | ecosystem: Environmental > Terrestrial > Soil > Wetlands | place: USA...
GGCCAGCCTGGCCACCGTCACCGCGCCCGCGCACATGGTGCACGGCTCGAGCGTGACGACCAGCGTCAGCCCGGTCAGCCGCCAGCTGCCGAGGGCCGCGGCGGCCTGCCTGATCGCCAGCATCTCGGCGTGCGCGGTCGGATCACGGTCGACCTCCCGGCGGTTGCGCGCCCGCGCCACGACCGTGCCCGCCTCGTCGAGGATGACGGCGCCGACCGGGACGTCTTCCCCGGCGGCCACCGCCTCCGCCAGCGCGAGCCGCATGGCCGGCTCGAAGGACCGCGTATACCCGGTCACGGGCCAAGCGCTCGATCGAGCGCGCGCTCGACCGTGTCGCCGAACCTGAGCCGGTCGGCGATGTGGGCCACCGCGTCCTCCGGGTAGAGGTCGAGGTCGGCCGAGATCGCGCCGAGTTCCATCTCGTCCAGGCCGAGATCCGCGAAGATGGACATATCCCCGGCCGGGAGCACCTGGTCGAGTTCGTCATCGTCCGCGGGCACCGGAATGTCCAGGGCCTCGAGTACCTGACGGGCCAGCGGGTAGTCCGCCGCCGCGGTCAGGTCCGAGAGGAACATCGACACGTCATCCCCGAGGACCCGGACCGCCACGAAGAAGAAGTCGTCGACGCCGGCGAAGCCGATGGTGCCGCCCATACTCGGCTGCCTGCGCAGGGCCTGGACGAAGTCGTCCAGGTCGGCGGTAACCGCCGACGGCAGGACGTCGGCCTCCCACTGGTCCTCTTCCCGGTAGACGATGACCGCGAAGTCCGTCTCACCCACGTCTGTCACCGACATCTCACCAGCATGCTCCGCACGGAGGGAATGCTGTCAGATGGCGGACCGTCCCGGCGGCAAAATCGCCGATCAAGGCCTCGGGCCGCCGGTTCCGGGCTCGTTGCCGGCGCGACTTGTACAGCCGGTGACGCACTGCTTTCGCCGATCGGGCATACTGAGAGGTGCACGGGGGCATACTCATGCCGATATGACGGCTTCACTGCGTAAGCCGTTGGCGGTAAATTAGTGCAAGCTAACATGGCTCCTCTGGCAGGTAGGGCACTCTGGGCGCCTTGGGAGGCGACGTTGAATGCAAAGACCATCGCCGGATGGCTCGCGCTCGCTCTGGTCATCTGGTGGGTGATCGAAGCACCGGAGAGCGCCGCGCATGTGGTTCATAACATCGGGACCTTCCTGTCGTCGGCGGCAAGCGGGATTACTCAGTTCTTCGCATCGATTTAAGGCCAGGCGCTGGGATGAGGCTGGTTCCGAATACTGACACGGTGCCTGCCTCGGTAAACAGGTACCTTCTTCCGCACGAGCGCCAGGTCATCACCGTCCACCAGCACCCGGCCATCCTGATCAGGCCCATCTTCGAGGTCCTGATCGGGCTGGCCATCGCGGGCTGGCTGAGCAACTCCGTCGCGAACGGTAACGGCACCGCCCTCCTGGTGATCTGGGTCGTGTGGGGGCTCGTCCTCCTGCGCCTGGTGATCAAGGTCTGGGAATGGGTCGAGACCTACTTCGTCGTCACCTCGCAGCGGTTCCTGCTCGCGAGCGGGATCGTGACCCGCAAGGTGAACATGATGCCGCTCGCCAAGGTGACGGACATGAGCTTCCAGCGTTCTGCCATGGGCCGGCTCCTCGGCTACGGCGAGTTCATCCTGGAGTCCGCGGGGCAGGACCAGGCGCTGACCAACATTGGCTACCTGCCTTACCCGGAGCAGCTCTACCTCGAGGTGTGCGGGCTGATCTTCAAGGACAAGGAGGAGAGCCCCGACTAGGGCGTGCTCGCTCAGGTAGTCAGCAGCACGACCGCGGCCGCGGCCAGCAGCAAGCCTCCCCGCTGCAGCCAGCGCATCCGCTCGCCGAGTACCCACCGCGCCAGCAGCACCGTCATGCCCGGGTACAACGATGTGATCACGACCGCGAGCCCGAACAGGCCGGCCCGGGTGGCGAGCACGTAGCAGACGTTGGCGGCCGCGTCGACCGCCCCGGAGACGAGCGCGATCACGCCCGTCCCGCCGCCATCGCGCCGCCACGGGCGGGTCTTCGTGGCCACCGCGAGGCCCACGGCGACCAGGGTTCCCGCCGTCCGCGAGATCGCCACCGGCCAGAGCACGCCGGACTGCCCGGCGTTCTTGAGGCACAGGAAGAACAGGCCGAACCCCGCGCCCGCGGCGGCGCCGTAGGCCAGCCCGCGCAGCCGGGCGGCGCCGGTATCCAGCCCGTCCCGCTGCCCCTGACGGCCCCGGCGGGCGGCCGGCATGCTGACACCGGCGATGGCGACCAGGCAGATCAGCCCGCCGGCCAGCATCCGGGCGGTGAGGCGCTCACCGCCCGCGATCGCGATGCCGACCGGCAGCACCGTGGAGACGAGCGCGGCGACCGGGGCCACCACGCTGATCGGCGCGGCGGCGAAGCCGGCGTAGAAGGCGATCAGGCCGGCCGCGCCGCAGAGACCGGACACGGCCGCCCAGCCGACCGCGCCCCATCCCCCGATCGAGGTGGGCGAGCTCAGGCCGTGTCCCAGCAGGCTGCCCAGCCCGGGCGCCTCGCCGAGCAGCGCCACCACGAGCACGACCGCCGCACCAGCCGGGACGGTCGTCGCCAGCACGGCGAACACGCTCGCTCGCCGTGAGGCCACTCCGCCGAGAAAATCGGCGGTGCCGTAGAGCCCGGCGGCGGCCAGGGCCAGGATGGTCACCACGGTCAGCGTCCCCCGGTACGACACGATATCGGTCAGAATATTGCTATATATAGTTCATTATATCGACCGAACGGGCGGCGTTCGACGAGGCCGGACGGCGCGAGTGCGCCCAGAGGGGGAGACATGGCGGAGGTGCCCGATATCACGGCCGCGGTCGCGCGGACCCTGCAGGCGCTGCGCGCGGACCGTGGCTGGTCGCTGGACCAGCTGGCCGCGCGTTCTGGCGTCAGCAAGGGCGTGCTGGTCGCGCTGGAACAGGGACGCTCCAACCCCAACCTGGCCACCCTGGCCCGCATCGGCGACGCCTTCGGCGTCCCGGTGACCCTGCTCGTCGATCTGGGCGGCGAGCCCGCCGTGCAGATCAGCAGCCCGGACGCCTCGCGGGTGCTCTGGCGCGGTCCCTCCGGCGGCACCGGGACGATCATCGGCGCCACCGATCCGCCGTGGGCGGTCGAGCTCTGGCGCTGGGAGGTGATGCCGGGCGAGACGTTCGGCGGGGACGCGCACGCGCCGGCTACCCGGGAGATGGTCTGGGTCGAGTCAGGCACGCTGACGCTGACGGTGGGGGGTGAGCGCCACGAGGTCGGCACGGGCCAGTGCGCCCGGTTCCCGGCCAGCCGCCCGCACCGGTACGAGAACGCGGGCGATCAGCCCGTCCGGCTCACCATGGTCGTGGTCATCCCGCCGACCCAGGAGTAACGGCCGGGTAACAACGTGGCGGGCCTGACCTGGCGGCCCTGGTCGGCGAGCCAGTCGCGAGCGGCGTAGGCCGACCCACGGGCGCCGGCCATGTCCAGGTCAGGTACCAGGGAGATCTCCGCGACCCTGGCCTGTTCCGCGCGCAGCACGGTGTGTGCCCGAACCTCGGCGAAGAACCAGTCGCGGAAGTGCGGCGCGGCTTCGACCACGCCGCCGCCGAGGAAATACGCGTCGGGATCGAGGAAGTTCGCCGCGATGGTGAACAGCCGCCCGAGCGCCATCGCCTGCTGCCGGAAGATCGCCAGCGCCATCTCGTCGCCGTCTTCGCCGTACGTGCGGACCTGCCTGGCCGCCACGCCGATCGGCACCTCACCGAGCGGGTGGCCCTCGTACCTGGTGAGCCAGTACGGCAGCAGGTTGTTCTGGAGGCCGGTGAGCGAGGCCACGCTCTCCGCGTCACCGGACTGGCCGCAGTTGCACGCGGGCATCGGCTGGCCGTCGCCGAGCAGCCCGTCGAGCGGGATCGGGACGTGGCCGAGTTCCCCCGCCATCCCGGCCGCGCCCTTGACGACATGCCCGGTCTGGATGATGCCGCCGCCGAGCCCGGTGCCGACGATCGCGGCCACCGAGCTGCGCAGCCCGGACTCCGCCCCGAACCGCACGTTGTGCGCGTACAGCGCGGCCGCGTTCCCGTCATTGTTGTAGATGACCGGGAGCCCGAGCCGTTCGGCTAGGGCAGCGCGGATGTCGAAGCCGCGCCAGCCGACGTGGCCGAAGTTGGTCGCGCCCTTGGACGAGATCACGCCGTCCCCGCTCGCCGGGCCCGGCGTGTCCAGGCCCACCGCCCGGACCGCCGCGATCGGGACGCCGGTGAGCCCGAGTACCTGCTCCACGGAGAAGACCAGGGCATGGATGGCCTTGTCCGGCCCCGCCCTGACCTCGCTGGGCACCTCCGCCATCCGGTCGAGGAGGAACCGGCCGCTGGAGTCGAGGATGGTCCCGCTGTTGGTGGTCCCGCCGTTATCGAGGCCAACGACAACCCAGTCGACTGGCATGCGTCCTCCTAGTCCGCCGCTGAGCCACGCTCAGTCTAGGGAAATGCACTAGCAAAGAGCAATATCGTCCGATGGGGACGCGCTGCGCGGCCGGACGCCGAGAACAGCGTAGTAGCGGAGGATCAGGATTGAACCCGGGCAGCGGCAGCAGCGCGCTGGGACCGGATATGCCCGGACTACTTGCGGACGCGGAACCGGAGGATGGTGACGGCTCCCGACCGTGTGCTGTCGAGCGGTTCCAGGTCTATCCGGGCGAGGCCCGGGGACGAGAAGAAGCGAATGCCGTCGCCGAGCAGGACCGGCAGGACATATACCAGGATCTCGTCCACGAGTCCCCGCCGCAGGCATTGACGGGCCACGTCAGCACCGATGATTTCGAGATTCTTGCCGCCCGCGGCGTCCAGGGCCGTGGCGACCGCTTCCCCGATGTCACCGGTGAGGAACGTGACCGCCGGGTCCGGCGGGTCCGGCGGCTCATGGGTGAGAACGAACTCAGCTCCCCCGTCGTAGGCAGGGGTGACCTCATTCGGATTCTCGGCCATGCGCTTGGCCACCTCGTAGGTCCGCCGGCCGATGAGCATGGCGCCGGTTGCGGCCATGATCTCCGGGAACTCCTCCGCGACCGGCGCCATGAAATCGAAGATCCAGTCCATCGCATCGCCGGGGCCGGCGATGAACCCGTCGAGCGACATCGACCTGTTCACCACCACCTTGCCGTTTCCCGTGCTCATGTCGCGCACCATACCCCTCCGAAGAACCTTCGCGGGCTGTCATCCCAGGCTGCAGTGATGACGCTACGCGCGCCCGGATCTCATCGGCCCTCGACCCGACATGCCAGGCGGAACAGGGACTTCCCGGCTAGCTTGGGCCAGTGATCATCTGGATTAACGGGGCGTTCGGGGCGGGCAAGGCGACGCTGGCGGAGGAGTTGCACCGGCGGCTTCCGGAGGCGGTCCTGTATAACCCGGAGGACGTCGGCCTCATGCTGTGGAAGCAGATGCGGCCGGACGGCGATTTCCAGCACCTGCCGAGCTGGCGGGAACTGGTTGTCGCGACCGCGCTGTCGCTGCGCAGGCACCACGCGGATACGCTCATCGTCCCGATGTCGCTGATCCGCGACGGCTACCGGGCCGAGATCCTCGACGGCCTGGCCGACGCGGGCGAGGAGGTCCTGCACGTCTTCCTCGAGGCGGACGCCGGCGTGCTCCGGGAGCGGCTCAATGCCCGGGTGACTCACCCCGGCAGGCAGTGGGACCAGGTAGCCCGCGAGTCCGGCATGACCGGCGTGGATGAGATGGCCGCCGCCGCTGCCCGCCAGCCGGCCGGGACGCTCCTGCTGCGCTCGGACAAGCTCACCCCGGCCGAGCTAGCCGACGAGGTGCTGGCAACCGCCGAAGGCAGCTGCGCGGACCGTTGCCGTCAGGATCGATGATGGCGCTGTCAGCTGTAGGCTCGCTTCCATGGATGGCCGCGTGACCCTCCGGCCGGTGGTCGAAGACGATCTGTCCTGGCTCGCCAGCCTGAGAAAGGACCCGACCGCTACGGGCCCGCACGAGTGGCATGGCTGGAGCGATCCGCACTGGGAGCGGAGGCGATGGGCCGAGTCGGGGTTGCTCGGCGACAACGGCGGGACACTAGTCGTGGTGCACGGTACCGATCGTGTCGGCACTGTTTCCTGGCGCCGAGTTCAGACCGGGCCGACGGCCAGCAATTGGGCCCTCGGTATCGGGCTGGCGCCGCAGTTCCGGGGACGCGGCTACGGTTCTGAGGCGCAGCGACTGCTGGTCCGCTACTTGTTTGCCCATACGCAGGTCAACCGCATCGAGGCCACCACCGAGATCACCAACGTGGCTGAGCAGCGGGCACTGGAGAAGGCGGGGTTCACTCGCGAGGGCATCCTGCGCGGCACCACGTTCCGCCAGGGACGGTGGCACGACCAGGTGCTTTTCAGCGTGCTGCGTGATGAAGTCAAGCTCGAGGACTCCGCGGCAGCAGACGGCCTGGCCTGAGCCCTGCTGACCAACCGTGTCTCACCGGATTGCACTAGCTGCCGCATCAACGGAGAGGATGCGTTCGGCTGCTACTTCGCCTTCATGGCACTCCCCGGTGGGAAGGAAGCCCAGGCGCCGGTAGAAGCCTTCCGGGCCGTGCTGGTATGGGTGGTAGCACACCGTCAGCCGATGCTGTCCGCGCCGTATGGCCTCATGGCAGAGGGCTTCGACTGCGAACCGCCCGTAACCTCTACCCTGGCACCCGGCGCCGATGTTCAGCCGCCACAGGTAGCTGTGGAACAGCGGATTCTGATGTTCAGGGGCAAATGCGGCCATGATGAAGCCGACCAGCTGGCCGCGCTCGTAGATCAGCCGTGGCCATGCGATATCGGGCATCGTGCAGGCATCGGCCAGGGACCAGGCGACCGGGGCAACGAGGTCTTCTTGATCAGGCCGCATCTTCAGCTTGCAGGCAGCCCGGACGTTTTCCTGCGTTACCTGCTCCAGCCGCAGCCCCGTGTGCACATCCCCACGCTACGTCGTCCCGGGCGGCTGTTCCCGGGTCCGGCGCGTCGCCTGGCCGGCACGGCACACCTGGTTTCGCGCCTCGGTCCGTTCTCGCCGCTCGCGCTGTCTTTTTCCCCGGGCTTGCCTCGCGTCCGGCCATGGCTCGCCCGGGTCCTCTTCCCACCCGGGCAGTTCCCGGCACCCGGGCATGCGCACAGGTGCTGCAGACCGTCAGGAGAACGGCATCTGGCCGGCCAGAGGACACGCGGAGTAGCACCGGCAACGGCATAGGGTGGCGGCGGACTCCAGCCGGCGACGGGAAGCGCGTCCGCATGCCATCCTGACGTGGCCGCCACGCCGAAAGTGTAGTGGGCATCTATGCTTCGGTAGGTTCCGGCTGCAAAGCCGCTTGCCCGGCCTGGCATACAGAATGGGCTGCTGTACTCCACTGCTGGACAGGGCGTGGACAGGGCGGCCTCTGTCCGCTGAAATACCGTCAATCGCTCGTTGACAGGCTCACGGCTCCGGAGGCGGTGGGCGCATAACACCGCCAGCTGCGCACAGCGCCACGGAGTATGATTCTTGGTCCGCGTTTGGTCCACGATTATCGGTTCCTACCGCTTCTAGATCTGCGGGAGAATATTGCTGTCGCTGATCTGGCGTTGATGAGCCGGGATTTGCGTAGTGGTGGGGAGGGTGATGGCGGTGCCGGTCGGGCCTGCGGCGTTTATGAGTTATGTCCGGTTCAATGACCAGCATGATGATGGGCAGTTGTCCCAGTTCCGGGATCGGCTGGCCGCTGAGGTGCGGGCGCAGACCGGGCGGGAGTTTGCGATCTTCCAGGACCGTAACGATATCGCATGGGGGCAGAACTGGCAGCAGCGTATCGATGAGGCACTGGATGCGGTGACGTTGCTGGTGGTGATCATCACGCCGAGCTTGTTCCGCAGCCCGCCGTGCCGGGCAGAGTTTCAACGGTTCCTGGACCGGGAGCGTGTGCTTGGCCGGGCGGACCTGATCTTGCCGGTGTACTACATCGGCGCCCGGGAAATAGACGACCCCGTCGTGCGGGAATCGGATGAGATGGCCTCAGCGCTGGCCTCGCGGCAGTTCGCCGACTGGCGGGAGCTTCGGTTCGAGCCGTTCACCGCCCCGCTGGTTCGCAGGGCCGTCGCGCAACTGGCATCCCGTATACGGGACACATTCTGGCACTCGCCATCTGTTCCGGCTCGTCCTGTCAGCCGCGCTCAGGAGGCTGGCTCATCGGCAAAGCCATCACGAGATGAGAGCGTCGGCCCGGTCACCGCGAAGACCGAACCGCCGACTCATGTGGTTGATGCTTATCCCGGACGGGCGGACTTCGCATCAGTGGGCGCCGCGATCACAGCAGCCAAGCCTGGTGATCGAATCCTGGTACGGCCGGGCCTATACGAGGAAGGCCTGGTGGTGAATAAGCCGCTGGAGATCTTGGGTGACGGCCCGGTCGCGGACATTGAAATCCGGGCCTTGGACGCTAGCGTGCTGGTATTCCAGGCGAGCATCGGCCGCCTCGCGAACCTGACGCTCCGCCAGGCCGGGGGCAAGAATACCTGGTTCGGCGTGAAAATCACCCAGGGGCGGCTGGACCTGGAAGGCTGCGACATCAGCAGCCAGAGCCTTGCCTGTGTCGCGATACAGGACGGGGCTGACCCGCGGCTGCGCCGCAACAAGATCCACGACGGCAAGCAGTGCGGCGTCCTGGTCTCCAACGGCGGGCTGGGCACGCTGGAGGACAACGACATCACCGGCAACGCTCTTTCGGGCGTGGAGATCAAGACTGGCGCCAATCCGACGCTGCGCCGCAACCGGATCCGCGACAACGGGACGGGCGTCAACTCCTGGGACAGCGGGCTGGGCACGCTGGAGGACAACGACCTCACCGGCAACGCTCTCTCGGGCGTGGAGATCGATGTCAAAGGCAACCCTTCTATTCGCGGCAACCAGATCCACGACAACAAGCAAGACGGCGTCCACGTCCATGACGGAGGATTGGGGAGGCTAGAGGCCAACGACATCACCGGCAACGGCTACGCGGGCGTGGAAATCAGGACCGGCGGCAACCCCACCCTGCGCGGCAACCAGATCCACGACAACAAGCAAAACGGCGTCAATGCATGGGATGGCGGGCTGGGCACGCTGGAGGACAACGACATCACCGGCAACGGCTACGCGGGCGTGCAGATCAGGACCGACGCCAACCTCACTGTGCGCGGCAACCGGATCCATAACAACGACTATCAGGCGGTATGGATTCATAAGAAGGGTCGAGGGGTGGTGGAGGACAATAACCTGACCGGCAATAAGGGAGGCGCGCGGGATGTCGCGAAGGATTGCGAAGCAAACGTGACCTGGGCACGCAACAAGGAATGATTCCCGGTTTCCCTCTGGCCTGGCCCTCGCCGTCAGGCCCGCGGGGCTGGCAGAGTTTCCCGACGCTCAGGGCGGCTGCCCTTGGCGCTGGAGGGGCCGGCCCGGACAGGCCGCGGCGTTCCGGCCCGCTGGCTGTGACAGCCTGCACAGGAGTTGCCAGCAAAACTTCGACGCCTCCACCGGGGAGGGGTCCGTCCAATCCCACGAGAGGCCACCGGGGCGCCGCTATCCCGCCGGTGAGGGCCCTGTCCCTGCCTGTTCCGGGAGAGGGCCTGCGAGCTGCGGAGGATCGGGGATTTGAACCCCGGAGGGTGGTTACACCCAACCGCATTAGCAGTGCGGCGCCATAGACCGGACTAGGCGAATCCTCCATCCGCACGCGGGGTGCGGTGGGCCATAGCGTACCGGTACCGGCCCGGCCCCGGCAAAGCAATCCGGGACCGGAGGCGGTCAGCGCACCTCGATGACCTCGTAGTCGCCGCGCAGGTAGGCCTCTCGCATCTGCCGCTTGGAGAACTTGCCCACGCTGGTCTTGGGAACCTCGGCGACAAAGCACCAGCGCTCGGGAAGCTGCCAGCGCGGGATCTGCTCGGTCATGAAGGCCCGCAGCTTCTCCGCGGTCACCTCCGCGCCGGGCCGGATCACCACCGCCGCGAGCGGCCGCTCCCCCCACTTGTCGTCGGCCACCCCGATCACCGCGGCCTCGGCCACGTCGGGGTGGGCCATCAGGGCGTTCTCCAGTTCCATCGAGGAGATCCACTCGCCACCGGACTTGATCACGTCCTTGGCCCGGTCGGTCAGCCGGATGAAGCCGCGCTCGTCCATCGTCCCCACGTCGCCGGTGCGCAGCCAGCCGTCGTGGAACTTGGCCGGGTCGTCGTCCTTGTAGTAGGAGCCGGTGATCCAGGGCCCGCGGACCTCGACCTCGCCGACCGCCTCGCCGTCGCTGGGCAGCAGCGCCCCGCCGTCGCCGGACAGCCGGCCCTCGACGGTGCAGAACAGGCGGCCCTGGCTGTCCCGGTACGACCATTCGTCGTCCGGGCCCACGCCGGCCGGGACGTGGGCCACGCTGGCCAGCGGCGATGTCTCGGTCATGCCCCAGGCCTGCAGGAGCCGCACGCCGAGTTCCTTCTCGAACCTCACCATCATCGCGTGCGGCACCGCGGAGCCGCCCGCGACCACCAGGCGGAGCGAGGACAGGTCGCCGCCCGTGGACCGCATGTAGTCGAGCAGCCCGGCCCAGATCGTCGGCACCCCTCCGGCCACGGTGACGTGCTCGTCGCCGATGAGCCGGACCAGCGTGGCGGGCGTCAGGTCCCGGTCGGGCATGATCAGGGCGGCCCCGGAGAGCAGGCCGGCGTAGGCCAGGCCCCACGCGTTGGCGTGGAACATCGGCACGACGGGCAGCACGCGATCCCGCTCGGACAGGCCGAAGGCGTTCCCGAGGCAGGCGCCCATCGAGTGCAGGTAGCTGGACCGGTGGCTGTAGACGATGCCCTTCGGGTGCCCGGTGGTCCCGCTGGTGTAGCACATCGCCGCGGCCGACTGCTCGTCGATCGACGGCCAGTCGAACACATCCGCCTCGGTGGCGAGCAGGTCCTCGTAGTGGTGCACCCCCACGCCGGTGAGCTGGTCGGTTCCTGGCGTCTCGTCGAGCGGGCCGCCGGCCACGATCACGTGCTTGACGGTCGGCGCGCTGGGCAGGATCTCGGCGAACTTGGGGACCAGCGAAGCATCCACGATCACCACGTGGTCTTCGGCGTGGGTGGCGATGTAGCCGACGTCGGCCGCCGCGAGCCTGATGTTCAGCGTGTGCAGGACCGCGCCCATCGAGGGGACCGCCAGGTAGGCCTCGAGGTGCTCGGCGTTGTTCCACATGAAGGTGCCGACCCGCTGGTCAGAGTCCACGCCCAGGCCGCGCAGGGCGTTGGCAAGCCGGGCGGCCCGGCGGCCCGCTTCGGCGTAGGTACGGCGCCTGGTCCCGTCTCCGGTCCAGGTGACGACCTCGGTGTCGCCGAATACCGACGTCCCGTACCGCATGATCGATGTGATCGTCAGCGGGAGATCCATCATCGTGCTCCGCACCGAGCCACCTCCTCTGGGTGCCTGACCTGCATACCTGATAGTGCCATGAGTCGGGCGCCCGGCAGTAGACCCTGAATCCCGGGCGGGAGGTCGCGCCGTCACCCGGTAACCGCGTGATGGGTGAGTTCAGGCAGGGCCGAGGTATCACCCGGCACCGGCATGAGGTGAAATCGGGCCCGCATAGAGCAATGCCGCTTGGCTTCTTTTTGATCGTGGATGAGCGTGCTGACCTCGGTGGTGCTCATGGTGCCACGGGGTCTGCGGTGTGCTGTCGTTGCTCCTGATACCGGGCCGACGGCCTGGGTCATACAGCATGGATGCCGCGTTCATGTCGCTTGAGCTGCTACGCGGCATTCATCGTATCCAGTGGCCCTGGCGGGCCGCGGGCGCGGTAGCTGCGAGACAGGCCGGGACGGACTTACCGGCCGCCAGGCCGTAGCGTGCGGTCGCGGCATTCCTCGGCCCCGGGGCAGCAGCGCCAAGCGCGGCCGAAGTGGCAGCGCGGCTGAAGTGGCAGCGCGGCCGAATGTGTAGCGCGGCCGAACTGTCAGGCGCCGGAATCTTCGCCTAGCTCCGCGTCAGTGCGCAGCTTGGCCACCGCCCGTGACACCGTGCTCTTCACCGTGCCCAGGCTGATCCCGAGGGCCGCGGCGATCTCCGGTCCGGTCATGTCCTCGAAGTACCTGAGCATGACGGCGGTCCGCATCCGCTGCGGCAGCCGGTCGAGCGCCCGCCGGACGACTTCGGCCATGTCGCTTTCCCACGCGTGGTCGGCCACGGCCTGGTCCGGCAGTTCGTCGGTGGGGAACTCCTCGAGCCGACGGCGGCGCCACCACGATATGCGGGTACTGCAGTCACGCCGGCCCGCTGTCCGCGCCGCCGTTCCCGGCGCGGATACCGACGAGGTCCCGGGCACCACCGGGACCCGCGAGTCTGCCGTTCTCTAGGAGACTCTAGGCAGCGAGCTAGACAACCCGATAGTCGGATAGAGCGTCGCGGCTAGACGGGCTGCCAGCTAGATCGGCTGTGAGCGCAGGAACTTGCCGAAATGCGGAACGGTGAACGCGATCAGGCCGCGCTCGGAGCTGTAGATCAGACCCTTCTTGATCAGCCCGTCCCGGGCCGGTGACAGGCTGGACGGCTTGCGCCCGAGTTCGTCGGCGACCACCGACGTCGGCACCGGGTCGTCCCCGGTCGCGGCCATCGCCCGCATGTACTGGCGCTCCGAGACGGTGGCCCGCTCGTACCTGCTGCCGAAGAACCCGACGGCCAGCTCACCCTCGGCCTCGGGGGCGGCCATGCTGACGTCGGCTGCCGTCACCGGGCTCGCCGCGGCCACGTCCCAGGTCACCTTGCCGTAGGCCTGGACGAAGTAGGGATAGCCGTCCGCGGCGGCGTACAGCGCGTCGAGCGCCCCCGCCGTGAAGATGACGTCCTCCCGCTCGGCCGGGGCGATCAGCGCCAGGTCGGCGGCCTCGCGGTCCAGGCGGTCGATCCTGGCGTACCTGAAGAGCCGCTCGGAGTAGCTCTTGCTCGCCGACAGCACGGCGGGCAGGTGCGGCAGGCCCGCGCCCACCACGATCAGCGGGCCGCCCGTCTGCGACAGTTCGTGGCAGGCGGCGCACAGGGCGGACACGTCGGCCGAAGGAATGTCCTGCATCTCGTCGACGAACAGGGCGATCCCGACGCCGAGATCGGCGGCCACCGAAGCGGCCTCGGCGAACAGTTCGGTCAGGTCCACCTCGAGGTCGCCGGAATCGGCCCGGCCCCGCTGCATCAGCACATCGATGCCGAGCGCGGTGCTGACGGATGAGCCCTTCGGCGCCTTCGGGTCGCGGGCGGCGAACGCCTTCAGGACGCCGAGGAAGTAATCGATCCGGTCCGGGGCGCGGTGCCGGGGCGCCAGTTCCCGCACCGCCATGTGCAGCGCGGCCGCGACCGGGCGCCTGATCGACTGGTCCGGCCGTGCCTCGATCTTGCCGGTGCCCCAGAGCCGCTGCAGGGCCATCGACCTGAACGTGTTCAGCAGCACGGTCTTGCCCACCCCGCGCAGCCCGGTCAGCACCATGCTCCGCTCCGGGCGGCCGCGGGCGACCCGCTCGAGGACCACCTCGAACTGGCCGATCTCCCGGTCGCGCCCGGTGAGCTCGGGCGGTCGCTGCCCCGCGCCGGGGGCGTACGGGTTACGCACCGGATCCATGGCCGTGCCTCCGCTCGCCTACCGGGCACCGCTAAGACGCTGCGGCTCGTTCATGGCATTGGACTCTATGACCACGTCTAGCTGAGATCGTAGATTTGGCTAGAAAGCGCTACCGGCGTGTCGCACCGGGCCTGGATAGGGCGTGCCCGTGGTCTTCGTCCTGGGCACGATGGCGTAAAGCCCGCGCCGGCTGCCTTCCCGTCGCATTTGCCGCCCGGCGGCGCCCCGAGCGGCCGAGCGTGGGGTCTGGCGGGACGTGAGGGACTAGCGGGCCGCTTGGTACGCGGTGCCGCCACGCGTCGGGGAACGGCGGCATTTACGCCCATCTGCGCGACGCTAGCCGTCCTGGGGCTTGTTGATCCGGGCCAGGTAGGCGTTGTAGGCCGCCAGATGCTCGTCGTCGTCGACGGTCTCCCGGTCGCGGGCCGGCGCCTGAGCCGCGGCCGGAGATGCCGCGGATGCCGGGCCGGGCCCGGCGCTGGCGCTCCCGTCAGGATGCGAGGCGACCAGGGTGGCGAAGTTGGACCGTCGCGCGGATTCGAGCCAGCCGAGGCCGCCGTCGGCGCGCTTCTCCCGGCTCCAGGCGAAGAACACCGCCATCACCAGGCCGAACATGATGCCGGCACCGCCCACCCACATCACCGCGCCGCCGATATGCACGTCGCTGAGCGGGCTCGGCGCCCAGCCCGGGCGACCCTCCGCCAGCCCCGGGAACGGGTTCCTGCTCTCGGAGCCGAGCACCAAGCCGGTGAAGGCGTCCACCGGCATGGCGATGAACAGCAGGAAGATCCGGGACGGGTAGGAGACCTTCCACCTGATCGGCTCCCGCCCGATCAGCGGCAGGAAGTAGAGGTAGCCGGAGATCAGGTAGAGCGCATGCTCGGCGTCGTGCACCGCGCTGTTGGTCTCCACCAGGTTCATGAAGCCGGTGAGGTGCGTGCCGACGATGACCCCGACGTAGAGCGCGACCCCGAACGGCGGCCAGGTGATCGCGGCCAGCACGCGGGAGCGCAGCACCCTCATAGCCCAGGTGTGCAGCGGGTTCCGGCTGGCGTGCAGCAGCAGCGTGGCCGGCTGGCCCACCACGAGCAGCGGCGGCGCGACCATGAGGAGCAGCAGGTGCTGCACCATGTGATCCCAGAACAGCACGTCGTCGTAGCTGCCGATGCCGCTCTCGGTCGCGAGTACCACGACGGCCAGGCCGCCGAGGAACAGCGCGGTCCGGTACAGCGGCCACGGACGGGCCGGATGACGCCGCCGCACGCGCAGCGCGCCCCAGAGGTACAGGCCCGCCGCTATCACCGCGAAGGCCGTGATGATCGGCGCGAACTGCCACCGCGTCACGACCTCGGCCAGGCTGAAAGGCGGCAGCACCTCGTCTCCCATGCCGCCGAGACTACTCTTGCACCTCGAGCAGCCGGTCTGCGCCCGTGATTTCCAGCAGCCTGGCCACGAGCGGCTGCGGGCGCGCGAACACCAGCCTGCCGTGGCGCCCCCGCAGCGCCCTGGCCGCCAGGATCAGGACGCGCAGGCTGGCGGAGTCCAGGAACGACAGCCCAGACGCGTCCACCGTCAGCAGCCGTGCTCCGGTGCCAAGCTGCGTGGCCAGCGTCTTGCGCAACTCCGCGGCCGTGGTCGCGTCCGCCTCGCCGGACAATGCCACGATGGGTCCGTCTGCCCCGGCCGACGCCGAAGCCCTGAGCGCCGCCACGGGAACCACCTCAATGCCTTCCGCCCGCCGACCATCGTGCCGTCCGGGCAGGAAGATGCAACGCCAGCCGGACACGCCAGATCACCGGCCGTTCCGTCAACCTTCAGTCAGGATACGGATCCGCGGCCACCTGCATCTAGTGACCCGGCCCTGAGATTCGGTCGCAGTAGCGGCAGATCGCGTTGATGATCTGGTCGGGGGTCTTGGTCCATTTGAAGGGCCGGGCGGAGTCGTTCCAGAGCTTGATCCATTCCTGGAGCGCGGTGGTGAGGTCTTCAAGTGAGCAGAACACGCCGCGGTCGAGGCAGCGGCGCTGGATCTCGGCGAACCACCGTTCGACCTGGTTGATCCAGGACGAGTACGTGGGGGTGAAGTGCAGGACGAAGCGCGGGTGGGCCAGCAGCCGCTTGTGCACGGCCGGGGCCTTGCGGGTGGAGAGGTTGTCGCAGATGACGTGGACTTCCAGTCCGGGTTCGACTGCCTGGTCGATCTGGTCCGGGAAGTCGCGGAAGTCGGTGGCCGCGTGCTGGGCCGGCAGCTTGCTGATGACCTTACCGGTGGCGATGTCGAGGGCGGCGAACAGGTCGGTGGTGCCGTGCCGTTCGTAGTCGAAGCTGCGCCGCTCGGGTACCCCGGGCAGCATCGGCAGCACCGGGGCGGTGCGTTCCAGGGCCTGGATCTGGGGTTTCTCATCCACGCTGAAGACCGCCGCGTTCGCCGGCGGGGCCAGGTACAGGCCGACGACATCCCGGATCTTGTCGATGAGGAGCGGGTCGGGGGAGATCTTGAACGTCTCGGTCCGCCAGGGCTGCAGCCCGAACGCTCGCCAGATCCGCTGCACGCTGGACGGCGAGATGCCCGCCTGGCGGGCCAGCTCCCGCTTGGACCAGTGCGTCGCGCCCTCAGGCACTTCTTCCAGGGTGCGCACCACCACGTCTTCCACCTGCGCGTCGGTGATGGTGCGGGGTACCCCGGGCCGCGGCTCGTCGGTCAGCCCGTCCAGCCGCTTGCGCAGGAAACGGCTCCGCCACCGGCTGACCGTCTTGTAGTTGACGCCCAGCCGGGCCGCGACCGCCACGTTGCTGCCGCCGGCCGCGCAGGCCAGCACGATCCGCGCCCGCAGCGCCAGTCCCTGCGCCGTGCTGCGCCGCCTGACCCAGTTCTCCAGCGTGCGCCGCTCGTCCTCCGACAGCACCACCGGCTCCAGCCTGTTATCGCCCATACCCCCAAGCAGACCGCGGCCCCGGACCCGGCGAACAGCCCACCAGGCCAGATAGTGACGCAAAACGACTCACGTGGTAACCCTGAAACTCAGGGCCGGGTCACTAGACCCATTCGCTGTCAAGCACGAAGCGAGGGCGCCGAGCGGAGGGCGGTGCGCCGTTGCGGCCTCGCCGCACGGCGATTTACCGGATGCGGGCTCCACGCACGAAGATGGCCGTTGGGCGGCCGAGTGCGGCGGGATCCTCCCGAGGATCGTCGTGGTAGCTGACCAGGTCGGCGGATTCGCCGTCGTCGAGGCCGGTGAACCCGAGAAATGCCCGTGCGGCCGTGCTGGCCGCTGCGAGCGCTGCCTGCGGTGGCAGTCCGAGTTCTGCCAGAAGCGCGACCTCCCGCGGGATGCTTCCCACCACGTCGGTCCCCGTCATGATCGTCACACCCTGATCGGCTGCGATCCGGAGCAGGTAACCGAGCTGCTCTCTCAGCTCCAGCTGCTGTTTCCACCGCTCGGGGTCGTTGTGAGAGTCAGCACCGATGGTCGCGCACAGGGTTGGCGTCCACGCGCCGCCGCGCGCCGCCAAGGCGGTCACGTCGGCTTCGTCCAAGGCGGTACCGTGCTCGATCGAGTCGATTCCTGCGGCGACCAGCTCAGTCACATGCCGTGTCGTGGAATGCGCAGCGACCCGGGCGCCGGCGCCATGGACTGCCGTGACCAGCTCTTCCACATCGGGAAGCGGGTAAGTGGGGCGCGCGGGACGTTCAGGCGGCTCACCCGGCCGGAGCACTGGAAAGTCCGCGATCAGCTTGACCCAGCGCGCCCCTGCCTCCACCTCGGCCAACGCCGCGGCCACGAGATCCTCAGCTGGAACCGGCACGTGCAAGCCGGGGAAATACCGGCCCTCGGGGGCAAGGAACCGGCCACAAGCCATGAGCCCGGCACCGTCAGCGGTCCCAAGGAGGTCCAGCGTGATACTGCCGGCGCTTCCGGTATCCCGGATAGTACTGACCCCGGCGGAGCGGGCCTTCGCGAGGTTGTTCCGCGCGGCCGCCAGATCCAGCGCGACAGGCTGGCCGTCGTCTCCCACCCCGACGCTGAGATGACAGTGGGCATCAACCAGGCCCGGGAGGATGAACCGCCCCGGCAGAACCTCGGCCCCGGATTCGGGCCGCAACGTCCATCTGCCCGTGCTGGTGATACCCGCATCCACCGGATCTCCGCCGGGAAGCTGGACCGCCCGTACCCGCCAAGCCGTCACGAGACTGACTGTACGGCTATCCACCCGCACCGAGAACCCCAGCGCACGTCCACCTTCGGCGTGGATCTGCACGACCACACGACGGTGACGTTGCCCCCGCAATGGTTTCAAGAGCGTTCGTGGTTCATCGCCAACCACCGCTGCTACCTACGCCTTCGACATTCGGGGACAGCGCGCCATGCAAGATCATCCCGCGTATATCCCGCGTCGGAACTTGCTGGGCCGCTTGCAGCCGTGTCGCTGCTCGGTTGCGTCGTAGTAGACCAGGTAAGCCAGGGGATGCGAGCTGTCGCCGCTGGAGACGTACGCCTCAGCCATCCAGCGCGACGGGCTGGGTCACTCTATGAACTGGCGGGCGATCTCGCGGGCACGCTCCGCCACCGCGCGGGCGTCCTTCGCGATCTGCTGGCACTTGTCTGCGCGGGCGGGTTGCTGGGCCGCGCGTTGCTCCTGGCCGCGAGCGATCTGCTCCTCCGCCTCGGCAAGCCTCGCGGCCGCGGCGACCAGCCTTTGCCGCAGCGCTGCCAGCCGCTGGCTGGTCGGCAGCGCGGGTGGCTCGGCGGGGACCGGCCCCCGCAGCGATCCCCGGCCGGTGGCTGAGGTCTCCCGCCGGATCTCCGCTTGGTCTCGGTTCACCCGCGCGTCCGTGCGTGCCAGCGCGGCCTGGCTGCGGTCCAGGGATGTCAGGCTCGCCACCAGCAACGCCCGCCCCCGCTCGATCGACTCCCTGGCCCGCTCCTGCGCCCCCCGTGTGGACACACCCGCTGTGCGTGTCCGCGCGTCCAGATGCTGCTCCAACTCGTTGAGCCGCATCTCCCGCTGGTCGGCGGCCAATTCCCGCTGGTCTGCGAGCTGTTCGCGCTCGTTGGCGGCAAGTTCACGCCGGTCTGCGATTCCTTCCCGCTCATCGGCGATCTCTTCCCGCCGGTCCGCGGCCTCCTCCCGCTCATCGGCGGCCCTCTCCCGCCGTCCAACCGCCAGCTCCCGTTCCTCCATCCCCACCTGCTGTTCCTGTAGCTGGGCCTCGTGCTCCTCAAGGGACAGCTCACGCTGGTCGGACTCCCCTGCCCGCGTGCCGCCTTGCCCCTGCTGGCCCGTCTCCATGACACAATGCTGCATCCACATGCGCTCCCGCCGCCAGGGGCCAATGGCCCGGAAGTGCCCGGTGCGCGGAGGCACCGTCGTTGGCGGATGAGGAAGCGGCCTCCGCTGCGGTCGGTGACGAGCCTGCGACGTCAGACAGGCGGACATAAGCCCAGGTCAGAACTGGTTTCCGAGGTCAGGGCGGAGGGCGTGGGATTCGAACCCACGGTGACGTTGCCGCCACAATGGTTTTCAAGACCATCGCCATCGGCCACTAGGCGAGCCCTCCTGAGGATCACCAGCCTACGGTAACCCCGAACGGGACGTCAGCCGGCGCGGCCAGGCCAGCCCGTCGCCCACGACCGCGGCCAGGGCCAGGTACGACTCGGCGGTGTCGCTGGCGAGCAACTCGAGCTCGATCTCCGCGCCCTCCTCTAGGTGCGCGTCGTAGGGAATCCGGACCACCGCCCGGCAGCGGGAGGCGAAGTGGTGCTCGAGCCGGTCCAGGTCGACCGTGCTCTTGCTCTTCGGCCGGATCGCCGAGAGCACCACCACCCCGTTGCGGACCAGGTCAGCACAGTTGTGCGCCTCCAGCCAGTCCAGGGTGGCGCTCGCGCTCCGCGCGCCGTCCACCGACGGCGAGCTGACCAGGATGATCTGGTCGGCCAGCCGCAGCACGCCGGACATGGCCGAGTGCAGCAGGCCGGTGCCGCAGTCGGTGATGCAGATCGAGTAGAAGTGCTCGAGCACCTGCGCCGCGTCACTGTAGTCGTCGGCGCCGAACGCCACCGACACCCCCGGGTCACGGTCAGAGGCGAGCACCTCCACCCGGCTCGGCGCCTGCGAGGTGAAGGCGCGCACGTCGGCGTAGCGGCTGACCTGGTCGCGCTCGTTCAGCAGGTCCCTGATCGTCGCGGCCGTCTCCAGCCGGACCTTGTCCGACAGCGTGCCGCGGTCCGGGTTGGCGTCGACCGCGATCACCCGGTCACCGCGCAGCGTGGCCAGGGTGGCGCCGAGCCCCACCGCGGTCGTGGTCTTGCCGACGCCGCCCTTCAGGCTCAGTACCGCGACCCGGTGGTGCCCGCCCGCGACCGGCGTCCTGACCCGGTTGATGAGGTCCCGGCGGCGCATCTCGGCCGCCGATTCGCCGAACCGCAGCAGCCCGCCTGAGGCCCGGTATACGCTGCGCCGCCAGCCAGAGCCGGGAGCGGCCCGCTTGCCGTGCAGCAGCGACTCGGCGGTCAGGCTGTCCGAGGTCTCCCGCTGGTACTCCGGTTCCAGCACGGGCGGCGGCGCGAGAACCTGGTCACGGAATCCGTGGTGGCCGGGGGGCGGCGGCGGGGTTATCTGCGCCGCGCCGCGCGGCGGGAGCAGCACCGGCGCCGGCATCGCGGACTGGCCCGCCGGATCGGGTAGCGGTTCCATCGCCGGTACCGGTTCGGCGTCCCGTCCGAAGTCCGGGTTCCCGGCGTAGCCAGAGTTCCCGGCGTAGCCGGGGTCTTCCGCGAAGCCCAGGTCCGCCGCATAGTCGTGGTCCGCGGTAAAGCCGTGGTCCGGCAGGTAGCGCACGCCGGCCTCCGGATCGTGCGGGTACCCCAGGTTCCGCGCATAGCCCGAGTCGGGGGCGTAGCCGGGACCCGGCGGGTAACCGGGCTGCCCGGGGGCGGGCCGGTGCGGATACTCCAGCTCATACGACGCGGGCTCGTAGGCGGAGAAGGACGGCTGGGGATATTCGTCGTCCGGTCCGACCGGCTCCACCCGCTCCCCCCAGCCGCGGAAGAGCGGGAAGTCCTCGCCGTCCTGGTCAGCGGGCGGGGCGGGGTCATGCGGGTAGGCGTCACGCGGATGGTCGTGCGTGTCGTCGCCGAAGACCTGCGGCGTATCGTTATTCATCGTCACGGGTCGTCCCTCTTGGTAATCATTCGTGGGCGCGCAGGCTCGCCGGATTCATGCATCTCTTCGAGCGTAAGCTAAACGACGCGTGATTTCGACACCCAGCGCACTTGGATGGTCGCACACAGTTGCTGCGGTGGCTCAAGGTGAACCCCCGCCGCACCGGGCAGGCCGCAGGATCGGACAGACTAGGGGAATGAGCGACGGGATGAACCCTCAGGCACAAGAGCATCCGCAGGTCCTCGTGGTGGGTCCGGACGGCATAGCGACCTC
>Ga0335082_10002172_pt1 | contig 21086 bp, 23 predicted proteins | sample Lox_Sample_41_FD_206718 | JGI IMG/M metagenome (GOLD analysis project Ga0335082, IMG submission 206718) | Soil microbial communities from Loxahatchee National Wildlife Refuge, Florida, United States - Lox_Sample_4.1 | ecosystem: Environmental > Terrestrial > Soil > Wetlands | place: USA...
CTGACCGCGTAGCATGTAACTGCTCTCGCAATCCGTCAGGATGTTGTTTTCTGTGCCGCTGCAGATTTTCCGTGCCTGTTGGATGGTCCCCGAGATACGCATAACGAGCATAGCTGATACCCACTGGTATGCGTTAACTTCCTTTACATGGGGTCGTTGTTCAGATTCAAAAATCCGGGTCATCGATGCTGACCTATCGCCCGGTTCACGCGCCCTCCTCCAGGCTCAGCAGCGAGGCGTTCCCGCCGGCCGCCGTGGTGTCGATGGTGAGGGTGCGCTCGGTGGCGAAGCGGTGGAGGTAGCGCGGGCCGCCGGCCTTCGGGCCGGTGCCCGAGAGGCCCTCGCCGCCGAAGGGCTGCACGCCCACGACCGCGCCGATCATGTTGCGGTTCACATAGGCGTTGCCCACCCGCAGCCGCTCGTGGATGTGCCGCACCGTCGAATCGATGCGGCTGTGGATTCCGAGCGTCAGGCCGTAACCGCTGGCGTTGATGGCCTCCAGCACCTGGTCGAGCCGGTCGCCGGCGAAGCGGATCACATGCAGGATCGGCCCGAACACCTCGCGCTCCAGCCGCGCCAGCCGGTCGATGCGGAAGGCGCGCGGCGCCACGAAGCTACCATGGTCCGTGTCGGGGCCGGGCGGCACGCAGTGCAGCAGCTCGCCCTCGTGCGCCATGCGCTCGGCATGCGCCTCCAGAGTCTCCTTGGCGGCCTCGTCGATGACAGGCCCGACATCGGTCGCGAGCAGCGCGGGATCGCCGACCCGGAGCTCCGCCATCGCCCCCACCAGCATCTCCTCCAGCTTCTCCGCGATGTCTTCCTGCACGAACAGCACGCGCAGGGCCGAGCAACGCTGCCCCGCGCTCTGGAACGAGGAGATCAGCACGTCCCGCACCACCTGCTCCGGCAGCGCCGAGGAATCCACGATCATCGCGTTCTGCCCGCCGGTCTCCGCGATCAGCGGCACGATCGGCCCGCCGCGCGCCGCCAGCGCCTGGTTGATGGCCCGCGCGGTGTCGGTCGAGCCGGTGAAGGCGACACCCGCAAGGCGGGGATCGGCGACCAGCGGTACCCCCACGCCCGGCCCGTCGCCCGGCAGCAGATGCAGCACGTCCGCGGGCACGCCCGCCTCGTGCAAGATGCGCACCGCCGCCGCCGCGATCAGCGGCGTCTGCTCGGCCGGCTTGGCGATCACGGCGTTGCCGGCGGCGAGGGCCGCCGTCACCTGCCCGCAGAAGATCGCCAGCGGGAAGTTCCAGGGCGAGATGCAGACGAACACGCCGCGCCCTTGCAGCGCGATCTGGTTGCGCTCGCCCGTCGGCCCCGGCAGCGCCAGCGGCTCCGCGAAATCGGCCCGCGCCCGGTGCGCATAGTAGCGGCAGAAATCGACGGCCTCGCGCACCTCGGCCAGGGCATCGGGTATGGTCTTCCCGGCCTCGCGCACGGCCATCGCCATCAGCGCCGCCCGGTTCTGCTCCATCAGATCGGCCGCCCGCTCCAGGCAGCCCGCGCGCTCGCCTGCCGGCGTCTCGTTCCAGTCGTCGGCCGCGCGCACCGCACGCGTCAGAGCGTCGTCGACCTCCTTCTTGCCGGCCTCGATCACCTCTCCGACGCTCTGCCGACGGTCGGCCGGGCTGGTCACCGGCTTCCCCGCACCGCCGCCCGCCACGCCGCCGATCAGCGGTGCCGCCGACCAGCGCTCGCCGGCCGCTGCCTCCATCGCGCGCGCCAGCGGCACCAGCTCGTTCAGATCCGTCAGGTCGATGCCGCGCGCGTTCTTGCGCCCCTGCCCGTAGAGATCGACGGGCAGGGGTATGCGGGGATGCGGCTTGGCCGGCAGCTTGCGCACGCGCGCCACCGGATCGGCGATCAGCTCCTCGATCGGCGCCTTCTCGTCGACGATGCGGTTCACGAACGAGGTGTTGGCGCCGTTCTCCAGCAGCCGCCGCACGAGGTAGGCCAGCAGGTCCTCATGGCTGCCCACGGGCGCATAGATGCGCGCCGCCAGCCCCATCTTCTCCGGCCCCACGACCTGCTCGTAGAGCGCCTCGCCCATGCCGTGCAGCCGCTGGAACTCGAAGTCGCGGCTGTTGCCGGCCATCTCCAGCACGGCCGCGAAGCTGTGCGCGTTGTGGGTCGCGAACTGCGGATAGAAGGCCGCGGGATCGGCCAGCAGCTTCTTGGCGCAGGCGAGATAGGAGACGTCCGTCGAGGCCTTGCGCGTGAACACGGGATAGCCGGGCAGCCCGCGCTCCTGGCTCCACTTGATCTCGCTGTCCCAATAGGCGCCCTTCACCAGCCGCACCATCAGCCGCCGCTTGTGCCGCCGCGCCATGTCCGCCAGCCAGTCGATCAGCGGCAGGCAACGCTTCTGATAGGCCTGGATCGCAAGGCCGAAGCCGCCCCAGCCCGTGAGGTCGGAGTCGCCGGAGACCGCCTCGATGACATCGAGCGAGAGGTCGAGCCGGTCGGCCTCCTCCGCATCCACGGTGAACCCGATGTCGACCCGCTTGGCCGCCATCGCCAGCCCCTTCAGGCGCGGCACCAGCTCGTCCATCACCCGTTGCCGCTGCGCGAACTCGTAACGCGGATGCAGTGCCGAGAGCTTCACGGAAATGCCCGGACTCTCGATCGGCCCGCGCTTCCCGGCAGCGGCGCCGATGGCCGCGATCGCCGCGTGATAGGCGCGGTTGTAGCGGTCGGCATCGGCCATGGTGCGCGCCGCTTCGCCGAGCATGTCGTAGGAATAGCGGTAGCCGCGCTCCTCCATGGCCCGCGCCCGGTCCAGCGCCTCCTCGATGGTGCGTCCCATCACGAACTGGCGGCCCAGGATGCGCATGGCCTGCATCACCGCTTGGCGGATCACCGGCTCGCCGCTCTTCGCCACCAACCGCCGCAGCACGCCGCCGAGGTCGCGCGTATCGTCGGCGCCGAAGCGCACGATCCGCCCCGTGAGCATCAGCGCCCAGGTCGAGGCGTTCACGAACAGCGACTCGGAGGTGCCCAGATGCTTCTCCCAGTCGCCGCTCCCGAGCTTGTCCTTGATGAGGGCGTCGGCCGTCTCGGCGTCGGGTATGCGCAGCAGCGCCTCCGCCAGGCACATCAGCACTACGCCCTCGCGGCTGGTCAGCTGATACGCATGCAGGAAGGCGTCGAGCCCGCCCTGCCCCAGGCGCGCGGCGCGAACGCTCTGCACGAGCTCGCGCGCCCGCAGCGCGATGCCGTCCAGCATCGCCGCCGGCAGGTCGGCTTCCTTCAGCAGTGCCTCGACGCAGGCGGCCTCGTCGGCGCGGTAGGCCGCGCGCAGCTTCTGCCTGAGCAGATCGGCGGCGGGCGACGGTGCGGCAAAGATCATGGCGCTCATGATACCCTACACTTCATCGACCTTCCCACCCATGATGCCACGGCGACCGAGAGGTCCCTAGGGCGCAGCCAACGCCTTCGCCAGGCGGCCGATGACGGAGTCCATCTGCCGCTCCGGCAACGCCGTATAGCCGAGCATGAGGCCCTGCCGTTTCGCGCGCCCGATCCAATGGCTCGACAGCGCGGGAGCGGCAATGCCGAGAGCGGCCGCGCGCCGGCTTGCCTCCTGGTCGTCCATGCGCACGGCCAGGTCCGGGTGCAGGTAGCCGACGAGGTGCATGCCGCCGGGATCGGTGCCCACCTCCAGCCGGCCTCGGAGATGGCGGCGGGCGGCGTCCAGCAACACCTCCTGCCGCGCCTTGTAACGGCGCCGCTGCCGACGCAAGTGAGCGGCCAAGTGACCATCGGCGATGAAGGCCGCCAGCGCCGGCTGCGCCAGCACGGCGGGCTGCTCGTCCAGCGCCTGGCGCGCTGCCAGGAAGGACGGCACCAGCGGCTCCGGCAGCACGACATAGCCGAGCCGGATGGAGGGAAACAGGATCTTCGAGAACGTTCCGGCGTAGAGCACGCGGCCATCCCGATCGAGGCCCTGCATGGCGGCCAGCGGACGCCCGGCATAGCGCCATTCGCTGTCGTAGTCGTCCTCGAAGATCCAGGCATTCACCTGCCGCGCATAGTCCAGGACGGCCAGTCGGCGCGCCACGCTCATGGTCATGCCCAGGGGATACTGATGGGAGGGCGCGATGCAGATCAGCCGCGGCCGCGTCGCCGTTTGCTGCCCGGCCCGCAGCGACAGGCCCTCGCCATCGACTTCGACCGGCACCAGCTTAGCGCCGGCGGCCAGCAGCGGGCCGCGCAGCCCGGGATAGCCGGGGTTCTCCAGCCAGACCGCATCGCCGGGATCCAGCAGGAGGCGCGCGGCGATCGTCAGCGCCTGGCGGATGCCCGAGACGATGACGACCTGCTCCGCGGTGCAGGCGACACCGCGCGCCGCCGCGAGATACTCGGCGATCGCCGCGCACAGCGGCGGGTGGCCGGCGAGATCGCCGCCGAGCAGCACGCCGCGCTCCGGCGCGCGCCAGCTCTCGGCCAAGAGCCGCGCCCAAAGGGCAAAGGGAAAGCCGGCGCAATCGGGCTCCCCCGGCCGCAGCAGCCCCTGCGCCGGAATCGGCCGATTGCCGGGTGCCGTCAGCGTGCGTGCCCGCTGCGCGAGACGGGGACGTCCCCGGCCCTGCGCCTCGTGGGCACGTGGGCGCAGCGGCGCGCTGTCCGGCAACTCCTGCGAGACGTAGGTGCCGGAGCCGTGGCGCGCGTCCACATAGCCTTCGCTCATCAGCTGTTCGAGCGCGAGCAGCACCGTGTTGCGGGCGACGCCGAGCTCGCCGGCCAGCATGCGGCTGGAGGGCAGGCGCGCGCCGGGACGGAGGCGCCCGGCCAGGATCAGCTGGACGAGCTCGCGATAGACCTGGTGGTGGAGCGGCTCGCCGCCTGCCCGCTCGATATGCACCGGAACCGGCGGGATGCCGGCGGACCGCCGCGAAAGTGGTTCTATGGAATCGCTCGAAGTGGACCTGTTCATGGGGCCACTCTAACGCTAGATGAGAGGCGTCGCAATACGAGGGACCCGACTCCCATGGACGCCTATACGCCGACCGCGCGCTCGAAGGTTCGGCGGCTGCATGAGCGCGGTCGCTACGATCGCGAGAGCGTGTTCGCCATTCTCGACGCCGCCCTGTTCTGCCATATCGGCTACGTCATCGACGGCCAGCCCTACGTCACGCCCACCGGCTACTGGCGGGTCGGTGACCACCTCTACTGGCACGGCTCCTCCGCCAGCCGCATGCTGCGCACGCAGAGCGCCGGAATTCCCGTCTGCTTCACGGTGATGATCGTCGACGGCCTGGTGCTGGCGCGCTCCGGCTTCCACCATTCGGTCAACTATCGCTCGGTGATGGCCTTCGGCAAGGCGCGCAAGATCGAAGACAACGACGAGAAGCGCGCGGCGCTCGACTCCTACGTCGAGCGCTTCCTGCCCCAGCGCAATCGCGAGCTGCGCCCCATCGACGCACAGGAGCTGAAGGCCACGACCGTGCTCGGCATGAGCATCGAGGAGGCGTCGGCCAAGGTCCGCACCGGACCGCCCAAGGACGACGAGCCCGACTACGACCTGTCGGTCTGGGCCGGCGTCGTGCCCGTGCGGCAGGTCTTCGGCGATCCCGTGCCCGATCCGCGCCTGCGCGAGGGCACGAAAGTGCCGCTGCACGTCGCCGCTCTGGCGCCTGGCGCCGACTTCAGCGCCGTCATGGCGCGGCTGGCGCCGAAGGACTGAGCGGCGCATGCCCAGCCTGCACAGCCTCCTGCTGTTCACGGCGGCGGCCGCCGCCATGAACATCTCGCCGGGACCGTCGAACCTCTATGTGATGTCGCGCAGCCTGTCGCAGGGCCCTCGCGCCGGCCTGGTCGCGGCGTTCGGCCTGGCGACGGGTAGCCTGTTCCACGTGACCGCGACGGCGCTTGGCCTCTCAGTCGTCTTGCGCTACTCGCCGGCGGCCTATGCAGCCGTAAAGCTCGTCGGCGCCGCCTACCTGATCTTCCTCGGCCTGCGTCTGCTGCTGTCGAAGGGTGCCGCGCTGACGGCCGCGGCGGCCGGCAACCGCCGGAGCCATGGCCGCATCTTCCGCGAGAGCATTCTGGTCGAGATGCTGAACCCGAAGACTGCCCTCTTCTTCCTCGCCTTCCATCGGCTTCTCCTTGGCGGTGTCGGGAATGATGATGCCGCCGCTCGTCATCTCTTCCTGCTCGACGCGGCGGACCAGGACCCTGTCACGCAGCGGTCTGAATGTCATGCTCGATCTCCTGTCTGATGATGGGTTTGCTCAAGACGGACGTCAGATAGTCGCGCCAGAGCAGGCTCTCAGACGTGGTCTGGGGAACGGACCGGCCCTCGGCACTGTTCGCAACCGCAGTCTTGGTCCAGTTTTCACAGCGCTCTTCCATACCAGCGTCTCCATTGCCGGACACTGTCTTGGCGTTAACCATGCCGCTCCCCGTTTCGCACGAGGACGACACATCGACTGTTCGATCTGGGATCCCGCGCATCGCGGGGAGGGAGGAGCGCTAAGGGGCTCCGCTGGGAATTCTCGGCATCGTCCATATCCTCCTGAGAGCAACATGTGTGATGCGACCGGCCTCGCGGGCGAGCGCCGGCACCGCATTTTTAGGAATAGGAATGAGAGTTCCCGATTTCAAGGGGGTGAATTTTGCTTCTGTCTCCGGCGCCGCCGACCGTCACTCGATTGGTTAAAAATCCAACCAGGCCAATCGGTTCGCAGCGCCCGCTCCATCCCTTGATGTCCTGCAGCCGACACCCAAATCAAGCGACGGCAAGAAGCCACCCAATTGACGGATGACGGCAATAAGAGAAGCGGGGAGATCTGCCGATGAAGTCGATGGACTGCATTGATCGGTATGTCATCGCGCGCGAGAGCAACGTGCTGCGGGTCGACTTCCACCGCGAGCCTGACCAGCCTCCCCCGAGATTTCCAAGATTTCCAGGAGCCGGAGCTTTGCGCCATCAAGCTGCGTTCAGCGAGTCGGTCGATGCCGTGACCACAGGGCATGCCATAGCAGTGCAAGGCTGCTGAGCAGGAGCCCGCCTCGCGATCTGCTATTTCAAGGGCCGCCGAACGGCGGCGCCAGAAGCGCGCCGCCGAGATTCGCAACCGCACCGGTACCCAGCGCCGCAAACGTCAGCGCCATCCCAAGAATGCGGGCCCGGAAAACTTCCGGTTCGCGGCCGACGCCGTAGGCATGCGTCGCCCGGCCGACCAGCAGGAGGATGCCGATGGCGTGGATCATCCCATGGGGCAGACCCTGCAGTTCCGCGAGCGCCATCAGGAGGAGGGCGAGCGGCGCATACTCCGCGAAGTTGCCGTGCACGCGCTGCCGCCGCAGCAGCGCAGGATTGCCGCCGTCGCCGAGCGCCACGCGGGCCGCGCGCCGCATGCCAATAACGCGAACGCTCAGAAGGATGAACAGCAGTGCGAGGAGTCCGGCATAGACCGGCGTCACGGACACGAGACTAAGTCCTCCTATTTCGAGCGATGCAGCCTTGTCAGCGGCTCTCGCCTCATAGTCTGTTGAGCCACCAGATCGACGCATTCAGCGCGACGGCGAATGACGACCACAGCAAGTAAGGGACGAGCAACAGCCCGGCAGCCATGTTTACCCGGTAGAAGCTGATCAAGGTCAGCAGGATGGCGATCCACAGGGCGAGGATCTCGACCAGTGCCCAGCCCACGGATCGGATTCCAAAGAAGAGGCCGGACCAGGCGAGGTTCAATGCGAGCTGCATGCCGAACAAGGCCAGCGGAACACGGCCCCGCCTGAAACCGGTCCGCCGCCAGACCAGCCACGCCGAGACGCCCATGAGGATGAAAAGGGATATCCAGACCGGCGTGAAGACCCAATCAGGCGGATTGAACGAAGGCTTGGACAGTCCTTGGTACCAGTCCGATACCGAGGTGCGCGTCATTGCGCCCCCGATACCTGACACGCCAAGGCACAACGCCAGCCAGAATGCGAAGCCAGCGAGGTCTCTCGATTTCCCCTGCGGGGACATGCTCGATCCTGAATCTCAGATAAACGGGTTGTAAGCCCACTGAAGCAGCGCTTGCCGCTGTCGTCGGCGGCAGGAGATGTCGCCGGGCCGGCAGTGTTTGCGAACCTGCGCGGCGTGTCGGGCAAAGTTCCGCCAGCGGCGGATCTGGATTCGGTCGATCTCAGGCAGCCTCCGTCCAAGGTAATAGCGGCAATACCATTGAAACCAGCCGCGCGGATCGGGACCGATGATCCACCCTTTTTGGCGCCAGGCCGAAAGGGACTGGCGGCTCTTGACGCCGAAGCAATTGAGGGCCGCATCAGGCTGACAGGTGATCCGCGCGTGGTCGAACCAATCGTCAGGCAGCTCCGGACGGCAGTCGTTGCAATACTTGCCCTCGAAGACGCCCAGCTCGAGCATTCCCTTTGGGGAGAAGCGGGGCCTGAAGTCAGGCGCGAAGCTGGCGCCAGGGGGCGCTGAGATAGAGTAGCGATAAGAGTGCTGCATGCTGTCGTTGACGACGACGTCGTCGCCGATCCGGTATCCCGCGATGTGTGCGGCCGGCGCCATGTCTCGTAGACCCATGGCTTCGTCTATGCTCATCGGCGCCCGTTGATCTGCGTGTGCTCAGCGACCATTGCGCCTGCCGCGGCGTCAAAAGCAAAAGGTATCGAGTCCGAAGACAACATGACATTGAGCCGATCAAGCTGCTGGATTTCGTCGCAATCGATCCATAGGCCGCACTTCGGGCAATAGTTGATCTCAGTGCCGTAGGTGGCAAGCGTGACGAACGCGACACGGTCGATGGGGCAATGCAGGTCCATCTTTCCTCCGGCTCCCGGTCGTTCCGGCAGAGCGTAGACGTCCCGTACTCGACAAAGCCGCGGGCCGGGGCAAGAAATTCCCCCGGCCCGCACCGCGCGCACGCTACTTGGGCATCACAACGGTGTCGATCACGTGGATCACCCCGTTGTCCGCGGCGATATCGGCCGACACGACCTTCGCGTTGTCGACCATGACGCCGCCGGAGCGGCCATCGATTTCCAGGGGTTCGCCCTCCACGGTCGTGACCGCCGTCATCTTGCCGGCGAGGGTGTCGCTCATCACCTTGCCGGAAACGACATGGTAGGTGAGGATTTTGACGAGCTGCGCCTTGTTCTCCGGCTTCAGCAGGTTTTCGACGGTGCCTGCGGGGAGCTTCTTGAAGGCGTCATCGTTGGGCGCGAAGACAGTGAACGGTCCCGGCCCCTTCAGCGTATCGACAAGATCTGCCGCCTTCAAGGCGGCGGCGAGCGTATTAAATTGTCCGGCCTTGACCGCGGTATCGACGATGTCGCTGGCCATGGCGGGAGACGTCAAGCCGAGTGCCGCGACGCCGGCAACGATGCCCCGTTTCGTGATCATTGTGCTCTCCTTTTCCGTTGCTTCGCGCCCGCACGGAATGGTGCGGGCGATAGCAGTCATATGCGCCGCCGCCGAACCGCCGCGGATCGGGAAAACTACCGATAATGGCGAGGAAATCGCTGTAGAGGCGACCCCGAGCCTTGCATGGAGGCGCTCGGCCGTGCGATCTCAGGACGCTCTCTTCGGCCTGCCAGACAATCGAGACGCGGAAATGAAGCGGAATTCGACGTTGCGACGCCGAAGCGGCGGCTCGGCCGGGCCACCCGGCAAGACCTCGGCCCGCGCGAAAGCCGTGGGGCCCGCGGGCGAGGTCGAGGCGCTTCTGCGCTCCACCCTCGATGCGCTGTCGGCCCATATCGCCGTTCTCGACCGGACCGGAACGATCGTCGCAGTCAACCAGGCGTGGCGGTCGTTCGCTCGCGCGGCCGGTTTCGTTGGCCGGGAGGGCGGAGTCGGCATGAACTACCTTGCGGTCTGCGAGCACGCCGCCGGCGAATCGCCGGACGCCGCGCAGACCGCCGAGGCGCTGCGCGACATCATCGGCGGGCGCAGGTCGGAGTTCCGGATGGAGTATCCCTGCGAGAGTCCGGACGGGCTCCGCTGGTTCCAGCTGCGGGTGACGCGCCCGGGGCCGGCGCGGATACCGCGCATCGTGGTGGCGCACGAGGACATCACCGAGGTCAAGCGGGCGCAGGAGGCGCTGGCGCGGCTGAGTTCACGGCTCATTCAGGTCCAGGACGAGGAGCGGCGCGCGATCGCGCGAGAACTGCACGACACTACCGCCCAGAACCTCTTGGCCATCACCCTCAATGCGACTCGGCTGCGCGAACCGCTCAACGGCGCCGGGGCATCGGTCCGGCGAATCCTTGCGGAGACCGTGGGGCTGGCGGAGCAATGCCTGCAGGAAGTGCGCACGCTCTCCTATCTCCTTCATCCGCCATTGCTCGACGAAATGGGACTTGCATCGGCGCTGCGCTGGTTCGCCAAGGGTTTTTCCGAGCGGAGCGGGATCGACGTCGACGTGCGCGTCGTCGAAGACAATGGCGCGGCGCTGCAGCGCGAGATCGCGACCACGCTTTTTCGCGTCGCGCAGGAGGCGCTGTCGAACGTCCACCGCCATTCCGGGAGCCCCTCGGCCCGGATCGACCTTGAGAGGACCGAACAGGCCGTCCGTCTTGACGTGATCGACCGCGGACGGGGACTGCGGGGGGAGATCAAACCGGGCACGGGCGCTCGACCGGTCGGCGTGGGCGTTTCCGGCATGCGGGTCCGTCTCGAACAGCTTGGCGGGCGCCTGGACATTCAGTCGAGCCCGACGGGGACTTGTGTCACCGCGACCCTGCCCATCCCGCGCGGCAGCAACGTACCAGGTCCATCGGGGGTGACCAGGGATGAGCCTGCGGACATGGCGCCGTCATCGAAGAGCGGGCAGACTGGAACGCCGTGATTCTCCGCATTCTCCTGGCCGATGACCACGGCATCGTCCGGCGGGGCCTCAAGGAACTCCTGGAAGAGCATCTGGGCTGGAGCGTTTGCGCCGAGGCCGCCACCGGCCGCGAGGCGGTCGAAATGGCGATCAAGCACCGGCCGCAAATCGCCGTGCTTGACCTCTCGATGCCCGAGTTGAACGGCCTCGAGGCGACGCGCCGCATCCGCCAGGCGGTGCCGGAAACCGAGGTCCTCGTGTTCACGATGCACGAAAGCGAGGATCTGGTTCGGGAGGTGCTGGCGGCCGGCGCTCGCGTTCACGTCCTTCTTCTCGACGCCGGGCACTTCCATGACTAGCGTCAGCGCTTCGTCGGTCTCGTAGATGTCGGTATTGGGGACGTAGTAGCGGGCCGGAACCGTCTTCTCCTCCTTGGGCGCCAGCTCCTTCTTCTGCTGAACCGAAAGCTCCTGCGATTGCACCATTGCGACCTCCATCAATCCATCTTGCGTTTCGTGCGTCAGCCGATCTTGATCGAGCGCGGCTTGTCCTGCTCGGCCCGCGGCAGGTAGAGCGCCAGGATGCCATCATGGTATTCCGCCTTGACGCGATCGGCGTCGATGCGGACCGGGACCGTGACGGCGCGATCGAAGCGGCCGGCCGAGCGCTCGCGGCGATGCAGGCTGGCCTTGTCCGAATAGTCGACGGACTTCGTCCCAGCGATGCGGATCGCGTTGTCCTTGACCTGGATATCGAGATCCGACTTCTTGATGCCCGGCAGCTCCGTGATGATCACGAAATCATCGCCCTTATGGAACACGTTCACCGGCGGATAAGGCCCGGTGCCGCTCGGGCTCGATTCAAGCCAGTCGCTCTGCCGGAATGCGTCCAGGGACTGCTGCAGCCGGAACAGCGTCTCGAACGGATCGGGTAACAGCATTGCCATGCCCTCCTCACTGCTTGCCATCAGTTGTCATTGAAGCCAGGGCGTGGGCAGCTCCAGGCGTAAATGTTTCCCATCTGCGGCAAGGCCCTTGTCGCCTAGCCGCCTAGCACTCCCTGCCTTCGAGTGCCAATCGAGATAGGGGATGCCGGGCGCTCGTTCAAGAGGGGACGCGCTGCATCCGCGTGCCGCGCCGCGCCTGCCTCCAAGGCGGGCTTGCACAAGGCATGCCCGATGCCAAAAGTGCGCATAAGAGCGCTGAGCGGAGCACGCGCTGCCGTTCTGCTTTCAGCCTCGCGTTCAGATGCGGTCAAGCTGGCCGTAACTAGACCTGTACGCAGACAGTGTGCCGTCGGTGGTTGCGGGTCCCCGCAACCAACGATGCTTGCGACCCAATATCGCAAGCCAGACCGGTCCCCGAGAGGGGGCCGGTCATTTTTTTGCTGGGATGGTCTGCTGTAGGTCCCCGATGTGGACCTATCGCAACAATCTTGTCGATTCGAGCGTGGAGAGCGCATTTGGGAGTCGTACCGATCCAGCAAGTCACACTGTTGGTATCTTTGTTGGTATTTGGCACGTTGCTGCCAAGATCCGCCCGTAAAAACAAGGCGATACCGGTTTCCTGGCACCACAGATTGGCCCGCTAACTCAAAGGGTTAGCGGGCTTTATCTTTCTCAGTCGACCGCTCATGTTGCAGCTTGTCGCATACCTAACTTTCCCGCACTTTTCCGCCATTTCCCGAGTAGCGCCGGCGGCTCCTTGCAACATGACTGCGACAAAGATGCAGATCGTGCAGCCGGGATGTTCCTCGATCCCCGAGGACATGGCCGTCGAACAATTCTGCCAACGTCATACCTCTGAGACGATGACTAGGTGATGCTCGAAACGAGACGTCCCCGCAAACTCACAGAAATCGACGAAGCGGTCGATTGCTCGCAGCATATGATCGGCCGGCGCATGTATTTCGAGCAAGAAGTCGTCAAACAAAGCACCTGATCTACCCGGCGCTCGCCGAGCAAGTATGCCACCCTCCGCTTTCGCAGTGGAGTAAATCAGCTAGATAGCGGCACTGCGACTTCAGGGCTTTTGAAGAGAATCGGTCAATACCGGAAGTTACACCAGCGAATGCACAACCGATAAGAGCTAGGCGCTGCAAAGCAGCTAAAGGGGTCCTTGCTAGGATAGAGGCACTCCGGCGAGCGCCAAGCCGTCGCACAGTCGGTCCATGAATGCCGGCCTGAATGGCCACGCGTCGCGCGCAACAGCGACGCTCAAGCTCTTGTCCTTGCGCAAGAGCTTGTGCGCGTGCCGGCGGGCCTCGCATCTGGCGCCGCCGTGCGCGGCAGCGGCGACGAGGACGCGCTCGGCCCAAAACGATTGCGGACCCGCCGCGACACCATCCTCGATCCAGCGCGCGGCGCGTTCATACCGGCCAGCATCGAAATGCACGCAACCGATGCCGATGAACGTGAGGTGCCGTAACGGCTCGAACGGCATCAGCCGCAGCGTGATCTGCAATTCCCGCAATGCGGCATTGTCGTCGCCCATATAGGCAGATAGCCAGGCGCGCCTTACCCAAGCCCAGGGCGACCACGGATCCATGGCTAGTGCGCGTTCAATCAGTCGATCGGCATCAGCAAGTCGGCGTGCCAGCGTCAGGGCGCCGCTGCAGAGGCTCAGGGCAAGCGGATCGGTCAGCGCGAGGGGCGCCGCCTCCTCCGCGAGCCGCAGTGCGGCGGCGCGGTCGAGATCCGGCGTGTCGCTGAAATTGTGGGCGGCGCGCTGGCTCCAGCACCAGGCGGCAATTGCCTTTGGCAAAGCGTCGTGTGGCGCCAATTCCTGGGCACGCTCAAGATCGGCGAGGGCGGCACCGCAAGGTCCGGGCGCGACCATGAACGCCGACGTCAACGCTCGCCAGCTGAGGCGTAACGCCTCATCGACGGCATCATCGGTGCCCTTCGACGATCTGCCGCGCGCCGCCTTCAGCGTCTCGGATGGCAATTCACCGAATTCCCGTCGGTACTGCGCGGCAAAGCGGCCAAGCTGGCCGAAGCCGTTGGCGACGGCGATGCGAGTGACGCTCGCTTCATCGACGGCGCCGAGCAGCTGCTGGCGAGCACGCGCAAGCCGCACTCGCCGCGCCCAGCCGAGCGGCGTTGTTCGCAGGTGAAGCCTGAACTGCGCTTCCAGCGTGCGTGGCCGCACGCCGGCGACGCCCGCAAGAGTATCGAGGTTGATCGGTTCATCCAGCCGGACATCGAGCCAGCGAAGCACCTGCCTAAGACTCGCGGGCAGAGAGTTGCGCACCTCCGGCATCCGATGGTCGCGTCGTTGCGGGATTTCCGACCCCATCCCCAGGGTCTCCTCATTTGGGCCGAGTCAGGCTGCGGATTCTGCACCATCTTGCGGAAACTGCATAGCGGCGCCGAAACAAGGGCATCAGGCTGCCCCGAGCCGAGCAGGAATCGGACAAGGAGCATCGGGATGGCTATTGCCGCGCACTCACAAACACAGCAACCCATTGAGACAAAACAGCTACAACCCATTGACCTCGCCACTGTGAAGGGTAGCCAGCAGCGGGCCTGGTCATCCGGCGACTACGCCGTGATCGGCACGACGCTGCAACTCGCCGGTGAGCAGCTCGCCGAAGCTTGTGACCTCCGCTGCGACGAGCGGGTCTTGGATGTCGCCGCCGGCAACGGCAACGCTACGCTCGCCGCCGCGCGTCGCGGCTGCCGGGTGACGTCCACCGATTACGTCTCGGCCTTGCTCGACCGCGGTGCCGAGCGGGCGGCCGCGGAGCGGCTCGATATTGCGTTTCAGGTCGCCGATGCCGAGACGCTGCCCTTCGAGGACGCCAGCTTCGACGCCGTGCTATCGACGTTCGGCGTGATGTTTACGCCCGACCAAGCGAAGGCAGCGTCCGAGCTGGCGCGCGTATGCCGACCCGGCGGCCGCATCGGCCTAGCCAACTGGACGCCTACGGGCTTCGTGGGTCAGATGTTCAAAGTTATCGGGCGCCACAGTCCGCCGCCGGCGGGCCTGCAGCCGCCATCGCTCTGGGGCGTCGAGACGCATTTGCGAACGCTCTTCGGCACGCAGGCGGTCACGATCGATGTGACCCCACGACTGTTCCACTTTCGCTACCGCTCGGCTGCGCATTTCATAGAGGTGTTCCGCACCTGGTACGGACCAGTGCACAAGGCGTTCGCTTCCTTATCCACAGAAAAGGCGCTGGCGCTGGAGCAGGATTTGACCGATCTGCTGAACGGCCAGAACCGAGCGGGTACCGCTTCGCTGGTCGTGCCCAGCGAATATCTCGAAGTCCTCACCACACGCCGCTGACTGACGAGGTTCACCTGCGTCTCTACATTTGCGACGTGAAGGCAGGTAATAGGCGCCCATCCCGCTGGTCGGGGATTAGAAATGTTTCTATTCGATCCACGGGAAGGAGTACGGATATGTCGTCGGACTACGACCGGCTATTTCCGCGCGTCGGGAAGGTACTTTTGTCAAAAGCGGCGGCATCAATAGACTTCTGGTGCAACGGCATGCACGTCTATGGAGGGGGCTACTATTTTGTTTCGTATGCGCCCACTCAAGGCTGGATCGGCCTAAAGTTCGCCAAATCAGGAAAGGGCGCGGAGGCGACGCAGGTTACAGCGGGCGCAGAGGCTCAGTATGTTCACGAAATTCGCGTCTTGTGGTTTCCGAGTGCCTCGTACGGAATGAGGAGTGCGGAACGTGCAGGAATCCTGCATGAGTGCACGCACGCCTTGCGACATATAATGTTGAGCGGAGTGTATGAAAAGGATGGGCTCTGTGGCAGTAGCATTCGTGGGCAATTAAAGGCTGATGACGAAGCTGCTGCGCATATCGCTGGCTCGCTGTTCTATCTGTATGAAAATGGCGCCGAGTGGCCCACTAGGGTCTGGACTCATAGCGTGACCCAGTAAAGGGCGGCAACCAAGCAAGTGGCGGCGAGGAAGTTGCGGGCGAGTTTGTCGAAGCGAGTGGCGAGGCGCCGCCAGTCCTTGATGCGGCAGAAGAAGTTCTCGATCTTGTGCCGCCGTCGGTAGATGCGCTTGGGACAGCGCGCTTTTCTGACGGCGTTGGAACGGCTGGGAATGACGGGCACGGCGCCCTCATCCTTGATCTGCTGACGCGCAGTCTTGCTGTCATAGGCCTTGTCGGCAGTCACGGCCAGAGGCGGCCTGGGTGCTTGCAGGAGTTCGCCGACGACCTGGTTGTCATGCACCTGGCCGCCGGTCACAACGAAGTGAAGCGGCCGACCCTGACCATCGACGAGCGCATGGATTTTGGTCGAGCGCCCGCCGCGGCTGATGCCGATCGCCTGACTGCGCTCCCCCCTTTTGCGCCGGCGGCAGCGCGGTGCGCCTTGACGATGGTGCTGTCGATCATCTGCAGGCTGTCGCGGGATTTGGTGGCGAGCGCTGCAAACATCCGGCCCCAGATGCCGCGTGCCGACCAGCGATTGAAGCGGTTATACGCGGTCGTATAGGGGCCGTACCGCTCGGGCAGATCCCGCCAGGGGATGCCGGTGCGCAGCACGAAGAAGATCCCATTCATGATCCTGCGGTCATCGGCCCGCCGAGACCGTCGCGCTGTCGGGATCAACGGCTCCAGTATCGCCCACTCCTCGTCGGTCAAATCGAATCGCATGATTCACCTCCATCCACGGTGAATCACACCGACGCATCGAATTCAATCGTCGTTGTGGGTACAGACCCTAATATGGCGATCGACGACAACATATATGTAGCTGCAAACCGAATCGCGGCCAAGATTGCGAGCCGCCGAGGCGCTCAGGTGGACGCGTCGGATCTCTCCGACATAAAGGAAGGATTTCCAGCAACCCGACATATCTCAAGCTTTGGGGGACGCCCAACAAGACAGAAGATTCAGGAGGACTGTTGCGAACCCTGAGGGCATCGTGGCGATCGGTCCGCTCGTCACGCGGGCCAAATGCGCAACATGGCCGAAACCGAACGGCCCTGGCGATGCTAAAGCGCTACGGCGATGACGCCACGCTCGAGGCGGCCGCTCCGCGCCGATCAGCTGCAGGAAGATGGCGACTGGCAGGAGACGCTCACCTGGCACCGGATCCTCGACGCGATCAAACGGCTCCAGGCGAAGCGCCGGCGCAAGGCGACGCAGCGGACTGTGTTGGTTGTGCCGTGGCGGCAGTATAGTGACAACCGTCATCTCAGAATTGTGACCTCCCTTACACGACTCCAGTCCCGGCAGGCCTAGATGTACGCCGCTTACTACAAGAAGGAGGACAACACATGGCCGGACCAAGACTCAGCGGATGGGAAGCTTTCGAATCGGCAGATAAACAGTATGAGACGTCAATCGAACACTTTGGGTCCGCAAAGTCTGGCGACTACGGAATGCCGTTGGCTGAATTCGGAATTGCTTCTTCTTTTGTCAGTGGCGCCCTCCAAGTCGGGCTCCAGGAATTATACGAACGTATACAGCGCCTGCATCAGAAGATCGACCGCCTCGAGGAGAAGGTCGGGTCGCTGCCAAAAAAGAAATGACCGGCATCGGAGTAGGGCTGGCGCGGCCTTCTCAGCAGAACAGCCGGCGCAAGGCCTGGATGGCGTCGTCGGTCCACGGCCGTAGGGCATGATTGAGCCTGTTGGAGCACGGATGCCGGCTGCCGTCGGCCGCATTCCCAACCAGTGATGCGGCTCACATCCAGGATCGCCGCTCTTGCCACCGCCCCGTGCGCATCAAGAGCGCTCGACGCCCCCGGCGGCGGTCCGCAGCCTGAGATGGCTTGCGCCGCCTATCATGCTCTCGGACCGCCGCCCTGTTGGAATGGGACTGCCTTGAGACGGTCGGCTTTCCGTGGTCCTACATCTTCGCGTGCCGCCATGACGAGATGGTCATGACCGGAGGCGATTGCGTCCCCCGCCGCATCGACCTCGGCCGGACTGCTCGCCTTGTTCAACTGGGCAAGTCCGTTCTGGATCTCGTCGATGGCGGCGATGCTAGCAGGGCTTCCACAGACTCGGATGGCGTTGGCCGCCCTCACAAATGGAATCGAAAATTCTCGCACGACATCGTAGCCTCTTTTCGGAGAGGCGGTTTGCCATCCCCAATCAGTCAGCAGGTTGATCACCGTCAGGTAGGCTTCCTGCCTCTCGCCGCGACGCTTTTGCCGCGTGTCGGCGCTCATTACGAACGCGTTGCCCCATATCCCGATGAGCGCGCCGAGGATGCCCACTGCGCCAGATATTGCGGAAGCGTAAATCACCGTGTCGTCTGCCAAGGGATTCTCCCAAGATGCATTGGCGCCGCCTAGTCTTCTCCGCACATAACGCTAGCACTTCGGCTGCCCGGCCTCTCCTCCCATTTGGGGGGAGCGCTTTCATTCCGGCACAGCTACGTCTGCAATCCATCTGCGAACTGCCATAGCTGATGGAGGCCGTGATGACGGGGTTGTGCCAGTTCTGGAAGATCAGTACACGGCTACTGTGGCCCGGCTACTTCAAGAGGGTGGGAGACGGCTCAGCATCAGCGTCGGGAACGGAGGGGCCGGCGAGCGTGTTGTTGTTGCATGTTTGCCGCCGTTCTTGCTCTGTCCGCTGGTAACGGATGTCGGCGATGCGCCGGTGGTTAGCCCATGCCTGACGGCCGGTCGAACGACGCACACCAGGCGCCTCCGGCCGGTCCCTGCACCATGATAATATTCGGTGCCGCCGGCGACCTGACTAGACGCTTGGTCTTGCGGGCGCTCTACAATCAGGCGCGGGTATCGAGCAAGGCGTATATCCCAATCTTTCCGGCGGGCACCGCCGCCGCCAACGACTTGCTCGCTTGCACGGGGACGCGGACATGGCGGCCCCGAGGTTCGCCGTGACGAAGGTGCCAAAGGCGCTGCGCACGCTTGCAATCGATGTCGGCGGAACGGGGCTCAAGGCGTCGGTTCTCGATGCCGAGGGCCGGATGCTCGTGAAGCGGCGCCGTGTCCCGACCCCGCATCCCTGCCGCCCCGCAACCTTGCTCCGTGCGCTCGAGGAGCTGACGACGCCCCTGCCGGCGTGCGATCGTATCTCCGTCGGGTTTCCCGGTGTCGTCCGCGATGGCCGCGTCATCACCGCTCCGCATTTCGATGGCAAGGCGTGGCGCGGATATCCGCTGGCAAAGGCGCTGTCCCGGCGCTTCGGCAAGCCAGTCCGCCTGCTCAACGATGCAGAGGTGCAGGGACTGGGTATCATCGAGGGGTGCGGCCTTGAAGTCGTCCTAACGCTCGGCACGGGCGTCGGTAGCGCCGTGTTCCGCGACGGCCGTCCGACGCCGCATCTCGAGCTGTCGCGGCACCCGATCCGCAAGGGAAAGACCTATGACGACTACATCGGCAACAACGCGCGTCGTGCCCATAGCACCAAAAAATGGAGCCGGCGCGTCCTTCGGGCGGTCAGGGTCGTCTATGCGCTGCTGCACTACGACCGGGTGTATCTCGGTGGCGGGAACGCCGACAAGCTCGTCTGCGACCTCCCGCCCAACGTGACGATCGCGTCCAACAAGGCCGGCATCACTGGTGGTATTCGTCTGTGGAGCGACGACGTTTGGCAGGTAGCGCATACACGCGCTCCCGTAGTCCGATGAGCAGGCGGATCGAAGACTACGGCCTGATCGGCAGCATGGTCTCATGCGCCCCGGTCGGGCGCGGCGGCTCGATCGACTGGTTGTGCCTGCCACGCTTCCATTCCGATGCCTGATTCGCCGCATCCGATGAGATTCTGCGGTTGACGACGCAGCGCTTGCAATGACCGCTTAGGGTCTTGGTCGTGTGGAAACGGGGCCGCGGGGTATCAGGTGGTTGTGGTTGTCGGCTTTTGGGGATTTTTGACGCGAGCAGACACGATAGGGGCCTGACAGCCATTCTGAGCCGCTGGGGTCGGGCGTTCGGCTGCAGAATGACGCGACAGAACCGGCTATGCCCCCATCGCTGCGATCAGCGGTTTGACGCCGACGATGTTGATCACTCTCGTCAGATTGTAAGCGAGCACGGAGAGCGCGATCTCGCTGGCGACCTTCGGCAGGGTCTTCGTCAGGAAGTGCGTCGCGCCCATCCGCAGCTTCATCGTACCGAATGGATGCTCGACGGTTTCGCGGCGCAGACGCATGGCTTCCGGGTTCGCATCAAGACGCTCCTGGACGGCATCCAGCAGGTGCTCGTGTTCCCAGCGGGGGATGCGGCGCACTGGCCCGGTCGTGCATCGCGTTTGCAAGGGGCACTTCGGGCACGCTGTCGTCCAATAGCGGCGCATCGTCTTGCCTTGCTCTTCCGCGGTGAACCGATAGGTCAACTGCTCTCCGGCCGGACAGCGGTAGGCGTCTTTTTCCGGCACATAGACAAAGTCTTGCTTGCCGAAGCGACCTTCTGACTTCGCACCGGACGTCATGGGCTTGGGCAATGTCACGGTGATGCCGGCTTCGGCGCATTCCAGGATCTCCGGACTGTTGAAGTATCCCCGATCGGCAACGGCTGCCAGTTCCTCCGCCTGCAAAACCGCCTTCGCCTGCTTGGCCATGTTCGCCAGCTGCGAGCGGTCCGAGCCGCTGTTCGTCACCTCATGGGCGACAATCAGGTGATGCTCCGTGTCCACCGCGACCTGCACATTGTAACCAACAACGCCCGAGCCGCGCCCGCTGGTTGCCATGGATCGACTGTCGGGATCGGTTAGGGACACCTGCTGATCGGGCGAGGCCAGCATCTGCGCCTCGATGATGGCGAGCTTGGCCATCTCCTCCTTGAGCTTGGCAAGCTTCTCCTTCAGATGCTCCGTCTTCCTCGCAAGAGCCTCGGTCGGCTCATGGCGATCAGCCGTGTCAAGCTGACTCAGATAACGCGCCACACTCTCTTCGAGCTGTGCCCGCCGCCGCTCCACCTTGCCACGCGTGAAGTTCTTGTCGCGATTGTTCACCGCCTTGAACTTGCTGCCGTCGATCGCCACACTCGCCGCGGTCAGCAGGCCTATCTCACGGCACAGATCGACGAAGCGGGCGCAGACCGTGCGGATGGCCTTGCCATTGTCTCTGCGGAAATCGGCAATCGCCTTGTGATCGGGAACAAGCCGGCCCGCCAGCCACATCACCTCGACATTGCGTCCCGCCTCCCGTTCCAGCCGCCGGCTTGACTGAACCCGATTGAGATAGCCGTAGATGTAGAGCTTCAGCAGGACCGACGGATGATAGGACGGCCGACCCGTCACCTCGGGATCGACCCCGCTGAACCCAAGCCCGGCCAGGTCGAGCTCATCGACAAAAACGTCGATCATGCGAACGGGATTGTCCTCGACGATCCAGTCTT
>Ga0335082_10002173_pt1 | contig 21085 bp, 19 predicted proteins | sample Lox_Sample_41_FD_206718 | JGI IMG/M metagenome (GOLD analysis project Ga0335082, IMG submission 206718) | Soil microbial communities from Loxahatchee National Wildlife Refuge, Florida, United States - Lox_Sample_4.1 | ecosystem: Environmental > Terrestrial > Soil > Wetlands | place: USA...
AGAAGCCGGTCGCCGCGTCGAACCGGATGACCACCTCGTCGCCGTCCCAGCCGCGCAGCAGCTCGTCGAACACGGCGCTCAGTCTAGGCATGACGAAGGCGGCGGGCCGAACGGCCCGCCGCCTTCGATCGACGCTCCGGTCCCTACTTGATGAACAGGAAGGTCGTGGCGTTCCCCGAGCACAGGAACGTGTCGGGTGCGTTCACGACCCCGTCGCCATCATCCGACCACGCTCCGGTGAGCCCGATCACGCTCACGTTGTCGTGGTGCGCGGCTCCGGCCTTGACCTTGAGCCCCACCTGGATCGCGACGGTCTGGCTCACGAGCTGTTTGTCGTTCACCGGGTTCAGCGTGATGAACCCCTTCCACGTGACGCCGGTGATCGTGCTGTACGTGAACCCGTTGCTGTCGCAATCCGTCCCGATCGCCCCGGCGAGCGCCGACGACACGGGCATGCTCTGCTTCGGCGCGAACTTCTTGTTCTTGTTCACGTTCCAGATCGCGTTGGTCGCCGACACGTCGGCGGCGTTGTTCACGCCGATCAGGATGAATTGATGCGCGACCGAGATGCCGGCAGCCTTGACGGAGGAGAAGGGCCGAACGACGAACAGCGCCTTCGTCGACTGCCCGCGCTTCAGGGCGCCGTTCTGCAACGTGAAGCTCTGGAGCGTGAAGCAGGACGACAGCAACAACGCCATCGCTCCCGCCAACACGACCAACGACAGTTTCTTCATGCTGAACCCTCCCCTGGGGAAGCTCGAGTAGTCGGTGCATCGTGGCACCGTGGCTCCGAGCCTTCAATGACCCGGGAACGCCGAAGGGGCGGGGCCGCCGGCCCCGCCCCTTCGGTCCCGACCGAGATCGGTTTCAGTGCATGTGACCGGGGCCGCCGGCGGGTGCCGGCTCCTCGTCCTCGGGCTTCTCGATCACCGAGGATTCCACCGTGAGCACGATGGCGGCGATCGAGGCCGCGTTCTGCAGCGCCGAACGGGTGACCTTCGCGGGATCGATGATCCCGGCCTTCACGAGGTCGGTCCACTCGCCCGTGGCCGCGTTGAAGCCGCGGCCGTCGTCCTCCGTGCGGATCTGGGAGACGACCACCGCGCCTTCGTAGCCGGCGTTCTGCGCGATCCGACGGGCCGGCTCCGACAGGGCGCTCCGGACGATCTTCGCGCCGGTCGCCTCGTCGTCGACGAGGTCGAGCTTGTCGAGGGCCGCCTCGGCGCGGATCAGCGTGACGCCGCCGCCCGGCACGATGCCCTCCTCGACCGCCGCGCGGGTCGCCGAGACGGCGTCCTCGATGCGGTGCTTCTTCTCCTTCAGCTCCACCTCGGTGGCGGCGCCGACCTTGATCACGGCCACCCCGCCCGAGAGCTTCGCGAGACGCTCCTGGAGCTTCTCCTTGTCCCAGTCGGAGTCGGTGTTCTCGATCTCGGCCTTGATCTGGTTGATCCGGCCCGCGACGTCGTCCTCCGACCCGGCGCCCTCGACGATCGTGGTGTCGTCCTTCGTGACGACCACCTTGCGGGCGCGACCGAGCAGGTCCACGTCGACGTTCTCCAGCTTCAGGCCGACCTCCTCGGAGACCACCTGGCCGCCGGTGAGGATCGCCATGTCCTGGAGCATCGCCTTGCGACGGTCGCCGAACCCCGGGGCCTTCACCCCGACGGCGTTGAACGTGCCGCGGATCTTGTTGACCACCAGCGTCGCGAGCGCCTCGCCGTCGACGTCCTCCGCGATCGCCACGAGCGGCTTGCCCGTGTTCAAGACCTTCTCCAGCAACGGCAGCAACTCCTGCGCGCTCGAGATCTTCTTGTTCACGATCAGGATGTACGGATCGTCGAGGACCGCCTCCTGCCGCTCGGGGTCGCTGACGAAGTACGGCGAGATGTAGCCCTTGTCGAACTGCATGCCCTCGGTGAACTCGAGCTCGATGCCGAAGGTGTTCGACTCCTCGACGGTGATGACGCCGTCCTTGCCGACCTTGTCGAGCGCCTCGGCGATCGTCGCGCCGATCTCCGGATCGGCGGCCGAGATCCCGGCCACCTGCGCGATCTCGTCCTTCGACTCGATCTCCTTCGACTGCGCCTTGATCGCGTCCACCGCGGCCTCGACGCCCTTCTCGATGCCGCGCTTGAGCGCCATCGGGTTCGCGCCGGCCGCCACGTTCTTCATGCCGGCCCTGACCATCGCGCGCGCCAGGACCGTCGCGGTCGTGGTGCCGTCACCGGCGACGTCGTTCGTCTTGGTGGCGACCTCCTTGCACAGCTGGGCGCCCATGTTCTCCCACGGGTCCTCCAGCTCGACCTCTTTCGCGATCGTCACCCCGTCGTTCGTGATCGTGGGTGCTCCCCACTTCTTGTCGAGCACCACGTTCTGGCCCTTCGGCCCGAGCGTGATGGCGACCGTATCGGCGAGCTTGTCGACGCCGGCCTCCAGGCCGCGCCGCGCTTCCTCGCCGAACCTCAGCAGTTTCGACGCCACGTGCCGGCCTCCCTTACTTCTTGCCCTTGCCGAGCACCGCGAGCACATCGCGGGCCGACAGGATCAGGTACTCGTCGCCTTCGACCTTGACCTCGGTGCCGCCGTACTTCGAGTACACGACGGTGTCGCCGACCTTCACGTCGAGCGCGACACGGCCGGTCCCCTCGTCGTTCCACCGGCCCGGGCCCGCCGCCACCACGGTGCCCTCTTGGGGCTTCTCCTTCGCGGTGTCCGGGATCACGAGCCCTGAGCTCGTGGTCTCCTCGCCCTCGCTGGGCTTCACGACGATCCGGTCCTCCAGCGGCTGGAGCTTGAAGTCCGCCATCCCTGGCTACCTCCCCTTCCTCTTCCGATTTCCGATTTCCGATCTCCGTCTTGGGGCCGGCAAGTTAGCACTCCCGACCCCTGAGTGCTAACAGGATAGCCATGAGAGTGCCAACCCGGCAACGCTGACGGGCCGCTGAGGCTCAGCCCGCGGCGGTAACCGCTTCGCGGAGCCAGTCCGCCGGGTCCGTGCGGTGGTAGACGCGCTCGCTCTCCTCGATGTGGTCGAGGAAGGTCCGGTAGATCAGCGCCTGGCGAAGGGCGGCGACCGGCGCGATCAGCTCCGCCGCACGCTGGGGATCCGAGCCGGGGCGTGCGTCGCGCCACGCGTCGATCCAGGTGTCCTTGACGCGTTCCAGGTCGACGGGCGGGATCCGCGTCAGGAACGCGGGCATATCGAACAGCGGATGCCCGACGCCGCTGTCTCCCCAATCCACCAGGACGGGCCGGCCGGTCCCAGATCGCCAGTTCCCCGGATGGAAATCGCCGTGGACAAGCGTGTCCGGGAGCCCGCACGCTGCGAGGTCGGCGAGGCGGCGGGGAAGCTCCGCGACCAGCGCGTCGAGTGCGTCCAGCGTTCCCCCGTCGAGCTCGGAGCGAACGTCGTCGCGGCCGACGAGCGCCGTGGCGGCCCGTGCGAACGCCTTGGCGCGCCAGTCGGGCAACCCCGCCGCCAAGAGCTCGTCGGTCCGGTCGGCGAAGCCGGCCTGGAGCGTCACGAGCCGGGCGACCATCTCGAGCAATTGCGGGAGCTCCGCGTCGAACAGGTCCTCGCCCGGGACCCCCTCCATGAGCACCGTCTGCGTGGCGGGATCCGATGCGAGCAGCGCGGGCACCATGTCCGGGGAGACCGCGCCGACCGTCGCGAGGATCGCACCCTCGTGTCCCATGAACCGCGGCACGCTCTTCGTCCACACGGTGTCGGTGCCGGTCGGCAGACGCAGCAGCAGCGAGAGGTTCCATGACTTGACCTGCACGGCCGGCCCCGTGCGGGGGCGGCCGAGCGCACGCAGGCATCCGTCCGCCCATGCGAGCGTCGCCTCGACGCCGCCCGGTCGCGCCCACGTCATGCGCAGAGGATCGTCCGGACCGACCTCGCCGGGATCGACCGGCTCGAGCCCGAGCTCCGCGGGTGGATCGCCGACGAGCTCGGCGAGGTAGGTCACATCGCCGCCCTCCATGCTGCGGGACGCGTCGGCCGTCAGCAGCCGCAGGACCACGATCTGGATCCCGAAACGCTGCTCGGCGTGGGTCACGATCTCCGCGACCTCCGGCCACCACGGTTCGTCGACCGGGAACGGCTCCAGCGCGCCGAGCACGCCGCCGGTCCCGGAGCACAGGACGAGCCGAACGGTGCGGGACGGTTCGTCCTCAGCCATCGACGGGCGCGGTCAGTCCGAGGGCTCCTCGATCACGGTCCAGGTGCCGCGCCAGAGCTCGCCCATCTCCGTATCGTCGCGCTCGACCTCGGCGGTGTCGTGGATCCAGATCAGCCGGCTGTCGCGCGTGACCATCCGGTACGTGATGTCGTACGGCACCCCGTCGAGGGTCGAGCGCCAGGTGGCCGCGATCGCCTTCTCCGCGTCCTCCGGATGCAGGAGCCGCTGCCAGAAGTACGGATCCTCGTTCCATGCGTCCATCGGATAGCCGAACACCTGCTCCGCGTTCACGCTCAGCTCCCGAAGTGCCGGCGGCGCAGGCACATCGGAGTACCAATAGACGTAGTCGATCACCGCTTCGCGCTCGGCCATCGTGGCCCATCGTAAGCCGGGCTCGAGCCGCAACGCGGAGCGCCTGCCGGCGGCCCGGGTTCACTCCTCCGGTTGGATGGTCGTGTCGGCCAGTTGGATGGTCGTGTCGGCCGGCTCCGCGTCGCCCGCCGATCCGCGCCGGATCGCGCGCGCGTACAGCGCGAGCGACGGCAGATGCAGGAGTCCGGAGATCGCGAGCGCCCACGGGACCGACGCGTTCCCGATCAACCCGAGGGCCGGCCCGCCCACGGACTGCCCGATCGCGTCGGCCTGGTTGCCCACCGAGTTGATCGTCGCCCGGGTCTTCGGCGCCAGCCCCTGGTTGATCCATGCCGCGAAGATCGGATCGCGCACGCTCCGCAGCGCGCCGACGCCCCAGACCGCGAGCAAGGCCAGCCAGAACCAGCGGGAGGCCGCGAAGACGACGATCGAGCCGAGCAGCAACACGTCGATCCAGCGCAGGATCCGGGCGACGCGGGCGTGGCCCTCGAGGTGGACACGGCGCTTCACGAACGACAGTGCGCCGAGCCCGAACAGCAACGCGACCCCGTCGATGACGCCGAACCACACCACCCGGTTGAGGTGCCCGATCGCGGGCAGGCCGATATCGATGAGGACGTGATAGTCGGCGAGACGGTCGAACCCCTCCGTGGACGCGCCGTGCAGGGCCGCCGTCCCGAGGATCAACAGCATGATGTGATGCCCGCGCATCTCACGGACCCCGTCGCGGAAGGTCGCCGCGAGCCCCTGGTGGAGCTGCTCCCCGTCTTCGCGTGCCCGTTCCGTGAAGTGGTCTTCGGGCATCACGATCGCGAGCACGACGCCGAGCAGCGCGAACCCGATCCCGGCCAGCACGATCGGCAACCGGTAGTCGATCGTCGCCAGCGCCACGCTCGCCACGATCCCGACCAGCGCCCCGCCGTGCGCCACCTGCTGGCTGCGGATGTAGAGCGGCCTGGCCGCCTCCTCACCGAGCTCGTCGGTCATCCACGCCACGTCGGCCCCGCTCTGGAACGTGGCGAAGATCCCCCACAGGACCTGAGAGAGCGCCGCGATCGCGAACGACCTCGACAGCCCGAGCAAGACGAACGCCACGCCGGCGCCCAGCAACCCGATGATGACCGACAGCCGGCGGCTGATCGTGTCGGCGACGATGCCGGTCGGGAGCTCGAACAGCAGGTATGTGCCCTCCAGGATCGTGCCCATCAGCACGAGCCGGAATGGGTCGAGGCCCAGCGTCAAGATCGCGAACACCGAGTACACGGTGGACGCGAGTCGGCTGAGCATCCCGTCGAAGGCCGAATACGCCAGGTAGACGGCGGTGGCGTTCCTCTTGATGCTCATGGTGGATCCGACCCCTCGTGGCGGAAGCCCCGGCGCGCGACGGCTCGGATCTGGAGATCAGGAGGGTCGAGCGGCGGGTGCGCGAACAGCCGCGAGGCCGGTCGCCTCGCGGGCGCGTCGTGGAGGTATGCCGCTCAGAGGACTGTCACTGCCCGGCAAGGATGCGCGCCGGTGGCCCGCCGCGTCAACCCGACAGCACCTGGGCCCACGCCTTCGCGTACAGCGCCTCGATGTCGGGACCGAGGTCGGCGGTGAAGGACAGGCGCGCCAGGACGTCGGGCGGCGGGAAGATCACCGGGTCGTTGCGGACGTCGGGGTCGAGCAGCGGCACGGCCGCCTTGTTCGCCGTGTCGTAGCGGATCGCGTTCGCGTTCGCGGCCGAGATCTCGGGCTGGAGGTAGAAGTTCATGAAGGTCCGAGCGCTGTCCAGATGCGACGCGTCGACCGGGACGGCGAGCGAATCGACCCACCGCAACCCACCCTGCTTCGGGAGCACGAACTCGAGGTCCGGGTTCGTGGCCTTCGCCTGCAGGACGTCACCGGAGTACGCGTGCGCCAGCACGATCGTGCCGTCGGCGAGGGCCGACTGGTAGTCGGAGTCGAACCCTTTGATCACGCCCTTCCACTTCAACAGCTGGTCGCGCGCGGCATCGATCTCCTGCTGCGAGGTCGTGTTCGGATCGAGGCCGAGCGACAGGAGGGCCGCGCCGAACGCGTCGCGTTCCTCATCCAGCACCGTCATCCGGCCCTTGTAGCGGTCGTCGCCGAACACGGTCCAATCGGGCGGTTCCTTCACCACCGTGCGGTCATACCCGATCCCCGTCGTGCCCGTGGCCCACGGGATCGTGTACGTGTTGCCGGGATCGAACCCCTGGGTCCGGAACGCGGGATCGAGGTTGCCGATGTTCGACAGGGTGCCTGCGTTCACCGGCTCGAGGAGCCCGAGCTCGTGGAACCGGCGCACGAAGTTCTCCGAGGGGACCATGAGGTCGAACGTCACCCCGGTCCGCCCGCGACGGCGGCCGGCGGTGGCGCTCACGAGTCGGCGTTGGAGCTCGTCGTTCGAGACGTAGGTCTGGTACGAAGCCGTGATCCCCTCCTGCTGCTGGAACGTGACGAGGATCGACGGATCGATGTAGTCGGTCCAGTTCTGGAACAGGAGCTGCTGCTGACCCCGCGAGCACGCCTCCAGCAGCGGCGCCGCGAGCAGGGCCGCACCGGCGACCCCAGCGGTCTGGAGGAACGACCTCCTCGAGAGCATCGGTGCGGCCGTCCTCAACGCCTCCTCATCAGGCCAGGAAGACCGGCACCGGCGCGTGGCGCGCGACCCGCTCCGATACGGAGCCCACGAGGATCCCTTTGAGCTGCCCGAGGCCGCGCCGGCCCATCACGATCAGGTCGGCGTGCTCCTCCTCGGCGGTGTCGAGGATCGCCTCGGTCGGATCGCCGCGCACCACGACCGCGCGCGCCTCGTGCCCGCGTGCGCGGAGCAGCTCCACTGCCTCCTCCGCCAGCTCGACCGCCTCCGTCTCCATCTCGGTGCGCAGGTGCTCGGTCTCGAGGATGCCGCGGCGGCGGATCGCGTGCGGCGGATCGAACACCACGACGACGACGATCGCGGCCTCGCGGACCCGCGCGATCTCGCTGGCCCAGGCGAGGCCCACCTCAGAGCCGGGCGACCCGTCGACGGGACACAGCACCGTGCGGATCGATGCCTTCAGCTCGGGGATCCGAAGGGGCTCCTCCGGCGGGCCTCCCTCTCCGGGCTGCCAGTGCTCGCCGGATCGATCACTCATCGCCGCCCTCCGCCATCTCGGCCGCCTCCATCGGCGGCAGCAGCTCGTCGGTCTCGCCGCGTCCCTTCTTGAAGTACTTCGCGATCGGATACAGGATCGGCCCGCTCACGATGAACAGGGCCGCGAGCCCGACCGCGTGGAACCACCCCTCCTCGATCACCTGGTTGACCAGCGCGAACGCGATGATGCCGACCGGGAACACGACCACGAGGAAGATGCCGGGCCAGCCGCCCGGGATGCGGTAGGGGCGATCCATATCCGGTTCCCGGATCCGCAACACGACGAGCGCGACGAACTCCAGCAGCAACGCCGCCGCGTAGATCGTGACGTCCACGACCACGAGGCTCTGGAACGGGCCGAGGATGAAGATCGAGTAGATCACGCTCGAGACGACGAGCGCGACCCACGGCGTCCCGTAGCGCGGATGGATCCTGAAGAGCACCTTCGGCAGGTAGCCGTCCTCGCCCATCACGAACGGGATCCGCGTCACGGACAGCAGCAACGCCGAGAACAGGCCGGCCGCCGAGACGATCGCGCCGAACGCCATGAGCACCCCGAGCCAGTGCCCGCCGATGGTCTGCGCGATGTCGGTCCACGCGCCGGCCTCCCAGATCGGGGAGTCGGGCTTGTCCAGACCGACCACCGCCAGCCCGATCACGACGGGGAGCAGGTAGCACAACGTGATCAGCGGCAACGTGATCACGAGGGTCTTCGGATAGTCGCGGCGCGGGTTCTTCATCTCGCCGGCGATCGTCGACAGGCCGTCCCATCCCAGGTAGTTCCACATCACGACGAACAGCGCCAGGTTCAGCGACTGCGTGACGGTCTGGCCCGGGACCACGAACGGATGGAACGGGTTGTAGTGCCACTGGAACAGCCCGAGCACGGTCATGATCACGAACGGCGCCAGCACGATCACGCCGAAGATCTTCGAGGAGTCCCCGACGAGCTTGGCTCCGCGGATATTGAGCCAGGTGAAGAACCAGATCACCGACGCGCCGAGAAGCCACCGCGCCAGCGCGTTCGTCTCGAAGATGGGGAAGTAGATCGAGGAGTACTCGACGAACAGCACCGGATAGATCGCCATGTCGACCCACGTGGTGAGCCACGACCACCAGCCCTCCTGGAACCCCCAGAACGGGCCGCATGCCCGCTTGACCCAGAAGTAGAAGCCGCCCTCGACCGGCATGGCCGTCGCCAGCTCGGCGACCATGAGCGCCGTCGGCAAGCTCCAGATGATCGGCGTGATGAGGATGAGCAGGATCGCCATCCCGGCGCCCCCCGAGCCCACCACGTCCTCGAGGCCGTAGGCACCGCCGGAGACGGTGAAGAACATGATGAACACGAGCGAGCCCAGCGCGAGCGAACGCTTGACGACGCGGATGTTCGGCGCCGGTGCGTCCGGCACGGTGGCAACGGCCACGGGCCCCTCCCGTTCCGCCTGCCCGGCGGATGGCGCATCCTGCCACGGGTGCCGCGGGCGAGCAACCCGGAACGGCGACCGAGCTACGGCGCGACCGGGTCGAAGCGGGACAACGAATACGGGCCGAACGACACGTGCGTGACGCGGCCGTCTGAGCGCCGGTGGAACACGACCGGCTCACCGGACTCACGGATGCCGGGATCGACCGTGAATCGGTCGTCCTGCCCCGCCGGCGTGCACGTCGGGCGCCACTCGGCGTCGTCCGGGTCGACGAACGCCAGCTTCCCGTCGCGCCATTCGCAGCGGAACAACAGCGCTTCTTCGGCGTCCCCGTAGAGCCCCAGCAGGTCGGCGTACGCCGGCGGAACGGGCGCCGGCGGCCGCGCGGGAGCAACGGTCGAACGAGCGGCCTCGAGCGCCAGATCGCCCAGCGCCATCGACAGCTCCGCCGCGTCGCCGCTCCCGTTCAGCAGCGCGATCGCGCCGACCTCCTCCTTGACCCGGAAGCACGCGTTCGTGATGAAGCCGGGCAGCCCGCCAGAGTGCTGGAGCCACACGGTCTCGCCTCGGCGGACGCCGTACCAGCCGATGCACCACGCCTCGGTCCACGCCTCGTTGCCGAGGTAGCGCGGCAGATGCATCTCCTTGAGCGAGGACCCGGCCAAGATCTGTCGCCCGCCACGATCGCCGCCGTCCTCGCGGAACTGCGCGCCGAGCCACCGTCCCAGATCCTCCACGCAGGACCATAGCCCACCTTCCGCGGCCGGGAACTCCGGCAACCGGTGAGCCTCGGCGAGCTCGTCGTTCATCCACCGGCCCTGGTAGCCCTTCGCCCGCCTCGTCACGAGGTCCTCGGGGAGCGGCGCGTACGCGGTCGAGGTCATGCCCAGCGGCTCGAGGATGTTCGCCCGGACGTGATCCGTGTACGGAACGCCCGCGACGCGGGCCACGATCTCTCCCAACAATTGGTACGCGAAGTTCGAGTACTTCTGCTGCGTGTTCGGGGGCACGCTGGCCGCGATCTCCGCGGCGCGCGCCAGGTTGATCGCCGGCGAGCTCTCGTAGAGACCCTTCGTCCAGTCGGTCCGCGGCGGATCGCCGACCAGACCCGACTCGTGCGACAGCATCCGGCGGATCGTGATCGTCTCGACCAGGCCGAACGGGCTGATCGCGTCGCGCAGCTCGGGGAGGTACGTGACGGCCGGGTCGTCCAGGTGCAGCTTCCCCTCGTCGCGGAGCTGCATGATCGCGGTCGCGGTGAACGTCTTGGTGATCGAGGCGATGCGGTAGAGGGTGGCCGCGTCGGGGGCGCGGCGCGCGGCCACGTCGGCGAACCCGTAGCCGCCGGACCACACCAACCCGTCCCCGTGGACGACGCCCGCCATCGCGCCCGGCAGGCGTTTGTCCTTCACGAACGCCGCGACCGTCTGGTCGAACTTCGGGGCCAGGTCCTCCAGGGGGGAAGCCATGCGGCGCAGCCTACGCGACCCGACTAGGATTGCCGAGCGCGCCATGGCCACCTCCGAGCAGCGAACCTGTCCGTCCTGCAGCGGCGCGAACCCGTCCGACGCGAAGTTCTGCGCGCGATGCGGCACGGCCCTCGCCGCGGTCTGCGGCACGTGTGGGCACGGGAACGCCGCCGACGCGAGTTTCTGCACCGAGTGCGGCGGCCCGCTCATGACGACGAGCGTGTCGGGATTCGGGTCCCCGCAGGCCTACACGCCGGCGGCGCTCGCCGAGAAGATCCGGGCGGGCAGCGCGAAGCTCGAGGGCGAGCGCAAGCAGATCACCGTGCTCTACGCCGACGTCATCGGATCGACGACGATGGCCGAGCGGCTCGACCCGGAGGACATGCGGGCGATCCTGCAGCGCTCCTTCGATGTGATGCTCGAGCAGATCCACCGCTACGAGGGCACGGTCTCCCAGTTCCTCGGCGACGGGCTCCTCGCGCTCTTCGGCGCGCCGATCGCCCACGAGGACCACGCGCAACGCGCCGCTCGCGCCGCGCTGGACATCCAGGCGGCGCTCGAGCCCTACCGCCGGGAGCTCGCCGAGACGCGCGAGCTGGATCTGCGCTTCCGCATCGGACTGCACAGCGGGCCGGTCGTGGTCGGCCACGTCGGGGTCGACCTGTCGATGGACTACCTCGCGGTGGGCGACACCATGAACATGGGCGCGCGCATCCAGGCGGCCGCGCCGCCGGGATCCGTCGCGGCCAGCCAGGCGACGCGGGAGCTGATCGAGGGCTACTTCGTGCTCCGCGACCTGGGCGAGCTGGAGCTCAAGGGTAAGGGACGCCAGCACGTCTACGAGGTCGAACGGTCGACCGGCGTCCGCTCCCGCGTCGACGTCGGCGCCGACCGCGGCCTCGGGCCGTTCGTGGGCCGCGAGCGAGAGCTCGGAACGCTCAACGAGCTCTTGGCCCTGGCGGACTCCGGCGCCGGACAGGTGGCGTTCGTCTCGGGCGATCCCGGGATCGGCAAGTCCCGGCTCCTGTACGAGTTCCGGCGGGCGCGCGGGGACGAGGACGCCGCATGGCGTATCGGCCGCTGCATCTCCTACGGTGCGGAGATCCCGTACCTCCCGATCATCGATGTGGTGAAGGACGCCTACCGGATCGAGGAGACCGACGACGACGAGCGCGTCGCCCGCAAGCTGCGGGACGGCGTCGCGCTCGCCGGCGCGGATCCCTCGGCGGTCCCGCTCCTCGAGCACCTCATCACGTCAGGGAACGATGAGGTGGCGGCCATGGATCCGTGGCTGCGGAAGGCGGCGACGTTCGAGGCGCTGCGGGCCGTTGCCGTGGCGGCCGCCGCGCGGAGGCCGCTCGTCCTGACCATAGAGGACGCGCATTGGATCGACGCGCCGTCGACCGAGTTCCTCTCCTACCTGATCGACGTCGTGCCGCAGCACCGGATCTTGCTCCTCGTGTCGCACCGCACCGGTTGGGCGCAGCCCTTCGGGGACGCGGCGCACTTCACCCATCTCGGCCTCCGGACCCTCTCCCAACGTGAGGCAACGGAGGTCGCCGAGGCGGTCGTCGGGGCGAGCGGGCTCCCACCGGAGCTCGAGGAGCTCATCTTCCGCAAGGCGGAGGGGAATCCCTTCTACGTGGAGGAGGTCACGAAGGCGCTCGTCGAAACAGGCGCGGTTCGGCGAGAGGACGGGCATCACGTCCTCGCGCGCCCGATCGCGGACGTGGAGGTGCCCGACACGGTGCAGGGCGTGATCATGGCCCGGCTCGATCGCTTGCCCGAGGACCCGAAGCGGGCGATCCAGACGGCGTCGGTGATCGGGCGCGAGTTCACGCTGCAGCTGCTGGAGCGGACCGCGGCGCTCCCTGAGGACTCAGCCGAGAGCGTGCGGGAGCTCCGCTCCCTCGATCTCATCTTCGAGCGCTCGCTCTATCCGGAGCTCGTGTACATGTTCAAGCACGCGCTCACGCACGACGTCGCCTACCAGAGCCTGCTGCTGGAGCGGCGCAAGCACCTCCACGGCGTCGTGGCCGACGCGATCCACGAGCTGTACGCGGACCGGCTGACCGAGCAGTACGAGACCCTCGCCCACCACTACGAACGCGCGGAGCGGTGGGCAGACGCCGTCGGGTTCCTGGTGCGATCCGGCGACAAGGCGACGGCCGCGTTCGCCGCCAACGAGGCGATCTCGTTCTACGAGCGCGCGCTCGACGTGATCGCGCGCTCCGGGGTGGAGGTCGCGCCCGAGGTCCTGATGCACCTGCACCATGCCCTCGGTGAGGCGCTGTTCCTGGTCAACGCATGGGAGCGCAGCGTCGCCAGCTTCGAAGCCCTGCGCGCGATCGCGCTCGACGAACGTGACGAACGCAACGTGGGCGAGGCCTGGTTCCGCATGTCGATGACCTACCTCTGGTGGCATCGGTTCGAGGATGGGGTGGCCTGCGCGGAAGAGGCGGTCGCGATCGGCGAGCGCCTCAGTGACCCGGTGCTGCGAGCGGGCGGGCTCTACTCGATCGGGTTGATCGAGTTCTGCACCGGACGGTTGGCGGCCGGGGAGGCGGCCCTCGAGCAGATGCTCGAGCTCGCGCGCGAGGGCGGGGATCCCATGTTGCAGAGCATGTCGCTCGAGGGCCTCGGGGAGCTGAAGCATCTGCGCGGGGACGAGGCTGGAGCGCTCGCGCTCGTGACGGAGGCGTCCGAGATCGGGCGGGCCAACGGCATCCCGATCGCGATGCTCTGGCCGATCTGGGCGCAAGGGATCGCGTCCTGCGGAGCAGGCCGCTACGACGATGCGCTCGCGTCGTTGACGGAGGTCCTGGCGCTCGCGGAGCGGCTGGGCGAGAAGGCGGTGTGGTGCCGCACGACGAACTCTCTGGGCTGGCTGTTCGGCGACCTCTGCAACTGGGAACGCGCGATCGAGTGGAACGCGACGAGCCTGGAGGAGGCCCGCGCGTTCGGCGACCCCGAGATCATCCGCAACGCCGCGCTCAACCTCGCCGATTGCTACATGGCGACGGGCCGTCCCGCCGAGGCCGAACCGCTCCTCGAGGAGGTCGAGCGGGACTCGCGCCAGCGGGGCACGTGGGGCGAGGAGTGGATGAAATGGCGATACTCGCAGCACACCGACGTCAGCCTCGGGGAGCTCCGGTTCGCCCAGGGCGACCTCGACGCCGCGCGCGGGTACGCCGAACGCTGCATCGAGGCGGCCGAGCGGACCGATTCGAAGCGCAACGTGGTCAAGGGTCGTCGCCTGCTCGCGAAGGTATCGGCCGCAGCCGGGGATCCGGACGCGGCCGACGATGAGATCCGGATCGCGCTGGGCGTCGCCCGGGAGATCGGGAACCCGGCGCAGATCCGCGAGACGCTCGCCGTCCTCGGCGACCTCCACGACGCAGCCGGCCGTCCCGAGGAGGCTCGGGCGGCGCGGCTCGAGGCGGTCTTGGTGGCGACCGACGTCGCCGACCGACTCGCCGATCCGCTGATCCGCGGCGCGTTCCTCGCTTCGCCGCAGATCGCCGCGCTCCGCGACACCGTCTGAGCGCTCAGATCCCCTTCAGGAACGCGACGGTCTCGGCAAGGCCGTCCTCGAGGTGCGTCCACGGCTTCCACGCGAGCGCCGAGGCGGCGGTGGCGATGTCGAGGACGCTGCGCCGGAGCTCCCCCGGCGGGAGCGGGCCCTGCTGCGCCTCGCCGGTGAACCCGATGATGTCGGCCAGGAGCCGGTAGAGCCCGTTCACGCTGGTCTCCAGGCCGGTGCCGACGTTCACGACCTTGGCCGAGGCCCGGTCGATCGCCTGCACGAACGCGTGCGCGACGTCGTCGATGAACACGTAGTCCCGCGTCTGGTTCCCGTCGCCGTAGATCGTCGGGGCCTCGCCGGCCAGCATCTTGCCCGCGAACATCGACACGACGCCGGCCTCGCCGCCCGGATCCTGTCGCGGCCCGTAGACGTTCGCCAGCGCGAGGGCCGTGAAATCGAGGCCGCGGTAGCGCTGGTAGTACGAGAGGTAGTCGATCACCACCTTCTTCGAGATCCCGTACGGGCTGAGCGGGTGGGAGCCCTGCGCCGCGGATTCCTTCGCGGGCAGCCGCCGCGCCTCCCCGTAGAGCGTCCCCCCGCTCGCCGCGTAGACCACCTTCCGCGTGCCGACCTTCGCGGCGCACTCCAGCACGTTCAGGGCGCCCATCAGGTTCACGGCCGCGTCGTACTCGGGATCCTCGAGCGAGGGGCGAACGCCCGCCTGCGCCGCTAGGTGGAACACGATCTCGGGCTTGTGGCGCTCGAACAGCGGCTCGAGGCCGTCGGCCCGCACGTCCATGTTGAAGAAGGTGTAGGCCTTGCCGTAGCCGCGGGCCTCGCCCAGGTTCGCGATCCGGCCGGTCGACAGGTCGTCCACGGCGACGACGCGGTGATCCTCGGCGAGGAGTCGATCGGCCAGGTTCGAGCCGATGAACCCGGCGCCCCCGGTCACCAGGACGGTCGTCACGCGGGCAACTGTAGGTTCGGGTCCGCGGCGATGTCCAACGCGGTCCGTTCGCCGCGCGCCAGCCGGGCGGCTCCGACGCAGGCGATCATGGCCGCGTTGTCCGTGCACAGCTCGAGCGGCGGGATCAGCACGCGGAGGCCCGCGGCCTCGCCGTCGGCGCGCAGGCGCTCGCGCAGACGGGTGTTCGCCACCACCCCGCCGCCCAGCAGCACGGTCTCCGTGCCGACCTGCTTCGCCGCCGCGATCGTCTTCGAGACCTGCACGTCGACGATCGCCTCCTGGAACGATGCCGCGAGGTCCGGGACCGAGATCTCGCGGCCGGCCGCCTGCTCCGCCCGGACGTGCCGCAGGACCGCCGTCTTGAGCCCGCTCATCGAGAAGTCGAGGTCGCCGGAGGCCTCCATCGGGCGCGGGAACGCGACCGCGCCGGGATCGCCGTCCTTCGCCGCGGCGTCCAGCGCCGGCCCACCGGGGAACCCCAGCCCGAGCAGCCGCGCGACCTTGTCGAAGGCCTCCCCCGCCGCGTCGTCGAGCGTCTGGCCCACGACCACGTGGTGGAACAGGGCCGGCACGTGCACCAGCATCGTGTGGCCGCCCGAGACGATCAGGGCGACGAACGGCGGCTCGGGAGGCTCGGTCTCGACGAAGTTCGCCCAGTAGTGGCCCTCGAGGTGGTTCACGCCGAGCAGCGGCACGCCGGTCGCCAGCGTGATCGCCTTCGCCGCCGCCATGCCCACCAGGAGCGCGCCGACGAGCCCGGGGCCGACCGTGACGGCCACCCCGTCGATCGACCCGAGGTCGATCGACGCGTGCTCCAGCGCCCGCGCCAGCAGCGGGTTCAGCGCCTCGACGTGCGCCCGCGCGGCGATCTCGGGCACCACGCCGCCGTAGCGCTCGTGCAGGTGCTCCTGCCGCGCGATCAGGTTCGCGCGGAGCGCGCCGTCGGCGAGGATCGCCACGGCCGTCTCGTCGCAGGAGGTCTCGATGCCGAGCGTGATCACGCGGGCCGGAGCCCCTCCGGGAGGGTGGCCATGATGCCGTCGAGCCGCTCCCGGTAGACCGCGTCGCGGATGTCGTCGGTCCACATGATCAGCGCGTCCTCGCGGAGCTCGGCGTAGTAGTTGCGCCGGATCCCCACCGGATGGAACCCGAACCGCGCGTAGAGCCGTTGCGCGCGCCAGTTCGTCACGCGGACCTCGAGCGAGACGGCCTGGCCCCCCATCGCCCGGGCCGCCAGCAGCTGCTCGTACAGGAGCCGGTGCGCGATGCGGTGGCCCTGGAGCATCGGGTCCACCGCGATGTTCGTGACGTGCGCCTCCTCGCCGTAGCAGATCAGCCCCGCGTAGCCGACGATGTCGCGCTCGATCCTCGCCACGAGGTAGTTGCGGTTGCTCGGCTCGGTCATCTCGGCGACGAACAGGTTCGGCGACCACGGCCGCGCGTACGCCTGGCGCTCGATCGCCATCACGCCGCGCAGGTGGCGCCGGCGCATCTTCGCGATCTCGAGCCTAGGCGCCCCGGGCTCGGCTATCCCACGCGATCTCAGCATCCGTCTTCCTCAGGTACAGCGGAACGACCTCGAACGGCCGGTCGTGCTCCTCACGGAGGAACCTCGGCGCGGCCAGCTCCACGAGCGAGGCGGCGTCGGGGTGCGCCACCGCCGGCGGCGCGACCCCGATGCGAGCCCCGATCTCCTGGAGCACATCCTGATACAGGATGGCACCGTCGCCGACGGCCAGCATCTCGCCCGGCAGCGCCTCCAGTTCGGCCGCGAGATGCTCCGGCTTCTGCACGGCGTAGTCGGTCTCGCGCATGACGCCCCCCGGCACCGGCCGGTAGATCGCGCTGAAGACCTCGCCGCGACGGCCGTCGATCACCGCGACGATCGCGCGGTGGGTGAACCGGACCGCGTACGCGAGCGCGTCGAGGCTCGGGATGCCGAGGATCGGCGCCATCTCCGCCTGCGCGAGGGTCTTCGCGGTCACGACGCCGACGCGCAGGCCGGTGAACAGGCCGGGACCGATACCGACCGCGAACCCACCGACCTGCTCGAGGTCGACCCCGGTCCAGCGGAGCAGCTGGTCGAGGGCGGGGGTCACGGCCTCCTGCCGCGCGGTCCCGGCGACCTGGATCCGGCCGAGGATCTGCGTCTCGGTCCCGATCGCGACCGAGGTCTGGGGGGTGGACGTCTCGATCCCGACGACGATCACGGCGACCTCCAGGGCAGGAACGCGAGCTCGAGGTCCTCGGCCCGCTCCGCCCAGGACGCACCCTGCGCCGAGAACCCGATCCGGCGCGCGTCGTCCGCTCCGGCCGGGTCCTCGTCGGTCAGCTCCACCCGGAGCCGGTCGTCGGGCAGGAGCTCCCCGATCGCGTCGCCCCATTCGATGAGCAGCACGCACGCCCCCCCCTCCAGCTCCTCTAGCGCGAGATCCACCACGTCCTGGACACGCTCGAGCCGGTAGACGTCGACGTGCGCGATCGGGAGCCGGCCGCTCACGTACTCCCGCACGAGCGTGAACGTCGGGGACGCGACCTGCTCGGTCGCGCCGAGCCCCCGGGCCACACCCTGGACGAACGTGGTCTTGCCCGCGCCGAGGTCGCCGGTCAGCACCACGACGTCGTGCAGCCGCAGCAGCGTCGACAGGGCCTCCCCCACCGCGCGTGTGTCCTCCGCGGTCGCCGCGCGAAGCCCCAGGTCCACCGCTAGAAGAGCTCCAGCTGCTCTTCGTCGGGGACCACGACGACCGCGGGCTCCTGGGTTGGGGCCTCGGGAGGCACCGGCGAGACCGGGCCTTCGTGATACGCATCCAACGTGGACCTCACCAACCGGAAGTCGGCGCGGAGGTCCTGGAACTGCCGGCTCCCCTCGCCGCCGCCGCGCAGGATCGCGGCCGGATGGAACGTCGGGATCACGCGGCGGCCGTGCCAGGGATAGACGGAGCCGCGCATCGAGGTGATCCCCCGCTGCGTCTCCAACACGAACTTCGTCGCGAAGTTGCCGAGGGTCACGATCACCGCGGGCTGCACGATCGAGATCGTCTCGACGAGCCAGGGCGTGCACGACTCGATCTCGTCGGGGAGCGGATCGCGGTTGCCGGGCGGGCGGCACCGCAGGACGTTCGCGATGTACACGTCTTCGCGCCGGAGCCCGATCTCGCCCAGCATCTTCGTGAGCAGCTGCCCGGCGGCGCCCACGAACGGCTCCCCCTGCCTGTCCTCGTGCAGGCCGGGCGCCTCGCCGATGAACAGCAGGTCCGCGTCCGCGTCGCCGACCCCGAAGACCACCTGGGTCCGCGTCTCGGACAGGCGGCAGCGCGTGCAGCCGGCCGCCTCCGCCGCGACCTCGGCCAACGTTCGCGGGCTCATGCGGGTCCCTCGCCGGCGGCGCGTCCGCGACGCTTCGGGGCCGCCGGTCCGAAGACCGCGGGCACGAAGGCCTCCAGCTCGCGGACCAGCCGCTCGGGTTGTTCGAGCATCGGGATGTGGCCCGCCTCCTCGAGCACGACGAGGCGACCCTGCGGCAGCGCGGCGGCCAGCGACACGGCCGCGGCCGGCGGGGTCACGCGATCGTCGTCCCCCACCAGCACGAGCGCCGGCACCCGCACGCGCGGCACGGCGTGCCGCAGATCCATCTCCATCAGCTCGGGCAGCGTGTCGGTCCAGACCTCCGAGGGCGTGCGCCGCGCGAGCCCGACGACGTGGTCGACCACCGGCTTCGGCGTGTCGGGCCCGAACTGCGTCAGTCGCGTGACCATGCCGCCGAGGTCGACCGGGCTCGACAGGACCGCCTTGCGGACGCGGTCGACGCGGAGCGCCGCGGCCTGGATCGATCCGAACCGCGGCCGCAGCAGCCCGGTCACCGATCCCATCGCGCCCCGCAGCAGATCCGAGGATGCGGCGCCGATCAGCACGATGCCGGCGATCCGCGGCCCGAAGAGCTCCGGCCGCTGCTCGGCCAGCGCGAGCACGGCCATCGCGCCCATCGAATGACCGACGACGATCGCGGGGCGGTCCGGCGTGACCGCGTCCAGGACCGCGGCCACGTCGCGGCCCATCGCCCGCAGCGTGAGATCGGCGTTGGCGGGCCGCTCGCTCATGCCGTGCGAACGGAAATCCATCGCGACCACCCGCGCCTGCCGCGCGAGGTCGGGCCACACGTGACACCACACCGACATGTCCAGGCTGAACCCGTGCGCCAGCAGCACGACCGGCGCGGCCGGGTCGCCTGCCGCGCGCACCGCGAGCCCCGTCCCGTCGAACGACGCGACCGGGCCGAGGTCCTCGGGCGGCAGGTCGCCGAGCGGTTCGGTCCCGCGCCCATGGCGCCGCTGGGCGACGACGCCGCCGACCATGCCCGCCGCGAGGCCGGCGGCGATCCCGGCCGAGATCAGGGCGGCGCGGCGTCTCATCCGACGTGCTCCCTCGGCACGCGCGCCCCGATCCGCGTGACGATCTCGTACGCGATCGTGCCGGCCGCCTCGCCGAGCTCGGCGGCGGTGATGGCGTCGCCTCCCTGCTCACCGAGGAGCACCACCTCGTCGCCGGGCGCGACCTCTGCGTCGCCGCAGTCGATCACCAGCTGGTCCATCGTCACGGTGCCCGCGACGCGGTGGCGGCGTCCCCCGATCAGGACCTGCGCGCGGGACGAGGCGGTGCGCGGGTAGCCGTCCGCGTAGCCGACCGGCACCGTCGCGATCGTCGAGGCCCGCTCGAGCTCGTAGCGCTGGCCGTAGCTGAGGCGCTCCCCGGCGGGCAGTCGCTTCGTCATCGACACGGCCGAACGCCACGACAGCGCCGGGCGGAGCCCGCGGTCCTCGCCGACCCCGGCCGCCGGCAAGATCCCGTAGAGCGCGATCCCCGGGCGCACGAGGTCGAAGGCCGCCTCCGGGTGCCGCAGCACCGCGCCACTGTTCGACGCGTGGACGAGCCGCGGCTCGATGCCGGCGGCGTGCGCCGCCTCGACGACCCGCGCGAACCGGTCCAGCTGGGTCTTCGTCACGACCTCATCGTCCTCGCTCATCGCCAGATGCGTCCACAGACCCTCGACCTCGAAGCCGGCCGCGACGACCGAGGCGAGGAACCGCGGCGCGTCCTCCGGCGGCCAGACCCCGACGCGGTGCATGCCGGTGTCGATCTTCACGTGGACCGCGACCGTCCCCCGGGCCGCGGCGGCCAGCCGGGCGAGGCCGACGTCGGTGTACACCGTCGGCGTCAGCCGGTGCGCCAGGGCCACGGCCTCCGAGCCGGCCGGGAACTCCGAGAGCACCAGGATCGGCGCCTCGATCCCGGCCAGGCGGAGCTCGAGGCCCTCCTCGACGAGCGCCACCCCCGCCCACGTCGCGCCCGCCTCGATCGCGGCGCGGGCCACCGGGGCCGCGCCGTGCCCGTACGCGTTCGCCTTCACGACGGCCATCAGCTCCGCGCCGTCGGGCTCGAGGACCGACACGTTGTGGCGGATCGCGCCGAGGTCGACCACGGCGCGCGTCGGGCGGAACCGTGCGGTCCCGCCGCTCACGGACCTCACGACTGCGTCCTCACCAGGTCGATCGCGGCGGGCAGGCGTTCGGCGACGTCGCCCGCGAGCGTGCCCTCGCCGAACCCCTCCCCCGCGAGGATGCCCGCCAGCCCGTGGAGGTACGCGCCGGCCCACGCCGCGTCGAACGGCGGCAGGCCCGCCGCGACCAGCCCGCCGATCGTCCCGGTGAGCACGTCGCCGGTGCCGGCCGTCGCGAGGAACGGGGACCCGGTCGGGTTGATGCGCGCCGACCCGTCCGGCGCCGCGATCGCCGTGCGACTCCCTTTCACGAGCGCCACGCCGTTCGTGCGGGCGGCGAGGGCCCGCGCCGCGGTCAGCCGGTCGCCGTCGTGGCCTCCGCTCAGCCGGGCCAGCTCGCCCAGATGCGGCGTCAGCACGACCTCGGTCTTCCGGTCGGCCAGCAGCTCCTCGTCCCCGGCGAACGCGTTCAGCCCGTCGGCGTCGAGCACGACCGGCACCGGG
>Ga0335082_10002175_pt1 | contig 21077 bp, 18 predicted proteins | sample Lox_Sample_41_FD_206718 | JGI IMG/M metagenome (GOLD analysis project Ga0335082, IMG submission 206718) | Soil microbial communities from Loxahatchee National Wildlife Refuge, Florida, United States - Lox_Sample_4.1 | ecosystem: Environmental > Terrestrial > Soil > Wetlands | place: USA...
CTCGCGCTGCACCACGCCCACGAGCGCCTGTCCCGGCGTGAGGCTGCCGATCACCTCTTCCCCCATCGCCTTTTGCTTCACCGCCGCGATGAAATCCTTCACTACCGGCAACGCGACGTCGGCTTCGAGCAGCGCCATGCGCACCTCGCGCAGCGCGTCCGCGATATTGGACTCTGTCAGGCGCGCTTCGCCGCGCAGGGTCTTGATGACCCTGGAAAGGCGGTTGGTCAGGTTGTCTAGCATTCTGTAGTGTAAAATTTGCCCATGCCCGCCATTTTACTCTATGCCGTCACCGCGCTCCTTTATCTCGCGCTGGGATTGTATTTCTGGCGCACGCGCTGGACCGGCGGCGGCACGGCGGCACCCGCCGGCGGGAGCACCGGCATCGACCCGTGGGAGCGGGTGGCGATCGCCGCGCCATTCCTGCTGCACTCCTACCTGCTGTACGCGACCCTGCTCGCCGCCGCGGAACTGCGCTTCGGCTTCTCCCAGGCGCTGTCGGTGACGCTGTGGCTTACCGTGCTGATCTACTGGATCGAAAGCCTGATCTACGATGTCAAGGGGATGCACGCGCTGGTGCTGCCCTTGGCCGCGGGCTGCGCGCTGCTGCCGGCTTTCTTTCCGGGGCCGGAGACGCCGGCCTATGCGCAGACGTTCGTGTTCCGCGTGCACCTGCTGGTGGCAATGCTCGCCTACAGCCTGTTCACCATCGCCGCGCTGCACGCGACGCTGATGACGGTGTTGGAGCGACGCCTGCATGGAGGCCGGCACGCAGCAGCCTCGGGCGAGTCCCTCGCCGGGCCGTGGGCGTCGTTCCCGCCGCTGATGACGCTGGAGACGCTGCTGTTTCGCATCATCACGCTCGGATTCGTGCTGCTGAGCCTCACGCTGGGCTCCGGCTTCCTGTTTTCCGAGGAGTTGTTCGGGCAGGCGGCGCGATTCAATCACAAGACCGTGTTCGGCGTCATTTCCTGGATCATCTTCGCCGCCCTGCTGGTCGGCCGCTATGCCTGGGGCTGGCGCGGACGCACGGCGCTGCGCTGGACGCTTGCGGGGTTCGTGGCGCTGCTGCTCGCCTATGTCGGCAGCATGTTCGTGCTCCAGGTCATACTCGGCAGGGTATAGGTGCGCTCGACGCATCAGGTCGCGCATCCTGCACCCAGCGTTTAGCCACCGCGGCAACCGCCCATGGACGACATCCCCTTATCGGCGCAGTTCGGCGCGCTGACCATCCTGCTGCTGCTTTCGGCGTTCTTTTCGCTCGCGGAGACCAGCATGATGGCGCTCAACCGTTATCGGATGAAGCACCTGGTCAAGCAGGGGCACCGCGGCGCGAGGCTGGCGCATGCGCTGCTGGCACGCACCGATCAGCTTCTCGGCGTGATCCTGCTCGGCAATACGCTGGTTGCGGCCGGCGCGGCGACCTTGGCCGCGATGATTGCGCACCAGTTGCTGGGCGAGCACAAGTGGGTTCCCGGAGTGAGCGCGGTTACGGTTACGCTGGCGCTGCTGATCTTCTCCGAAATCACGCCTAAGGTTATCGGCGCAGCGCACGCCGAGCGCATAGCATTTGCGGTGAGCTACGTGCTGACGCCGCTGCTGCGACTCCTCTACCCGGTGGTGTGGTTCGTCAATCTGTTCGTGTCCGCGCTGCTCGCGCTGCTGCGCTTCAAACCGCGCGCGGGCGGCGAGCCGCAGCGCCTGAGCGCCGAGGAGTTGCGCTCGCTGGTGCTCGAGGCGGGCCATTACATTCCGAAGAAGCACCGCAGCATCCTGGTCAATCTGTTCGACCTCGAGCGCATTACGGTCGAGGACGTCATGACACCACGCGCGCAAATCGAAGCGGTCGATCTGGAGGCGCCGCTGGAGCGCATTGCGGAGCAGCTCGCCACGAGTTATCACACGCGCCTGCTGGTGTACCGCGGCGAGCTCGGCAACATCGCCGGCATCCTGCATCTGCGCCGGGTACTGGCTTTGATGCGCGACGGCGATTTCGAGCGCGACAAGCTCGCCGAACTGCTCACCGAGCCATATTTCATTCCCGCCAGCACGCCGCTGTTCGCGCAGCTGCAATACTTCCAGGAGAACCGGCAGCGCTTCGCGCTGGTGGTGGACGAGTACGGTGAACTGCAGGGACTGATGACGCTGGAAGACATCATCGAGGAAATCATTGGCGAATTCACCACCAACGCCCCTTCGGTCGCCATCGTCCGCGCCTGGGACAAGAACGACAGCGCGCTGGTGGCGGGAACGAGCCCGTTGCGCGAGCTCAATCGCAAGCTCGGCCTGGCGCTGCCGCTGGGCGGGCCCAAGACATTGAATGGTCTGATCCTGGAACACTTCCAGGACATTCCCGAAGCCGGCGTCAGCCTGAAAATCGCTGGCGTGCCGATGGAGATCGTGCAGACTCAGGATCGCGTGGTAAAGACCGTGCGCCTGTTCAAGCCCAGGACCGAGGCGCTACCCGCAGCGGAAAAGATTTGAGCCCGCCGGGTGTCCGCGCGCGCCTGCCGCGCTCGCAAAACTGCAATAGAAATATATTAATGTTCAATACATTAGACGTAATACTTCAGCCTTTACAAAAAGCCTTGGGCAGTGCATCATGCATGCGCCGGTAATACAATAGGCGCCGTCGGAAAGCGTCGGAGGAAAACATGGCCACAGCCGCAGCGGCAAAAGACAAGATCAAGGATTTCACCTTCAATTGGGAAGGGAAGGACAAGGCAGGCAAGGTCGTCAAGGGCGAATTGCGCGCCCAGGGCGAGGCCGTGGTCAACGCAACGCTGCGCCGCCAGGGCATCCTCGTCACCAAGGTAAAGAAGCAGCGCGCCGGGACCGGCGGCAGCGTTACGGAGAAAGACGTCACGCTGTTTACGCGCCAGCTTGCCACCATGATGAAAGCCGGCGTGCCGCTGCTGCAGTCTTTCGACATCGTCGGCAAGGGCCATAGCAACCCCGCGGTTTCGCGGCTGCTGATGTCGATCAAGACCGATGTCGAGACGGGTTCGAGCCTGACCCAGGCGTTTCGCAAGTTTCCGCTGTATTTCGATCCGTTGTTCTGCAACCTGGTGGGTGCGGGCGAGCAGGCCGGTATTCTCGAATCCCTGCTCGACCGCCTCGCGACCTACAAGGAAAAGACACAGGCGATCAAGTCCAAGATCAAATCGGCCCTGTTCTATCCGATTGCCATTATCGCGGTCGCCTTCATCATCACCGCGGTGATCATGATCTTCGTGATCCCAGCGTTCAAGCAGGTGTTCACCAGCTTCGGCGCCGACCTGCCGACCCCGACCCTGGTCGTGATGGCGATATCGGACAACTTCGTCAAATACTGGTACATCATTTTCCCGGCCATATTCGGCGGCGTCTACGGCTTCATGTATGCGTGGAAACGCTCGCTTGCGGTGCAGATCTTCATGGACAAGTTACTGCTCAAGGCGCCGGTGTTCGGACACCTGATACGCATCTCGACCATCGCGCGCTGGACGCGCACGCTCTCGACCATGTTCGCCGCCGGCGTGCCGTTGGTGGAGGCGCTCGATTCGGTGGGCGGCGCCTCGGGCAATTACGTCTACCTCGTCGCGACCAAGCAGATCCAGCAGGCGGTCAGCACCGGCTCCAGCCTCACCACCGCCATGACCGACACGGCCGTGTTCCCAAGCATGGTGATCCAGATGGTGCAGATCGGCGAGGAATCCGGCGCGCTCGACGGCATGCTGTCCAAGGTGGCCGACTTCTTCGAGCAGGAAGTCGACGACGCGGTGGAAGCGCTTTCCAGTTTGATGGAACCGATCATCATGGTCGTGCTGGGTTCGCTGATCGGCGGCATGGTGATAGCGATGTACCTGCCGATCTTCAAACTCGGCCAAGCGGTCTAGAACGGACGGCCGCGGAGTGGCGACGAAGGCAGCACTGAGGTCGACCCGCCCGTTGCCTCCCGCCGCAATCCGCCCGCCTCGCGGCATATGGCGGCCTTAGGCTCATTCGCCGATCCCGCCGTCTTCCCCTGGCTCTGCCTCGCCATGGGCCTGTGCGTCGGTTCCTTCCTCAATGTCGTGATTCACCGGCTGCCCAGGATCATGCAGCGCGACTGGGAGGTTCAGTGCGCCGAATTGCGCGGCGAGCCGCCGCCGGAGCGGGAGCCGTTCAACCTGGCGGTGCCGCGATCGCGCTGTCCCGCCTGCTCGCATCCGATCACGGCGCTGCAAAACATTCCGCTGGCGAGCTATGTCGCGCTCGGCGGCAAGTGCGCGGCCTGCGGCGCCCGCATCAGCCCGCGCTATCCACTGATCGAAGCCCTGAGCGGGATCGCCGGCGCGTATGCGGCGTGGCACTTCGGTTTCGGTATTGCCGCGTTCGCCGCGATGGGGTTCCTGTGGTGCATGATCGCTCTTTCTTTCATCGATTTCGACACGCAATTGCTGCCCGATTCGATAACTTTGCCTCTGGTCTGGGCGGGGCTTCTGCTCAACCTCGGTGGAACGTTCGTTGACCTTGCCGCGGCCGTGATCGGGGCGGTCGCCGGCTATTTGTCCCTGTGGAGCGTTTACTGGGGATTCCGCGCCCTCACCGGCAAGGAAGGCATGGGTTTCGGCGACTTCAAACTGCTGGCCGCAATCGGCGCGTGGCTCGGCTGGCAGATGCTGCCGCTGGTGGTGCTCGCTTCCTCCATCGTCGGCGCGATCGCTGGCATCTCGCTCATGCTGTTCGCCCGGCACGGACGCAACGTGCCGATTCCATTCGGGCCATATCTCGCCGTGGCCGGCGCGGTGGCGCTGTTCTGGGGCAAGCCGCTCACCTACGCCTACCTGAAGATGCTCTAGTTCCCGCGGCGCCTCCGACCATGACGTTCATCGTAGGTCTGACCGGCGGCATAGGCAGCGGCAAGAGCGCCGCGGCGCAGGTGTTCGAGGAACTGGGCGCAACGGTGATCGACACCGATGCCATCGCGCATACGCTCACGGGACCCGGCGGGGCCGCGATCGAGCCGATACGCAATGCATTCGGCGGTGATTACATCACGGCCGACGGCGCGCTCGCGCGCGCGCGCATGCGCGACCTCGTCTTTGCGGATGCCGCGAAAAAGCGCCTGCTCGAATCGATCCTGCATCCGTTGATCCGGGCGCGCTCGGAGGCGCTGGTTCTTGCCGCGCGCGGCGCCTACGTGATCCTGATGGTGCCGCTATTGATCGAGTCCGGCGCTTACCGCGCGCGCTGCCAGCGCATCCTGGTGGTCGACTGCCCGGAGCAGACGCAGATCGCGCGTGTCACGGCGCGCAGCGGCATCAGTGCGGCGCAGGTGCGCGCCATCATGGCGACCCAGGTCGCGCGCGCCGAGCGCCTTGCCGCCGCCGACGACGTCATCGACAACAGCCGCGATCTGGCGCACCTGCGCCGGCAGGTCGAGATGCTCCATCCGCGCTATGTGAAGCTCGCTGCTGCAGGCGCTTGAAGTTGTAAATTGCTGATGAATCGGTCAAAATTCGACGAATTCGGCCTCATCTCGAGCGACTGACGCGACAGTGATCACTTACGAGTATCCGATCAACGAGCGCATCCGCACGCTGCTGCGGCTGGAGGACCTGTTCGACCGCGCGCGTTTCTTTCTTGCGCGCCACGATGCGCTCGATCACCATGCGGCGCTGCTCACGCTGTTCGAGATTCTCGAGGTCGCCAGCCGCGCCGACTTGAAGTCGGACCTGCTGCAGGAACTGGAGCGGCAGAAGCAGGTGCTGCTGTCGTTTCGCAACAATCCCGAGATCTCGGAAGAAGTGCTGAACAAGGTGATTTCCGAGATCGAACAGGCGAGTTCGGCGCTGTTCAATATGACCGGCAAGATCGGGCAGCATCTGCGCGAGAACGAATGGCTGATGTCGATCAAGCAGCGCACTGGTATTCCCGGCGGGGTGTGCGAATTCGACCTGCCCTCCTATCACTACTGGCTGCATCGCGATTCGGGCGCGCGCGCCTTCGACCTGCACGGCTGGATCAACCCGCTGCACCCGCTGCGCGACGCCACGGCCATCGTGCTGCGGTTGCTGCGCGAGAGCGGCAAGCCGGCGAAGGTCGTTGCGCAGCAGGGTTTGTTTCAGCAGATGCTCGGCGGCAGAGTGGTGCAGATGGTGGGCATACGCCTGCCGCAGAGCTCGGAATTCATCCCGGAAATCAGCGCCAACAAATACGCGCTGAACATCCGCTTCGCCGTGTTCGGCGACGACGTTCGGCCGCATACCAGCACTTCCAACGTGGAATTCGAACTCACGCTGTGTAATTTGTGACGCAGAAGAGCCACACCGTCAACTGCCCGCGCTGCGGCACGCCCGTGCCCTGGGGAGCGCAATCGCCGTTTCGCCCGTTCTGCTCCGAGCGCTGCAAATTGATCGATCTGGGCGCGTGGGCAAGCGAAGAATATCGGGTGGCGGTTCAGGGCAAGGACGACGACGAGGACGCGCGTCCGGCTGCGACGAAATCCGACTGACCCTGAACGCTACGCTGCCACCGGCGCCGCCGCCGCGTCAAACCTCGCCGCCCTGCCAGCTCCCGCGTACCATGGCTATGCCGTGCGCTCCGCTGCACCAGGCTGTTTCCATGTCCGCCGGCCGCGTTCCGCCGAGGGCGAACACCGGCACGGCGGCACCTAGCGCCAGGTCGGCGAAACCGCCCCAGCCCAGTACGCGCGCCTGCGGATGAGTGGGCGTTGCCCGCACCGGGCCGAGCACGACGAAATCGACGCCCAATTGCGCCGCGCGCCCGAGTTCTGCGGCATCATGGCAGGAAGCCGCGCACCAGCCTGAAGCGGGCCGGTGGCGAAGACGCCCCAATTGCGCTGCCGTCAAATGCACGCCGTCCGCCCCCAGGCTTCGCGCGAGATCCGCGTCGGCATTGACCATCACGCGCGCGCCGAACGCGTGTGCGCGGGCTATGACCGCGCCGGCAAAGCGCGCCAGCTCGGGCGCGGGCATTTCCTTTTCGCGTACCTGGATCAGCCGCAGGCCTTGCGCGAGGCGCCGATCGATCCGGCGCAGCTGCTCCGTCTCGCCGATCTCGCCCGCGTGCGTGATCGCGTATTCAAACGGAAGCTGCAAGGCGCGCAGCACCGGCGCATTCGCCGGCAACAGCGGCGCGACCTCGAGCGCGGATACGTGCTGCCAGGCGAGCTGTTGCGCCTCCTTGCCGTGCGGCTCCCCGCGCCAGGCGCGCACGCGGAAGAAATTGAGCCGCACGTTGGCGTGCGCATAGCGGTAGGTCCGCACGATCCAGGGGTAAGCGCGCTCGACATCGATGCCGAGTTCCTCATGCAGCTCGCGCGCGAGCGCCACGGCGAGCGGCTCCCCTGGCTCGACCTTGCCACCGGGGAATTCCCAGTAGCCCGCGTACACCTTTCCGGGCGGGCGCTGCGCCAGCAGGAAACTCCCGTCCGGCCGTTCGATCACCGCGGCGACGACTTCGACCGGAGGGACAGTAGACGACTTGGAGGCCATTTCAGAATTGTCGAAATGGCCTGATTTTGGGGGAGCATGAAGGGCTAAGGCGGTGGCGGGACCGTTCCGTTCCCGCCTCGATCCCCTCATATCGCAACGGCCGCGTGTTCAACCCCGCTTCGCGCGCGCTGAGCCGGCCGCGCGCAGGCGCCCGGACACGTCGCGCGCAAACTGCCAGGCGACGCGTCCCGAGCGCGAGCCGCGCGAGAGGGCCCATTGCAGTGCCTCTTCGTGCACCGTCGCTATCTCCCGCGGCGAGCAGCCGAGTTCGGTGAGCCAGTGTTCGACGATGCCGAGGTAGTCGTCCTGGTCGAACGGATAGAACGACACCCACAGGCCGAAGCGCTCCGACAGGGAGATCTTCTCCTCCGAGGTCTCACCCGGATGGATCTCCTCGCCGACATGCTTGTACTCGAGGTTTTCCTGCATGTACTCGGGCATCAGGTGGCGCCGGTTAGAGGTGGCGTAAATCAGCACGTTCTCCGAAGTCGCCGCGATCGAGCCGTCGAGCACCACTTTCAGCGCCTTGTAGCCCGCTTCCGCCGCCTCGAACGACAGGTCGTCGCAGAAGATGATGAAGCGCTCGCTGCGCACCGAGATCTGATCGACGATGTCGGGCAGGTCGATCAGGTCGTGCTTGTCCACCTCGATCAGGCGCAGCCCCTGCCGGTGAAACTTGTTGAGCACCGCCTTGACCAGGGACGATTTGCCGGTGCCGCGGGCGCCCGTCAGCAGCACGTTATTCGCCGCGAATCCCGTCACGAACTGGCGCGTGTTCTGTTCGATGAGCTGCTTTTGCCTGTCGACACCGCGCAGATCCGTCAGCCGGATCTTGTGCGGATGCGCGACCGGCTGCAGATGGCCATGGCCCCCCGCCTTGCGCCAGCGAAAGGCGATGCTCGCGTTCCAATCCACCGGCGGCTGCACCGCAGGCAACAACACTTCGAGGCGCGCCACCAGCGCCTCGGCACGTTCCAGAAATTTCGACAATTCGCTCATGCGGGTCGGCCAATAATCAGCTGCGGTAATCCGCGTTGATGGAAACGTAATCGTGCGAAAGATCGCAGGTCCACACCGTGGTCTGCGCCGAACCGCGGCCGAGTTCGACCCGCACCGTGATTTCGCTTTGCTGCATCACGCGCTGGCCGTCCTCTTCGCGGTAAGCTGGGTCGCGACCGCCGTCCCGCGCCACCTGCACGTCGCCCAAGTGCAGTTGCACCCGGCCCACATCGAGGTCCGGTATGCCGGCGTAGCCGATCGCGCAAAGCAGCCGCCCGAGGTTGGGATCGGAGGCGAAAAACGCCGTCTTGACCAGCGGCGAATGGGCGATGGCGTAAGCGACCTTGGAGCATTCCTCCTCGCTCCTGCCGCCCTCCACCTGCACGGTGATGAATTTGGTCGCGCCTTCGCCGTCACGGATGATCGCCTGCGCCAGCCACGCGGCGACCGCAGCGACGGCCTCGGCCAGCGGCGCAAAGTCCGGATGGCGCTCGTCGCCGATGACGGGCGTCCCCGCTGCGCCGGTCGCGATCAACATGAACGAATCGTTGGTCGACGTATCGCCGTCCACGGTGATGCGGTTGAACGAGCGCGCGGCGGCCAGATCCAGCATCTTCCGCAGTGCCGCCGCGCTCACCGCCGCGTCGGTCGCCACGAAACCCAGCATGGTCGCCATGTCCGGATGAATCATGCCTGCGCCCTTTGCCATCCCCGTCACCACTACGGGTCTGCCGCCGAGACTGAGCCGGCGCGAGCAGGCCTTGGGCACGGTGTCGGTGGTCATGATCGCCGCCGCCGCGCCTGCCCAGTTGTCTTCCCGGCAATCGGCAAGGGCGCGCGGCAGCGCTGCCGCGATGCGCTCGACCGGCAGGGGCTCCATGATCACCCCAGTCGAAAACGGCAAGATCTGCCCGCCGTCGCAGCCAAGCAGCCCTGCCAGTTCGGCGCAGGTCCTGCGCGCGCTCGCCAGGCCGTCCTCGCCGGTGCCGGCGTTCGCATTGCCGGTGTTCACCAGCAGTGCACGCACCGGAAGCGCGCGCGCCAGATGTTCTCTGCACACAAGCACGGGTGCGGCGCAAAACCGGTTCTGCGTAAACACCCCGGCAACGCTCGCGCCCGCGGCGAGGCGCACGACCAGCAGGTCATTGCGCCCGGCCTTGCGCACCCCGGCTTCGGCGACGCCCAGCGCCATGCCTCCTACGGGCAGCAGGTCTTCAGGCTTCGGTGCAACCAGATTAACCGGCACGTCTGCCTCCGGCTCAGGTCAGTTTACCGTGGCAATGCTTGTATTTCTTGCCGGAGCCGCAGGGGCACGGGTCATTGCGGCCGATCTTGCCCATCTCGCGCACGAACGGCCGCTCCTTCGGCTTCTCCTCTGCCGCATCCGCCGCCAGCGCCTCGTCATAGCCGGCGTGCTGATATTTGACGTTTTCGACCACCGGCGCCGTCTCGGCAGCCACTTCGGCAAGCTCGGTCTCCGAGCTCACCTGCACCGCGGTCAGCGTCTTGGTTACCTCCAGTTTGACGCTCTCCAGCATGCCCGCAAACAGTTCGAACGCTTCGCGCTTGTACTCCTGCTTCGGATTCTTCTGCGCATAGCCGCGCAGGTGTATGCCCTGGCGCAGATGATCGAGTGCCGCCAGGTGCTCGCGCCAATGCTGGTCTAGGGTGGTCAGCATGACCCAACTTTCGTACTGGTGCAGCGCTTCGGCCGGCGCGAGGGAAAATTTCTCGCGGTACATGCGATCGGCTTCGGCCACGCATTTGTCCAGCAACGCCACGTCGTCCAGATTGGGGTCGGCTTCCAGCCAGGCCTGCAGCGGAATCGCGAACTGCAATTCCGCGGCGAGTGCCTTCTCCAGGCCGGGCACGTCCCACTGCTCCTCGACGCTCTCCGGCGGAATGTGGGCGCGGAAGATGTCGCTCACCACGCCCTGGCGCAGCGATGTGATGGTTTCGCTCACGTCGGCGCTGTCGAGCAGCTCGTTGCGCTGCTCGTAGATGACCTTGCGCTGGTCGTTGGCGACGTCATCGTACTCGAGCAGCTGCTTCCTGATGTCGAAGTTGTGCGCCTCGACCTTGCGCTGTGCCGACTCGATGGAGCGCGACACCCATGAACTCTCGATCGCCTCGCCTTCGGGCATTTTCAGCCGCTGCATGATCGCCTTCACGCGATCTCCCGCGAAAATGCGCAGCAGCGGGTCCTCCAGCGACAGGTAAAATCGCGACGAGCCGGGGTCGCCTTGGCGGCCGGAGCGGCCGCGCAGCTGATTGTCGATGCGGCGCGACTCGTGCCGTTCGGTGCCGATGATGTGCAGCCCGCCGGCGGCGATCACCTGCGCGTGCAGTTTCTGCCAATCCTCGCGCATGCCGACGATGCGCCGCTCCTTCTCGGCCGCGTCCCCGGCGGGGTCGGCGCGCAGTGCGTCGATGGCGCGTTCGACGTTGCCGCCGAGCACGATGTCGGTGCCGCGACCGGCCATGTTGGTTGCGATCGTCACCATTTTCGGACGTCCCGCCTGCGCCACGATTTCCGCCTCGCGCGCGTGCTGCTTGGCGTTGAGCACCTGATGCGGCAGCTTGACCTTGTCGAGCATGCCCGCGAGCAGCTCGGAATTCTCGATCGAGGTCGTGCCGACCAGCACCGGCTGGTCGTTGTCGTAGCAGCGCTTGATCGCGTCGACGATGGCCTCGTTCTTTTCGTTGATCGTCTGGTAGACGAGGTCTTCGCGGTCGTCGCGGATCATCGGCATGTGCGTAGGCACTACCAGCGTTTCCAGCCCGTAGATTTCCTGGAATTCGTACGCCTCGGTGTCGGCCGTGCCGGTCATGCCGGCGAGCTTCGCGTACATGCGGAAATAGTTCTGGAAAGTAATCGTGGCGAGCGTCTGGTTCTCGTTCTGGATCGAGACGTTCTCCTTCGCCTCGACCGCCTGGTGCAGGCCGTCCGACCAGCGCCGCCCGGACATCAGGCGTCCGGTGAATTCGTCGACGATGATGACCTCGCCCTCCTGTACCACGTAGTGCGTGTCGCGCAGGAACAGGTGGTGCGCGCGCAGCGCCGCGTACAGGTGGTGCATCAGGTTGATGAACGCCGGCTCGTACAGGCTGCGTCCTTCGGGCAGCAGGCCGACGCGCGCGAGCAATTGCTCGGCGTGCTCGTGGCCGGCTTCGGTCAACAGCACCGTCCGCGATTTCTCGTCCATGGAAAAATCGCCCGGCCCGTCCTCCTCGGCCTGGCGCACGAGCAGCGGCGCCACTTCGTTCATGCGGTAGTAAAGGTCGGTGTGGTCCTCGGCTTGACCGGAAATGATCAGGGGCGTGCGCGCCTCGTCGATCAGGATCGAGTCGACCTCGTCGACGATGGCGAAGTGCAGGCGGCGCTGGTAGCGGTCGCCGGCCTGCATCGCCATGTTGTCGCGCAGGTAGTCGAAACCGAACTCGTTGTTGGTGCCGTAGGTGATGTCGGCCGCATACGCTTGCTGCTTCACGTCGGCGGCGCTCTGCGACAGGTTCACACCGACCGTGAGCCCGAGGAAACGATAGACGCGGCCCATCCACTCGGCGTCGCGGCTCGCGAGGTAGTCGTTCACGGTGACGATGTGTACGCCCTCGCCCGACAGCGCGTTCAGATACGCGGGCAGCGTCGCGACCAGGGTCTTGCCCTCGCCGGTGCGCATCTCGGCGATCTTGCCCGCGTGCAGGATCATGCCACCGATCAACTGCACGTCGAAATGGCGCATGTTGAGCACGCGCTTGGCCGCCTCGCGCACCACCGCAAACGCTTCAGGCAGCAGATCGTCGAGCGCTTCCCCCTTGGCCAGGCGCTCCTTGAATTCGGCGGTCTTGCCGCGCAATGCCTCGTCCGAAAGCGCCGAAACGGCCGGTTCGAGGGCGTTGATTCGCTGCACCGACTTGTTGTAGCGCTTGATCAGCCGTTCGTTTCGGCTGCCGAAAACACGGGTCAGGATGCGGGTGATCATTAACGGGGGCGAGGGGGGAAGGTCCGAGAGAGGACGCGAATTTTACCATGCCTCGCCTGCCCGAAACGGCGGGAACGCGCAAGAACAGCGCGGGATGGGGATATTTCCCGGGTTCGCTTTCGGATCTTCCGGTCGCGAGGCGCTGGATGGAACCCAGTCCGGGCGCAACGCCGGAGAACCCTGCCGCAACGCGCTAGCGCGGGAGCGACGGTGCGGCGCGAGCACTCCTCAAGCCATCGCCTCCCCGCAGGGATTATCTTGCAGCGAGGGTGTCCGTCGCGGCGCGCAGAAAGCGGTTGGGATTCTGCGCCACACCCTTGTAACGCACTTCGAAATGCACGTGCGGCCCGGTGGAGCGTCCGGTGGAACCGGACTCTGCGATGACCGCTCCGCGCTGCACCAGATCGCCGGGCTTCACCAGCAACTTGGAGTTGTGCGCGTATCGGGTAATGAAATCGTTGCCATGGTCGATGTCGATCATGTAGCCGTACTGAGGGTGGAATTGCGCTACGACCACCAGGCCCGCAGCCGCAGCGTGCACCGGCGTGCCCGTATCGACCAGAAAATCGATGCCTTCATGCATCGCGTTCTGCCCGGTGATCGGATCGATGCGCCAGCCGAAGCTGGATGCGTTCCAGTCGACGTCCACCGGCCGCACCGTCGGTATCAGCTTCTTCTTGACTCTGGCGTCGAACAGCCGGTTCTCGAGAATGCCCATGTAGTCGTAGCGGTTTTCCATATGTTTGGAAAGCGCGTCCAGCTGTCCGGTCAACTCGTTCATCGACAGGTCCTGTACCGGCAGGCTGGCGGGCAGTGCGCCGCCGCGTCCGGGCGGTTCGCTCAGGCGGAATTCCTGCGGTTTGATCCCGGCCAGCGCGGACAGCCGCTCCCCGAGCGCATCCAGGCGCATCAGTTGGGCCTGCATCTGCCCTACCCGCACCGCCATCGCGTTGAGGTTTTCGCGCATGAATTCCTTGGCGTTCTGCGCCTGCTGCTCCTGTGCCGACAGCAGCAGCGTCTGCACCAGCGGCAGCTTGATCTCGACCGCGTGACGGAATACCAGATAGAACATGGAGCTGGACAAGGCCACGATGGCGGCCGTCAGGAGCGTCGCTCCCAGCAGAAAATGGCGTGTGCCCAGCGTGATCGACTTGGCCGTTGCCAGCCGGTTCGATACCAGAATAATATGCACGATCCCCTCCGCGAGACAGCTCCATGCATTCCAAGAATCTTCGCGCTTACTTGGATTCCGCCGCCGGCATTGCAGGCTTGCTGCCGCAGGCGGAGCGACTTATCGAGTTGCGGCGCATTTACAGCCGCGTGGTGCCTGAACAGTTATTGCGATCTTCGTCGGTCGTCAATTACAAGCAGCGGAATGTCGTCATTTTCGCCGAAAATAACGCGGTCGCTGCCAAATTGCGATTGCTAAGTCCACGATTAGTCAACGATTTTTCTAAATCCGGCGTCGAGGTTACCGGAATTCGCGTCGAAGTGCAACCCCGGTCGGAAACACCGCAACCACCAGCGTCCAAGCGCGCGAAGCTCAGCCCGGCGGGCTTTGAGAGCCTGCGCGCCCTCGCCAAGCGACTGCCAGAATCCAGGCTCAAACAAGCACTTGCGGGAATGGTCGCGCATGGTGATGCGGAGCGGACGGCGCTGCCAACGCGATTGGTGGAGCAGGATGAGGCTGATCAGCGCAAAGCGTAGCAAGCGCTAGCGGCACGCGCAAAAGGGGCAGAAACCCCCACAGGCTGCCAGCCCGGGCCCTGCGCCGGCCTTCGCCGCGTCAAGCCGTCTGGGCGAGGAAACGCGTCAATCCGGCCGGCGCGTCCTCGGCGCGGTCGAAGCTCGCGTATTCCCAGGCGTCCGACTCGGCCAGCGTGGCGCGCAGGAGGGCGTTATTCAGCCCGTGGCCGGACTTGTGCGCCGAAAATGCGCCGATCAAGGGATGCCCGAGCAGATACAGATCGCCGATCGCATCCAGAATCTTGTGTTTCACGAACTCGTCGGCGTAACGCAGGCCGTCTGTGTTGAGTACCCGGAATTCATCCATCACCACGGCATTGTCCAGGCTACCGCCCATGGCCAGGCCGCTGGCGCGCAGGCTTTCCACGTCCTGCATGAAACCGAAGGTGCGCGCCCGCGCCACCTCCTTGACGTAGGATGTTTCGGCGAAGTCGACCACCACCTTCTGGCTGGATCGGGCGAACACAGGATGGTTGAAGACGATGGAAAAAGACAGCTTGAATCCGGCGTAGGGCTCGAACCGCGCCCATTTGTCGCCCTCGCTCACTTCGATCGGCTTGCGGATGCGAATGAAGCGTTTGGCGACACGCTGCTCCACGATTCCCGCCGACTGGAGCAGAAAAACGAATGGCGAGGCGCTGCCGTCCATGATGGGCACTTCCGCCCCGGTGAGATCGACGTAGGCGTTGTCCACGCCCAACCCCGCGAAGGCCGACATCAGGTGCTCTACCGTGCCGATCTTGACGCCGCCCTCCTCCAGCGTGCTGCACAGGCGCGTATCGCCGACCTTGTAGGCCCCGGCGCGCACGTCAGCGGGCTGCGGCAAGTCCAGGCGTCGGAATACGATACCGGTGTTCGGCTGCGCCGGCCGCAGTGTCATTTCCACCTTCTCGCCCGAGTGCAGTCCCACGCCGGTCGCGCGTATGACGGACTTAAGCGTGCGTTGTTTTAGCATTATGGTTGAAACGTTGCCGAGCAGAAATTAGCAAGAGACTACGCTCGAAGTTGTAATGTTTTGTAAGGATTTGTAATCGGCAGCCGACAGCGAACAGGTTTTCGCTCGACTAGAAACTGATGTATTTTAACATAAGAACAGGGCTGGTCGCGCGGCCCGGAGCGCGACCAGCCCGCTGGCAGCGCCGTCTAGTCGGCCTGCTTGCGCAGGAAGGCCGGAATGTCGTACTTGTCCATCCCATTCTGCTGCAGCGCCTCGATGGTCGAGGAACGGTTCTTGCGAATCACCGCCGGCATGGCGTCCAGCGCCGCGTAGTCGACGCCGGCGACCGGCATGTTGTCGGTGCCGTTCTTCACCACCAGCTGCGGCTTGGTCTGGCGTATGGCGGCGGGCTGGCCCAGACCGGTTGCAACCACCGTCACCCGCAGTTCGTCGCCCATGTTCTCGTCGTAGACCGCGCCCAGGATCACGGTGGCGTCTTCGGCAGCGAAGCTGCGTATCGTCTCCATCACCTCCTTGGTCTCGCGCAGCTTCAGCCCCGACTTGGCGGCGGTGATGTTGACGAGCACGCCGCGCGCGCCGGAGAGGTTGACGCCCTCCAGCAGCGGGCAGGCCACCGCCTGTTCGGCGGCGATGTGCGCGCGGTCCATGCCGGCGGCCGAGGCGGACCCCATCATCGCCATCCCCTGCTCGTGCATCACGGTCTTGACGTCCTGGAAGTCGACGTTGATCAGGCCGCGGATGTTGATGATCTCGGATATGCCCGCGACCGCGTTCTTGAGCACGTTGTCGGCGGCGCCGAACGCGTCTTCCATCGACACGTCCTCCCCCAGCACCTCTTCCAGCTTCTCGTTGAGGATCACGATCACGGAATCGACGTTCTGCGCCAGCTCGTCGATGCCGCTCTCCGCCGCCTGCATGCGTTTCACGCCCTCGAACGAGAACGGTTTGGTGACCACCGCCACGGTCAGGACCCCCATCTGCTTCGCCACTTCCGCCACGAGGGGCGCCGCGCCGGTGCCGGTGCCGCCGCCCATGCCCGCGGTGATGAACGCCATATGCGCGCCCTGCAGCGCTTCCTCGATCTGCTCGCGCGCCTCCAGCGCGGCCGCCCGCCCGGCTTCGGGATTGGCCCCCGCGCCCAGGCCGGATGCGCCGAGCTGGATCTGATTTTTGGACTGTCCGTGCGCGAGCGCCTGGGCATCGGTGTTCATGGCGATGAACTCCACGCCCTGCACGGCGTTGCGGATCATATGGTCGACGGCGTTGCCACCGGCGCCGCCGATGCCGATCACCTTGATCACGGTACCGTTGTTCTGTACATCCACGATTTCAAACATAGTGCCTCCTTCCGGGTCTTAGTTAAGAAACAAACTGCGCATCCACCTTCACTTCCAGCGAGGGCCCAGGGGACCGGCGGCCGAAGCGGTCGCCGGCCCGGCGAAACCCGAGTCCGCGGCTGCTAGAAATTCCTCGAAAACCATTCCTTCATCCTCGTCAGGATCTGCCTGAGCGATGCGCCCTGCAGCGCCTGGATGCCGCGCTGCGTCTGCGACTGCCCTTCGATCAGCAGGCCGATGGCGGTGGCATAGCGCGGGTGCTTCACCACGTCGGCCAGCCCGCCGGCATAGCGCGGCGTGCCCAGGCGCACCGGCATATGGAAGATCTCCTCGCCCAGCTCAACCATGCCGCGCATGACGCTGGAGCCGCCGGTAAGCACCAGGCCCGAGGACAGCAGCTCTTCGTAGCCGGACTCGCGCAGGACTTTCTGGATCAGCGAAAACAGCTCTTCGACGCGCGGCTCGATCACCTCCGCCAGGGTCTGGCGCGACAGCTGGCGCGAGCCGCGATCGCCGATGCCGGGCACTTCCACCAGCTCGTCCGGGTCGGCGAGTTGGCGCAGCGCGCAGCCGCTCCTGATCTTGATCTCCTCCGCCTCCGCGGTGGGGGTGCGCAGCGCCATGGCGATGTCGTTGGTAATCTGGTCGCCGGCGATCGGGATGACGGCGGTATGCCGGATCGCGCCCTCGCGGAAAATGGCGATGTCGGTAGTGCCGCCGCCGATGTCGACCAGGCATACCCCCAGTTCCTTCTCGTCGTCGGTGAGCACCGCGATCGAAGAGGCCAGCGGCTGCAGGATGAGATCGTTCACTTCCAGGCCGCAGCGGCGCACGCACTTGACGATATTCTGCGCCGCCGACACCGCGCCGGTGACGATATGCACCTCCACCTCAAGGCGCACGCCGCTCATGCCCAGCGGCTCGCGCACCCCGTCCTGGCCATCGACGACGAACTGCTGCGTGAGGATGTGCAGGATCTGCTGGTCGGTGGGAATGGGCAGGGCACGCGCGGTCTCGATCACGCGCTGGACGTCGAGCCCCGACACTTCCTTGTCCTTGATCGCGACCATGCCGCGGGAATTGAAGCTCTTGATGTGGCTGCCGGCGATGCCCGTAAATACGCGCGAGATCTTGCAATCGGCCATCAGCTCGGCTTCTTCCAGCGCGCGCTGGATTGCGCTTACCGTGGCTTCGATGTTGACCACGACGCCCTTCTTCAGTCCCTTCGACTCGTGACCGCCCATGCCGATGATGTTCAGCCTGCCCTCTGGCAGCAGCTCGGCGACGATTGCCACCACCTTGGAGGTGCCGATATCGAGCCCGACGACGAGATTCTTGTTTTCCTTGCTCATGCTTTATCTCCGCTGCGGCGCTTGTGTTTCACGCTGTCCGGTTCCATGTTCATGCGCACGATTTCGGACACGCGCAGCGCAAATCCGCTCGGATAGCGCAGATCGGCGTACTCGAGCTTGCGGTGGAGGCTTCCGAGTGTTTGCGCGTAGTTGGCGACGAAGCGCTCGAGCCGCTGCAGCACCGGTTGCTTGAGCTGGTCACGCCCGAGTTCCAGGGTGAGGCCGTTCGACAGGCGCAGTTCCCAGGCATAGCGCGGCGACAGCAGCACCTGCCGCGGCTCGAGCTGCAGGCGCGCCAGCATCGCGCGAAATGCCGCGTAGCGCCGCGTCACTTCCACGGCGCTGCCGGCCGGGCCGGCGAATCGCGGCAAGGCGGCGGCGTCGGGCACCGCGCCCTCGAACACCTCGCCGTGGGTGTTGACCAGGCGCGCCTCCTGCGCATCGGTGCCCCAGCGCGCCAGCGCCACATGCTCTTCAATCGTGACCTGGAGGCGGTCCGGCCACAGCCGGCGCACCTCGACTTTGCGCACCCACGGCAGCGATTCGAACGCGCGCCGAACTCGATCGAGGTCGACGCTCAGGAACGTGCCGGCGGCGCCCGCGCGCGCGGCACTCTCCGCCTGCGCGCGGGTGACATGCGCCAGGTCGCCCTGCAGCGACAGCCGGCGCAGCGGCAGCAGCGGCGAATGCACCACGAAGTGCACGCCAGCATAGAGCAAGGCCGCGGCCGCGAGCGCGTAGAGCGCGTTGGCGCAGCCGTTGAGCATGTCGGAATTACCCCACATGCGCGAGCTCCAGGATGCGCAGCACCAGGTCCTCGAACGACAGGCCGGCGTGGCGCGCGGCCATCGGCACCAGCGAATGGTCAGTCATGCCCGGCGAAGTATTCACTTCGATGAACCAGGGCCTGCCCGAGGCGTCCAGCATCAGGTCGACGCGCCCCCAGCCGCTGCAGCCGAGCGTGGCGAAGGCGGCGAGCACCTGCTCCTGCACCACCCGTTCCGCGCCGGCATCGAGGCCGCAGGGAATGATGTAGCGCGTGTCGCTCGCCGTGTACTTGGCCTCGTAATCGTAGAATTCGCGCGGCGTCTCGAGCTTGATCAGCGGCAGTGCTGCGCCACCGAGCACGCCCGCCGTGAGCTCGACGCCATCGATGAATTGCTCCGCGAGCACGACGCGGTCGTAGTTGGCCGCGAGGGCGTATGCCTCTTCCAGGCCGGAGGCCGCGCGCACCTTACTCATGCCTATGCTGGAGCCTTCGTTGGCGGGCTTGACCATGAGCGGCAGCCCCAGGCGCGCCACCACGGCGGCGAGGTCGCTCGCCGCGGTGAGCAGCTCGTAGCGCGGCGTGGGAATGCCGGCGGCCTGCCACACCAGCTTGGTGCGCCACTTGTCCATCGCCAGCGCACTCGCGAGCACGCCCGATCCGGTGTAGGGGATGCCGAGCAATTCGAGCGCGCCCTGGATCGTGCCGTCCTCGCCGTAGCGGCCGTGCAGCGCGATGAACACGCGGTCGAATCTTTCCGCGATCAGCGCCGCGAGGTCCCTTTTCTGCAGGTCGAAGGGATGCGCGTCGACGCCGCGTCTGCGCAAGGCGTCCAGCACCATGGCGCCGCTCTTGAGCGACACCTCGCGCTCGGCCGAGCGGCCGCCGAGCAGCACCGCGACTTTGCCGAAGGACCGGGCGTTCACGCTTTCTCACCTACGATCCTGACTTCGGCTACGAGCGCTATGCCATGCCGCTCCAGCACGGTTCGCCGCACATGCTCGATCAGGGTTTCGATGTCGGCGGCGCTTGCGCTGCCGCGGGCATTGACGATGAAATTCGCGTGCTTTTCCGACACGCGTGCGCCGCCGACGGCGCAGCCCTTGAGGCCGCAGGCTTCAATCAGGCGCGCCGCGTAATCGCCCGGGGGATTGCGAAACACCGAGCCGGCGTTGGGCAGCTCCAGTGGCTGGGCCGCGATGCGTTGCTGCAGCAGCGCCTTGATGCGGCCGCGCGCCGCCGCGCTGTCGCCGCGTTCGAAGCGCAACCAGGCCGCCGCGAACCATTCGTCCGCGCCGAGTCCGGCGCCGGGTCTCGCGTCCTTGAGCGCGACGTGGCGATAGCCGATGTCGAAATCCGCGCGCGCGCGCGCGCGCAGCTCGCCGCTGCGGCTGAGCATGAGCACGCGCTCGACCCGGTCCCAGGTCTCGCTGCCATAGCAGCCGGCGTTCATCGCCAGCGCGCCGCCCACGGTTCCGGGTATGCCGGCGAGAAACTCGGCGCCGGCGTAGCCGTGCGTCGCCGCGTAGCGCGCCACCTTGGGGCTGGCCGCGCCCGCCTCGGCGTAGAGGAGTTCGCCATCCAAGTGCATGGCCGCGTGGCTGGCATGCATCAGCAATACCGTGCCGCGTATGCCGCCATCGCGCACCAGCAGATTGCTGCCGAGGCCGACGAAATAGACCGGCTCCCGCGCCGGCAACCCGCGCAGGAATCGCGCCGCGTCCTCCAGATCGGCCGGGACGTAGGCGCGCTGCGCCACGCCGCCCGTGCGCCAGCTGACGTGCCTGCGCATCGGCTCGTTCGCGAGCAGCCTGCCGCGCAGTGCCGGGTTGGACAGATGGTCCGCCTCAGTCATGTGCATCACTCAATCCGCCGCCTTGACCAGCGCCGCGGGCACGCTGCCGATCGAGCCCGCGCCCATGGTGACCACGATGTCGCCGTCGCGCGCGGCCGCTCGGATCGCTGCCGGCATGTCGGCGATGTTTTCAACGAACACGGGCTCGACGCGGCCGGCGACGCGCACCGCGCGCGCGAGCGTCCTGCCGTCGGCGGCGACGATGGGGGCCTCGCCCGCGGCATAGACTTCCGCCAGGAGCAGGGCGTCGGCGCCCGAAAGCACTTTGACGAAGTCCTCGAACAGGTCGCGTGTGCGCGTGTAGCGGTGCGGCTGGAACGCGAGCACGATGCGCCGGCCGGGAAACGCGCCGCGCGCCGCATCCAGCGTCGCCTGCATCTCGGCCGGATGGTGGCCGTAATCGTCGATCAGGACGAAGCTGCCGCCGCCCTTGGCCGGGACCGCGTCGTAGCTCTGGAAGCGGCGCGAGACGCCGCGAAATTCCGCCAGCGCCTTGACGATGGCGGCGTCCGCAAGACCCAGTTCGGTGGCGACCGCGATCGCGGCGAGGGCATTCTGCACGTTATGCCTGCCCGGCAGGTTGAGCGTCACGTCCAGCAC